>OMGQ01000045.1_pt1 | contig 184330 bp, 160 predicted proteins | sample 1646071 | NCBI WGS metagenome assembly OMGQ01 (sample SAMN05578585, study PRJEB25193) | human gut metagenome | biome: Human Microbiome; feature: human-associated habitat; material: feces | host: Homo sapiens | place: USA:Birmingham
AACTATCGGCAACTATCGGCAACTATCGGCAACTATCGGCAACTATCGGCAACTAGTGGAATGGTGTGAAATGGAGCGGAGCTTTGACTTGGCCTCCCAGCTTTGGGAATTGAGTTTTGTACGCAGCTGCGGCGAGGAATTTGTAGAGGCCTACAACCGCAATACAATGCCTCCCCATCTATTATGGATGATGTTAAACCAGCCTCTTTGCCGTGATTATTTATGGATGGTCACGAGAAATCAACAGCCGGTCGTACAGCGGGAATGGAAGTATTTGTCCGTGTTTCCGGAATGGCCCGGTTCCCGCGGATGGCTTCCGGTGCTGATCATTCCATTCAATCAGGAACTCATCCTCCGCCATGGCCGGCAACAACCTGTAAGCTTGGGAAGCCGCCCGTATTTATGCGTGGTTGTCCAGGGGGTCGCCTTGTTGGGCGAATATACCAGAAGGGGGCAACATGGAACAAACAAACGGTACGGCATTTTTTCAACCGTTAACTGGACATTGATGTACGACGTTGAAAACCATCGTTATGCCAATGAATTCCCAAGTACTGTTCAAGTATTTCATTTTAAACCTAAAAGCCGTCCTCTAACCACGAAACGGACGTCCCATCTGTTTCATTACCATTGTCCCGCCATCCCTCCCTTTGACCTTCCGGAGAACATGCCTACGCCGGATGAAGTAAAATTTAAATGAATTTTATCAGGGGCATCCCTTCCTCTTCTGTCGGGATGCCAGCTTGCACTTCAGCCAACACAAACCAGCTTCCAGCTCCCCAGAGGAAGCGCCGTTCATCAGCATTCCGCGCGCCATCTGGCCTGTTCCGTCTTGTAGAGCTTGTAGGTAACGGCATCCGCCAGGGCTTCCAGGCTGGCCTCAATGATGTTGTAGGAAACGCCAACCGTGGTCCAGGTGGCTACGCCGTCCGACGATTCAATGAGGACGCGGACATTGGAACCGGTGCCGTTTTCCTCCGCAGCGTCAGGAATGTTTGTCCGCGTGGGGGAAAGGACGCGCACCTTGTAATCAATCAGGTGCATCTGCTCCAGTTCCGGATACCAGCGCGTGAGGGCGCGCCGCAGGGCGCGGTCCAGCGCATGCACGGGACCGAAGCCGCCCGCGGCGGTATGTTCTACGTTGCCGTGCACGTCTATTTTAAGGGAGGCTTCCACCATCATGTCCGGGTCCATTTCATGGCGGGAGGTGAGAACGACGGTGCGCAGGATGTTGAAGTAGGGTTTCAGCGCCTTGTCCGGCATATGGCGCAGGAAAAGCAGTTCCGCACTGGCCGGGGCGGCCACGTAGTCGTACCCCAGGGCGGCGTTTTTCTTCACGGCGGCGGAAAGGACATCCAGCACCGGGTCCCCCTTTTCCAGCTCAAAGCCCAGCGTGCGGGAAAGGGAAAGAATGTTGCTTTTGCCCCCCTGTTCCGTCATCAGCACGCGCTGCGCGTTCCCTACCAGGGAAGGGTCCATGTGCTCGTAAAGAGCGGAGTCTTTCATGATGGCGCTTACGTGCACGCCGCCCTTGTGGGCGAAGGCGGAGTTCCCGACAAAGGGCTGCCGCCGGAAGGGAGCCAGGTTGGACACTTCCGAAACAAAGGCCGCCGTGGATTTGAGGCGCGTCAGGGAAATCTCGCTCAGGCAGGAAAAGCCGCCCATTTTCAGTTGAAGATTGGGTATCACGGAACACAGGTTGGCGTTCCCGCAGCGTTCCCCGATGCCGTTGACCGTGCCCTGCACCTGCACGGCGCCGTTCATGACGGCTGCCAGGCTGTTGGCCACGGCCAGCTCGCAGTCGTTGTGGGCGTGGATGCCCAGGACGGCGCCGGGCAGGCGTTCCTTCACCGTCCTGATGATGGAGCCTGTTTCCTCCGGCATCGTGCCGCCGTTGGTATCGCACAAAATGAGGCAGTTCGCGCCGTGTTCATGGGCGGCCTGAAGAACGCTGAGGGCGTATTCGGCGTCCCGCTTGAATCCGTCGAAAAAGTGTTCCGCGTCAAAGAAAACTTCCGTCAAATGCTTTTTGAGGAAGGCCACGGAATCCCCGATGATTTCCAGATTGCGCTCCCTGGAGATGCCGAGCGCCACTTCCACGTGGCGGGGGCACGATTTGCCGAAGATGGTGGCCACCTGCGCTCCGCAGGATATCAGGGCGTTCAGGGTGGGGTCCGTCTCCGGCGTCCGCGCCGGATGGTGCGTGCTGCCGAACGCGGCCAGTTTGGCGTTCTTGAGCTCCACCTCCCGCATGGCCTTGAAGAATTCCGTTTCCACGGGGTTGGCGCCGGGCCAGCCTCCCTCAATGTAGTCCATACCCAGATAATCCAGCTGGCGGGCGATCCGGACCTTGTCCGTTGCGCTCAGGTTCACGTCTTCGCTTTGCGCTCCGTCGCGCAGCGTGGTGTCGTAGAGATGGATTTTGGTAGGCATCGCATTTCTTCATACATGCAAAGGGGCCAGCATTCAAGGGCGGTCCCGGCCTCCCGCCGTTTGCAGACACAAAAAGCGCGACGCTTGAATGAAGGGAAGGCATTCATTAAAGTGGAACACATGCTCCGCATCCGCCTGTTCCGCGCTTTTCTTCCACTGATCCTTTCCAGCCTGGTTCCCTGCATTGCCGCGTCTCCGGCCCATCCCTTTCTGGATACTTCACGCCCCATCCGCTGGAGCGCCCTGGCAGCGGACCGCCTGCAGCCGGACATGAAGGAAGCCATACGGCGCGCCCATGAAGCAGTGGACCGGATCTGCCGCACCGCTCCGGAAGAAATAACGTATGAAAATACGTTCGGCGCACTAGAAGAGGTCAATGTTTCCCTGACGGAGCCGATGGCCAAGGCATATGCCCTGAAAAGCCTGTGCGACAGTGATTCCATCCGGAAGGCCATGGATGAGGCCACCCCGCTCGCAGTCGCATTCCATTCTTCCCTCACCAAAAACCAGTCCCTGTGGAATACCCTGAAAACCGCCCATGCCCGGCTGGGCGATGCGGTTGCGGACCCTGAAAGAAAACGCTACATGGAACTGTGCATGCAGAGCTTCCGGGACAACGGGGCGGACCTGCCGCCCGGAAAGCGCGCCAGGCTGGAAGTCATTGACAGGGAGCTGGCCCTGTGTGCCCAGCGTTTCAACAATCTGTACATGGACGCCCGGAAGAACTGGGGCTGGACAGTACGCGACGCCGACGCCCTGGACGGCCTGAGCCGGACAACGCTGCGACAGGCGGCGCAGGAATTCCGCTCCCGCCATCCCGGAGAAACCGGCCCCGGCTGGACGTTCACCCTGGATTCCGCCGCTGCCGGGCGGGTGATGGAGAAGGTGCGGAGTGAAAAAATCCGCAAGGATTTGTGGGAACATCTTCAAACCCTGGCTACGGACAGCTACGACACGGAACCGGTCGTCAGGCAAATGCTTTCCCTGCGCAGCGAGAAAGCGCAGTTGTGCGGCTACAGGACGTATTCCGATTATGCGCTGCAACAGAGCATGGCCGGAAACGGAGAAGAGGCCATGCGGTTCGTCAACGGACTTCTGGACAGGGTGAAGGAGCCGTTTTTCAGGGAAATGGAGTCCCTGCGCCAGGCCAAAGCACGGCTTACAGGGAATAAAGAGGTCCGCCTGCACCCCTGGGACACGGCTTACTACGCCAATCTCCAGGCGGAAGAGCGCTTCCGCCTGGACCGGGAAGAGCTGCGGCATTATTTCCCCCTTCCCCGCGTCATGGCCGGACTCTTTGGCGTGGCGGAACAATTGTACGGCATCCGCGTAACGGAGCTTCCTGTCCGGAAGCCATTGACCGGCATTTCCGGGCCGGAAAAAGGCGGAGAGGCGGAGGTCTGGAATCCAGACGTCCGCTTTTTCGCCATTGACGACGGCAAGGAAGAACGGCTGGGGTATTTTTACCTGGATATTTTCGCCCGCAGCAACAAGCGGGCCGGAGCGTGGATGTCACCGCTGGATGCAGGCGCACCTCCTGCGGACGGCAGGCCCGGCAAACCGCGCCTGGGAATGGTCTGCCTGAATGTGCAGAAACCCGCGGATGGGGAACCGGTTCTTCTTTCCCACAGGGAGGTCAGGATTCTTTTCCATGAATTCGGCCATCTGCTGCATCTGATGTTTTCCCGGGTTTCCATCCCTTCCCTGTCCGGCACCAACGTTCCGCAGGACTTCGTGGAAGTCCCCTCCCAGTTCATGGAAAACTGGTGTTCCCATCCTGATATTTTGAGAAGTTTCGCCCGGCATGAACGAACGGGACAGCCCATCCCGGAAGACATGCTGCGCTCTCTGGAGGAATCCCGCGGCAACACGCCCGCCATCACGCTGGTTTCACAGCTTCTGTATGCGAAAACGGACCTGGCCGTCCACATGGAGCCGGAACGGTTTGCGGCAGGCTCCCTGGATGATGCGGATTCCATCGTGGCGGGAGACCTGGAGTATTTCAAGGATTGCAGGCAGGCCGGCAGGCTGAGGACGGCGCGCCATTTGTTCGCCTCTTCTTCCGGCTATGCCTCCTTTTATTTCTCCTACCGCTGGGCGGAGGTTCTGGACAAGGACATTTTCGAGGCTTTCGAACATTCGGGACTGCTGAACAGGGAAACCGCCGGAAAATTCCGGAAAGCCATCCTGGAAAAGGGATTCACGGTCCCACCTATGCAGCAGTTCACCGATTTCATGGGGAGAAAGCCGAACATGGACGCCATGCTCCGCAAAAGACGGCTGACCTCCTGAATGCAAGCGGAAAACCGCCATTCGCCGCTCTCTCTGTCATCATCACGGCAAGGAACAACATATTATACATTTGTTCAATTATTTTATTTATTCATTATAATAATGTTACATATATTTCACATAGAAGAGGACATATCTTTGCGTTGACTTTCGGCAAAAAAGAAGCAAAATTCGTGCGACTTGCCGCACTTTCCGGCAATCCAGTTTGTAAACAACCGCGTTCATTTATGTACAACAAGCCTTTGACGATTGCCGCCACAACCATTCTCCTGTGCTCTCCGGTGATAATTTTAAGTTCCTGTGAAAAAAAGGATGCCGGCGCCGGCCAACCGCAGGCTCTCGTTCCCGACGTGCAGGTAACCAAGCTGGTGACCGAAGACGTGCCGATCAAGGCGATATGGATAGGCAACCTGCGCGGCACGGAAGACGCGGAAATCCGCTCCCAGGTGACGGGCTACCTGCTTTCCAAGGATTACAAGGACGGCGCCTACGTCAAGAAGGGACAGACGCTTTTCCAGATTGACCCGCGCCCCTTCCAGGCAACGCTGGAACAGGCCCAGGGCCGCCTGGAGCAATATGAAGCCACGCTGAAGAAATACCAGCTGGACGTGGAACGCTATACACCGCTGGTCAAGTCCGGGTCCGTCAGCCGCAAGCAGCTGGACGACGCCTTGCAGCAGGTTCAGGAAACGGAAGCTGCCATCGCCACGGCGAAAGCGCAGGTGGACCAGGCCAGGATCAATCTCAAGTTCACGACGATTACGGCCCCCATTTCCGGCCTGGCCGGCCTGGCAACTCCCTCCATCGGCAACCTGCTCACTCCCTCCAGCCCCACGCCGCTGACCACGATTTCCGCCATTGACCCCATCCGCGTGGACTTCAACCCCAGCGACAAGGATTTCCTGGACCTCAGTTCTCTGGATGAAAGTTCCAACGGTAAAAAGGGATTCAAATTCAACGTCATCCTTCCCAACGGCACCCTTTACCCCCAGCAAGGCTACTCCGTGGCGGCCGACCGCAATGTGGACACCCAGACGGCCACCATCAACGTCGTCGGCCACATTCCCAACCCGAATCTGATCCTGCGCCCCGGCATGTTCGTCCGCATCCAGGCCACCGTGAAAATCCTGAAAAACGCCACGCTGGTTCCGCCACGCTCCATCCTGTCCAACCAGAGCGCCAAATTCATCGTCTATCTGGACGACAAGAACATTCCCCATATGCAGGTGGTGCAGACCGGACCCGTCGTTGACGGCATGCAGGTGATCGACATTATTCCGATGCCCAATTCCACGTTCACGAAGGACAGCCCCATTGTGGTGGAAGGCATTCAGCAGGCTGCCAGATTACAGGGACAAGCCCCTGTCAACCCGACTCCCTACAAGCATGTCGTCTCCCAGCCCGTCATGCCCTCCGTAGGCGCCCAGTCCTTTGAAAAGGCCAAAACTCCGGAAGGCATGCACCACGACAACGCCCAGCCGGCCTCCAAATAACATTCTTTCCGGAGAAGCCGCATTCCCCGCCGCTCTTCCGCGCAATTCCATGATCTAACACCATGTCCAGCTTTTTCATCAAACACCCGACCATCGCCATCGTCATTTCGATCGTGATGATCCTGCTCGGCGGCCTGGCCCTGCTGGGACTCCCCATTGAGCAGTACCCGAACATCGTCCCGCCCACCATCAAGATGCAGGCGACCTATCCGGGCGCCAATGCGGAAACGGTGGCCAACTCCGTAGCCTCCCCGCTGGAACAGTCCATTTCCGGCGTGGTGGGCATGGATTACATGACTTCCACGAACGCCAACAACGGCATCTGCTCCCTGAGCATCGTCTTTGAAGTAGGGACGGACCCGAACATGGACCAGACGCTGGCCTACATGCGCTACGGCCAGGCCACCGCCCAGCTCCCGTCGGAAGTGGCCCAGATGGGCATCACCATCACCCAGTCCACGGGCAGCCCGCTGGCCGTGCTCAACCTGTACTCCCCGGATGACAGCCTGAACGCCATTTTCCTGAGTAATTACGCCTACGTGAGCCTGGTGGACCCCGTCAAACGCGTCCCCGGCGTGGGCGATGTGCAGGTGTTCGGCGCGGGCCGCTATGCCATGCGCATCTGGTTGGACACCACCAAGATGGCCGCCCAAAACATCTCCGTGGGAGAAGTTCAGGCCGCCATCCGTGAACAGAATACCGTGATTCCCGCCGGCCAGATCGGCGCGGAACCGGCGCCTCCCGGAACGGAATTCACGTACAGCATCCAGACCAAGGGACGCCTGAAGACCGCTGAGGAATTCGGCGACATCATCATCCGTGCCAACGGAAACAAGCTGCTCTACCTGAAGGACATCGCCAAGGTGGAACTGGGCTCCCAGACCTACAACGTATCCAGCAAGTACAACGGGAAGGATTCCGGCGCCATCGCCGTGTATGCGGCCCCCGGCTCCAACGCCATCAATACGGTGGACGCCCTGAAAAAGCTTTTTGAAGAACGTTCCCGCAGCTTCCCGCCCGGCATGGAATACAACATGACGCTGGACACCACGCTGGCCGTGCGCGCCTCCATCGTGGAAATCGAGCACACGCTGGTGGAAGCCCTCCTCCTCGTGGTGCTGGTGGTATTCGTCTTCCTGCAGGGCTGGCGCGCCACCCTGATTCCCGCCATCGCCGTGCCGGTCTCCATCATCGCCACCTTCGCGCTGTTCCCGCTGCTGGGCTTCACGCTGAACACCATCTGCCTGATGGGCATGGTGCTGGCCATCGGCCTGGTGGTGGACGACGCCATCGTGGTGGTGGAAGCCGTGGAATCCCACATGGAGCGCGGCCTGACGCCGCGCCAGGCGGCTTTCGCCGCCATGGAGGAAGTGTCCGGCCCGGTCATCGCCATTGCCCTCGTACTGGCGGCGGTGTTCCTGCCGTCCCTGCTCCTTCCCGGCATCACGGGCACGCTGTTCCAGCAGTTCGCCGTGACCATCGCCATTTCCATGCTGATTTCCGCGTTCAACGCGCTGACGCTCTCGCCGGCCCTGTCCGCCATCCTGCTCAAGCCCAAGGACCCGAACAAGGGCGGCCCCCTGAAATTCTTCTACCGCGTCTTCAACCGGGGCTATGACGCCACTGCCAGCGGCTACACGAAGATATGCCACTTCCTGACCAGGAAGCTCATCATTTCCATTCCCCTGCTGGCCCTGATCGCGTACGCCATCATCCCCGTAGCCAAGCACATTCCGAACGGCTTCCTGCCGGACGAAGACCAGGGCTACCTGTTCTCCGCCCTGATCATGCCGGAAGCGCGCTCCCTCCAGCTCACGACCGCCGCCGCGGACAGGGTCAGCGAACTGATCCGGCAGAACCCGAACGTCCAGGACGTGATCGCCATCTCCGGGTTCAGCCTTCTTACCGGCGTGCAGAGCACGAACAACGCCTTCTTCTTCGTGATGCTGAAGCCCTGGGAGGAACGCCCCAATCCGGACCAAAGCGCCAAGGCGATTACCGCCGAGCTGAACAGACTATTGAGCACCAAGGTTTCCGAAGGCGTCACCATGTGCTTCCAGCCTCCGGCCATTGCGGGGGTGGGTTCCGCCAACGGCGTCACCTTCATGCTGGAAGACCGCGACGGCAAGGGAACGGAATACCTGGCCGAACAGACGGACATCTTCGTGAAGGAGGCCAGCAAGCTTCCGATTTTCGATCCTCTCCATAACGGCAGCGTGCGCAGCGTCATGTCCTTTGCCGTGGACCAAAAGGACGTGCGGCTGGACGAGGAAAAATGCGCCACGCTGGGCGTCAGCATCAGCGAGGCCAACAACTTGCTCCAGGCGTACATGGGCTCCCTGTTCATCAACTACATCACGCTGTACGGCCAGCAATGGCAGGTGTACATCCAGGCCCAGGGCGACGACCGGAACGGAACGGACATGCTCAAGAACTTCTACGTGAAGAACGACACGGGCAGTTCCGTACCCCTCTCCACGCTCGTCAAGATCACGAACACCAAGGGACCGGAATTCCTGCTGCGCCAGAATCTGTACAACTCATCCAAACTCATGGTCACTCCGGCCATGGGCTTCTCCAACTCCCAGGCCATGGAGGCCCTGCAAAAGACGTTCGAAGCCTGCATGCCTACGGACATGGGCTACAGTTACGCGGACATGAGCTATCAGGAACAGAAAATCCAGAACGGCATCAACATTGTGCAGATTTTCATGCTCTCCTCCATCTTCGTGTTCCTGATCCTGGCGGCTCTGTATGAACGCTGGGCCCTTCCGCTCAGTATTTTCATGACGGTGCCGATTGCGGCCCTGGGCGCCTTCCTCGGCCTGTACTGGTTCGGCTATGAACTGAACCTGTACGCCCAGATCGGCCTGGTGATGCTCATCGGGCTGGCGGCCAAGAACGCCATTCTGATCGTGGAATTCGCGGTCATTGAGATGGAGCGCGGCAAGACGCTGATGGAAGCCACGCTTTCCGCGGCCAGAATCCGCCTGCGTCCCATCCTGATGACCTCCTTCGCCTTCATCCTGGGCTGCGTGCCGCTGGCCATCGCCTCCGGTTCCGGAGCCTACTCCCGCAACATCATCGGGATCGTGGTGATCGCCGGGATGACGATGGCGACAGTCGTGGGCATCTTCCTCATTCCGAGTTCCTTCTACTTCATCATGAAGCTCTTCCGCGTGCGCATCGCCCGGAAGACCGTGGAAACGGATGATCCGGATGAAATCATCGCCCGCAAGCACCTCTTTCATGAAGCCCATGAATCACTGAAAGGCTGACAAGGCCCCTGAATACATTTAAAACAGATATACGCATATGCGACCGAACCAATACATCACACGCCTCATTCTGCTCGGGACCGCCGTAACGGCTTCCTCATGCATGATGGGCCCCGACTTCAAGCCCGTGGACATGCCCATGCCCGCGGCATTCAGGGGCGCCGGAGCATCCACGGAGTCCATCGCGGACCTCCCCTGGTGGAAGGTGTTCAAGAACAAGGACCTTCAAGACCTTCTGACGGACACCTACAACAACAACCGCGACCTGAAGGCCGCCATGGCGCGCGTGGAAAAGGCACGCCAGTACATCACCGTGACGGAAGCCCCGCTCTTCCCGTGGGCGGACTACGCCGGCGGCCTCAGCAAGGGGGCCAACTACACCAGCGGCAACATCGTGCAGACCACGGGCACCACGCTGACGCCCGGCATGATTGACGGCGGCATCTCCTGGGAGCTGGACATCTGGGGCAAGACCCGCCGTCTGACGGAAGCGGCGCGCGCGGATTACCTCGCTTCCGAAGAAGGCCAGCGTGCCCTGATGCTCTCCCTGCTCCGCCAGGTGGCCGACTCCTATCTCCAGCTCCTCCAGCTGGACGAACAGCTCGCCATCGTGCAGAAGTCCGTGGAATCCTACTCCGAATGCCTCCGCCTGTTCGACGAACAGCTGGAAGGCCAGGTGGGCGACAAGCTCCAGGTATCTTCCGCCAAGGCCGCCCTGGCCTCCTCCCAGGCGCAGATTCCCGCCATTGAGGCGCAAATAGCCAATCTGGAAAACGCCGTCTCCGCCCTGGCGGGACGCGCTCCCGGCCACATCCGCCGCTCCGGAAGCCTCCGCGACATTTCCTACAATATCAAGGTTCCCGCCGGCATCCCGGCCTATATCCTTTCCAGAAGGCCCGACGTGCGCCAGAGCGAATACCAGCTCCGCGCCGCCAATGCCGACGTAGGTGCGGCCATTGCGGACTACTTCCCGACCATCTCCCTGACGGCTGCCGGAGGCATCGCCTCCAGCGACCTGCGCCATGTGCAGGGACGCCGCGGCGGCTGGGGCATTGGAGCCAACCTGACGGGGCCCCTCTTCCAGGCGGGCAGGCTCACGGCCTCTGAAAAGGCGGCCAAGGCGGAATTCCTGGCAGCCAAGAACGATTACGAACAGACCGTGCTCAATGCCCTGTCCGAAGTCTCCAGCACGCTGATCCAGCGCACCAAGCTCCGCGACATTACGGCCATCCAGTCCGAAGCCGTGGAAGCCTACCACACGGCCGTGAAGCTTTCCTTCGAACGCTACCGCACCGGCCTTTCCAACTACATTGAAGTGCTGTACGCCCAGCAGAACCTGTATCCGGCCCAGATCCAGCTCTCCCAGTATTACTATCAGCACGCCAGCACGCTGGTATCCCTGTACACGGCACTGGGCGGCGGCTGGAACATGAGCCACAAGGCTATCATGGACGGCCCTTCCAGGCGATAAAAAAGGATGTCCCTCAAAATGGGGGATTTTTTGACTGTTCTTTCATCCCCCGGCAAGTACAACTTGCCGGGGATTTTTCTTTCCGGTAATGCGGAGAAACGAATTTCCCCTTTCTTTCCGGTCCTGCCGGGCAGAACGGCCCTTTTCCCCTCCTTTCCGCTAAAGGCGCTTTATAATTCCGGGACAGGAACTCAAGGAATTATCCCCTGCCATTTCCGCCGCATGATGCCGGGCGGCGGGGATTCTTTCTTCATCTCCTTCTTTTTTCCCTTTCCCGGCCCGGTTTCCGGGTATAAGGGCTCCATTCCAAAATTTATTTAAGGTTAATTCATGGACATTTAACATACTGATAAATTCTCCATCTTGTTTTTCAGGAATTAATTATCCATGGTTTTTATATTCCATAATTATGCACAACCCAATACAGTTCCTGATCTTACAGAGAATTTTCAATGCCGCGGCGGATTCTTAATCCGCCAACAATTAAAAATATTAACGGTGAATGAATTATTTATCATAAAACATTGATTCCCATGGAAATTTTACATATCTGGTCTTTTTTTTAAATTCATTTCCCTATGATTCTCTAGCTTTTATCACTGTTTACTGAAGCGGATGTTACAGGCGGATTAAGAATCCGATAAAAAACGGATGTTCTCCTGCCCAGGAAACATTTTTCCAATCTGCTAGAGCAATCAATATGAAGACCAAATACCTGTCCCTCCTGGCCGCCATTCTGGGAAGCAGCCTGTGCTGCGGCGCTTCCATCAATGGTCTGAATCCTGCTTATTCAAAGGATTATACCATCTACGACGGAAGCAACGGAGATACTCTGAATGTCTCTTCTCCCACCACCGTTCCGGTGAGCGGAACCACTTCATGGACCATGGCATTTACCATTTCCGGTCTGGAAGCCACCTCCGGAACGGATGTGGGCCTGCTATTTACCTATAACACCACCTCCAACTACAAGAACCTGGAAGGAATGGGCTTTCAATTGACGGATTCCGGAGACCTTACTCTGTGCGTGGGAGGCTTTAACTACAATGGAGGCACCGCTGCCGCCTCCCCCTGGAAAACGAATACCCTGTCCGGCTATTCCGCAGAACAGCCCCTTACCCTGTTTTACACTTACAGTAATGGAAATGTCACCATTTCCGCCATGCTGGGCAATGACACGTCTTCACTGACCACTCTTGCATCTTTGAACGGCACCGGCGTCAGGTTCGGCAGCGTCACCATGACCCAGCTCAACTTCTCAGCCAAGGACGGTTCCGGCAATACCTGGAGCGTCCCGAACGGGGTCACCGGGGAATATACCCTGAACAACTTTGACCTGTATATGGGAGCCCTGACAAAAGACCAGATGAAGGAATACGCTCTGAGTGCCGTTCCGGAACCGGCCGCGGCCTCGCTCGGACTGCTGGGATTGGGGCTCCTGCTCGGCCGCCGCCGCAGTTGAAACCAGGTAAGGAGCCGCCTTTCCGGCAACGCAACCCCGGAATAGCCTGTCCGGAACAATGCGGCAGAAGCATTGTCCCGCAAAACAGTAAAATCAGGAACGCCTTTTCCAGAACAACTCCAGGGCAAGCCGGGACCAGGTTTCCAGCTTATTAAACATATCCCCGGACAATTCTTCCGGAGTTACAAAGCGCAGATTGTCCAGGGCGGATTCATTAGCGCGCACCCGGTCCGTATCCAGTTCGAACAAATGGACGATGCCGAGGTGCACGGCGCCCACTTCATTGGAATCGTCGTTGATCACGCCGAGTACGCGCTGGGTGCAGCCTCCGTCAATGACGAGCTCCTCGCGGATTTCACGCTCCACGCCGGCCAGATAGGTGGAAACGTCGTCATGGCCGGACTGGCGGTCCACCGGATTGATGTGGCCGCCTATGCCGATGGAGCCCTTGTCATGCAGCCGGGCCTCTCCCCCCGAACCGCCACGGGTGTAGTGCAGGATGCGGCCCTGGTGGCAGAAGATGGCATAGGCGATGATCTGCTTGTGGGACGGATCGTTCTCCGCGGCTTCCCGGTCCATGAAGGAGGCTATTCCAGGCTTCATGAACGCGTCCAGATAATGTTCCCCGCCCTCGCGGTGTCCCTGGAAATAACCGGCTTCCTCAAAGACGGCGCGGGGAACCACCAGTACCTGTTCTCCATTGTAACGTGACATGGGCCTACCCTACCCGTTTTGCACCTCCGCTCAATCAAAAAGCCCGGAAAATGCGATTTTTCAGATGCTGCGCTTTACCCTTTTCCGCAACTCCGGCATCCGGCCAGCGCCTCCCCATCAGTAAAGTTCCTTCACCTCCACCCCGTGATTGCGGAACCGGTTCAGGATGCTTTCCATTTCCTCCGCGCTCATGATGTGCAGAGGGAGCCACAGCACTAGTTTTTTGCCGAACAGGAAGAGAAGAGCCTGGCGCGTCCTGCAGAGCGTCGTAAAGCGGTCATAGGGAATGTTCAGGGGGTCCACGCCTTCACTGGAAAAAGTCAGGTAGTCTTCATGGAAAACGTAGTCTTTTTCCTGATAATACAGCGGCACTTTCTTGTTGGCGGCCAGGGCGGCCTTCGCCAGAAAAGGGACGTAAAACCAGGACAGAATGATCGCCGCCAAGGCACCAGCCAGGGAAAACCACGCGAACGGAGGCAGCGGGCGCAGGGAAAAGGAATACAGGGTCATCAGCACAAAAAAGCCGGTAATCGTCAGGTCCAGCGGCTTTTTCCATTTGGGGCGCACCGCATTGTACCACATCACCAGCACCTGGATGGCCAGTTTGTCGGACGGCACGGGTTTGACGAGTTTGATTACCTCCGAATCCTGCATAACGGCGGCAGGGTAGCCCTATTCCGGGAGAAGAGAAAGCCCAAAACACGCCGTTTCATGACGGAACCGCCCCAAAAGCCTTCCTGCCCCCCCCCCGGGCATGGCGCTTTTTTCCGTGACGGGACGCCGGACCGCCTTCCTTCCCCGTCCGCAGGCCAGAATTTCCTTGATAATCATGGCTCCCCTCCTAGAATGAAAAGCCAAAAGCCTTTAGCAGACCCGGTGGCAGACAATCTTCAAATTCACGTACGCACACTCCAGCCCGACACAACACAGGAACAGGCTCTGGAAACCTTGGTGGATTCCATGGCGGAAGTCCTTGATGAAAGGCAGTCCAGGCATATCAAGAATGCCGTGCTCCTGCGTGAAGAAACGCAAACCACCTATCTGGACCACGGGCTGGCGGTACCGCACGGCCGCACCACGGCCCTGGATTCCATGTACGTCTCCGTAGGCATCAGCCCGGAGGGCATCCGCTGGCCGGATGGCGCCCAGACCGCCCACCTCATTGTCATGCTGGGCGTCCCTACTGTTATGGTCACCGGTTACCTGACCACCATGCAGAAGCTGCTGCGCTGGCATAAAAACGCTCCGCTGGGCCCCCGAGGGGAATGGACGGGAGATGAAGCCGCCCTGCTGGCATCCCTTCAACAAGCCCTGCAATGACGAACGAGGAAGATCAGACCGCAGGCAAGACGCACATGTCCTGGTCCTGGCTCCGCATGGCACTGAACCTGCGGGAGAAAATCAAGCTGGGAGACAAGCAGGTCATCTTCATCTGGGCGGCCCTTGTCGGCGCCCTGGGCGCCCTGACCGCCCTTCTTTTTGAAATGGGCGTGGAACTGGTGCAGGACCTGCTGACGGGCCGCCACGGCTACAGACAAATACAGGCTTTCCAGGAAATGGCTTCCCAGGACTGGGCCTGGTGCATTTTCGTTCCCGCGGCGGGGGGCCTGCTGGCCGGCCTCACCCTCCTGTTCACGCAGCGCTTCGTACCGGCCAAGGCCACGGAATACATGGAAGCCGTGGCCCTGGGCAACGGCTACGTGCCTCCCAAGCCCAGCCTTCTGCGTTCCCTTTCCGCCGTCTTTTCCATCGGGTCCGGCGCTTCCATAGGCCGTGAAGGTCCGCTGGTGCAGTCCGCCGCGGTGGTGGGGTCCGCCCTGGGACGCTTCTTTCACCTTTCCGCCCCGCGCCTGAGGCTGGTGGTGGCCTGCGCCGCCGCCTCCGGGATGTCCGCCGCCTTCCACACGCCGCTGGCCGGCGGCCTGTTCGTCAGCGAGATTGTACTGGGAGCGCTGACCATTGACTTCCTGGCCCCTCTCCTGGTCGCCAGTTGTGCGGGTTACTTCACGATGGGGCTTTTCCATGAACCGGCCCCCATCTACCAGCTCCAGCAGGAAGTTTCCCTGACGGGCAACCAGCACGTGCTCTGGTGCGTCCTGCTGGGGTGTCTGGCCTCCCTGCTGGCCAGTCTCTGGCTGCTGGTCCTGAAAAAATCCCGCCAATATCTGAACGGCAAAAGACACTGGCTGCCCGTGCGCCTGATGGCCGCCGGCATGCTGGTGGGCGTCATCGCCATCTTTTACCCGGAAATCGTAGGCAACGGAAAAAACATCATCACGGCGCTGATCCACTACGAGTTCGACACGACAAAGGCGGCCATCCTGCTGGCCCTGAAAATCTGCACCGTTGCCATCGTCTTCGGTGTCGGTACCGTGGGGGGGGCCCTGACGCCCAGCCTGACCATCGGCAGCGTCTTCGGCTTCCTGTTCAGCGCGGCGCTCACGCAAATGGGCGTGCCGGGGGAACACGCCATTGCCTATTCCCTGGTGGGCATGGCCGCCTTCTTCACCACGGCGGCCAACGCTCCCATCACTTCCCTGGTGCTGGTGGTGGAATTCACCATGGCCGGGCAGATGATGTTCCCCCTCATCATCGGCGTGCTGGTCTCCTACGGCACGGCGCGGCTGACCAAGGCCCAGTCCATGTACCACGATTCCCTGGCCTTCGGCCCCCGGAGCACCTTTGACAAGCCGCTCGCCCAGGTACAGCTTCAGGACGTGGCGCGCAAGGATCCGCCCGTAGTGCATCCGCTGGATAAATTCGGAACTATTGCCTCCATGCTCATCAAGAATCCGGCGCAGCCCATCTTCGTCACTTCCCCCGCCGGAAAATACCTGGGCAGCGTGGAAGCGGAAGACGTGGCGGCCTTCGCCCGCAACAAGGAACTGGCCCAGGCCGTGCTTGCGATGGACGTGCTGCGCAACGACATGCCCACCCTTCCCGCGGACATGCACCTGCCGGAAGCCCTGGGCATTTTCTCCCGCCCCCATTGCGGAGAATCCCTGGCCCTGGTGAATCCGGACAACGACCATCTTCTGGGCGTCGTCAACAAGACGGACCTCTATCTGGTGCTCTCCGAAATCATGCGGAGGGAAAAGCTCCAGTAGCTCCAGTAGCCCGTGCAGCGCACATGCCGCCACTCCGCACGAGGCATGAAAATTCGATTTTCACCTCATCTTTTTTTACACGCAGTGGTCAGATTAAAAATCACAACAATCTTGCATTTCCACCTCCATCCGCTACTCTTCCGGCATGAGCCGGACCCTGAGAATCGAATACCCCGGAGCGGTTTACCACGTGCAGAGCGAAGGCAACCGCGGAGACGCGATCTACCTGGACGATGAAGACAGAAAGACGTTTCTGAGGACGTTCCAGGAGGCTGCCAGAAGATGCGGCTGGACCGTTTACGCCTACGCGCTGATGGCCAACCATTACCACCTTCTCTTCCAGACTTCCAGGGCCAATCTGGTGGACGGCATGAAATGGCTGCAAACCGCCTATACCCAGCGTTTCAACGCGCGCCACCGCATGCGCGGCCACCTCTTTGCGGGCCGCTACCACGCAATGGTGGTGGAAGCGGACAACGCCCACTACTTTTCCACCATCATTGACTACATCCACCTGAATCCCGCGCGCTCCGGGCTGGCGCGCCGCCATACCTTCCTCTCCGGCTGCAAGTGGACCAGCCTCCCGGCGTGGCTGGACGCCCCCGCCAGGCGCCCCAAATGGATTCATCCGGAGCGTGGCCTCGTGTGCTTCGGCTGCACGGACACGGAAGAAGGGCGCCAGAAATACCTTAATCACCTGATGGGCCGTTTTGAAGCGGAACGCATGGACGAACGCTCCCTGATTCCCGTGGGGCATGTGGGTCCGGGAACCGTCCAGCGCGGCTGGTGCTACGGGTCCAGCGCCTTCCGGGCCAAACTGGTGAGCGAACTTCCCAGGCTGGCGCGCAGAAAACCCGTCACCACAGGCGTCCGGGCCTCTGAAATAGGGGAATACCAGGCGGAAATCATCGTTAAAAACGGTCTGAAAGCCTTCGGCCTGTCGGAAGAAGAATTGCTCACCACTCCGTACAGCCATCCTTCCAAACTTGTCATTGCGCTGGCTGTGCGGCAAAGCACCATGGTACCCTACGCATGGATCAGCAACCGCCTGCACATGGGCATCCCCAAATCCATGGGAACCCTGCTCCACCGGGCCAGGAAAATGGCGGAAACGGACTTGAAAATCAGGGCCTGGATAGAACGGCTGACAGCCTGACCCGGCAGAGCACTCATACGGCAGAAAACAGCAGCAACGGACGGCTTTCAGGTGCAGACGCTGGAACAAAATCATCATCAACTGTAATTCAAGGGAGGAAACGCGATGGAATATCGGCAGGCAAACGGGGAGGATCTGGAAAACTTCATGAATGTACGCATGGAATTTGCCTCGTCCATGGGAGAAATTCCAACCAGGGAACGCTTCCGTGAAGAGACGGAGGCCTATTTAAGGGAGCATCTGGGAAAAGACGATTTATTGATCTTTATTGCCGCGGACAAGGGACGGATGATCGCCACCTGCATGGCCTGTATTTTCATGACGGCTCCTCTCCCCTCCTGTCCCTCCGGAAAAATTGCAGTATTACTTAACGTCTATACTGTGAAGGACCATCGCAGGAAAGGCCATGCTGAAAAATTATTGAGACTGACTTTGGAGGAACTCAAAAGGCGAGGCGTCCGGAAAGTCATTCTTGATCACACGGACGATGGATTTCCTTTATATAAAAAACTGGGCTTTGAAGCAAGCGAACGCCACATGTCATTAAGGCTTTAAAACTGTCTGCCCTTCACGGTTCTTTCATGCCGGATGGAAAAGATACACAGGGGAAGCAGCGCGGCAACGCCTATTTACGTCCGGCCCGGAATAAACCCCGGCGACTCCCTCCGCGTTCCATGATATCCAGACGCCATGAAATTCTGCAACAAGGGGTCAGATTAAAAATCACAACATAGAAAGATATTTTCTATTTTCCTGCTGACCCCTCCTGTTCATCAAAGAAAAAAAGGATTGCTAGCCAGCGCCGCAGAATGATAAACGGAAGGCGCACGCGCGGAACCAGCCGCGCACGCAGCGTTAACCCAAATACAATACAGAGAGATGGCACAGACATATTCCCAGCGCGTACTCGACTTGGTCAGATCCAAGAACGGTCACGAAAAAGAATTCATCCAGGCTGTTCAGGAAGTGCTCAGCACGATCGAACCGGTTCTGGCCGCGAATTCCAAGTACGAAGATCACGCGATTCTGGAACGGATCGTTGAACCGGAAAGAACCATCCTGTTCCGCGTGCCGTGGATCGACGACCAGGGGAAGGTCCAGGTGAACCGCGGATACCGCGTGGAATTCAACAGCGCCATCGGGCCGTACAAGGGCGGCCTCCGCTTCCATCCCAGCGTGAATCTGGGCATCCTCAAATTCCTGGGCTTTGAACAGGTTTTCAAAAACTCCCTCACCACTCTTCCCATGGGCGGCGGCAAGGGCGGCTCCGACTTCGACCCCAAGGGCAAAAGCGACAATGAAGTGATGCGCTTCTGCCAGAGCTTCATGACGGAGCTTCAGCGCCACATCGGTGCGGATACGGACGTTCCCGCCGGGGACATCGGCGTAGGCGGCCGCGAAATCGGCTACCTTTTCGGCCAGTACAAGAGAATCCGCAATGAATTCACCGGCGTTCTCACCGGCAAGAGCCTCAACTGGGGCGGTTCCCTGATCCGTCCGGAAGCGACCGGCTACGGCTGCGTTTACTTCGCCCAGAACATGCTTGCCACCCGCAACGACGACCTGCAAGGCAAGGTATGCCTGGTGTCCGGCTCCGGCAACGTGGCCCAGTACACTGTTGAAAAACTCAACGAGCTTGGCGCCAAGCCCGTCACCATGTCCGACTCCAACGGGTACATCTACGATCCGGACGGCATTTCCCCGGAAAAGCTCGCCTGGGTCATGGACCTCAAGAACACGCGCCGCGGCCGCATCTCCGAATACGTGAAGCAGTTCCCGAAGGCACAATACTTTGAAGGCCAGCGTCCCTGGAGCGTCCCGTGCGACTGCGCCTTCCCCTCCGCCACGCAGAATGAAATCAACGGGGAAGACGCACGTACCCTGATCAAGAACGGCTGTACGCTGGTTGCCGAAGGCGCCAACATGCCCACGGACCTGGAAGGCATTGAAACCTACCTGGCCGCCAAAATCCTGTACGGCCCGGCCAAGGCAGCCAACGCCGGCGGCGTGGCCACCTCCGGTCTGGAAATGTCCCAGAACAGCCAGCGCCTGTCCTGGACGCGCGAGGAAGTGGACCACAAGCTCAAGAGCATCATGGCCAACATCCACGCCAACGCCCTGGCCCACGCCAAGGAATATTCCTCCGACAAGTCCTTCACCAACTACGTCACCGGCGCCAACATTGCCGGCTTCGTCAAGGTGGCCGACTCCATGATCGACCAGGGAGTGGTCTGATCCGGAAACGTTACACTTCCTGCTATAGTAAAACACACTGGAAAGCGCCGGGTACGCCCGGCGCTTTCTTATTCCCGTAAACCGCATTCCGCGGCATGGAGATACAATGGCCGCAACGGACTGGCGGCCCCATGAATCATTCCGGACCGGGAAATTTCCCCATCTCCCTCCCCATTAATTCCCGCCCCGGCAACGATGTAAAAAATCCCGATAACAATCAGGAACCGGTACTTTCTGCGTACGGCGGCGGCACCTTCGCCAAAAAAACAGTAATTCACTCCGGGACAGGCCTGTCCGGATACCTTGAAAAGCTAGCAAGCCGTGCCCGGATTTTTTCATGGCGCCTTCAAAACATCTCCGCCTTCTGCCCGCGGCTCTTCAAAAACATCCTCTTTCCTCCGGCGGGAATTCTTACCGCTTGCAGAAGGTTTCTTGCAGGAGGTTTCATGGACAATTCCTTGTGCAATGTCTTCACGGGCTTTCCCGTCTCCCTTCGCATTTAAGAAGGCGGAAAAAAAGGCTCTCTTTAAATTCGTGTATTCACGAACGCGTGCGTACGGCACCGGAACAACGAAGGCGCCCCCCGTGTCCCCACAAGGTTCAGGGAAAAGATCATTCGCCCCTTCCCTTCCGTTCGGCAGAACAAAAGGTTTCCCGGCCCTCAACCGGAATCAGCCGTCCACCCCGGGACATTCTGTAAAAAGCCTTTTCCCATCCAGATCATTCAATGCAGGAACGGGGAAACCGGAACTCTGCCGCATCAATCGGCACATGTTCCTCCCCCCTGCCCTTGTCAGTCTTCACACACATGACGGAACTGTCTGGAATATGAATCTGTTTTCCAGATTCTTCCCCGTTCCGCCAGGGACTGTTAAGACAGACTCCATAGCGCAATCTGCTCCATATCTTCAACGAAAACCCGTGCCGGCTAGTCGTTCCCATAAGGCCGGTGCCTGGCAACAGCCCGACGCCTCCCGATTCTCAACCCGGAATAAACCAATGAATAATACGACTCAACCAGGGACCACCACAACCAATCCCGCTGCTCCGAACAATGCCCCGGCGGTAAAATCCGCCATCCGGATGGGGGTATTCACCCTCGCCATGATCAACGTGTCCGCCATTGTCAGCCTACGAGGCATGCCGGCGGAAAGTACGTACGGACTCAGTTCCGTGTTTTATTACATCTTTGCCGCGGTCTTCTTTCTGGTTCCCGTCTCCCTGGTAGCGGCGGAACTCACCACCGGCTGGCCCCAGAAAGGCGGCGTTTACCGGTGGGTGGGCGAAGCCTTCGGCAAGAAATGGGGCTTCCTGGCCATCTGGCTTCAATGGATTGAGAGCACCATCTGGTTCCCGACCGTACTGACTTTCGCGGCCGTATCCCTGGCGTTCATGGGTCCCAACCAGCGCTGGGACGAAGCCCTGGCCGCCAATAAATGGTACATCCTGATCATCGTGCTGTGCGTGTACTGGGCCGCTACGCTGCTCAACCTGCGCGGCATGAGAACTTCCGCCGGCGTTACCAAATGGGGGACCATGATCGGCACCATCATTCCGGGCGCCATTCTGATCCTGCTGGGACTCAGCTACTGGGCCGGGGGCAACCCCATCCTGCTGGACATGAGCTGGGACAAGCTGGTGCCGGACATGACCAACTTCAACAACCTGGTTCTGGCAGCCAGCATCTTCCTGTTCTATGCGGGGATGGAAATGTCCGCCGTGCACGTCAAGGACGTAAACGATCCCGGCCGCAACTATCCGCTGGCCATTCTGATTTCCGCCATCATCACGGTGCTCATCTTCGTTCTGGGCACACTGGCTATCGGGTTCATCATTCCCAACTCCCAGATCAACCTGGTCCAGAGCCTGCTGATCTCCTATGACAACTACTTCAACTTCTTTGGCCTGGGGTGGATGAACTGGATTATGGCACTGGCGCTGGCCGTGGGCGTTCTGGCCCAGGTGACCGCGTGGGTGGGAGGCCCCTCCAAGGGTCTTTACCAGGTGGGCCTGGCCGGCAACCTGCCGCCCGTCATGCAAAAGCGGAACAAGAATAATGTGCAGGAAGGCATCCTGATCATCCAGGGCTGCATCGTTACGCTTCTTTCCATCATGTTCGTGATCATGCCCTCCGTTCAATCCGCCTACCAGATCATCTCCCAGCTCACCATCATCCTGTACCTCATCATGTACATGCTGATGTTCGCCTCCGGCATTTATCTCCGCTACAGCGAACCGAACACTCCCCGCACCTTCCGCATTCCCGGCGGTAAAACCTTCGGCATGTGGATTGTAGGCGGCCTCGGCTTCCTGGCCAGCCTGGCGGCCTTCCTGGTCAGCTTCATCCCGCCGAACCAAATCACCGTGGGCAGCAACGCCATGTACATCATTCTGCTGGTTGTAGGCGCATTCATCTTCGCGGGCATCCCGTTCGTGATCCATGCCATGGCCAAACCCTCCTGGAAACGTCCCGTGGACCCGGAAGACGCCTTTGAACCCTTCGGCTGGGAAAAAACGAATCCGAACCGCTAGGCATCCACAACCAATAGGAGATACTCCCATGGACAACATTCCTTCCAAAGAACAAATACAAACGGCGCTGGACAATGCCTACGCCTTTGCAAAAACCGTCCAGGGCGGCAAAAACGCTTCGTACATCCCTGCCCTGGCACAGGTCCCCTCCGACCTGCTGGCCATTGCCGCCGTCACCGTCAATGGAGACGTGCTGACGGCGGGGTCCGCGGATAGGCCCTTCGCCATTGAATCCATCTCCAAGGCCTTCAACCTGGCCTACGTGATGGACCTGATAGGCATGAAACAACTGCGGACAAAAATCGGGGCGGACCCCACCGGGGAGCCGTTCAACTCCGTCATGGCCATTGAACTGCATGGCGGCAAGCCGCTCAATCCGCTGGTCAATGCGGGAGCCATGGCTACCGTCAGCCTGGTCAACGGCGCGGACGCCGATGAAATCTGGGCAAACATGATGAACAACTTCAACAGTTTCGCCAACACGGCCCTGACGGTCAACCAGGAAATCTACAAATCGGAAAGCGCCACCAACCAGCACAACCGCGGCATCGCGTGGCTGCTGGACAGCTACGGCTACTTCTACAACACGCCGCCGATGATCGTGGACCTGTACACCCGCATGTGCTCCCTCAACATCACCACCGCCCAGCTGGCCCTGATGGGCTCCTGCTACGCCAACGGAGGCGTCAACCCGGTCAGCAAAAAACGGGTTGTGAAGGAAGAAAACGTTCCGCCCATTCTGGCGGAAATGTGCATGTCCGGCCTCTATGACTCCACCGGAGACTGGATGTACAAAGCGGGACTGCCCGCCAAATCCGGCGTGGGAGGCGGCCTGGTGGCCGTATCCCCCGGCAAGATGGCCCTGGCGGCCTTCTCGCCGCCCCTGGACCCGGCGGGGAACACCGTCAGGGGGCAGGCAGCTCTTCAATCCATCATCAAGGAATTGAATTTGAACCTTTTCCGGAGTTGATTCCGGGATGAGAAGGTAAACCCGCGGAGCCAAGATCCGAAAGGATTCCCGCGGGTTTACTGTATCCCGGCATTCACCTTTTCCGGGAAATTGATTCCTTATTTTTACGGTTTTTGACCGATGGCCCGGATTTGGAATCCGTAGTCAACCTTTAATTTCAAAAAAAGAGCGGGTTAATACAACTGCAAGGCCTCTCTCCCCCCTGCTTGCCGTTCTGAAAACGGAAATATTCCAACCTTCCTTATTAACGATATAACAAGAACACTGAGGTCATTTTTTTCAGCATTTTTATTGTTCGAGATTTTGCAGATATCAGAATTCTTTCATAATGAAAAGCTTGCATCCACACCCCCAAGCAGGGAAAATTTAATAATCCGCCTGAACAGGGAATATGAAAACAGCCGGGAAAATCGGGTTACCCTTGCCACGAAAACCTTCCGGATTCCAAATCCGTTTTATTTTTCGTAGCATTTGATAGTGCAGATAAAACAGGATTATTCATCATCAAGCAAATCTACTTATGATCAAAAAATCATCTTTACTGGCCCTGATTTTGGCGGCGGCTTCCTTTTCCCATGGAGCAACCACCGCCTATATTACGTGGGACAACTCTGCCGATACAGACAAATGGACTGTTGCGGGAATCACTTCTTCCGGAACTGCTCTGTCCATGTTCGGAGAAAACGCTAAAGTAACAGTTACTGCCCAATATAATTCTGGTGGTGCATTCGCTATTGGAGGACCCGGCACGGCCTGGAATGCCGGACTACCTGAAGATGCCCTGATGAACGGGCAAGTGACTGAAGCATTTAGCAGTGTGTATGCCAGAGACGGCTCTATTACAGTAGCGTTTACAGGACTGGATAATGGAGTTTACAATTTGTCCAGCCTGATGGCGCGCGGCAATAACAACGTAGCCAATATGCTTGTTTCCGTCACGGCGGGAGGAGTGGAATATGGCAGCAACGCTTCCTACGCTACCAATACGGGGACGGCCGCAAACACCCCCGGAGACTGGACTTCCATGACGGTGGGGCAGCCTGCTTTTTCCGGGACAACCAATGCCGGGGCTTTGTATATGGACCTGACGAACATTCAGGTGACCGACGGCACCCTGACCCTGGCAATTAACGGAACTCGTGACGGCAACGCCAACAACGCGGCCTTGACATGGATAGCTCTCGAACAGGTCCCGGAACCGGCCACCTGCGCTTTGTCCGTGCTGGGCTTCGGCACACTGCTGCTGAGGCGCCGGCGCTCATAAAATCTTCATTCAGGCTTCAAAACCGCAGAAGACATTCTTCTGCGGTTTTTTCATTTTCCAGAGCCGTCTTTTTCTTCAACCCATCTCCGTCAATCCATTAAAGAACTTGCCACAAGACAGTTTTTCCTTAGAGTTCCTGCGGTATGCTTGACGCTCTGCAAAATGCTTTCTTCCAAACCGGAGACATGCTCACCTCCCGGCTGTCCGCCTTCAGTTCCTTTCTGTGGGGATGGCCCCTGCTCATTCTGCTGCTGGGCACGCATCTGTACCTGACCGTCATTCTGCGTTTTCCGCAGCGCTACCTGCTCAAGGCCCTGAAACTGTACTTTGTGAAGGACCACACGGACAAGGGGGACATTTCCCCGTTCAGCTCCCTGATGGTGGCCCTGGCGGCCAACATCGGCGCGGGGAACATCATCGGTGTGGGAGTGGCCATTGCCGCTGGGGGACCCGGCGCCATCTTCTGGTGCTGGCTGACGGGGGTTCTGGGCATGGCCACGCGCTACTCGGAAGGGCTGCTTGCCATCAAGTACCGTGTGGAAAACAAGGACGGCAACATGAGCGGCGGCCCGATGTTCGTGCTGGAACGCGGCATGAAATGCAAATGGCTGGGCGTACTCTTCGCCGTTTTCACGGCCATTGCCGCCTTTGGCATCGGCAACCTGACTCAGGGAAACGCGGCCGCGGAACAGCTTTATCACGCCTTCTCCATTCCTGCTTGGGGAACGGCCACGGTGCTGACGGCCCTGACGGCCCTGGTCATGCTGGGCGGCATCCGGGGGATCGCCCGTGTATGCGCCTTTTTCGTTCCGGTCATGGCAGTCCTGTATATTCTTGGATGCATGTACATTCTGATCGTCCAGGCGGACTACATTCTTCCCGCCATCCGGTACATTCTGGACTGCGCCTTCACGGGAGAAGCCGCCGCGGGCGGCGTCGTGGGAGCCGCCGTCATGACTGCCATGAGGACCGGCGTGGCCCGGGGCCTGTTTTCCAATGAGGCCGGACTGGGTTCCGCCGCCATAGCCTCCGCTGCGGCCCAAAACCGCAACCCCGTCCGGCAGGCGCTCATTTCCTCCAGCGGCCCCTTCTGGGATACGGTGGTCATCTGCGCCCTGACGGGCATCGTGCTCACCACCAGCATCATCGCCCATCCGGACATTTCATGCAGCGACGGCTCCCGCCTCACCACGCTGGCATTCAGCAAAATCCCCTACATGGGCTCTCCCCTGCTGACACTCAGCCTGGTTACCTTCGTCGTATCCACCATTCTCGGCTGGTCCTACTTTGGAGAAAAAGCCCTGGAATACCTGGGTGGCCTGAAACTGGTCACACCCTACCGCGTCATCTGGGTGGCGGCCGTCTTTACGGGCTGCATCTCAAAAATAGACCTGGTCTGGGTCTTTGCGGATTGTGCCAACGGCCTGATGGCCCTGCCCAACCTCATTTCCCTGATTGCCCTTTCCGGCGTGCTGGTCCAGCAAACCCGGTATTACCTCTGGCAGCACAGGCTGGACGAATATGACGAATCCCACGTTCCGGAAGGCAAATAGCATAATTTTTTACTTCATGTTCAAATAATCCTTGCCTTTGGAACAGTGATGGTGTTTACTTCGCCGCGCAGTCCCTGCAAACCTAAAAGTCGCGTTCGTCTAGCGGTCTAGGACTCCCGCCTTTCACGCGGGCAACACGGGTTCGAGTCCCGTACGCGATGCCAATTCTCGTCAGCACGTGACGGAATGACCCTTGATTTTCCTACATTTTGCGCAGTTTTGAGCGCACCTGAAAGCGCCTGACAGAAAAAAGCGCCCTGTACATGCAACTGTACATTGTCTAAGGACTGTACAGCACTATGGCAGGCATCATCAAACGCAACAACAAATGGGTGGCCGTCTTCCGCTCCCTGGACGGCAAAGAGCTTCGGAAAACAACCGGCATCGACGTGGTTCCCAAGGCGCTGCTTCCGGGATCCAATAAGAAATCAATTATGTCCCAGAATGAAGCCCGGGCGCGGCTCGTCGCCCAGGAGATGGAGAAGGAAGCCCGGTACGGGGTTTTTGACCTGGACAAGGTGAAGGCCATTGCCGGGGACCAGGCCGGCGTGCTGAAAGCCACCATGAACGGCATGACGGTGACGCGGTTTCTTTTTGACTGGCTGGACGGGAGGAAAAACAAGAAGCGGGCCTATGAGCGGGACGGCATGGCCGTCCGCCGGCTTCTGGCGTTCCTGGGGGACCGGCGGAATATGCCGCTGGCCGCCCTGAATAAAGGGATGGCGAAGGATTTTGTAGAAACGGAAATGGAGCGCGTTTCCGCCGGAACCGTCATCCGCTATGTGTCCACGCTGTCCACCGCGTTCAATGTCGCTGTAGACCGGGAGATTCTTTCCCGGAATCCGTTCCGGGGCGTCATGCCTTCCCGGGCGGACCACCAGGCGGAAAAGCAGCTGCGCGGCGCGTTCACGATGGAGGAAGTGAACACCATCATTGAACGGTTCCCGGATGAATGGCCGGATCTGGTGCGGGTGTGCCTCTACACCGGAGGCCAGCGCCTCGGAGACCTGGCGACGCTGAAATGGGACCAGATTGACCTGAAGAACTCCTTCCTCTTCATGACCACGCAGAAGAGCCGGCGCCGCATGAACAAGCCGATCATCCAGCCCTTGAAAGAGGTTCTGGAAAGGCGTCTGCTCAACCGGGTGAACGATTACGTGTTTCCCCTGGCCGCGCTTCGCCATGCCCATGCCGGCGGACGTTCCGACAAGCTTTCCACGGAGTTCACGACATTGTTGAAAACGTACGGGATTATCCGAGAGATGCCCGGAGAGGTGAGAGGCGACCGGCACCGGCTTTCGGAAAAGAGCTTCCACAGCCTCCGGGCGACCGCCGTGACCGTCCTGCGCCTGGCCGGGGTGTCCCCGGATTTGTGCCGCTTCATCGTCGGACACGACTCCGAAGAGATTGAGCGGGTGTATTTCCGCCCGGATTCGTCGGACGTTCAGGAGGCCATGAGCAAGATTGCCGTCGGACTGGCCCGTTAGCCTTCCTTCCCTAAGACGATCATTTTGTTGACATCAACAAGATGATCCGTCTTCTTTTTTGTGGAACCGGTAACGGTACAAGGCGTCCATGGCGCGGGCGCGTTCGGATTTGGGAATGTTCGTAGGGCGAGGGTTGCCGAAGGTGACCATCCAGAATTCGGCGTATTTTTTCGGCGTTACGGCGATGCTGAACCAGTTCCATGCCGTCCATTTCCCTTCCCGGTTGAAGGGCGTCCAGGGTTCATCGAGCCTGATCTTCTCCTGGGGAAAGAGGTCCTGAATGGTGCGGCAGATCGTCAGGTCTTCGGGAGCGAGCTCGGGGATGTCAGCCTGCATCAGTTCATCCGCCGCCAGTCTGGCCGCCCATCCTTTTATGGCGTAACACGGACCATAGGCGGAGCGTTCGGACGGGTGGCTGGGGTTTTGGTAGCCGGAGGCGTGCAGAGTCAGACCGTTGCGCTGCATGTCGCGGATCCAGCCGCCCGACAACAGGAGCGTGTCGGAGTCGATTTTGACGATGACGTCTTCATCCTCCGCTTCCCCGGCCAGCGTGGAAATGACGCCCCGGACGCATTCCGGGCCGCGCAGGTTGCCGTTCCTTGTCCAGCCGGTTTGACGATACCGCGCACCGGCTTCTACAAGAGCGATTCTGGCACGTTCAGCAATGGGGGCGGATTCATCGTCCACCACCGTGATGACGGCTTCGGGGAGGGCCGCCGCGGCGCATCGGACACAAACGAGGGCTTCCTCCGCGTCTCCGGCATAGGTGAATAGATAGATTCTGATCATGGTATTATCGGTTTAAGCTGGTCCGTAGGGGTAGAAGGTGCCTCCGAAGACGGGTATCTGGATCATTCCCAGCGCGTACTGCGTCACCTGATCATCTTCGATGTAGGCTATCTGGAAAGAATAGTCGAAATTGACGTCAGGCTTTTCCTCTCCGAGCCTGATAGGATAGACGGTCCCCTGGATGCCCGAGACATCAACGCCCGTCAGTTTGGCGTCCTGGTCGAAGTGGACGTTGAGCCATACTTCCCCGCTGGTTTGGGGGATAGTTACCCACGAGGAACCGGAACCGCCCCCCTGCGGATATTTGCCGAGCGGCGAGCCGTTCAGGTAGAGCGCGCCGGGCTTCATTTGCGCCCCGGTGATGGCTCCCTCCGTATCTTTCTGCAAGCGCACCTGAAAGCCGTATTCCGGCGCGGGCGTGGATTCTCCCGTGGATTTGGTGATGTGCTGGCTGATGGTGGGGGATTCCGGCTTGGGGTCAAAGCCGTATTCCGTCGATTCCGGCGCCCCCTGCATGTTTTCCAGCGTGGAAGAAATGTTAGAAACGGAATTAATTTCATTGAGCGAAAGCAAATCTTCAACCCCAAGTTGATTTGGCGCGCCGTAGGACAGGGAAATCGCGTTGGTCTGCAGGTCGCGCGAAACAGTCTGAATCATGGTGTTGATGTTCTGCCACTCTGGGTTGCCTCCCAGCAGCGAGACGCGGCGGCCCATGTATTGCCGCGTCTGCGCTTCTCCCAGCGCGACAAAGGAAATAGAGCCGTCCCAGGGCAATTCCTGCATGGATTCCCACACAGTTTTCGCAATATCCCCATAGGGTACGCCTTCCGAAGGTTCCGGCGATTCTCCGTCTTCCGGCCCGTTGGAGGGCTGTTCCCCGTTGTAGATGCCGTCAATGGGGTAGCTCGCGTAGGGGCGGTCCATGGTGACCAGATCCACCGAGAATTCTTCCCAGAAGCAGGGCACGCCTCCCAGCGTTCCCACATTTTTGAATTTCTCCCTCCACTTGGCAGGCGCTCTTTCCGGGATGGCGAGACGCTGCTTGACGGTAGCGTTGCACCATTGCGGCCTGATGGATTTCGTGTGAATTTGCCCGTCCGTCAGTTCATAACCTGTGGCGGAGGTGTTGTAGCCCCTGGGCTTGTCTTCCTCCACCCCGTCCCAGGGCTTCCCGGTGATGGTCGGATCCTGGTCATAGACGGCGATGGCTCCCACGTCTTTCATCCACGGGAAATGGTGTTGCCAGAAACTGTTGATCATGTCGTTCTGGTCAATCCTGGTCCCCGTCACTTTCATGCGCTGGTAGGACAGGCTGCCGGCCCTGGTTCCCTGCACCGGCTGCGGATCTTCTACCGGTTCCCCGGTAGAACTGTATTTGGAGTAGTAGAAGTCTACTGACGTACGGTAAACGATGGAATGCGGCAGGGTCGGGTCCCCGTCCTTCGGGTATTTGGACAGGTAGGAGACGCGGTAGCCGTTGCTGCCGGTCGTTTCCGCGACAATCGCCACGCAGGGCGGCACGAGGTCGCCGCGGGGGACCAGCGAAACATCCATAGACTTGACCGTCGCCGTCGGCTGCAAGGGGAGCGCGATGGGCGTCAGGGCGTCATAGTCCGTGATGATGAGTTTGGGGCGCGCTCCGCTGTAGTCGTAGTAGGAAACCATGCGGGGCGACCAGTGACGGATGGATTGAAGAAGGCTGCCCAGCGTATCACAAGAGGCGTTCCACGGAATCAGCATCTTGTCATCGCTGATGCGCAGCTCGTAGTCCGCCGGGTGGTGCTTGGCGAGATTCAGCACCCGGGAGAGCGCGGCGGAAATGCTTATCTTCGGAATGATGGCGCCCCCGCCGCTGACTTTATTCCACATGGAAAAGACCGGCTTCCAGTCGTTATCCAGCGCAAAGCAATGGTCCAGCCAATACCAAGGATCGGAAAAGACGATTTTCCACGCGCGGGAAGAGCCGCTGTAGGCCTTCTCGATGCTGGAAACGAGGCCGGAAAGAATGGTGTTCCCGTCTTGGGAGATGGTGACAGTGTCGAATTGCTGGAAGGGCAAGACCTCGCCCAAGGTGCGGACGGGATAAACCGCGGTGATGGTGGAGGCGGAAAAACTTTGCTGGTCGTGGGTCAGGCTGGACGGCTTGAGGCCCAGCAAGTCATTGATGGTGATGTCGTGGTTCCTGCTGCTTGTAAAATGGTTATGTTATGGCTTGATGTTACCGTATCTTGCCTGGTTCGGCAATGCGTTTACCTGTCCTAGTTATTTATTTTTGCTTAATAGGACATAAAACGTATACCACATAATTCCACCAATTACCCCCCCGACGATATAGCCTATTCCAGCCATAGATAAGCCTGATATAAAACTTGCTATTCCCATAATTGCTCCACCACCAACTGACAATGTTGCTAAGAATACGAGGACTGTGGCAAGAGCAGAATGACTTTCTTTGCAAGTTGGAACCTTATTAGGGGAATGCATGATCCCACTATTTTCCCTCAATAATGAAGAAGAAAATAACAATTCCGAAGCCTTGACCCATTTTTTTGTACCTTCTGCGCAAATTAACGTGTCGGGAGAAATTATGTTTCTCTCGACTAACCTTCTTAACTCGGTAAGAACAATAGGTCCCTTCACAACATTTCCGGAAAAATAGTGATACCGCATAAATTTGGGAATTTACAATATCCTCATTTTTTTTCAATGCTTTCTTCTTCTTAAGCCCTCTATATTGTTTTTAGCTTGTTCTAAGTCTTTTTTCATTTGATCCAAACCGTTTTTTAGATTTTTTAGTTCTCCTGATTGAATGTTAATCAGTAATAGAGCTTCTTTCATGTTTCCGGAAAGTCCGTTCAATATAGATTGATTAGTAATGCCCTGTTGTCTTAAGGCGTCTCTAAACGCTATTCCAATTTGTTCATATTCTCGAGAATCTATTACTCCATCGGAAGCGGCTTTCTTCACCTGTCCACGTATAGCTTCAGATGCAGCTCTAACAAGTGCCTTTTGTTGGTCAGTGGCAGATTTTCCAGCCTCCACTATAAACCTATCTACAGCCTCTGAAAAATACTCATTATTCTTTTTAAGTTCCTCTGTTTTCTTATCTATATCTTTTTTTCGCCCCTTAATTTCATTCTCGGCGTCTTCTCTTTGTCTTTCTTCTCTAATGGATTTTCTCTCTTGCGCTTGAGCGGTCCTCCCTCGTTGTTCATCAACTGCCGCTTCCGATTCATTTTTCTTTTTTATATTAGAAAAGTTTCTCGTTGCCTTTTCTTCTTCATTTATAGCTTCTATTAGAGATTTTTCCGCCTCTTCATATTCTTTTTCAAGAGTTTCTATAGTTTTTGCATAAGATGCATAGGCATTACTATATCCACCTTCGCCAGAAGTTCCATTACCTAAAGAGAATCCGCTATCTTCAAGGGCAATATCACTCTTCTTTATGGCTTCTTCTGTGTTAAATATTTTATCTCTTCTATCTTCTGCGTTGATATAACCATATTTATCAAGCAAGGATGAAATTCTTCTATCAGATATATTTTTACCGCCAACAAATTGAGATACTGCATCATAAATATTTTTATCGCTAACTTGTTTATACCTAATAGCCCCTAAATTTACTTCTTTATCCCTTAAAGATATTAAATAATCGTATAAGTCATTTCTCAATGAATTAGTCTGTTCTTCTACAGAAACTTCTGCAGCTCGTCTCTCTTCCAGGGTCATTATATCATCATTAATAGATGCGTTTTGCAAGGCGGCCTTAGCTTCTCTTTGTCTTCGTGCTGCATCTATTCTTTTATTTACTGCATCCGATACATCCAAACTTGCTGATTCTTCTATTTCTCCTCTTCTCCTTGCACGACTATCTAATTCAATTCCTTCCAACAAACGTGCTTTTCTTCGTTCTGCATCTGATCCTTCTCCTAATAGTCCATTTGCAAAATCTTCTTCTACCTTTAATCGGGCAATTTCTGCTTCATCGTCTTTGATTCCTGATTCTAAAGAAATCAATTCTTTACGATAATCCAGAGAATATTTTAAGGCTTCTGATTCCAGCTTTCGATAATCAGCTATTTTCTTTGCACTATCTAAAGCTTCTCTTAAAATTTGCTCGTTTTGATTTTGCCGCCATGTCTCTTCAACCTCTGCTTTTAATTTTCTAAATGCTTCTGCTTCCTCTTCAATCGCCTTAGCAAGCTCTTTGGATTTCGCTTCCGTGTTCCCCATCCAATCGTAAAGCTTCGCCCCGGCCAGAACGGCAAGCGACATTGCGCCGGCCAGACCTGCGCCGCCTCCGAATCCCATCACCAGCCCGGGAATGTTGTTCATGATGCCCCGGATGCCGTACTGCAAGTCATCGAAGAAATAGGCAGCCTGCAAGGCCCCCTGCCCCATGTTCTTCACGCTCCTGGTTGCCTGCTTGCTGTTTTTATCCAACTGCTCCGTAGACTTGTTCAGCGCGTCGATCTGCTGTTTGGCTTCTTCCACGCCTTTTCCGTCCAGCGTGGACTTGAGTTTGATTTCAATTTCTTTCTTGGTGGCCATGGTGGTAAAGGTGGAGGGTTATCGTTGAGCGCGGGCTTCCTCGATGACGAAAGCGGGCAGTTTCCCGGCGGTGAGGGCGTTGCGGGATTCTTCCACGCGTTTCTGCAAGGATTCCAGGAGCATCATATCCCGGATGATGACGCCGAAGGCATGGGAGGGATCAACGCCGGCGGCTTGAGAGGCAGCAAAGACGCTTTCCTTCAATTCCTGCGCCGCCTGGTTCAGGTTCGGGTTCTTGCCGCACTCTTCGGCGAATTCAATGAAAAGCCGTTCTATTCCGTTTTGTTGTTGTTCGTTCATGATGGATTATTCTGTTAAGATGGGTATTCGGTGGAAGTGTAGCGGATGACGAGGGATAATCCGAACGTGCGCCCGGGAGCGTCCGCCGGCATGGGGTAGATGGCATTTCCGAGGCCGTCAAACGCCTGCGGATTGGCCAGCATGGCATGCTGCTCATAAATGCCGTTCTGGTTTTCCACGACCAGCTGCCAGTCCGAACGGATTTCCACGCCGGGAGAAAACGTCCATTTCGCGTTTCCGCCCTCTCCGGTGAAAACCGCCTCGCTGCTGGTCGCCAGAAGAGAGGCAGACCCGTTTTCCACCCGGTAAAGCGTTAACGTGCCGGAATTGGCGCTGGTGGGTTTCGTCGTGATGATTTCCTGCAGCGTCAGTCCCTTTCCTTCGGGGTTGCCTTCCGGGAAGTCCGGATAAACGTCCGAGGGAATAAACCTCCATGAGGAATAACTCATCGGATTATCCGAGTATTCCCCTCCGGGCGGGGGAAGCTGATGATTTCGGGTGACCAGTCCTGCCCTCAATACGCGGATTGTCTGTTTTAACCCGGAATCCGCCTGTGTCGCGGAAACGACGACGGAGCCGGCCGCTCCTTCATTGGGGGCCGCGGTTAACGTGAAGGACCCGTTATTTCCGTTCGTGATATCGGAGATGACAACGGAAGAGCTGGGAGAATTGGGCGTCCAGTCAACGCTGACTTCCCCCGGGTCATAATAGGAAGTCACCTGGACCTGGTAGCTTCCGCCAGTAACGGGAACCTGTACCTGGGTTGGAGCAAGGTTGAAGGAGTAAGAGGGTTGAAGCTGACGAAATTCAACCTCAACAGTCTGTCCTGTTCCGTCCTGAATGACCTGGAGCGACATGGTCCTGTCCTGGTCTCCTTCATTGGCCGCGACGATAACCTTAAATGTCCCGTTGTTGCCGTTGACGATATCGGAAACGGTTAATCCTTCGGAAACGTCGGCAATCTGCCACCCCTGCCCTACCGGTCCAGGGCTGAACGACGATTCCACATTAATGGTGTATTCGCCTCCCTTGACGGGAACGTCGAAAGAAGAGGGCGTCACGCTGAATATCCAGTTGGAATTGTCCGGGGTCCGGTCGGTGACCGTCATGGTCAGCGTGACCAGCAGGCACAGATAGCCGTCTTCGGGAGACGGCGGAGGAACAAAGTTCTCCGTCTCAAACTGGTAGCCGGTGATGACGGCGGCAAAACGCCATTGCGGCTGGTCGGAGAACTGCAGGTACAGATAGCCGTTCTGGTTGCTGGCCAGCCACAACGCCAGGTTCTCCTGCCAGGAAGCCATGTCGTGATAATCCGTAAACCAGCGGTAAAACGCGATGGTGCGCTGCTCCACGGCGCTTCCCAGCCCCTGCGCGAACGCTCGCGGTCCGTCTACCAGCGACGTTTCAAATGCCTCCATGGATCCGCCGAAGCGGGGAGGCTCCGGCGTATCGTCCCAGAGGTTGAGCAGCTGGATCTGGTTGCCGGCGGCGGAAACGTAGCGCGCCGCGTAGGGGGCCTGGTAAGTCATGGGCGGTTACTGGTTGATATAGTCCTTCACCCCTTCCGCAATGGCTTCGGCAACGCGTCCTGGATGGTCCTTCAAAATAGAGGCGTTTTCAGGATTGGTGATGAATCCACATTCGCACAGCACCCACGGACAGCGGGTCTTTTTCAGGACGGCCAGTCCCGGACGCGACTGCACGGTGTTGGCCCGTCCGGGCAGCAGCCGGGCAAGAGGTTCCGCGATGCATATGGCCAACCGGCTTCCTTTGACGCTTCCCGGGTAGAAACATACATGAGCGCCATGAGCCTGGGGATTGTCGGACGAATCGCAATGCAATGAAATTCCGAAGTCATAGCCGCCTTCGTTGGCGGCCTTGACGGTGGCGTTCAAGTCCTGGGAATTGGTCATCTTCGGGAAGTCGATCACATCCACCCGGGCTCCCAGCCGTTCCAGCATGGGGGCGAGGCGTTCGGCGATCGTCGCCGCGACGGCGTGTTCTTCAAGCCCGTTCCCGCGGGCCCCGGTGTTGTTGGCATGGCCTATATCAATAGCTATTTTCCTGATTATTCTCCTTTAATGGTTGATTGTTAATATAGTGGAACTTGTAAGAAAAACTTTACAGTTGGTCAGCTTTCCGCACATCGGAGGATCACAAGGCACGCAATGGGGAAACAGAACGCGGCAATGCCCGCCGCCGTGTCTCCGCAAGCGGCAAAAACGCCGGCCATCACGCACCCCATCAGCGGCAAAAGAACGGAAGGATTCAGCAGCTTATTCACTTTTCCAGTTTCTTTTCTATGTTTTCGATTCGGACGGCAAGCAGTTGGATCGCCTTGGCGGTCTCCACCTGGACTTGTGTCTGCATGGTCATCAAATCACAAAGGCGGTCATTGTGGTGACCCATGACGTCCCCGATGTACCAGCAGGCAGCGCCGCAAATGGCCAGCGAGAGCATGACGCAGGCCCAGGCGGGGAAAGCCTTGGCGAAGTCGAAGAAACGGGCCGGTACTTCGGAGAGCTTACACATGGCCTTATTTCTTGATGGTTTGCACGATGGGCGGAACATCCGTTTCCGGCTGGGCCTGACTGTAGGAGATATGCCCTGGTTCCAGCACCAGGCAGGAGCCGTCCTTACAGACCACCGTCTTTTCCGGCGTCACGTCCACGGAATGACCGCAGCCGGAGAGGGACATTCCCAAGCCGCCAAGGATGGCGCCAGCGATAACCGCTCCGGCTGCATATAGGGCCTTTTTCCACCAAGTGGACGCGCCGGAAGCCTTGAGGCCGAGATAGGCCCGAACATCTTCCAGCGCATGCTTACCGATGATCGGGAGGGCAGTATTTGCTACGGCAATCCATCCTTGTTGTTCGTTTTCCGTCAGGTCTGCCCAGTGAGGGATTGGAGTGTTGGACTCATTGTGTGCCTGGGCTGCATAGTACATGTGCATTTCTCTGGCGATAGCCTCGGCATGATTGCATTGATTATTAGTAGTCATATGATTATGGTTGTTATTGATTGGGGGTAGTGAAGTGCTTGAAAAACTCCACGGCGGCGGGGTCCGTGATGATAAAAGCCGGGTAGTCCGAGGCTGTAAAAATCCTTCGGTCCCTGCTCCCCGGTTTCGCCCTGCGGCCCGCGTTCCCCGGTTTCGCCGCGTGGACCTTGCGGCCCTTCGGGGCCGGTTTCTCCACGTTCACCCTGCGGGCCTGACGGTCCCTGAGGACCAACATCCCCGCGGGGAATCGTGAAATTGAGCAGATAGTATCCCACTTCGGACCCCTTGACGGCTTCCGCGTTGGCGGGCGTCCCCGGTTCCCCGGTGGTGACCTGACCCACGGACAGATTAAAATTCTCGGCGTACTTTTTGGTCTGCTCCGCGTACCAGGCGGCGCTGGACGCGTTGTCAAGCATGACCTGCACGCAGCCGCTTCCTTCCGGAAGCTGCACGACGACCGCGCCCGCCACGGCCTGCTGTTCGTCCGGCAAGTCCGGCGTCACCCGGCCCGAAGAAACAAAGCGTCCGTAGAGGAGCGGGCTTTCCTCGCTGCCGTCGTCCATGAAAACGTCATAGGACCACATGCCCGCGGGAACCGAAGCCCAGGAAATTACGCCGTTGCCCTCGTCATCGCGTGAAAAGCCGAACTCGGCGACGCCTGTCTTGAGACGGACAGCGCCGCGCAGGGTGACGCCGCTCATATCGACGGGATCGCCCTGAAAATCCACCACGCGGACGACCAGGGACTGGTTCAGCCCTGTGACGGTCCGGATATCGTATTTGCCTGCCTGCTGCCTGAGAAAAAAAAGAGGATGCGGGGGCGCAGCGCGCCCCCTGGTGAAACGCGTCAGGAACCCGGCGCCGGCGTCTCGTCCTGCACATTGGAGGGCGTGAACTGGTACTTGCCGCGATAATCCATCTCGAACTCGAACTGGGGTGAAGCAATCGCCGTGGTGTGTTCGGGATCCTGCAGGAGGCGCAAGGCGCCATGCGCCGTTCCGACCAGATAGATAGTACCCACGTCGTTCTGATACCAGAAGTGAAGATACCCCTCAATCTTGTTGTCGCCGCCATGTCCGACGGTAGTCGATTCCTCTCCATTGGAGGGAGGCGCTCCCAGAGCGAAAGACAGCTGGAACCATTCGGGGGACATGTCCGGCGTGGTGAAGGTCATCCGCTTGCCGGTCGTCGTGTTCTTGCGCTGCTGGCGGTAGCCCAGCGCGCCGCCGTAAAAGCGCGTCACTTCTCCTTCGACCTGGGTTGCGACGGATTGGAAAGCCCCCAAAAGCCCGAAACTCACCCAGGGCTGTTCAGGCCCGGCTGTCGGATCGGCGGGCGGAGCCGTGGGAGGCGTCGGAAACTGGTCCGGCCCGGTGACGTAGGAAACTCCCCCGTCTTCGGTCACCTTGATGCCGTCGGGGAGGAAAATCGCCAGAACGCCGGTAATCTGCGGCGTAACATTGCGGTTTGTGAATGTGGGATCGTATGTAGTAGCCCTGGTGCTGGAAATGGTTAGTAGATGATGGATGCCTTGCCGTCGGCTTCCAGTTTATCGGCGAGTTCTTTTGTAGCACGGATGCGCGCTCCTTTCAAGAAGGTTGAGCGCCCTATCCTCACTTCTTTGGCGAGAATGAGAATGTTCGTGTCGATGACGGGGGCCTGATCCGTCTTCTTCTCCGGTTCAGTGTTGGCTGCAGTTGCTTTGCTCATTTGATGTCAACGAGGTTGAGGGTGGACAGAGCTTCCGCGACGGGCGCGGGAAGTTCCGGGGTGTCGGTTTTCATGGAGAGGCTGAGAACCAGCCCTCCGTCCAGTTCGGCGCGGGTGCGAATGACCCGCACGGCCTTCTTGTCAGTGGTTTTCTTATTTTCGTTGGTCGTTGCCGGCGTTTTGTCGGCGGTTTCGCGGGGTTCGTCCGGTTTGGGGACGTTCTTCCGCACAGCCTTCTTGTCAGTTTTGGATGTGTTCATGGAATTGCGGATGGTTTCGTATGTTGATGTTGACCGGGACGCGGTAGTCCACGGTCAAAACGTTCATTTGCCGTTCCTCGCCGTCAATGCGGGCGGAGGAAGCGAAGCGGCCCTTGACCTTTCCTTTCATGGAGGCGGAAGCGGCAAAGGGAAAAGGGTTCCAGTCCCAAAGGGTTTCCTCAATCAGGTCGCCGATAGCGCGCAGATAGTAATCCGGCGTCAGGCATTCTTTGGGGAACAGGGACGCGTTGTGATAAATGGCGGCGATGACGAAATACTGCCGCCACATGGTCGGGACGGCGGTCTGTCCGTGCCCGTCCTGGTATTCGGCGGCTTCTCCGGGGCACACCAGAACGACGCCGTTGTTGCCCATCGCCGACATGATGATGTCGTTGGCGGCGTACTGGGGGTCGAAGGGCCGTTCGAAGATGTGGCAGTTCAGCGCTCCCAGGCTCTTGAGGCGCTCAATGACGCGCCGGCACATGGTTTGGTCGATGGAGGGGATCATGATGCGTTTCCGATGTTGGCGAGGTAGGTTTCCGCGGCGCGCTGCGCCATCCGGTCCATCGTCGGGAGAATTCCAGGCGTGGGCGGGATCGTGACTTCGCGGCACAGCACGTAGAGCACGTCGCCCGTTCTGGATCCCTGGCGGAACAGTTTGCGGGCCGCTTTCTTTCCGGTGGCTGATTGCGCCGTCTTGAGGATGAGGACGCCGGTCACATTGCCGTTGCGCCCGCCGTTTTTGGAGGGGATGAATTGCAAGTCCTCTTTGCGGAAGCCGGCGCTGTAAATGCTTCGGGCCCCGCCATGGCCGCGGGGGGCGTTGATGGTGGGGATAGCCAGGTTCCGGATCGGGTTCCCGGTGATTTCCGAGGTGCGCCCCGTGGGGCGAAGCGGCCCGCCCAGATAACCCTGCGTGCCGATCCAGTGAAGACCGATGCCGCGCCAGGCGATGGAGACGCTGACGCCCTCGGCGGTTTCTTCCATGGTCGTGGCGTCCGCCGCGCCGTCGTAGTAGTCCTTGCCCTGCTGGCGCAGGGTTTCCTGAATGAGCAGGCTCAGGGCGACGCCGGACTTGCGGAGGGCGGTTTTGTGCCGGGCCGAGGACGGCTCCATGTCGGCAAACGCCCGGTCAATCTCGGTCTGGTCAATATGGACGGTTACAGCCATTTGGAGGGTAAAACGTAAGGGGTGGGCAGTTCCACGCGGAGGGCTCCGGCGACGTCTTCCACTTTCTTGACGTGCCCGGAGGTAAGGCGCCAGGTGAATTCTCCCTCTTCCTTCCGGGAAACGGGGATATACTGGCGGGAGGACGCGGCGGCCACGTCCGCGGGCCGGGCGTACCAGACGCCTTCCGTTTCGGCAAACAGGCGATCCAGCAGGCGGTCCAGGTAGAGGGCTGCCAGCGTTCCGGCCACGGATCCCCCGGCCGCCGCCAGGCGGAAGGCCTGGACCTGCCGCAAGGGGATCTCTTCCGGGAAATCCCCGGACAGGAGTTCCGCCAGTTCCGCGTCCGTGTAAGGCCGCGTGCCGTTTGGGTCGGTATAGACAAAGGTGGTATTTCCGTCGTTTTCGTTGTTGACGCACAGGGCGTCTTTCAGGATGCCGCGGATCTTCTTCTTGTTGGCTTCCGTCACACCCTGGGCATTGCTTTCCAGTGTGGCGTTGAAGCTGGCAGGAGCGGGACGGACGCGGGAAACGTCCAGCCCGGCAGCGCGGGCTTCTTCGGCTCCGATGGGAGCAATGTTCATTCCGGACAGGTAGTCAAAAGGAGGGTAAGGCGTTCCGAACCGCGACAGACGGATCCAGATATCGGAGGACGCCAGGGCATAGCCGACGGTCTCGCCCCGGATGAACCCGGAGGATACCGCCTCTGTGGCTTCTTCTTCCAGCCCCGCTCTGGCCCGATTCCAGCGTTCGGCCCAATAGCGCGGGTCTTCCCGGCCCTGGGAGCGGTAAAATTTGAAGGCGGCCGTGTCTTCATCCTGCGTCCAGTTGTACCAGTTCCGGTATCCGTGGGCCATGGCCGCGTTGGTTTCCATCACGACCTGGATGCGGACCCAGGAGGACAAATCCCGAATGCCTCCCTGACCTGTCGCCGGGGGACGGTAGCCCTGCTGGCGCAGGGTTTCGCGGATGGCCTGCTGCGCTTCCTCGTAGCTCAAGGCGCCGGACGCGACTTTCGCGGCCTTGTCCTCAAAATCGGACAGGATGACGCCGGGTTCCACGCCGGACACGAAAAAGGCGCGCTCGGCGTAGTCGTTGGAGATCATCTCTCTCTGGGCGGCGGTCATCATCGGTAGGTGCTTCGCATCGGGTTGAACCAGGGCCGGCGCGTGTAGCGCGGCATCATGTAGGCGGGGTCCGCAGGAGCGGATCCCTCCACGCTTTCGGGCAGCATGTCGCCCCGGGCATAGAGAGCCAGCATCGCGTCGGCCGATTCGGCGGCTTTCTGGCGCGTATCGGTCAGGTTGAGCTGGTAGCGCAGGTAGAGCTGCCGGATGATCAGCGGCCATGCCAGGGACCGCATGCTTTGCGGAATGTCGTACATGCCGCTGTTCTGGAGCGATTGCCGCAGGGCGAGGTTGTTGGCCAGCGCCCCGCGGATGGTCATGCAGACATCGTTGACCGCCTCCATCATGACATCCCGGTAGTCCAGGCTGCGCTGTTCCCCGGCTGTTACCAGGGCATCGCGTTCGGCGGTGTTGAGACCGAGCAGCCGATCGGCTTCGTCGGTGGAAATCGTGGACCAGGCAGGAAAGGCGGACATGATGGAGGCGGGCGTTAGGGTTAATCGCCGGTGGCCGTCGCGTCGATGCGGACGATGGCGCTGGGGTTCGTCAACTTGGTCAGCGAGTAGACGCGGTTTGTGACGAGCGTCAAGGCCGGCGTCGGCTTGTATTCGGTAATGACTTCTCGGCGAAGCTTGCCGGAAAGACCGAAGGTCTTGACGGCGGAGGCGTCGAACTGCGTCGGGGAGTCTTCCTTGTACAGGACATAGACTTCGTTTTCCATGATGGTTTTCGCGTCGCCGGAAGCGTCGCGGTACGGCATGGACGCGATGTAAATATCCCGGATAGGACGGATCAGAGCCATGCGAAGAAGGTCTTCGTTGAACAGGCCGACGCTGTTGAAGGAAACCACCTGACGCGCGAGCGTGTTGGAGCGAAGCAGCTGCCATGCGTTGATGCCGAAGACAATCGTGTTCGGCATGTGTCCGGTTGCGGCATTGATGGACAGGATTGCCTTGTCCAGGTCCGCCAACGGGTTTTTCTGCTGGTTGGCCCAGTCACCCATGCCGGAAGCGGCCGGAAGCTGGCTCATCAGAAGCTTGGCGCGTTCGTATTCGTACGAAGTGACGAACTGCGATTCGATGAGTTTGTATTCCGCCAGGGTGATGGCCTGCGCCTTTTCCCGGTTGACGCCCAGCAAGGCGTCAGGGATGGGCAGCGTCAAGCCGTAGCCCTGAAGGGTGTCGGTTTCGTTTCTTCCGCGCAGGACGGTCTGGCGGGGAGGTTCGCCCGGCCCCACCTGGATGGGCTGGACGGTGAAGGCCGATTCCGTGTCCCAGACCTTGTACTGGAAATTCAGGTCATAGACCGGGACGATCGGAGCGATGCGGCTGATGATGGAGTTCTCTTCGGTGTTCCCGGACCCCGCGGAATAGGAGGTCAGGACATCGGTGAACTGAACGGCGGAGCAAAATGGAGTAGCCCTTGTTCTTGGTCTTTCTGTTGGTTGGGGTTAATAGTTAGGCTGCGGCGACCTGGTAGGACGGAACGAAGCCGATTTCCACAAGGCCCTGTTCCCACTGGGCATGAATAACGCGGGCATAGACGGTGTCGCCGCTGGCGGCGGCCTTCCATGTCCCGTTGGCCGTGATGGTGACGGGCGTTCCGGCGTTGATGGTTCCGGGCGTGTCGGATAGAGCCGCCTTGATCAGGCCGGCATACATTCCGACGAGCGCGGCGACGCAGGTTCCCTTGTTGGGCTGTCCCTGCAGGACGACGCCGAGCAGCTGCGTCTGCGTGGGGATGGCGGACAACGGAGTTCCGACAAATTCGGGGATGTCAGGATTGGCGGTCAGCGCCACGACGGTTCCTTCCTGTCCGCACAGGTCAACGCCTTCAGGGGCGTTGAAATAGACGATGGCGCTTTTCTGGGTTACGTTGAGTGATGGCATTGGTTGATATGGGTTAAGTTATCGGTTGGCGGAGACGATGAAGCCTTCTTCGGTCGCTTTCTGGTAGGCGTCATAGCGCTTCATGCCGTCCTTGATCAGTTCGTTGACGCGGTTGTTGAATCCGTCAATGGATTCCTTCTTGCGGAATGGGTCAGGGGGATTCAGCGTCGCGCGGCGGTTCAGAGGCGTCCTTTTCGGCAGTTCCTTCTTTTCCTCCTGATCCGGTTTTTTGGGCGGAGTCTGGCGGTTGAGCGCACGGATAAAAGCGTTCAGCGCGGCGGGGCTTTCCCGGAGAGAGTTTTTCAGCTCTTCCCGGCGTTCTTCCGTGAATTCCTCGCGTTCTTCCTCGTCCAGCGCGTTTTCGTACGTGCTGACGGCGTCGTCCACTTCGGCGTTCACGTGGTCTTTCTCACGCTTTTCCAGCGAGAGCAGTTCATCAAGGCGTCCGAGGATCGCCCTGCTCATGTCGTCGGTGCCGTCAAATTCGACATCCAGCTTGTCAAGCAGGGAGTCGAACAGGGCCCGCTGGGCCTTGTCCATCTCCTTGGACGGATATTCTCTATCGTCGTTTTCCATATTGGTTTTCTGGGTTGTTTCCCCCTCTTCGGGGCTTTTGGGGTCGCCCCCGGCCTCGTCGGAGGCGGGGGAAGTCTGTCGGTTGACCAGAGGCCGCTTTCCCTTGATGCGCGGCCGGTTGGTCAGAGCGAAGCCGGTCAGACGCGACGGGCGGTAGACGCCGTCCGTCAAAGTCATGCCTTCGCCATATTCGGTGGATGATTGCGTGTATTCCTTGTCCTGCAGCATCTTCAGGCCGCGCGGCGTCCATTCGATGAACCCGTAGAGTTCCAGCGTGCCGGAAGGGTCGCGGTAGGTGTCCAGCCTCTTGAGCCATCCGAGGGCCCGAGTATCGCGGGAAAGGTCGTGGCTCAGGTGGTCGCCGTCGATGAGCATGCCCGGGCCGTCAAAGGTGCGGGCGTTGAAGTCGTCCACCATGTCCCGGATCGCCTGCTCGTCGATGCGCAACACGGCGGGACCCTCGCCGTAGTCAACGTCATGGTCTCCGCTTTTCTCAACGTGGAACCAGCCGTTGGCGGGTCGGGACAGGTCATTGATTTGTTTCGTGCTGATCATCGGTAAATCCTTTCATGAGTCCGGCGTAAATCATTTGCTGAAGCTGTTCATAAGCATCGGGCGGAATGAGTGCTTTTTCCGGTTCCCTGTTGGCCGCCGCCGTCACCGGAACGGGGTCCTGCGTGTCCTCGATCGACATGCCGATCTTTTCTTCAATCTCGGTCTTCTCGGGGCGGACGCCTCCGTCGGCAAGCGCGGCGATTTCCTCGGCTTTCTGCAGCGGGGTCTGGACGGCGTCAAAAGTGATGTGGAGGCGGGCCAGCGGTTCGCCGTCTCCCAGGACAAGCGGGCTGATGGCGGCGTTAAAAGCTTCGGCGACCTTGGAACAGACCGCGGAGACGACCGAATTCCAGCTATCCGTGTGCGCTCCCCCGGCCAGCGTGCCGGATCCTGATTCATTCAGGACGGTCAGAGTGCCGGCCATTACAAACCGCACCTGGTCCTTGTCGGACATGTTGATTCGGGATAGGAAATAGTTTTCGTTGATGTTGGAGGCTTTCAACGGTTCGGCGGTGCAGCCGGGAGGAAGCACAATGGAGGCTCCCGATTTGAGTTCCTCACAGGCCCGTTCCAGCGCGTCCATGACGGCGGCGCTCGCGTCCTTGGGCGCCGTGATGATGACCGGGGCGCTCCCGTAGCGGTCCATATGGTTGTCCCACGTAACTTTGGCGTGATTCCGCTCAAAAGAGGCGCGGGTTGCCGGAAAAAGAATGGGGTTCCGGTGCTCCATGACCACGAGCGTTTCTTCCTCTACGCTCTCGCCCGTGTCGACCCCGATGTAGCACTGGGGATTAAACTGCCATTCGTTCAGCTCTCCGGGCCGCACCCAGTATCGCTGCGGGATGAATTCAAAGCGGCGGCCCCAGGAATCTTCGATGTATTGGAGGTGGGCGTACCCGTAAAACATAGCGGAGGCCAACTGCCCAAAGGCCTGTTGAAGTCCGGTGACGGAGTGATAGAATTCTTCCAGCGCGTTCTGCTGACGCTGGGCTTCCGGGCTGTCGTCCGCGGCGTCAATCTTCCATCCCTGCATGGAGACGCTTTCAATGAGCCGGGAATAGAGCATGCCCATCAAGCCGTCCGAGTAGATGACCTCGTCCCAAATGAGCATTTGGCGGGCAAAGGCTCCACGCCGCGCTTCGTTCCGGGCGTCAATCAGGGTTTGCAGGTCGGCGCCCTGTAACGGGTCCCAATATTCGTACCATTGAGGCTGGTTAGGCTTCCGGCTCTGTTCCGTCAACGCTCGCCGGGCCAGGTCCGTTTCAAGCTCCTTGATTCTGGTCTCCTGTTGGGCTACCAGCTTCGGGGCGTTGAGGATATTTTTGACGGCGTTAAACCTGAGGCTAAAGAAAAGGTGGTTGCAGGGGAAGGAGTTGGACCTTCGATTCGGGGACAGGAACCCCGCGTGATACCGTTTCACCACCCTGCGATTGCTTACATATCGTCATATATTGATATCTTGATATGTTGTCAACCCTAATATCTCCCGTAAGCGCGTTTTGATGACACGGGACGGGCGTACCAGGCTCCCAGCGTCCGCGCCAGTCCGCTGTTCCGGCGCGCGTGCCAGGCCATCACAAGGGCGTCGGCCCGGTCTGGGGAACGAACGCCCCGCTTTGCCATATCTTCTTTGCTTTCAATGCGGACGCGGCCTATTGCGTCGGTTTGGAGTCGTGGAGCAACCAGCTGCTCAATCGTATCCTCGTCAATGTCGAGGATGAGTTCTTTTTCTTCGATGGCGCGGGCGAGAGCCCGCCATGCCTGGGCTCGCAGATTGACAAAGGCTTGTGTGTCATCCGCCGGAAACCCGCCGCGGTAGGAGTGCACCGGAAAGCCCTCGGCGCGGAAGTCATCAATGATGGGGAGCCCTAGGCCGTCGCCGTCGGCAAAGATGCGGTCGGCAGAGATGCCGAGTTCGGCGGCCTTCCGGCGGAAACGTCCGCGCGCTCCTACGGTGTCCGGGTCGGACCAGTGGTCGGCGATGAAAAAACGGTTGCCCTGCCCGGCCGCAAAGACGTTTTCATCGCCTCCCGCGGCAAAGTCGAAGCCGCCGCAGGTCTCTCCGGTGTCCAGGAAGGGAGGCGGGTTGTTGACCAGCTCCATGAGAGCGCGGCGGGAAATGACGGATTGTCCGTCAAGGTCGGTGAATTCACCAAGGATGGCCGAGCGGTAGAAGGAGGACTGCTCACCATATTCTTTTTTCAGGCGTTCGGCCTTGCCCGGGTCGTTGATTTCAATGTGCGGGCAATCCTCGTATTTGACGCGGATTTTGTAGTAGAGCGATGAATTTTTGTGAAAGCAGTCGTAGAAGGTGCCGGAATCGGCGCCCGGCGACGAGGTGATGAACGCGTGAAAGAGCGTGCAGCGGGAAACGGCGGTGAAGATGGAGTCCGGAATGGTTTTGGCCTCGTCCAGGACGTAAAAGACAGGATCCACGTCGGGCGAGATTTTTGGATGCCATCCTTCCGCACGTCCCGCGTTGTCGGTGGAGAAACCCACGGCAAAGCCTCCCTCCGGCGTGCGGATCTCCGTCTTGTTGAAGGTCCAGCCGGAAAAGAAAGGATTGTCCATGTAGCGGCGGAGCGCGGGAAAGAGCTGCTTTTCCACCTGCATCCACGATGAGGACGTAACGGGGACCTGTCCCCGCGGAAAACAGGTGAGAAAGTACAGGATGGCGGGAGCGATGCAGTTGCTTGTCTTGCCGGATCCGTTAGGAGCGACCAGAGCCACGCTTTTCCCTCCCAGGGTCAGCTTACCCAGGGACAACGCCTTGATGGACTCCACCTGCCATGGATAGGGGTCAAGGCGGAGGATATGGCGCAAGAAGAAGCTGACGGGGATTCGTGTCCTGACGGGTTAGGGATGGAGTTTGCCGGCGATGGTTTCCAGCGCGGTTTTCTCGTCTTCCTGCAGCTGGGCGAGCTGCTCAGGGTCCAGCGTGATTTTCCGTTCCAGCGGCGCTCCGGGAACGCCGGCGACGTCCTGACGGACCCGGTCTCCGAATTTATCAGGAGCGAAGCGGGCGGCGACTTTCAGCCGGGTTTCAATGGCGAGCTTCTTCGCGGCGACGGAGGCGGAGCCGCATTCCGGGTCAAGGGCGACTTTCGCGGCTTCGTCGGCCAGCTCCTGGCAGGCGTCAATCATAGCTTCCGACTGCGCTTCCCGTGCGTGTTGAATGAGTTTGGAAAACTCCGGCTTTGTTTCACGCCAGTTCCAGACCGTCCAGACCTCCGGCATGTGGTCATCGGAGCAGATGGATTTCATGGTTTCGCCGTTGGCAAGACGGGAGGCTATTTCGGCGGCGAGTTCCTCGGTGTAGAGGCTCGGCCGCCCCGGTTTTCTTTTGGTAATAGGTTTATTTTTCCTGCGGCTCTATTATAGGAGGCAACGGATATCCAATTCAAGCGCGTTGTTTGTTCTTGATTCGGCACGGGGGCCGGATGGCGGATCCTGGAGGCTCCATCCGTCCCGGAATAAAAAAAGGGGCGGCTTCGAAAAAACCGCCCCTTTTTAAGGGAAGTGGGCGTTGCCGCCCGGATGATCTTGCGATCGTTTTAATCCACAGCCCCGAAGGGCTGAACGTTCAGAAAGAACGCCTCCTCCTATCATTTTTTGATGGAGGACGACAACGAAAAAAATCTTCTTTTTTCATTTTTTCTCTTGCTATACTAAACATTGTTTAGTATATTGACCTTGTTGACGGGAGGTAAGGGACCGAACGAAGACACAATCCAAAACCAAATCAGAAAGAACAAGACAATGAACGACAACAAAATCATCACCACGGAAGACGGCGAAGAAATCAATCTGAGCGCGCTTGAACGCGAATTCGGTAGCTATGATTTTGAAGGACACACCTACTATGCTGCTCGCCAAATGGAATTAACCAATCGTCTTTTTGCCGGATGCTACAACGACGCGGAAGACGGGGACGAATACACCGAGGAATACTCCGCGCCCGGATACGACGAAAACGGAAACCCCGTGGAAATCTTCATGACTTTCACGCAGGTGAAAGGTGAAGAGATAGACCCGGAAAACCTTAACTGGTTCCAGGACTCCGACCGCGTTGAAGCCCTCTAACCATGATTCCAGGGCGGTGCATGCCGCCCTGGCACAGCTATGACTATTCAAGAATTTGTTGATTGGGTGCAGTCCAGATACCATTTGCGATCCAAAACTTCTGCGGTCAAAAAGGCTGCGCAAATGTTGCGTGTGACGGAAATGGCGGTGTGGCAATGGTTGGGCGGGTCCAGAAAAACGAGTCCTTCCATGGAGCTGTTGATGGAGCTAATCACCCGTCACGGATTGCCGGACGAATAGACCTATACGAGATTCCAGGGTATACGAGATTCCAGGGCTATTCCCGGGGATGGTAGTTGATTTCGCGGTAGGATGTCCAATTGCAGGTAATGATGGTGCCGCAAAGGTGGATGCGGGAAACAATGGCCGGCCCGAGTCGATCTTCAAGGGCGGCGGGGCTGTAGTTGGCGATGATGATGGTCGGTTTGCCGTTCTGGTGCCGGTAGTCAATGAGCCGTTCCAGCGCAGCGCCTGCAAAGTCCGTGTCCTTGACCTCGTGATACTCGTCCAGCACCAGAAGATACGGCGCCTTGTATCGCTTCATGACATCGGATTCTAAGCCGTTGCCGTTAAACGTCTCTCTCAAGGCCATCGTGTAATCATAGGCCTTGGTATAGAGTACGCGCTTCTTTCGCCTGTACATGATGCGTCCAAGAAACGTGCTCAATACCGTTTTCCCGGTGCCGTATCGACCGTTCAGCACAATGATGCTCCCAGGGGTTAAAACGAGGCGGTAGGAGTCACGGAGGGCTTTCTTCCATGGATCCCCAGTTACTTCGTCGAGACAATCAATAGCGCGTCGGGGAAAGCCGCGATCAATCAGGCCCAGGCGTTCGTATGCCGCCCGGCGTTCTTCTTCCCGCTGCTTTTCAGCAGCCAGCGCTTCCGCTTCCAGCTCTTCAATGCTTCTTCCGTCGTCCTCGGCAAGCAGGGTGATGGATTCCAAGAGGCTTTCAAGATTAACTCCTTTCAGTCCTCCCTGGGGTTTAATGGGTTCGTCAATCTTTCCAGAGGTCATCTCTTCTTGATGGTTTAGTCGTTGATTTTGGCTTGGTTCCCACGGTATTGGCGGGTTTCAGACCGGGCGCGTCCGCATTGTTCCGGGCCCAGGTGGCAGCGTATTGGCGAGCCATGGGCCGCCAGTCCGCCAGGGGGACGCCGTGCCGGTTTCGCCATCCAACGGCGGACTGTTCGTTGAAAAACCGTTCCGCGCACCGGGTCAGCTCGTCTCCAAGCGGGTGCAGAACCTGGGCGTCCATAAAACGGTCAACCTCGGAAACGTCCTTCGGAAATTGGCAAACCTCGCGCCCGGTTGTAGTTGTAGTAGTAGTATTATCTTCTCTTCTCTTCTCTGGTAACGGTTTTTGTAACGGTTCGAGCGTTACATTTTCGTTACATGTTTTTGCAACTCGCTCATGATGAGCTTTTCTGCTATTCGCAACACGGCGGTTCGTATTGGCCCTATTCTTGGCGGATTGGCCGTTGTGGCGGTCAAAATTGGGGATTGAAAGGAGGCCCTCGCGTCCATTCAACCAGCCGACTTTGACAAGCCCAGCAGCAAAGCCGGGGCAGAATACGAGACGGTCGAGAAACGAATTTGTAACGGTAATGGCGTTACCAGAAACGGATTGTTGATCAGCCCAAATCCAGAGGCGAAGCAGCTTGCCGACAACGGCATCCTGATCAATTCCAAGGATGCCGGCCAGCTTCACCACTTCGGGTTTGTCCGGTGTCGTGTGTTCCACCTTGATCCAGTCTCCGGCCATATCAAAAAAGTGTCAGTTGGGGGTTGTAGATTTCATAAAGACCAGGAAGACGGTCTTCCCGCGGCGGTGTCCGAACAAAGGTTCATGGCTGGCCAGCTTCAACACTTCTGCCGTGCTGACCTGATCCTCACACCATTTGAACACCAGAACGCCGCCCGGTTCCAAAACCCGGAAACACTCCCGGAAACCGGCCTTCAAATCCTCCTGCCAAGTCTCCCTGTCCAGTTTTCCGTACTTCTTGGCCAGCCAGGATGATTCCCCAGCGTGAATCAGGTGTGGAGGGTCGAACACGACAAGGCGAAACTCCCCGTCGCTGAAAGGCATGGCCCGGAAGTCTCCGACGACATCCGGCTTGATTTCCAGGGTTCGCCCGTCGCAAAGCGTGTGCGTTTCATGCCGGCGATCCATGAACACCACGTCAGGATGGCGGCGGTCAAACCAGAACATGCGGGAGCCGCAGCAGGCATCAAGCACAGGCTTCACTTGCCCTCCTTTCCTTCTTGGAATCTGCCAAGCAAAACCCGGAATGCAGTTGCTGCCACAGCCGGTACTTGCCCGTTGCCAATGGCTTTAAGGCGGTCCACTCTAGCGGCCACCCCATGAGCCACTCGACCCACGTCGGGTTCAGCTGACCACCACTCCCCGCAGTCATTTGTTTCCGCTCGTCCGGCGTGATAATTCCCTTGGTTTCCAGGTCTTTCATTTTCTGAAAACTCCCCGTCCCCCCGCACATCCCCTTGGTGCGGGGCGTTGGAAACTGTGAAACCATAGTTATCAATTTCTTCCCTGTTGCCCGGTTGATTTCCTTGCCGCCGCAACTGGCGGTTGGAGTCGGAAACATCCGGACAAATTCGGGTAATCCCTGCTGACTGCTTTTCGGGCCACGTCTCTTGTAATCCGAGGCAAGGGGGCTTGGGAATTTCACGGCCAGCCCCAGCGGCGGAGTTGAGACTTTTCCGGCTGCATATCGGGCCAGCCATGACTCCGGGTTTTCCCCGCTGGACTTCCCCGCACGGTGCGTTGGCCACATTCCACGGCTCCGGGCGGCATGCCGGGAATTCGACCCTCCGTCGAGACCTTTCGTTGTCGCTGTTGGCCACATCATCCTCGGCATCCAGCCTGTTGTCGCTACATCCATCAGGCTCTTGGGTTCCCGTGAATGGCTCCCCTTGTTGGGGGCGTTGCAAGCCGTTGGCGTGGGGATCATGTGCAAGTATCCAGATGCGCTTTCTGACGTGCGGGGCTCCCACATCGTCCGCTCCCAGCACAAGCCATTCCGCATCGTACCCGATTTCGGCAAGATCACCGAGGACTCTGGCAAGTCCTCGTCCCACAAGCAAAGGTGAGTTTTCCAGGAATGCGAATTCCGGTCGTACCTCATTGATAATTCGGTGCATTTCCCGCCAGAGGCCGGATCTGGCGCCGTCAATGCCGGCGCCTTTTCCTGCTGCGGAAATGTCCTGGCACGGGAAGCCTCCAGATACCACGTCAACAAGGCCGCGCCACGGTCGTCCGTCAAAGGTGCGCACGTCATCCCAAACCGGGAAAGGCGGGAGTAGGCCGTCATTCTGCCGAGCGAGCAGTACGCTTGCGGGATAGGGTTCAAGTTCGACAGCGCAAACGGTGCGGAATCCGAGCAGCTCGCTTCCAAGTATGCCTCCACCAGCGCCCGCGAAAAGATGTAGCTCATTCACTCTCCCTCCTTTCTCGGCTCCCAGTTGACAGCAAATCCCTCGTTGATGCAGGGGTTACAAACAACCGGTATGGGTTTAATATTGTTATAAGCGCAGTTGTAGCAATCGCGACGGATTAAAGGCACCGCCCACGCCCTGCACGCGGCCCGCTTCTGGCGGACGGTATGGATTTTCCCGGCAAGGTCCGTTGCCATTCTTAAGATCCTTTTTTCAGAGGGCATCAAAAGGTAATATGGCTCTCCAAATTCATGAATGGCGTGTTGCCGGATTTTCTGAATGGTTTCCCTGACGGACTCCACGGATTTTCCATATTCGTAAAAAGCTTGTTGTTCAGACGTCAGTTTCATTTTTTTATTTTGTATATAATATATTGAATGATAAGAATAACTAATAATATAACTAAAATTGAAAATATTAAAATATCGAATAAATCAATAATTATCATTGCTGGACTCCTTTCTGCTCAATCTCCCAGGGCCATTGATCCACCTCATCACAGTAAATGATGGAAGCATTTCCTGCGTAGTCGCGAACGGTTATTGTGCATAAATCAAGGTCTTTAGAGACAATCGTAACGGGATAAATACTGCCACTATATACGAGCTTGTCCCCCGGCCAACACCTCATGATGGGCGGAAACAAAGAAACAAGCCTATCCATATCTTCAATGCACGCTTTCTTGGTTTTCCAAAAATGGGAACTCTGGAAGAAGCAGTTGTAGCAACCAGCAACCCAATCGGTTGTTATTCCTCGGACATCATATCCTCGTATGGCTTTCAAAGGTGTGCCGCAAAGAGGGCATTTAGGCGTTTTCATCGTCCCTCCTTTCAAACACGATTTCCACCTGTCCGGCCCTGTCCAGATCATGCACGCGGTCAATCCCGGCGCAGTCCAGCGTCCTGTCGTCAATCCCCATGGCCTTGCAGGCTCCATCCAGATACGCCTTGCAGCGGGCCAGGCAATTATCCGCGTCCGGCTTCGGTCCCTTGAAAAACCAGATCACCCGGTAATGCGTCGGTTGCATCCTCCGGCCATTCAGGGCTTCACAAGTCCTGCCCCAAGCTATATTCCGGGCGCGGCTCTTGGCAGCCGTCTTCTTGAACCCCGCCACCTGGGCCCCCCTCTGCGTGAGAGGGGCCTTCGCATTCGGAGACAGGCAGCGCGGCGTGTGAGGCAAGGTAATGGTCAGCGTGGTCATCATGCCGCACCTCCTTCCACTTCCTTCACGGATCCCTTCGTGGTTTTCGATTCGCCATACTCCGCCAGCAACTGCCGCAGCCATTCGCGGCTGGCCTTCGTGGTCGCCTTCGGATCCGCCGCTTTACGAGCCGCGTGAACCAGTCTGTCCAATTCCGTGATGCCGACCTTGCAGCACCCGGCAAACGCTTCCGCCGTCACCTCGTCCGGGAACTCGGCATTCAGCGCGGAAAACGCCCCGGAAGGATCCGTCACCGTGAAACTGGTGCGTCCGGGCGCCATCTCAAAACCGGGAATCAGGCCGGCGGCCACATCCTGTTCAAACCGGTAATCCACAGCAGCCGCCCATTTCTTTGCCGTCTTCGCCAGGTGGTAAGCCTGAACCTTCTCGGTAGGGGAAAACAGCTCCCACTTATCCCGGTCCGTAGCGATCAGGGAAGCCTGCTCCACCATGGCCGCGGCCTCGTGGCACACCGCCTTGGCCCGGCAATACCGGCAGGCTGCCTCACTGCAATAGCGCGGGGCGTCCGGGTCCATAGCTGCCCTGGCGACGGCAAGAGAATCCTGTTCGGCCTGGCTAATCGCCTCGTCATCGTAAAACGTAACAGATGCCGGACCAGCCACCCGTGGCTGGATGATAGCCGCGTAAATGCCATTGTAAATAATCCCCTCTTCATTGGCTTTTTGAGCCGCCAGCGGAACCAGGGCTTCAAGCTGACGGTTGGCCTCGGCGGAATCCACAGCCACGCGGCCAAACTTCCAATCCAGTACCAGAAGATCCACTCCAACTCTGAACAGTGCGTCCCACTGTCCGGAATACTCGCCCCCTTCAATCCAGTCGGACAAGAAACGGCGTTCTTCGGTGGATACAAGAGAAAAAAAAGCATCGGGATAATCCAGGATCCTCTCTTTCACATCATCCAGCAGACGCAGAGCACGTCCGCAAAGCTCCACCTGCTCATGATTCAGCTCGGCAGACTCATACTCCCGGCTATTCAGAAAATCATGCCAGGAAAACTCCATTCCTTCTTCGGCTGCATCATCCTTCAAAAGAAGATACTCCATATAGCGGTGCAACAGCGTGCCTTCTGCGGCAGCCTCGGAACTCTCGTCGGGACAGGACTTCTCCATCGTAAACGAGCCTGGGCATAAAGCCAGACGTCCAAACGCGGACGCGGAGGGCAGCCCTTTACGTACATCTTCAACAGTATCGGTCATGTTGTCGTCTCCTTCCTATCCGATAAAGGGTTGCAGCTTGTCAGGATTGGCCGCCAGCTTTTCCTTCTGCTTGTCATTCAGTTCGTGCCATCCCTTCACCTTGTCGCCGCTGGCCTTCGCAATAGCCTTGTTCAGTTGATCTTCCGTACAGGAAAGAACTTCCATCAGCCGGATGTGGGGCGGCGGAACTTCTACGTCGCCTTTGCCGGGAACCTCCGCGTCTCCCAGCTGCCGCGGGGAGTCAGCAACCTTCTCGGCATCCACAACGTCGCCCCCGGAAATCTCCCTGGACTTGAACAGGGGCGGCTTAATATCCGGCTGGCTCTTGCCGGCAATATCTTCCGCCTCTCCCTCCACGCTCAACCCGTTCAGGACTTCCGGGCACTCCGTCCGGGCGAAAAACGCCGCGGCCCTGTACCTGTACATCAATTCCGGTATAGATACCCACTTGCTGCCATTCTTCTTCAGCCATCCTTCCTTATCCGCCACTTCCTCCGTCACCCATACGCCGCGGACCTCTTCGCCGGTTTCCTTCTTCGTGGCCACCAGGCGCATGCCAACCAGCCTTTCTCCATCGCGGCGTTCCTCGAACTTGATGCCGTTAAACTTTCCGCAAGTCTGAATAAGAGCGATGGCAAACTTGCCCGACCAGGAAGGAGTTCCGTGCACGACGTATAAATTCTGCATCACCATCAGCGGATCCATCCGCAGCCGCAGGGCTGTATTCAGGGCGATGAAGCAGGAACCGGGGTTATTCTGGTAGGTGGTCGGCACCATGCTGGAAGATGCAAGCATCTCGGCGGCCTGCTTCGCCATCTGGAACTGTTCACTGTTGGCAAACGCTCCCAGTACGGACAGTTGCTGTCCTTGCTCTTGTAAAGTCAGGGATTCTGTTGTAGGGGTATTCATGTTATTGGTATTCACATTCATGTTATTGATAACAGGCCGGGGACCAGTTGGTGCTGGCCCCGGCCAACTGCTCATTGAACATCTTTGTCTTGACGGTCCTTCGCGTAAAATTCAAACACCTGGATAACACGCTGATACTGCTCGTTGAAGATCTTGCAGTCATCACAGTGATTAGGATTGTGACTAGTGGAGACCGCTACCTTGAATTCATTCAAGTCTCCGACAAAACACCCAGTGCACACCGTATTGGAGGGTAAATGCAACGTCGCAAAACTCCGGCGCGATCCCTGGGGTCCAATCACGATGTAATCGGTTGCCGTCTCGGTGGACCCACGTCTCAAAATGGCGTTCCCGCAGACCTCGGCGTTCCCGCAGACCTCGGCGTCCCCGCAGGCCTCGGCGTTCCCGGAGACCTTGGCGTTCCCGAAGACCTCGGCGTTCCCGAAGACCTCGGCGTCCCCGCGGACCTTGGCGTCCCCGAAGACCTTGGCGTCCCCGAAGACCTTGGCGTTCCCGAAGACCTTGGCGTTCCCGAAGACCTTGGCGTTCCCGAAGACCTTGGCGTCCCCGAAGACCTCGGCGTCCCCGCAGACCTCGGCGTCCCCGAAGACCTTGGCGTCCCCGAAGACCTCGGCGTTCCCGAAGACCTCGGCGTTCCCGAAGACCTCGGCGTCCCCGCAGACCTCGGCGTTCCCGAAGACCTTGGCGTTCCCGGAGACCTTGGCGTCCCCGAAGACCTCGGCGTCCCCGAAGACCCAGGCGTTCCCGTCTTGGGACAGGTTGACTTCTTTTTCAATGTAGCCGCCAACCTCTCCGGCAGCGACGGAGGCAAACGCTGTTACGCATACGATCTGGTGCAAGGTGCAGCCATACACCTCCTTTGTTTCTCCAGTAAATTTGTATTTTTGCATAATGTTTTATTTATTTAGTTAATCAGTTAAAAAAGGTTTTTGAGCAGGAGGAAAATTAAGAAGAGGAATGTTCCTCCGGCAGTAACCAGTCCACACCAGAAAATCAGGTAAGCGAGGATTTTGGTAATCCGGGGCCCTGATTGGGCGGCTTGGGTATAGTTCCAGCAGCGCTCCGCTTCGTCCGGGATGCCGTTGAGGCGTTCCCTGGCGCATAACGGGCACAGAAAGCGCGCGGTGAAGACGCCGTCCTGATGGTCCCCTACCAGGGACATCCATGAAGACGAGGCTTTCAGCGGCGCTGCGCACATGTAGCAGCGCGTCGTCTTTGCGGGGTGCGGGTTGTTGGTGATCGTTTCCACCATCCCCTTGAAGGGGCCCCGGTCAATGATGTGTTGATGTGTGGTCATTTTCTTTTGTTAGTTAAGTATTTTTCCACGTCTTCCATGTTATAAAGGGTTCCTTTTCCGACTCCTTCCAGCCTTCTTACATTCTTGCCCGCCCGTGCCAGGATGTTGTCCATCTGACGGGATGAAATGTCATAATAAGTGGCTAAGGTGGAGCTTTTAGCGTATTTCTTTTCGATTGATCCGAAAATGGAAACGGAAGACGATTCAGGCGTAGAAGGAACAGGCGTGCTTGCCAGCTCCCGCAATACTCCGGCCAGCGTTTCCAGCGCGGTCGCAAGGGTGGTCATGGTTGTGTCGTTTTCGCTCATGTTCGTTCTTCTGAATTGGCCGCCCGGACGGGTTTCCCCGCGCCTGCCAGACCGTATTACTCTATATACCTATTGATGTTTTGGTTTTGGTTTTAGGCCCCACCTGGGCCGGGCGATTGGTTAAAAGTCAGTTAGTCGTCGTAGTGTCCGTCCGGGTTGTAGCATTGGGGAGCGTGGTCAAAATCCCACTCATCGATTGCCTGCTCTATCTGCTCCAGGAGTCCAACCGCGACGCCGTAGGAAATAGGTTCGCCGTCAACCCGGATGCACCGGTCTTCGTCGTCATCCAATACCTTTTTGAGAGTATCGCTGGTGTTGTTGATTTCCAAGGCCTCACAGACATCCTTGGCGACAAACCAAGGATCGTTGTTGATGATGACTGTCCGGACAGAACAGCCAAGCGCGGCATTGTTGAATGGTACTATGTTGTTGTTCATGTTGTTTATCGGTTGAAGGTTTTGGTCTGATTCGGCTGCGTTTTGCTGTCGGTCGCATCATGAGCCAAGATGCGGAGGGTCTGAATAATGGCCTCGCTCAGTGGCAAGTTGTCCCTGACTGAAAGGGCCATAACTGACCCGCTGGCTTTAGGAGACTCAGCGAGTTTTTGAATTGGTACTTGGATGGTATCTATCATGGGTGTGTGATGATTTGGTTGGTTGATGCCCTCTTTTTATCATTGTTTGATTGTAGAGCAAGACAAAAATATCACTGTATGCTTGTTTTTTTCATCTTGCTTGTGTCATTAAACGATGATAATACATCGGCATGCACACAAAAGAAGAGATAGATCAATGGCTTAAAGACATCGGAAAAACCCGGCAATGGTTGGCGGACCAATGCGGAGTGAAATACCTAGTTGTCAACAACTGGTTTTCCAAAAGCCGCACTATCCCCAAAAAGGCTCTGATCATTATTGACAACCTAATGAACCAACCCCAACCTGCCGACGATAGCCAAATCTCTATCGCTGATCTTGATATCAACCTCAAGGTCTCGCATGATAAATTCCTCGAATTCAATAATTATGCGAAAGCCTGCGGCATGAATATCGTGGACTGGATTATTTACGTCTTGGAATATGCAGGAGACAATAAAGAACTCCTTATGAAACGGTTACAGGAAGAGAAAAACAAAGGGGAATAATTCATTCCCCTTTCTTCATCCCCTTTGAAATGTTCTCCAAGATCCTTTTCGTGGTTCTCCGGCAACCTTCAATAATGCCGAGTCGGAAACAAGTGAACCCGAACAGAACGGCCAGCAAGAAAAACACAAGCATTACGTTACCTGACATTGCCGTAACCCTTTCTTGCTGAAAATTTAGTTACTAATACGCTAATATTTAAAGCGTTATAAATGCGGGGGGAGGGGGGGGTAGGATTTCCAGTTTTTCATGAGATTTGATGTCTTGTGACCCCGTTAAGACGTTTTGTCATCAATTTCCCGTTCACCGGATGACAAGTCATGACATTGCCTAAAACGCTGAAAAAAGGGTTGCCTAACGGGTAAAATGTGATATAAAAGGCACGTATTCAGATTCCTGACTACGTCCTTTCTATTTATTCTTTTCCGTCCGCGTCGGGAGACGCGGGCGGTTTTTTATCCTCGCAGGGTTCATTTTTTCTGTGTCATGACATATCGACCTTTACGTGAAGCTTCCGACGGAGTAATAAACGGTGCGGCTTTCCGGCAGTGCTATACGGTATGCTGTACATGTGGCCCGCTAAAAGTTTATGGACAAGACACTAAATCCCGTACGCGATGCCACTTCTCACAAGAAGCAGAAAGAAAAAAGCCTGATTTTATCAGGCTTTTTCTATTTTGAATGAAGCTGCCGGAAGGGAGCGAAAAAGTACGGCACTATTTTATTGGAATCGCATTTTTAAATTTCAACGCTTTACGCGTGATGATATATATTCCAAATTGTTACAGATTTCTGGTGAAGTGATATGAACGATTGCCGTTTTACCCTACCAAGGAGAAAAACATCAACCACGGAAATCCTCCACCTAGTAATTTTGGCCTGTAAAAAGAGTTAACGGTCAAAAAAGATGGGGACTTCCCATTGGTGAAGACTATTCAGAATTCATTAAGGCGGAGGCACCGGAATTCTCAACCACTTCACAACAACCAACAAAAAGGGACATGAACAAGATTATTACAGTAAACGGAATCCTTGTGGCAACACAGAACGATTTATCCAAACACGCCGAAAACACGGTTTCCCATATTACAGAAGAAGAACGTACGGCATGGAATAAAAAGGCAGATGCGGCCGATCTTGACTCCAAAGTGGACACAGCTACTTTCAACACTCATCAAACAGACACCGCGGTTCATGTAACGGAAACGGAAAAAGAAACATGGAATTCCGGCATGATTGTTCCCAGCCCGTTCGGCTACCCGCAAATCGGGGATTATAAAATTACTCTGGGAAGCCGTGGATATTCCTTAACCCTGGAAGCAGGAATACAAGGCGGTACGCTATTTTTGTCATCAACTATGGGCAATAAAAAGTTATATATCTCTGATCTTTTCATGCTTGCCGAACACACGCAGGAACTTTTAGCCCTCTGCAATCAACGGGCAGCAAATAATTAATTCAATCACCAGGCGCCTCAAACAAGATCACTTGTTCAGGCAGTGGCGAAGGCTAGGCACAGAATGCACATCTCACCATGAAAAGAAAAGCGCTTCAGGAATAACTCCTGTGGTCATGGATAAAGTCCGCGCTTCATGGACCTTTCAAGGAAGTACTCTTCTGGACAGGTCATGTTCGCGGGCTTTATTGTCAATAACTCCCTGTATTATGATAGAAACTTCCCCATCTAGAATGATGTCCTGTATTTTGATAGACAGGAGATAATACAGGATATGCAATGATTTAAGTCTCTTCATCTCCCTTACCTTCCCGGGGTTTGATACTCGCAGGAAAATTTCTCCACATCTTGGGAAGATGCGGTTTTTCTTTATTCCGGCCTTTCTGGAACCGGGAACGTTCCGAGCTTCATATTCCAGGCGGGAAGCTGTTCCGCCATACGGCGGTCATGTCTTACATCTTCCCGGATTTGACTTTCAGAAAGTCACGTTATCTTTTAGTATTTCGTACACGAAAACGCCATGGATTACACGCCTCTCATTGAAAAACGCCGCCAGCGCCTGGAAGAATTGGAAACGGTCATTGCAGAACCGGATTTTTTCAGCGACCAGAAAAAAGCGTCGGAGATCATGAGGGAACACCGGCGCCTGAAGGAACTGCTGGAAACCTGGGACGAGCTGAACGGCACGGAACAGCAATTGGCGGACAACCAGGAACTGGCGAAGACAGATGATCCGGAACTGGCGGAGCTTGCAGCCCTGGAGATTCCCGAGCTGGAAGCCAGGCTGGAAAAATTGCGCAGCGACGTTCAATACAGCCTGCTGCCCCGGGACACCACGGAAGACCGCGACGCCATCATTGAAATCCGCGCCGGCACGGGCGGCGATGAAGCTTCCCTGTTCGCGGGCGACCTGCTCCGGATGTACCAGCGTTTTGCGGAAGAACGCGGCTGGCGCTTTGAACACATGGAAAGCAGCCCGTCCGACGTAGGCGGCTTCAAGGAAGTCGTCTGCCGCATTGCCGGGGACGAGGTGTTCCGCTACCTGAAGTACGAAGGGGGCGTCCACCGGGTCCAGCGCGTGCCCGCTACGGAAACGCAGGGACGCATCCACACCTCCACCGCCACCGTGGCCGTCATGCCGGAGGCGGAAGAAGTGGACATAGAAATTCGCCCGGAGGACCTCCGCATTGAAGTATGCCGCTCCGGCGGCGCAGGCGGACAGCACGTGAACAAGACGGAATCCGCGGTGCAGATCTGGCACATCCCCACGGGCGTCTATGTCCGGTGCGAAGAAGAGCGCAGCCAGATGAAAAACCGCGAAAAGGGCATGAAAATCCTGCGAGCCAAGCTGTTTGAAGCCAAAAAGCGCGAGGAGGCGGAAAAGTACTCTGCCGCGCGGCGCAGCCTGATCGGTTCCGGAGGCCGTGAAGAAAAAATCAGAACGTACAATTTCCCGCAGAATCGCCTGACGGACCACCGCATCGGCTACACGTCCCACAATCTGGACGGCATCCTGATGGGCCAGATGGAGGATCTGATCATGGCCCTGCAGCATGAAGAAATGCAGGAACGCCTGGCGGAAGCCGGCATGTCCTAATCCCCTTCCCCCTTTCATGAAAACCTTACTGGAAGTTTTGCAGTCCGGCACGGAGTATCTGGCACGCCAGGGCTGCGACGAGGCACGCGCCACCATGCAGCACCTGATGGCCCACGTTCTGCACTGCAACCGCACGGCTCTTTATTCTCAGTTTGACAGGCCTGTTGAGGAAGAAGAACTGGCCCCCCTCCGCCAGCTTTTGAAGCGCAAGGCCGCCGGAGAACCGCTGCAGCACCTGCTGGGAACCACGGAGTTTTTCCGCCGGGAGTTCCTGACGGACGCCCGCGCCCTGATTCCGCGGCCGGAAACGGAAGAACTGGTGGAAATGGTACTGAACAGGATTCCCGCCCATCCCGTCCGCGTTCTGGACATGGGTACCGGGTCCGGAATCATCGGCATCACGCTGGCCCTGGAATTAAAGGACCGCGCACGGGAAGTCGTTCTGGCGGACATTTCCCCCAAGGCGCTGGATCTGGCCCTGGAAAACGCCATGAGGCTGGGAGCCAGGGTTTCCACCATCCAGACGGACCTGTTTGAAAACCTGCCTGCCACTCCGGCCGACGAAGAACGGCAGTCTGCGGCAGAACCGGAACAGCATACGGAAGAAGCCGTGGAACAGCCCCGGACCGTGCAGGAAACCCGCTTTGACGTCATTGTGGCCAACCTGCCCTATATTGCGGACGGCGAGGAACTTGCTCCGGAAGTGATGAGAGACCCGCACACGGCCCTGTTCGGCGGCCCCCAGGGGTGGGAAATCATTGAACGTTTTCTTTCCCAAGCCCGCGATTACCTGACGGAAAACGGATTCGTGGCCCTGGAAATAGGCCATGACCAGGCCGCCGCCGTCACCAGGATCATGGATGGCTGCGGCTACAACCACATGGAAGTGCTGAAGGACATGAGCGGCATTTCCCGTTTTCCCTTCGCTTACCGTTAATCCCTTTCATTTTTCATCCCATGCTGGCGGCGCGCATCCTGGTTGACGGTCAAAGCGACCTGGTGCTGGATTACGGCATTCCTCCGGAAGCCGGAAACGTCCGGCCCGGATGCCGCGTGCAGATTCCCCTGCGCAACAGAACGGCTACGGGAACCGTTCTTACCCTTTCCGAGCCCGACCCGGCGTGGCAGGACAGGCTCAAGCCGATTCTCAAGCTGATTGACCCGGAACCGCTGATTTCCCCAGTGATGATGGATCTGGCCGCATGGGCCGCCGACTATTATTCCGTCGCCCTGGACCAGATGATCCGCTGCCTGCTGCCGGAAACCGTCCGGCAGGAAAACACGTCGGAGAAAATCCGCAAAATGGTGCATCTGGAAAAACAGCCAACCCGGGAAGAACTGGACGCACTGTACCGCAAGGCTCCCCGCCAGGCTCAAATGCTGGATTATTTTTCAACGACGGAACAGAAGGCGGCTCCTCTGTCGGAATTCGGCCCCGGGGCCCTGAACATCGCCCGCGGCCTGGCAGGCAAAGGCTTCATTTCCCTGCGGGAGGAATCCGTCCACCGGGACCCTATGACCGGGGAGCAATTCGCCCCCAGCCTGTCCATGAAGCTGAATCCCCAGCAGGAAAAAGCCCTGGAAGCTGTCACGGCCATGTGCCGGGCGGAAACCAAAAGGCCGGTACTCCTTCAGGGCGTTACCGGTTCCGGCAAGACGGAAGTTTATCTCCAGGCGGTCTCCCAAATCGTGCAGGAGGGGAAATCCGCCCTGATCATGGTGCCGGAAATCTCCCTGACGCCCCAGACCGTCCAGCGTTTCAAATCCCGCTTTGCGGACATGCCTTCTTCCGTGGCCGTACTTCACAGCCTGCTCTCCGACGGAGAGCGCTTTGACGAATGGCATGCTATCCGGTCCGGAAAGGCGCGTATCGTCGTCGGGCCCCGCTCCGCCGTCTTCGCTCCTCTCCAGAATCTGGGCCTGATTATTGTGGATGAAGAGCACGACGCCTCCTATAAGCAGGAAAGCTCACCCCGCTACCACGGCCGCGACCTGGCGGTCCTGCGCGCCCATCTGGAAGGCTGTGCCGTCGTCCTGGGGTCCGCCACGCCGTCCCTGGAAAGCATCCACAACGCCCAGACCGGAAAATACGCCCTGGCCAGGCTGACGGAACGTGCGGACGGCCAGCAACTGCCGCTGATCCGCATTCTGGACATGAAAACGGAGGGTAAAAACAAAGCCGGCCCCAATGTGCTTTCGGAACGCCTCAGAATGTCCATCGACCGCCGCCTGGACAGGGGGGAGCAAGTGATCCTGCTGCTCAATCGCCGCGGATTCGCACGTTCCATCCAGTGCCCGGACTGCGGGCACGTCATCACGTGCATGCACTGTTCCCTTCCCCTCACCTACCACCGCACGGAAGACCGCCTGATGTGCCATTTGTGCGGTTTCAAGTCCCTGGTGCCCAGAACCTGCCCGGAATGCAAATCCGCCAGCATCCTTCTCCAGGGCTACGGTACCCAGAAAGTGGAGGAAATCCTGCGCCGCACCTTTCCCGCGGCGCGCATCACGCGCGTGGACGCAGACGTGGCGCGGAGGAAAAACGCCGTCAGAGACATCCTGAACCAGTTCCGGGCCCGTAAAATAGACATTCTGTTGGGAACCCAGATGATCGCCAAAGGCCTGGATTTTCCGGGCGTCACACTGGTGGGTGTGCTCAATGCGGACCTGGGCCTTTACATTCCCGACCCGCGGGCAGGCGAACGCACCTTCCAGCTCCTGACGCAGGTGGCGGGCCGCGCAGGCCGCGGAGACCTGTCCGGGGAAGTCATTATCCAGACGTTCACCCCGCAGTCCCCCTCCCTGCAATATGCACGGCATCATGATACGGACGGCTACGCGGCTCAGGAACTGGAAGTGCGCCGTGCCTTCGATCTTCCGCCCTTCACCCACATCGCCGTGCTGACGATCCGTTCCCAGCATGAAAACATGGCGGAATTCGCCACCCGGACCCTGGGAGCCAGGCTCCGCGGAATGCTGCCGCCGGACACGACGATGACGGACCCAATGCCCGCGCCCATTCCCCGTGCCCACGGCCAGTTCAGGTACCAGATCACGGTCAAGGGACCTTCCGCGCGCGCCATCTCACGCGCACTCAGAAAGCTGGTGCAGGAAGCCGGGCTGGGAGACGACCTGACGGCCGTCATTGACGTGGACGCCATGTCATTCATGTAAGCTGTCTTGCCAAAACAGGGGGGTGGGACTAGGATTTCCGCACAACGCAACTTACTATTATGCTACTTCATTTCTATAAAATGACGGGCGCCGGCAATGACTTTGTCATGGTGGACAACCGCGACGAAAGCCTCTCTTCCGTGCTGGACAAGGAAACCATAGAAGCCCTGTGTGACCGCCGCTTCGGCATCGGCGCGGACGGCCTGATTGCCGTGGAGTCCTCCCAGGGAAAAGGCGGTGCGGTGCGCATGCGCTATTACAATTCCGACGGCGGAGAAGCGGAAATGTGCGGCAACGGAGCGCGCTGTTTCGGCAACTTTGCCGCAGCCCTGCTCCGCCATGACCGGACCAAGCCCCTTCCCTTCGAAACCATGGCGGGCATCGTCACCGCCTCCTTCAGGGAGGACGGCAATGTCACCGTCAACCTGACGGAACCGCATTCCCTCCAGCTTTTTGTGCTGAATGCAGACCACGTCGTCGGAACGGACGTCCATTTCCTGAACACCGGCGTCCCCCATGCCGTGGCTTTCCTGGACAGTCTGGAAGACGCGGACATCGTCAACATGGGAGCCTACCTGCGCTACCATGACTCTTTCTCCCCCAAGGGCACCAACGCCAACTTCGCAGAAGTGCTGTCTCCCCGCCACATCGCCATACGCACCTATGAACGGGGAGTGGAGGACGAAACGCTTGCCTGCGGCACCGGCATGACTGCCAGCGCCCTGATTCACGCCGTACTGACGGATGCTCCTTCCCCCATCAAAGTGGACGTAGCGGGTGGAGACACGCTGGAAGTCGGCTTCACACGCACGGGAGACCACTTCACCAACGTCACCCTCACCGGGCCGGCGGACCTTGTCTTTGAAGGGGACATTGAAGTCTGAACCACCTCCATTCAAGGAAACGGGCAGGGACGGAAGCAAACGTCTCCGCCTGTTATTTTTTCAGTAAAACGCACTCAGCCCTCTTGTAGCCTCCATAGCCGTTGCAGAATGCCTTGTACACGGCAGGCCCCATGTTCGTCTCACAATAATACTTCACGGTGATGCCGTCGCTTCCCTGTTCCATGCCCAGAAAACGGGAGGACAGCAGCATCAGGTTGTTCCGGTAATTCCACACGGCCATATCCCGCTTCATTTCCTCCTGGATTCTTTCACAGAGGTAATCCTGGGGCGGTGGAAACAAAACGGCGCACACGACGCCGATCACGCAAATACCAGGAATCACGCCCAAGGCGAGCACGGCATTGCATTTCCTCACCAAAGGCGCATGGGATTGAAACTTCCTTCTCATGATGAAGAGGAGGAAATACCCCGTGAGCAGCATGATTGAAAAACTGGCATTCACATACTCGAACGCCAGACTCATAACGCCCAGGGCCACAAACCCCACGCCTTTCCATTTATTTTTTCCGGAAGGAAGACAAGTACACAAAAACACATATACGGTATAACCCAGCAGGCAAAGCAAAGGCACCAATATCCCCTTGAATATGCACTCCACCATGCAGTCCCACGGATACTCCCTGCTGGGGCAGCACGCCTCTTCAAGAAACATGCAGATCATGCTCAGTAGGACCAAGGCCACAAGAAGCAAATATTTTGTTTTTCTGGAATCAGTCAAAAACCATAATAAAACAATGCTGAACGGGAACAAATAATAGCCCATTCCTATAAATACAGTAGATAGCAAAGGAATGTGAGGAAGAATGTTCATAGGCAATAATTATTGGAATTTAGTTTTTTGAGAAACGTGAGAGCGTTGGAACAGCGGTAATAATAATTGGAAACAAAATAAATTCAAACAAACGTTTTCAAAAAATAAATAAAAATTCCTTTCCATTTTTCCAAAAGCATTCACTTCCATTCGGAAGCTTGACAAAGCAGCTTCCCGAAATAGAAATTGACGTCATCATGAAACCGCCGCTTCTGTTCACAGCCTCTGCCATGACAGTCTTTCCTCTCCTTTCCCAATGCACCCACAAGCCGCTCCTGCCGGATTACGAGCCTCTCTGCGCTCACACGACACCCGGAACGCGCCGGGCACAATCTCTCCTCTCCGCCCGGAACACAAAAGTGTACCGGGTCGGCCCCAGAGGAGGAATTTACCATGTCAACGAGCATAATGAAAAAGTTTACCTAAAAACCCCGCCAGCACAATAAAACATCATTCCCCACTGTCATAGTTTTCCAAACGGGAAACAAATATTTATCCCAATGAAACAGCAATTTTCATCTTTGGAAGATTTTTCTCTAAAAACAATCGCCAAACTTATTTTCTTCTTGCCAAAATGAATATGCGCGGGTAATGTTTGCCGCACCACAACACTACATGGTGTCGGTAGTTCAATGGTAGAGCCCCAGATTGTGATTCTGGTTGTTGCGGGTTCGAGCCCCGTCCGACACCCCATCCCTTTCCTAAAAAAGAGCACTTCCGGTGCTCTTTTTTACTTCACCCCCTCTCCGTTCGCATGCGCAACCCCGAATTCGTCAAAGCCGCCTTCTCCGCCATTGCAACGCGTTATGTAGCCACCAACCATGTCTTGAGCATGGGGGTGGACCTGCTGTGGCGGCAGCGTGTCGTTCAGCTGGTCTCGGAATGGAAGCCGAAACGCCTGCTGGATCTGGCCACCGGCACGGGCGACCTGGCCCTGGCCATCCTGCGCGCCATGCCGGAAATACGCCTGACGGGGTCCGACTTCTGCCAGCCCATGCTGGATGTAGCCGCTGAACGGGGACTGACGAATCTGGTTTGTGCGGATGCCATGAACCTTCCCTTCCCCTCCGCTTCCTACGATGCCGTCACCGTAGCCTTCGGGCTGCGCAACATGGCCAGCTATCCGGACGCCCTGAAGGAAATGGGACGCATGCTGCGCCCCGGAGGGCACCTGCTCATCCTGGACTTTTCCCTGCCTGAAAACCTGCTGAAGCGCCCTTACCGTTTCTACCTGCACCGCATCCTTCCGCTCATCGCCGGATGGATGACCGGCCACCGCGAGGCCTACGACTACCTGGCCGACAGCATTGAAGCGTTCCCCAGCGGAGAAGATATGAAAAACCTGCTCCGGAACTGCGGGTACACCAATATCACGGCGGAACCCCTCAACGGAGGCATCGCCAGCATTTACACGGCCCAGAAATGAGTGCGGGAGACGCAAGAGAAGGCATCATCCGCGGCCGGGCTTCCCGTGCGCGGCTGGGCGGCAAACTGGCCGGGCTTTCACTGCCCCGGCAGATAGCCGTCATTGCCTTCTGGCCCTTTCTGGAACAGCTGCTGAGCTTCTTCGTCACCTCGTCGGACCTTTTCATCGCCACCAAGATAGGGGTGGACGCCCAGGACACCATCAACATCTCCGACGGCATGGGAGCCGTCGTATTCCTCATGTGGTTCGGCTTTGTGATCCAGGGTTCCATCATGATGGGAGCCACAGCCATCGTTTCCCGCATGACGGGGGCCAGGGACTACTCCCAGGCCCAGCACGGGCTGCACCAGGCCGCCATGCTCGGCCTGCTCGCCGGGATCATCTCCTGCGGGCTGCTCTTTGCATGCAGCGGATTCCTGGTCACCCACGTGTTGACCATGAATGAAGCCGCGCGGGAATACGCCCTGCAATACGTGTATGTAGCCGCATTCGCGGCCCCCTTCAGCGGCGTGGTCTTTGCCGTCAACGCGGCGCTTCGCGGTTCCGGGGATACCCGGTTGCCCTTCTGGATCATGATGAATGTGGGCATCCTCAATGTCATCTTCAGCGTCCTCTTCGTCTTTGCGGAAGCCCCGCTGGGCGGCTGGCGCATCGGCGGCATCGCGGCGGGAACGGTCTGCGGCTACGGTATCAGCATGTGCCTGCTTCTCTTCATCATGCTGCGGCGCAGGAAAAAAATCTTCGCGGAACATCCCGGTCTGTCCCTGGAAGAACTGGTCAGGGAAAAGGGAGAACACTATGCGCCGCCTCTGTACCTCTCCTTCTCCCATCTCCGGCCGGACATGGGCATGCAGAAGCGCATCCTGAAAATCGGCCTCCCGCAGGCGGTGGAAGTATTCGGCATGTGGGGCATCCAGATGTTCTGTCTCTCCATCATCAGCGAGCTTCCCATCACGGGCGTGCTGGGCGTCCACAACATTGCCGTGCGCATTGAATCCCTCAGCTTCCTGCCCGGCTTCGCCATCGGCATGGCAGCCTCCACACTGGTGGGGCAGTACCTGGGCGCCAGGAATGCGCTGATGGCCCGCATCACCATCTGGAAATGCATGCGGTACGCCCTCATCTTCATGACAGGCCTGGGTGTGCTCTTCTGCGCCTTCCCCGCCCTCTTCATGCAGATATTCTCCAATGGAAACATGACGCTCATTGACACGGGCATCCCCGTCCTGCGCACCATGCTCCTGGTGGAACCCTTCTTTGCAGCCTGCATCGTGATGAAAATGTCCCTGCGCGGTGCGGGAGACACGCGGCGGGTCATGCTCGTATCCTACGGCATCATGGGCTTCTTCCGGGTGGGGTGTACCTGGGCCTGGTTCAAGCTGGCCCCGGAAACCATGACCCTGTGGGGCATCTGGATGCTCTTCGCCTTTGAAATGGCCGTGCAATCCGTAATTCTTTATAAAATCGTCAAAGGACGGAGCTGGACGAAGCTACAAGTGTAACCTCCTGTGCCCGTCCTTGCGACAGGAAAACGAGCCTGAGGAGAAAACACCATCTTCCCATTCCAATCCCGTCAATTTCTTCCCCGGCCTGATTGGCTACGGCCATCCGGTCCAACAAGCGGAGCAGCACCTTATCGGAATGACCTCTTCAAGCAGCCTGTTCCTCCAGTCCTGCCAGGAAGAACTACCAGCTTCTTTCTTCCTCCGCCCATCAAAATGGCTGCCCGGTTTCCCGCCGCACAGCAACAGGCAGGAAACAAATAGCAGGCTATAATCACCATACTCCTTAAAACCTGGGAAACAGCCTTTTATTCCACTCCTTCAGAGCAGACTTCAATTTCTTCCGGTCATCTTCCTTCTTCATAGTCATCTTATCGGTGAAAAAATTTCTGTAATTGTTCATCCAAAGGCCGTCACCCCTTTTTCTCACATGTTCAACGGGAGAAGTAAAAATTTTCATCAACTCTGCATTAAATTTATCCTTCTTCTCCTGTTCCCGCTCAATCTGCCACGGCAGCCGCCTGGGTTCAGCCATCATGGCTTTCCATAATGCTTCATCTTCATCAATTCTTTTGATCTCCGCTACAACTTCCTTCAAGGATGAATAACGATGACAATTAATAAAAGCCTTCGGATTATATTCTTCCTCAACCAGAGGATTACCCCAGTAAACGGGAACGGTGCAGGCCAGAAAACTCGTTATTATCTTCTCCGTCGTATATCTCCGGTACCAGCTATTTTCACACGCTATGGAAAACTTATAGGGTTTTTTCAATAAAACGCTTCCTGCCAGCCAGTCCTCCGCCTCTCTTGGAATAAGGCATGGCGTATTATTTAAATGCTTTCCTATTGCATCCACCTTCTTGTAGGCGGAAAGCTCGGAAAACAACTGGATGCGGTACGGATGCCCCAGGCCGTGGGAATAAATATAATTGCAAAATCCGTCTTTCCCGCATAATGCATCGTCCGGATTCATTGTGTGAAGATCTTTTAATTTCATCCTCAAATCAAAAAGATAGGACATGCAAAGCAGCCGCCCATCGTCATCAGGCGCGTCAAAACCGATATGGTAATCAAACAAATTCAAATTGGGAGCCAGAGCCTCTCCCAGTACATCCATGATAACAATCTTTCCGCGGGATTCCTCCAGAAACTGAAGATAATTCTCTCTGGAAGACATATATAACCAAGGGAAGGCAATAAGAAAATCAGCCCTTTCCTTATCAATTTCAAACTCAAGAACAGATCCATCAATCTTCTGGAAACGCCGTAGAAAAAAATTAATTTGCCATTCCTCGGCGCCCTCTATGAAACCAACTTTTACCTTCATCCTAATATTGTTCAAAATCGATGAAATTATTATACAAATTCCCCACAAACAGTCAATTGGCACGGAAGGCAGGAACATGACTTTGCATCCTGCGTGCTATTAAAAGGCAAATCAGGAACACGTAAAACAATTGTCCAGTTCCATGGAAAGATTCCCTGCTTCGATTTCCAAAAGAAAATCATCTGCGGATTTCATCCATCTGCAATGGCTTTCACCAGCCTTTCTTATGGCAGCAATCTCCCCTGGAAATAGGTACTCTGATGGGCGCATATCCTCCGTACCTGATTTTTAAGGGCATATCTTCTGCAAATCCAAAACGTTCATAGCGGGATAAAAACTTTGCCTTCCCCGCCGGATTCTGCTAATATTTTCGCACGTTGTTCTTCAACGGGCTCGTAGCTCAGCGGTTAGAGCAGGGGACTCATAATCCCTTGGTCGTAGGTTCGAACCCTACCGGGCCTACCAAAACAAAGCCTTACAAGTTAACTACTTGTGGGGCTTTTTCTTTCTCTTTCTATTCCTCTCAAAAATTATTAAAAACGTGTAAAAACGCACCAAAACGTGAGGAAAATGGCACCACTTTAGCACTACCATGTTTGCCGCAGTGGCGGAAAACACATGAGTAGAGAAGTCATTTCCAGAATTACGAATAGCTGCCAGAAGAACTGGAAAGCAGGAAAGCTTCTCATCACTATTGCAGACTTTGTGGGCCACTAAGTCGTACAATAACATCTATGCAGAGGATGTGTGAATTGTATAAAACATCCGGTAATGGCGAAATTTTTATGCTCGCGATTCATCGAAATAAGTTGTCGGAGTTACAGATGACAATTGACTGGAAGCTATAAAAATTAAAACTATTTCATAAGTCACATAATTTTAATAACTTCAATAAATCTAAAAAAACTACTGAGACGGCAAATATTCTTTTACCATGACATGGACTTTTCCCGGCAAGCTGACTGGTACAACAATGCTCTCCATGGCCTTTTCACCATTACGCCCCTGGCTTTTTATCTTTGTGAAAGGCAGATTTCAGAAACGTTTCTCCAACAGAGGAACGGACCTCATTCTACCTTTCCTTTCAGACAATCACATGATGAAGGGCGTTGTCCAGAGCAAGGGAATCCTTGCCCGCCATTAAACACGCTTACCTATGCGCACGCCAAGCCTACATATAGGTCCGTTTAATAATAATTACATTTTTTTGATTTCTCTTCAAGAACGGGTCGACTGTTTTTATGATACACTTCTGATTCGTAAATTGTCTGAGGAATTAACTCCAGCATGTGCACATGCATTTCCATTCTGTGGGTTTTATTCCAGGATGTGAAATCAAATCTGAATTGATCGTTCATATTGCTTCCAAGAACTTTGTACTTCGTAAACAAAATAGAAAAATAATCATAGCCTTCATGCGTTCCATAGTAATATAGAGAAGGAGGAGCTGTTTGCGTGACTAAAGGATATACCAGCTGAGAATGAGAAACTTCTTTAACATTTAAAGAGCAACATGATTGCAGGATTATTAAAAAAATGATTATGAGTGAATACTTCATTCTATTCTCTTTTTCATTAAAATTTCCCCTGGGCCTGTTTGGTGTTTTATACTTTTGTCTATTTCCATAACTCCCATTTAGAGTCAGCATTCTTCATCCCATAGCCAATGGAACTGGCCATCCCCGAATAAGGATCAACGGGATGATCTTTCGATTACTCACCGTAGGGATACTCGATAAAAAACGACTTTATTAACTGTAAACTAATCAAATGTATTTTTCACCATCTGTCATGAGGAGAAATGGCTACTATTGCCAAATATTTATCTCCCTGAAATATTTTTTTATATAATATGAAAATCTCTCCAAACGGAAATGTCATCAATTTATGTTTATCTATTCCATTTTCTTGATTCAGGAATTTTTCCCGAATGTGTAACATACTATACGGAGTAAGATCGCCTTTTAAGAAATCATCATTTATCAATGAGTAGATTTCATGATTTTTTATTATTTCTTCATTAAAATCATTTTTTACTCCTGAAATATCCAGAATATTATCTGTACTTATGCCTGAATAAGAAACTTTTGCGTCCAGTCCGTCTTGTAATTTCAAGGCCTGCAGGTGAATGCAATCCGTCCATTGCTGATCAGTTTGGAAAATATAAATTATTCTTATTCTCCCCCGCATTGAAGTATGCAGCCTCCATGAATTTTGTGGAACACCCAGAGTATTCGCCATCATTTTTTCCCATGTATCGGGTTGAGGGGGAGATTTATCGCACCCACTGAGAATAATCATTAACAGAATTATATAAATTCTATTACATAAAATATTCATGCAAATATTCATAGAATTAATAATAGTTTTCTGTTCGTTCAATGTAAAATTACCCCAAACTTCAATTGGAAAAGATGCAGATGAATTACTTTGTCATGAACAATCGTTTCTAAAAACTGTTGTCAATCAATATTTCTTCCTGTGGGAATTACTCTCCCTTACATCGTATCAAGCTAAAAATACTCATTCAGAAATCAATAAAATAATATAGAATTTTTTAATTTCCGGTTCATGGATTTGTAAGAAAAAAGGTGCGTGTCAACGGTATCGAAAATCACTCAAATATATTTTGGGGAAACGGTTATTTCTTTTTGATAAAATCTCGGATGTTTTCGATAAAATATACTGTATCACTATCCGGAAAAACAAATACTTCTTTACTCTGTCTTTCAAAATACCCCATGCCACCGAAACATCCTTGGGGAGTGTTCACGGCACTGTATGTCAATTTTTCAAGATCATCTTTTTTTATGGCAAATGACATTTCAATCTCATGCTTGCTTGCAACATCTAAAATCGTTTTAATGTCAGAAGTTTCATCATTATAATGATAAACTTGAAAATTTATTTTATCTCCACCATTCATTGGCTTTAAAACAACATAACATTCAAACATATCTTCCATCTCTGTTATTTCTAAAGATATATAGGGGCTCTTTCCTGAAAGCACCAGGAATTTGGTTGTATCGACCAATATGGGAGAAGCTTCTATATTTACTGCGGCAAATGCCGCCAACAATAAAATAAATTTCATCATCATAATTTTTTAAGGTGTTCTTATATTCTGCCAAACGAACGGGAGATAGATACCAATTCTTGTATTTATTCTATTCGTACTTGTTTTGCTTATCTTTAGCTTTGTTAAAAATTCCCGCGGGCATCTTATCTCTGTATTATGTGCTTTCATGCCAGACTCTATCAATTCGCATCCGTACGCCGGACTGATAATTCCCTCTTGCCGCTGAATAAGGTTTCTACCTGCCATCGAATACTATTTTTGAGTTGGGAGCAAGTATATCCTCTAAATGGCCCTGTTCATGCTGTCCGATAAATTAGATATTTAGTATTAAACGAATAGGTGAATAGAAAAGACCGGAACAAGACATCCCCACAAGAAAAACTGTATTTGTTTCAGGTGTCTGGGAGACATGTTTCCGCTGGCAGCAAGTGCCATGCAAGCTTCATCCGGACTCCCATGCTTATTTATTTACAAAAAATGTATAGAGCAATAGACATGCAAGCCATCAACAACGTGTATAAAGAACTTAAGAATATGGCAATCGCTACATACCCAACAGATTGGGATAGAGCTACCAGAAGGAGTCCACACCAAATAATAAAAGACAGAGATCCCATGATCTCAGCCGTTATTTTGTATCTTTTAACTATATATTAAACTTCCTTTTTTATAAAAATTCTCTTCCTGTTTAGTTTTAGATATCAGCCAGCCCATCAAAAAAGATGAAACCAGAACCCATAATAACTCAGACATAAACCCAGAATTTTTTACTTCAAGGAGCCCATGGTGTAGGTGGTAAAGGTGAGTATGGTAAGGAGCCGGACGATTGGTCGTATCGGAAATAACCGCTCAAAAATTCGGAGGTTCATAGGATACACAAGGTTTGGGGTTAATGATTAACAAAAAAACGAGGGTAGTTCCTGAGAATCGCCCTTCTCGTACCATATGTCCGTATCCGATGTCAACGCAATTCACACGGATTTCCCGTATTTATGTTAGGAAATAATAGTGTCTATCATAATATTTATGTAACCAATTCATTTCCATCATAAGCATCCATATGATCACGAGTTGGGTTTTCCGAGTCATCTTCTGGGAGAGAAATTCAGAAAATATCTTTTTTCTCTGCGGTATAATAAATTTCCTATTTCCTACTTGCATCCTGTTTTCTCCCCTCTTCCAAAAAGATAATTTGCTGCAACCTTTAAATCATCTGGAATCTTTGAAGCTCCCTTTTTGCATTGTTGGGCCGCCCTTGATCGGTTATAAGGATGCACGCCAACGAGCAACCGTCCCAGGAGATTCTCTCAACGGGCATCTCTGGAAAATACACACTATTTGTCAACCAAACTACAGGGATGATACGCATGAAAAGATTGCTGCCGTTTTTTGCCGCTCTGCTGGGGCTCCTTCCCTGCGCCTGGAGCGCCAACATTCCCAGTGACAGCATTCCGTTCGAGCTCGGAACCGCCAGCCGCATTTACGTGAAATGCCATGTCAACGGCAGCCGGCCCCTGCTCTTCCTTTTTGATACCGGCGCCACTTCCATGGTCATCAACAGCAATTCCCTGGAAGGAATCCCGATGGAGTTCAATGAAACTATTGTGAATTACGGTGCCACGGGTTCCAATGAGGTCCGCAAAAGCGCGGAAAACAAATTTTCCGTCGGAAAGCAGTCCCTGGCCGGCGTCCCCTTCATCGCCATTCCCTACGCCCGTGACCAGTGGGACGGCGTTCTTGGCCTCTGGTTCATCCAGCGGCAGGTCACGGAAGTCAATTACACGGACCGGAAAATCTACCTGTATCCGCACGGTTCCTACACACCGCCGCCGGACGCCATCCGCCTGAAGATGGAATACGTGATGGGAATCCCCGTAGTTCCCGCCCAGGCAACGGTCAACGGGAAGGTTTACCAGCTCCGCCTGTCGGTGGATACGGGTTCCGACCGCGTTCTGGACCTCAATACCCCCTTTGTCAACAAGCACCGCCTCCTGGGCAGCCAGGTTCCGTTCTCCGTCTCCAGCATTTCCAGTTCCGATACCAATAAGGGCAGGCTAGAGAACGTCATTTTCGACAGCATCCAGCTCGGCGCCTGCAAATTGCCGCTCATTCCCGGAGCGTTTTCCACCGTCACCAGCGGCATCCAGAGCATGCCGGAGATGGACGGAGTCATGGGCAACAACCTTCTGAAGCGCTTCAACCTCGTTTACGACTCCCAAAACAGCTGCCTTTACCTGATTCCCAACAACCTGCTTTACACGCCTTTTTACGACTGCCTCCTCCAGCCCCGGAAGACAGTGCCCCAGGCGCCTGCCTGCACGGCAGGAAGATGAACCGGAATGCCCGCCTACCGGGAGCTTCCGCGCAGGTTGATGATCCGGGTGCATAGCTCCACCAGCTTGTTTCCGGCGCGGGAATGCAGGAACCGGTAAAGGCCGAACAGGGCACACCTCACGCGGAAGTCGTGCCCGCAGGCAATGTGTTTCAGGAGACGGAAAGGGGATTCCGGGGACTGGGCAAATTCTCGCCAGCCGTATTTGTCCAGCAGGGCGCGGACCGCATCCAGGGCTTCCTTTTTCTCTCCCGCCGTCTGGTGGAGCAGGTTGGACGAGAAAAGCTGGATACTGCCGTTCAGCCAGTTCAGGACCGTTATCCTGGCTTTTTCCAGACAGCCCAATTCCCGGTAGGCAGCGGCGATCAGGTCCACGCGCTCCAGAGCCGGATAAAACCCGGAGCCCTTTTTATCCGGGGCCTTGTACACGTTAACCAGGGAATCCGGACGAGTAGGACGGTAAATGTACAGGCAATCCGGTATTTTGACAATATTCCGCACATAGGGGTGAAGCAGGTTGTTGAACAGGGCATCGCTCCCCTGCTTCATTCCCTCCCGGAAGCGGAGGCCCGTCTTTTTCAGGAAATCCGCACGGTAAAGCTTGTCCCAGCACAATTCGCTGAACGTTCCCATGGACGCAAAATCGTAATGGCTGCAGTGCCATTCCGGGCATTGCAGGCCGTTGAGCATGCTCCACCGGACGGAGAGCGGCATGTCCCCGGCAATCGTGGCCCCCATGCAAACCAGTTCCGCGCCATATTGTTCCGCCGCCAGATACAGGCGCTGGAACATGACGGGAGAGACATAGTCGTCGGGGTCGGCAAACCCGATGTACTTTCCGCACGCGGCATCCAGCCCGGCATTCCGGGCCGCCGCCACCCCCGCATTGGGCTGGTTGATGATGCGGATTCTTTCGTCCGCGGCTTCATATTCCCGCAGGATGTCCGGCGTTCCGTCCGTGGAGCCGTCATTGATGCAGATGATTTCTATGTCCCGGAGCGTCTGGGCGCAGACGGTATCCAGGCATTTTTTCATGAATGCGGCTACATTGTAGCACGGAATGATAATGGAAACGAGTGGCATGGTCATCAGGAAAGGTTTGTGTTTTCAGAATTCTTCAATGCATGGAACAGGTCCATCCAGGAATGGGCAATGGCATCCAGACCATAAAGTCCGGCCTTCTTCCGGGCGGCGGCTCCCATGGCGCGCCGCAGTTCGGGATGTTCAATCATCCGGATGACGGCCTCCGCCAAACGGTCCGTATCCCGGAGCGGAACCAGCAGGCCGTCCTTTTCCGGTTCAATCAGATCCCGCGGACCGCACGGGCATTCAAATGCCACGCAAGGCACGCCGCACGCCATCGCCTCCACCAGAACCATTCCGAACCCCTCAAAAAGGGAGGAAAACACCAGCATGGAGGACTGCAGCAGTTTTTCCTGCACGTCGGGCGTAGCCCCGCGCAGAAACACCTGCCTTTCCAGCCCCTTTTCCCGGACAAGGTTTTCAAGGGGTTCCTTTTCCGGACCGTCCCCCCATATCTCCAGTTTCCATCCGGGATGGACGGCAGCCACTTTTTCCCACGCACGGATCAGAAGGTCAAATCCCTTGACCGGAACAAGACGTCCCACGGCAACCGCGCGGGGGCGGTCCAGGGAGGCAGCCCGTTCCGTCCGGCGGATGCACGGGTTCGGAATCACGTGCACGCCCTTCCTTCCCTTCCAGTTCGTCTCCATATCCTGCCGGGTAAGCACCACCGTGGCATCATAACTGCCCTGGCGGAGCGCGAATTCATAAAAATCGGAAACGGCGGCCATGACCCGCGCCCTCATCCCGCCCTGAAGCCGCGCGTAATCCTTCCGGTAGGTGCCGGAGTAGTGATATTCGCGCACGGTTTTCCACGGCCTGCCGCGGGAAATCCGGGGAATCATAAACTTTTCCGACTGTCCTACGGAAATGACGATATCCGGCTCCAGTTCCCCAAGGGTTTTCCGGAGAGCCTCCGCATGGCGCCTGCGCCTGATGAGAATGCCCTTCATCACATACAGGAATCCCTTCCAGTCGTCCTCATAATAATTCACACCCAGGGTCACCACCCTGACGCCCGGCGGCAAATCCGCCGCAGTCCGGCGGGCGTCGTTGGCCGCCACCAGAACGACTTCATTACCCGGCACGGCGGCCAGGGCCGCGGCCTTGGCGCGCGTGACGGCCTGAATTCCTCCCGCCGCGTCCAGATCATCCAGTACGTAGGCAATCTTCATATTCCGGTCATCCGTTGTTTCTGTTTTTCATGATAATCAGGCACATCAGCGCTATTCCGAAGGGCACGGCCGCCAGCGTCAGGAACGGATGCGGGGATTCCTGCAAAAAGCGGGCATGGCGCGCCAGCAGGGAGGCGGACACGTAATGCACCGCCTCCATGAAGCGCCTGCGCCCGGAAGGCTGGCGCTTCATCCCCTCCTTCCTCAGAAAGGCAAATCCCCTGGGATTCCGGACGTACTGCCTGAACATGTTTTTCGAGGAGCCGTCCTCCCGGTATTCCACCAGGCACAGCACCCTGTTGATGGCCAGCAGGGGCGCCTCTTCGTCCGCCAGCATGTACTTGTAGCCCAGCCCCACATACTTTTCACCGGGAAACACGGGATAAGGCGGCAGCCGCTTCATCAGCGCGGTCCGGTACACGAGCTTCTTGTCCCCCCTGCCCCCCGCCGCATAGAATCCGGTCAGCGTCATCTCTCCGCCGTCCTCTTCAAAAGCCGTTCCGATGAGTTCTCCGGTCCGTACGTCGGCGTCCAGCCCCGCAATCCCGGCCAGCCGTTCGCTGCCGCGCCGCTTCCAGAGTTCCAGAATGGAGGCCACGGCGTCTTCCGTCATCAGGTCGTCGGAATCCAGGCAGACGTTGAGTTCCGTGTCCATGAGCCTGTACGCGGCATTATGGGCCGTGTGCATGCCTCCGTTTTCCTGATAGTGGTAGCGTATTTCCAGATGCCCTGCCCGTTGCCATTCCCGCACCAGGTCTGCGGTTCCGTCCGATGATCCGTCATCGACGACCAGCCAGACAAAGTCGCGGCAGGTCTGCCTCAGCAGGCTTTCATAACAGCGGCGCAGGCATTCCGCCCTGTTGAAGGTCGGCGTGAACACGGTCAACGTCTTCATTTCCTTCATGATTCACCTCCCTGTTCCAGATAGAATTCCTGAAGCTTCTGCGCATTGCCGGCAATGTCCAGCCCGGCTTGCCGGATGGCCGCCGCCGTATCGTTCCGCCGCCATCCGCGGGCCAGTTCTTCCATTTTCCGCGCCCAAACCTCCGGGGATTCCCTGAGGGACAGGAAGCTTACATGGCCCGGCACCACCGCGGCATCTTCCGGAACCCGGTCGGAGGCCAGAACGGGCAGCCCCGCCGCCTGGGCCTCCAGCATGGCGATGCCGAACCCCTCAAACCACGACGGGAAAACGAAAACGTCCATTCCCTGCAGCAAATCCGGAATATCGTCCCTGCCGCCCAGCAGGCGGATGCGTCCCCGCCATTCCGCACGCTCCGCCTCCTGTCTGACCTGTTCCTCCTTTTCCCCGCCGCTTCCCGCCAGCACCAGAAGGGAATCCGGGTGCAGGCCCAGGAACGCCTGAAAAACGCGCAGCAGAAACTCATGGTTCTTGGGCCAGGAAAAGTTGCCCGTGTGGCCTGCCACCAGTTTTCCCTCCCAGCCCATTTCCCTTCTGACCCGCTCACGGGTTTCCGGAGAATAACTGAATTTTCCCGCATCAATGGCGTTCCGGACCACCACGGCATCCTTCATTCCCTTGCGGCCAAAGAGCCAGCGGCCGCACAATTCATTGCACGTGAAACGGTGCGTCAGGTACGGGCGCATCAGATGCTTGAGCAGAAAACGGAACAGGGAATTTTTATCCATTCCCAGCGGGGAACTGTGCGCATGCGCCGCAATGAAAGGGATGTTCCGTGCGGCCGCTTCGCGGTACACCCAGTAGCCCAGCTCGGAGCAGTGCCCGTGAACCAGCCTGTATTCCGGGTGTTCGTCAAAGAAGCGCGCCACCTCCCTCCTGTATGCGGCCAGACCGGACAGGGTGATGGGCGGCAGCCTGTAAATCCGGCCGCCCAGTTCCCGGATTTCCTCTTCATAAATGCCGGGGGTCTCCCGGTGAACCAGGAAATCGAACTGGAGCCTGCGGCGGTCGATATGGCGGTAATAATTCATGACCATCGTTTCCGCGCCTCCGCGGTTCATGATGGTGAATACCATTAATACTCGTTGGGGGGTCATGTTGCCAGGATTCGCTTGATGATTCGCAGGAGCAGGTACAGGCCGGGAACGAATCCCGACTTCGCCGCCAGAAAAAACGTTTTCCAATGGAGCGGGAGCGGCTTCAGGGGAAGCGTTCCGACCGCCGCACGGCACCAGTCCCGTTCCAGCAGGTTCCGGAGCATGGCGGCGTGCCGCAGCGGAGACCCAGGAGCATCGCAGATGTTCAGCCCCAGAAAGATGACGGACAGGGCCATGCGGTTCCGAAGGGCCCGCTCAGCCTCCGGACACGCGCCATGTTTCCTCACATGTACATCCATGCGCCTGAAGAGCTCCTCCCACTGCGCCACCAGGTCCGGCTTGTACCTTCTGGTCAGCGCCCCGGAAGCCGTCTTCCGGTAATGGTAGAACGTGGAAGGAATATAGACGGCCCTCCGGGCCGCTCCGAACAGGGAAAGATTGCAGAGAACATCCTCCGCGGAACCGATGAGCGCGGTATCCACAAACGCGGACTCCGCATCCCGGAACAGGGAACGCCTGTAAAGCTTGCCCCAGGCCGTTCCGTAGGAATCCATCCTTTCCGGCCGGGCCAGTTCCGCGCCGCCGGGACCCAGCAGGCGGGTTCTCAGCCACGCCATGGCTTCCCCCTCAAAAACGTGTTCCTCTGGCCAGAACAAAACCGGGGACGAGACCGATTCATATTCCTTCACATAGCTCCAGAAGACAATGTCCGCATCCCGTTCCCGCATGGCTTTTACGGCGTCCGCACACGCATGTGCGTCCAGCCAGTCATCCGCATCCGCAAACATCACGTATTCCCCGTCCGCCCGTTCCAGCCCGGCATTGCGGGAGGCGGAAAGTCCGGAATTTTCACGGGCAAGAACCTCCACCCGGCTGTCCCTGCGGCGGAAGTCTTCCAGAATGGCTCCGGTGCCGTCCGTAGAGCCGTCATTCACGCAGACAACCCGGATATCCCGGTACGTCTGGTTCAGGATGCTTTCCAGGCAGCGGGACACGTAAGCTTCCGCATTGTACACGGGAACGATGACGGAAATCATGGCCGTCCCCCCTTTCCTTCCTCCAAAACCCGGCCGTACAGCCTGTTCCACTGCTCCGCCACCGTTTCAGCCGCGTAACGCCTCACATGTTCCCGTGCCTTCGCCGCCAGGGCGCCACGCAGCACTTCATCCCCCATCAGGCGCTCCAGGGCATTCGCCAGCCCGGGAATATTGTTTTTCTCCACCAGCAGGCCGTCTTCTTCATGGCTGATGATGTCCGCGGGACCGCAGGGGCAGTCAAAGGCCACGCACGGCACGCCGCACGCCATGGCCTCCACCATCATCATGCCGAACCCCTCATATTTGGAAGACATCGCACAGATGGAGGCTCCCAGGTACGCCGCCATGATTTCCCTCGTGGGCGGATGCAGCACGAAGCTTTCTTCCAGCCCCGCCGCCCGAATCGCCGTTCTCAGCCTGCCTCCGTCGCGCTCCGCGCCGAACAGGTCCAGCCTCCAGTCCGGAAATTTCCCGTGCACCCTTTTCCAGGCCTCCAGCAAGGCCCCATAGTTTTTCTGGGGAGAGATTTTGCCCACGGCAATCACCCGCTTTTCCTTTCCGGAAGACGGAACGGACGGATAAAAGGGAAGAGGGTTGGGAATGACCTCCACATTGCGCATATTCCATTCCGCCCTGTTTCCGGAAGCAGGCACCACGAAGCGGGCAAAGCGCCCCCCCAGGAAACGCATGGCGGCAAATTCCATCTTCATGAAAACGGAAGGGGCGTTGCCCTCCGTCTGGATCATCCGGGAAACATGGCGTTCATAGATGACCGGACGCCGCCCGGACAGCAGAAGGGGAATCCAGAATCCCTTGAACCCGTCGTCGCACACGTCCACCACATCGGGATTCACGGTACGCACCGTTTTCCGGATGCCCCGTACCCAGGCCGCCAGCCGTGCCAGGGAGCTACCCTCCATCGCAACGTGATGAACACGGATTCCCGGGTGAAAATCGTAAAAGGGCTCCGCACCCCGTTCATTCAGAGTCATGATATGGATTTCGTCCCCGTATTCTTCCGCAAGCAGGCGCGTCCGGACGGACAGAACCCGTTCCAGCCCTCCCGGCCCGGTGATGCCGTTGGCAATGTATAAAATGCGTCTTCCCATGTTCAGACCAGCGCCTCCAGTTTCAAGATTTCATCACGGTTGCCGTAGTCCCGCGCGCGGCATGCCGCCGCCAGGCTTTCCAGACGGGCGGGATCATGCAGCAGGGAGAACAGGGCCTGCGCGGCGCCCTCTTCGTCATTCGGGACAATGACTCCGTCCACGCCGTCCTCCAGATGGCCGGAAGCCGTGGGAAAACGCGTGATGGCCACGGGACGCCCCAAAATCTGCGCCTCCCTCACCGCCACGGCTTTCCCTTCATAGCGGGACGGCTGCACATACAGGCCGCAGGCGGCCATATAAGGATAGGGGTTGGCCTTTTTTCCCAGGATAACAACGTGCTCCTCCATCCCATGCGCGGCAATCTCCCGCCGCAGGGAAGCCTCGTCTCCGTAGCCTGCCAGATACCACCGCAGGCCTTTCATCCCCATCTCCACCAGGCGGGCGGCTATCCTGACGGCGCGGTCCATGCCCTTGGCATGGGAGAACCTTCCCACCGTGCACAGGCACGGGGAGCCTTCCATCACGGCGGAAACGTCTTCCAGCGCGGCCTGTTCCCGCACCGCCCGGGGGGAAACGATGTTCTCCATCGCCAGCAGCCTGTCTTCCAGCTCCGGGAACCGGGACAGAAAACCCTTCCCCGCCTCCGGGGAAATGGAGACAATGCGGTCGTAACTGCTCCATACCGGGAGTTCGCGCTCCGCATTGATGCCGATGGAGGAATAATCCGTATGAATCCAGGCAACTTTCCTGCGGGCCAGCACCTTGTCCCTGACGATGCGGTGGGGCGTCAGGAAACTGACCGCCAAATCGTACATTCCCAGCTTTTTCAGGGAAGGCAGGAAAGGAGCCGCAGCCGCGACGGCGTCATCGAACACAGCATAATTTTCCAGCCCGTTCAGCCTTTTTCCAAACCGCGCGGACTGCCATTTGGCCCACAGCCGGGCGCAGAAAATTCCCAGCCTGCCTTCCGCCAGAATGTCCTTCAGGGGCCGGGACAGCGCCCGGTAAGCCGGGAGCTCCGGCAGCAGGTTCACTTTTTCCGGAATCAGCGGCATCAAATCTCCGGAATGCCTGTAAACGAACAGGTCAACCCGGAAACGGGAAGTGTCCAGCGCCTCCAGCAACCCCAGCAGGGCACGCTCCGCGCCCCCCAGTTCCATGTATTGAATAGCTATGAAAATACGCTTCATCTGCATGCCAGCCTGCGCACGTGAATCAACAGTCCCCGGAAGGGCGCCGTCCTGAACAGGACGGCTGTGCAGAGCCCCAGGGGAACGACGACGGAAATGGCCCCCCACAGGAACAGGTCGGCCAGCGGGGAAGCAAACCAGGACCGGGAACAGAGGGGATAGGTGAGGGCGTAGCCCGCCGCCGTAAGCAGCACGTATTGCCCGTACGCCAGGAAGTATTTCCTCAAGGGCTGGTGGAACACATGCCTGTACACCAGCCGCGGGAACTGCCAGACGCCGATGGAAAGAAGGCTGAGCGTGGCCGCCAGCAGAACGCCCGCTATCCCCCACCACTGCACCAGTATCACGGCCAGGACGACGTTGATCACCCCCTGGAGAAGCGGGGAGTAGCGGTCCTGGTGGAAGATGCCCGCCTTGGTCTTGAACACCATGGCGGAGCGGCGCATGCCCACCACGAAGAAATTCAGGATAATCACGAAGGAAACGGCCCCAGGCAGAATGTACCCGTCCCCCAGCCACCAGCCGATGAAGGGATTCAGCGTGTTCAGCAGGACGACGGAGGCCACGCCGGACACCAGGAAGTTGATCAGGAAAACCCTTTTGAAGATTTCATACACGTGCGCCCTGTCCTCGCTGGCGATCAGGTTGCCCACGCTTTCCGCCATGCTGTTGATCACCTGCATGATGAAGGTGGAAATCGTCCCGACCACGAGCATGTAGTTGGAATAAAAGCCCACCGCCGCCAGCCCCACGAAGCTGGAAATGACGATGTTGCTGGTGGAATGCATGAAGTAGCCCCCCACGCTGTGCAGGAAAAGCGCCTTGACGTTGACGACGATCTGGCTCTTCGTCACGGCGTCCACCGCATGGGCCATGCGGCTTTTCACATAGGGGTAAAGCGCGTCCACCTTCCGCACCATGGCCACATTGAATCCCGCCAGAAACAGGGATTCCACCACCAGATACAGGATGTAGTTGCCCGTATAGTACAGGATGCCCAGCTTGGACAGGTTCAGGCCCACCTGGTAAACAAAATTGATGGTCCCCAGCCGGTAGTTTTTCTGGTCCGCGTTGATCAGTGAATTCTTGTACGCCGTCAGGTACGGCAGAATGGAATTGAAGACGAAGATGAAATAAACCAGCGTCAGGTAGTCCAAATGGTCCCCGTTCCTGATGAAGCACCCCAGGAAGGGGTACAGGCACAGGCACAGGAAAAACACGGCCGCCGCAATGAGGCGGTACACCTTGCGGTAGAATTGAAGCAAGGCGAGAATACGGGGCTGGTCGTTTTCAGCCAGAGGCTTGTAAAGATGGAACACCACGCTGGTTCCAAAGCCGGATTCCAGCAGGGTGACCGCCGCCAGGATATTGGTCAGCAGCCCGTTGAGGCCCAGGTATTCCACGCCGATTTCATTGACGAAAAGCTTGCGCGTCACGAATCCCAGCAGGGTCATCGTGACCATCAGGCTGACGGTTACCAGAAAGTTTTTGCCGGAATTCAGCGTTCTCATCCTTCCCCTTCCTCCTTGTTGAGTTCCACGCTCAGGCGCAGAGCCATTCCCTGGGCGAAGGGCATGAGGCCCCAGACGTCCGAATACATGCCGATTCCCTTGGTATCCCCCTGGCACATGTCCAGCGCTCCGCTGCGGCGCGTCACCCCCATCAGGGCCTTTTCCGCACCAAAGGCGGCATCCAGAAAACAGGACTCCCCGGAGATATGGTAGGCTGTCAGCATCAGCAGGCCCATCAGGGCGGTTCCGGAAGATTCAAAGACGGATTCCGGCCTGGCGACCATCCACCCGAATCCGCCATTCCGCTTGCGGAGGGGCAGAAGTTCGCGGGACAGGGACACAATGCGCTTCGCCATCGCACCCGCCTCCGGTCGTCCGTGGGCTTCCATCAAGCGGTACAGTTCGCACAGCCCCAGCGCATACCAGCCGATACCGCGCGACCAGTCGTACAGCCCCAGGGGATAGCCGCGGTCCATCTCAAACCCGTGGGCCGGAAAAGAGGACCCGGCCAGAAGGGCCGCATCGTATTCCTCCACCTGCCTTGCCGCCAGGTTCCAGTCTTCCTCCCGCCCCGTGCGCGCCGCGCAGGCCGCCGCTAATGGGCAGGCCAGGCCTATGGTGTCCACGTAGCGGACGGCGGGCTGCCCGCGCCTGTAAGCCAGCGTACCCGCCTCCGTCTTCAGGGATTCCAGAAAAGCCAGCGATTTTTCCACCAGCCGCTCCTCCACGCCGCATCCGGCTTCCAGCACGGCATAATCCAGCAGCATCCTGTCCACTTCCCATGTCCCGGGATTTTCCCGCTCCAGATAGTTCACGACCAGTTCATGACTGCCGAGGGCGCCCCGCAGTTTTTCCCTCAAATCCCCGTCATTCCGGTCTCCGGCATAGGCATTCAGGCCCAGGGACAGCCCGGCAAGCTGCCAGCCCTGAATGGCGGCGTCCGCATACGCTCCCCGCAGCATGTCCCAGAGGGCCAGCCTTCCCTGGTCCTTTTTGGGGACCGGGGGCATGCGCTTCATCCATGCCGAGGCTTTCCGGGCCAGGGCATCCTGCCATGCGCGGCGGTCCCGCCAGCGGCCGATGCGGATACGGCCCGTCCAAGTCTCCAGGAAACGCCACGCGTCCACGCAGGCCGCCGCTGCCGCAACAACCGCCGCTACGGAAAGAATGGAAACATAAAGAGTCATGACCGTTTCACCAGGGATTCAAGTTCTTTCCGGCAGCCGCGCAGCCGTTCCAGATACGCGGGAAGCACTTTCCCGTATGTCTTCTTGATTTCCTTTTCCCTTTCCATCATCCGGACAAAGGCGTTCCGCAACTCATCCGGGCCGTCCAGCGACTGCACCGGAACCACGTGCCCCTCCTCCGTTCCGAACAGGTCGCGGGCAATCCCGCGCGCCTTGACGGAATACCCCGCCACCAGCGCGGGAACGCCCGTGGAATAAGCGGCGATGGACGCATGCGTACGGGCGGCCACCAGGAACCGGCAACGGGAAATATACCCCTTCAAGTCCCCGCAGGAGGCGTCTTCAATCATGATCACCCTGCCCGTATGGCGGAAACGCCCGTGCAGTTCCGCCAGAGGCCTGCGGTCGTCATTTCCGGCCCACACCACATGGGGAATCAGCGCCACGTTCATTTCCGTATTTTCCAGCAGCCATTCGACAAGCCGGGAATAATTTTCCATCACGGCTCCGGGCCTCGCCTCGTGCCCGATCACCATGGGGCTGACATTGATTCCGGCCATGTTCCCCTCCTTCCAGCCCTCCGGTACTTCCACCTCGTTGGCCGGCAGGGCAAACGCCGGGTCCGGATACAGAACCACGCGGGAAAGGCCGCATTCCCGCAGGGCGTCGTACGTGAGGGACTCCCGCGCCACAATCAGGTCAAACGCCCCAAGGTCCTCCAGCATCCTGCCCTTCATGTCCTCCCTTTCCAGGGAACAACCCCACAGGACCACAGGAACGCCGGCCTTCCGGAGCAATTCGTTCTGGAGGTAGATATGGACGGGTTCCCCGTAGCAGTAATTGTCCCCTCCGCCGCACAGGGCCAGGTCCGCATCCCCAGCTTCCTTCACAATGCCGCCGAAGGCAATCCGGTCAAACGCATCCTTCACCCCCAGAACGTGCAGCCGCATCCACGCCGCAGCCCAGGCCGGGGAAAGCCTCCGGATGGGGCGCCGTTCCGGCAGGACGCGCACCAGGCGGTCCAGGCCGCACCGGACGTCCTGCCCGCAGGCGGAGGAAACAAGGCTGCCCTTTTCAGGACGCAGCAACAGCATGGTGGACCTGACAATCGCCTCGCACCCGTGATTGCCGCTGCCGCCGTGAGGATATAGAAGAATTTTACGCATGGCCGTCTGATGATTTTTTCCCGGCGTACGCCCCTTCCAGGAGCAGGAACAGGCAGAAGGGGAGACGAAGAAAGAGGCAGACTTTCATCCATTCCGGACAGGGAAATGCGCCGGGATGGGCGCGCAGCAACGCGTTTTCCGGAACTTTCAGAATACTGCGGACGGCCTTGAAGCGGTCCTTCACGCCGCGGCACTCCTTGAAACGGTAAATTTCAAACAGGGAATCATACACCATTCCCCACCACCGGGACGCCAGATAATTCTCCACGAGGCCGCCCTGAAGCCCCTGGTCGCGGAAATATTGCCGGACCATCCTGAACTGTCCGGCAATCCATTCAAATTTTTCCGGAACGAACCGCGTGGACAGAGTGCCCTTTTCCGCCCTGCGGTAGAAATAAACGGCCTTGTCCACCGTCCTCAGCCGCCTGATGTGCTTCAGGTAGGCCATGTTGAATTCCAGGTCCTCCCCGTAGGAGACGCCTTCCGGAAAGCGGATGGAATACCTGTCCACCAGCTCCCTGCGGTACAACTTGGCAACGGGCCCGAAGAGCAGGAAGGAGCGGAACAGGCGCACCCACTCCTCCTCTCTTCCGGGGACGGCCTCCAGTTCCACCGGCACGGGCACCGTAAGCACGTCCTTTCCGCCGGCACGCACGGAACGCAGCCCGGCGACGGCCAGATCGCATTCCCCGTCTTCCACGGCGGCGGCCAGAGTCCGCAGGCACGCGGGCTCCACCCGGTCATCCCCGTCAACAAAGCACAGCCACGAGCCCTCCGTTTCTTCAATGCCGCGGTTCCTCGCCGCGGATACGCCCCTGTTCCTCCCCATGTGAACCGCATGGATCCTCTCATGCCGGGTGGCCAGGGCATCGCACAGGATGCCGCTCCCGTCCGTGGAACCGTCATCCACCAGGCAGACGTCAAAATCCGTCAGGGTTTGCCGAAGGACGGAATCCACACATTCTTCCAGAAAATGACCGGCATTGAAAACAGGAATGATAACGGAGACAAAAGACATGCGATTCAATGGTTTGTTTCAAAAAGCCCTTCCAGGGCGTTCATCCGTCCGTCCAAATCAACCCGGCTGCCACCGCGGAGAGCCCGTTCGCCGTAATCCCGGCGATCAGCCCTTTCCGTCAGGATATCTTCCAGAGCGCGGAGCAGGTCCTGCGTATCATTGCCGGCAATCAGGCCGAATTCCCCGTCCCCCAGCTGTTCCCGAACGCCGGAACACAGGGTGGAGACCACGGGAATACCGAGGATCAGGCTTTCCGAAATGACCGTGGAATGCCCCTCGCTGCGGGAAGAACACACCATCCAGTCCGCCGCCCGCATATAGGGATACGGATTTTCCTGATGGCCCAGGAATGTGATCCTGTCCTGCAAGCCCCGCTCCCTGACCAGGACTTCCAGCTTCCGGCCCTCCGGTCCTTCTCCCAGAATCCAGAGATGGAAGGAGAATCCCGCCTGTGCCAGACGGTGGCACGCTTCCACCAGGCGGTCGAATCCCTTCTGCGGGACAAGGCGCCCGGAAGCGCAGAAAAGCGTTTTTCCTTCCGGACGCTGCGGCACGAATTCCGCGGATTTTTCCTTGATGGCCTGCACATCGATCGGATTGTAAAGAACCCTGGCATCGCGCAGGGGACCGGCCAGGGCCACCACGGATTCCTGAACGTCCGGGGAAACGGAAACCACCGTATCAAACCGCCGGTAGGCCCGTTTTTCCTCTTCCGCATTCCTGTACGCCGGCAGCGTCCAGTGATTGGCGGCAAGGTCGATATGCACCCATGCCAGCTTGCGGCTGTCCGCATTGGGGGAGCCGCTGGCAATTCTGGTGGCGTAACCTTCAATGAAGGCCGCTTCCACATCATAGGTTCCGCGGATAAACATGCGGTAAAAGACCGACGGAGGGCAATGCCTGTATACCAGCAACTTCAACTTGTTCCCCGCCTTGATTTTCAAACGCGTCCAAAACCCGTCCCCTTGCCGCAGGGAACCAAGCAAAAAGCGGAAGGCAATATTCCGGGGATAACCGGACGGTACGTCCTCCTTTTTCAGGCAATATACGGAAATATTCCATCCGCTCCCTTCCCAGCGGTTCAGCAGGGTTTGCAGAATTTTTTCTGCTCCGCCGCCCGTCAGGCTGTTGACGAAAAACACGATTCTTTTTTTCATTTTCCCGCCCCCTCCAGCAAACGTTCCACCTCCCGGACGGCAGTCGCATAGGCCACCTGCCGGCCTCCCAACGCCGCCTTTTCCCGCCATTCCGCACACGATTCCCTGCCGGACACGAAGTCCTCCAGGGCACGGGCCAGAGCCTCGTCGTCATTATCCACCATGAGGCCAAAGCGGCCCATTCCCAGCTGTTCCCTGATGCCGGAGCATTCTACCGCCAGAACGGGCACACCCAGAATGAGGGCTTCCGTCACGACGGTACTCATTCCCTCGCTGCGGGAACTGCACACGAACAGGTCCGCACCCGCCATCCACGGGTAGGGATTTTCCAGAAAACCGGGCATCAGCAGGGATTCTGAAACTCCCAGCCCGGCAGCCAGCCGTTCCAGATCGTTTCTGAGGCGTCCTTCTCCAAGAAGAACCAACTCTGCGGTTCGGCCCCGCTCTTTCAGCCGGGCAAGAGCGCGGATAAGCCTGTCAAATCCCTTCTGTTCTTCCAGACGCCCGGCGGAAATGATCCTGAAACACTTCTTTTCAGGAACTCCCTCCACGGCGGCGGATTTAGCCAGCACCTCGTCCCGATCCACCGGGTTGTGCACGACGACGGACCCGGGATGCGTTCCAAAACGCCTTTCAAAAGCCTCCTTCACCGTCCGCGACACATGCGCTACTGCGTGAAAACGTCCATAAGCCCTTTTCTCCTCGTCCAAAGACCGGAACACCACTCCCTGCGTCCAGGGCCTGGCTTCCAGGTCCACATGCACCCAGGCTATTTTCCTGGTCTCCCCGGCCTTTCCGCTCTTTCCCCCCGGCGCGGCCGCCAGCAGGCGGGTGGGCAGCCCTTCCGTGAAAGCCGCCTCCACATCATAATCTCCGGCAATGCGCCACCGATAAATCCAGCTAGCGGGCAAAAAACGATACACCAGCGCATACTTCACCCGATAAAGCCAGCCAGAGCCGCCCACGATGAAGCGGTAGCGGGCATGTTTCCGGACCTCATCCCGGTACTGCCCGCAGTCCACGACAGCGCATACCGTCACGTCGAATTTGTCCCGGTCCAATCCGCGCACCAGGCCGGAAAGGATTTTTTCAGCTCCTCCTCCGGAGAGGGATTCCACCAGAAACAGGACTTTCAGACGGGAATGCGGCATAAAACGGACTTTCAAATGAATTATTTTTCCGCACACGGAGAGGAGGTATCCAGACTCCTGTACACGGCATACCCGCGGGAAGAACGGCCATGAGGCTCCACATCGCACAGGACGATGCCCATGCGTTTCAGCTCCCCGTTTTTCCATATCTTCTGCAATCCGGCCAAATCACGCTTCTTCACGCAGCCGGCCCGCATGACGTACAGCGTGACGTCGGCCAGACGGGCGACGATGTGCGCATCCGCCAGGGAGGAATAGGGAACGCAGTCCATGAAGATGAAATCATACTGTTCCTTCAATTCCTCCATAAGCTTTCTGATGCGATCATGCAGCAACAGCCGGGAAGGATGGTCCGGCAGGGTTCCAGCAAACAAATAATCCAGATGGGCGGAAACTGGGGACTGTTCCACCAGGGAACGCCAGCCGCCTTCCCCGGCCTGTTCCAGATCTCCTATGCCCGGTTTCCCGGCTCCGCCCAGCAGGGAACTGAGCGATCCTTTCCTTAAATCCATATCCATCAGGAGCACCTTTTTTCCGGCCACGGCCAGGGAAAGGGCCAGGTTCACGGAGAGATAGGTCTTCCCTTCCCCGGAACAGGTGGACGTAATCAGGACGCTGAGGGGTTTTCCCGCATTCTCGTCGGAAAGGGCCACCATGCGTTCCGCCAGCAGGGGGAAACATTCGGACAACTCGGAAGGCTCCTCCAAATTCACCACGATTTCCTGGTTCTTCAGCTTCCGCAGCTTGCGCGGCAGTTCCCCGTATACGGGAATGGCGGTCAGGGCTTCTATTTCCTTCCGGCGCTTTACGTTGGAGTCCAGCATCGCGGCGACTACGCACAGGACCACGGGAATGGCCAGTCCCGCCAGGAATCCCACCATCAGAATTTTGGGAACGTTGGGCTCCAGGGGGCCGTTGCCGCCCCGCACATCGTCCACCATCCGCGCATTGTCTTCCGTAGCGGCCAGGGCCAGGGAATTTTCCTCCCTCTTGTTCAGCAGAAGAACGTATAGGGACTCCCGGACGCGCTGCTCCCGGTCAATGTAGTTGACGTCCCGTTCCCTGCTGGAGACGTTCCTGATGTGCTCCCGCGTCTTTTCATGCTGGTCCTGGATGTTCTTCTTCTTGACCAGCAGGGAAGTATAGTAATTGTTCACGGAACGTTTCAACGCATCCTTCAGGGAGGACAAATTGGCTTCCAGCTCACGGACAATCGGATTGTTGTCCCCCGCATTCACCTTCAGGCTGGTCTTCTTCAGCAGGGTGTCGTTGAACACGCCGATCTGGTCCCGGATGCCCATGTCCGCTATTTTCGAATTGATGGGGACCAGCCTCGCATCGTGTTCCGCCTCTTCTTCCAGATACTGCTTCAGGTATTCAATGGACTTGATCTCCAGCTCCAGCTCCCTCAAATCCTTCTTGTCATTGATGCTGTTCTCATATTCTTCCGTGAGGGCGGTGGACAGGTCCGTCAGGATGTCGGTCTCCTTTTTCAGCTTTTCAACGGCCAGGTCATTTTTTCTCATTTCCTCGCTGATGACAGCCAGGCGCTCCCCGATGAATTTGTTCGTCTTCCTGCCGCGCGTGTTTTTCTCCTTCAGGGACGCCTCATTGTAAAAATGGACGATGCTGTGCAGGATGTTCTCCGCCTTCACCGGATTGTTGCAGCGCATGGAAATATTGACCAGGTTATTCTTTCCATTTGCCTTTTTGACGGTCAATCCGCTTCTCAGCCCCACCGCCGCATTCCTGACGGAGGTTTTCCTGACAATCACGGGGACGTTCAGTGCGGCTTCACTGAACCGAGGCGTTTTCTCCACGATGAACGTCAGGGAGTCGAAGCGCACTTCCTTGCCGAAGGTTCCCGTTTCCTGCCCCTGGCGGTCCTTTTCATCCTTCTCCAGCCGGAATTCCGTCTCCGAAAGGGGAACCACGCGGAACCTGGCGTCCGCCGCCTCTCCTTCCTGCGTGAATTGTACCGCAATGGGGGAATCCTGATAAATTTCCACCTTGCGGAACTTGTCCTTCTTCCAGTAGGTGACGTCCAGCTTCAGCTTCCGGACTACCGTTTCCAGCAAGGAATGGGAGGAAAGCAGGAATATCTCGTTATCCAGATTGGTGGCGGCCGTGTTGACGATTCCATTGGTGGAGGCCAGCACCGTGGCGGCCACGGACTCCTTGGGGTAGTCGTCCTTGATGAGGATGGTGGTGGCCTTTCCGTAAACCTGGGGCTGCCGCGCCGCATACAAATAGGCCAGGGGGAGGCAGACGCACAGGGAAAGCACGCACCAGTACCATTTCCGGACAATCCGGGCCAGGATGGCCTTGGGACTGGGAAGCAGGGATACCGAAGCAGCGCCGCCGGCCCCCAGGGATTCCGTCTTGGGAGAAAGGTCTTTCATGGGATTTTAAATGCAGAAGGCCAGAATGACCATGGCAATGGAAGTGCCGGAAATCAGGTAGGGATAAATCTGGAGTTGTTCGCTCCGCGTATTCACCTTCCTGTCCGATGGGGTGACGTAAATGACGTCGTTCTGCTGGATGTAGTAGTAGGGGGAATGGAACAGGTCGCTATTGCGCAGGTCCACCTTGGACGCGATGCGCTCTCCTCCGGATTCCCGGATGATGTAAATGTCGCGGTTGCCGTCCATGTTCAGGTCTCCGGCCTTGCTCAACGCTTCCAGCAGCGTCAGGCGTTCTCCCTTGATTTCATAATTGCCCGGCTTGGACACTTCCCCGAGAACGGAGAATTTGAAATTCATCAGGCGCACGCTGACGGCAGGGTCCTTGATGTACCCTTCCCGGATGATCTCGTTTTCAATGTCGTTCGCCAGCTGGGTGCAGGTTTTGCCCACAGCCTTGATTCTTCCCAGCACGGGGAACACGATATCGCCGTCCGTATTCACGAAGTAGCCGCGCTCGTCGTCCCTGGGGCTGGAAACGCTCCCGCTGTCCTTGTTGAACATCTGGGCGAGGGTGGGATTCTTGCTGCTGACGGAGATGAACAGGCGGTCGTCCTTCTTGATGACTATTTTATACTCCTTCCTGATGGAGGATTTCTGGTCCAGCACCAGGTTTTGGACGTAATTGACTTCTTCCGGCTTGACGCAGGCGGGGAGGGCGCACACCAGAGCAGAGGCTACCAGAAGGCGGCTCCAGAGGGCGGGACGGCGGAATGGATGTAGGTATTTCATTGGATGGATCAAGCAGAGTTTAGATGGTGAGGATTTTTTTTGAGTCCAGGTAGTCGTATTTCTGATAAGGGGAATTGTTGCTTTTGTATTCGGGTATCAATTGTTTCATGGCGCGTACGGTATCTTCCAGACGACGGGATTCCGCATGCTGCACCAACTTTTCAAAGGCGTCTTTCAGCTCGGACATGTCGTACTTTCTGGCCTCGAAAATGCGGATGCGCTTGTGGGCGGTTTCCCGGGTCTGCTCGTAATCCGTCAGCAGCTCCTCATAAAGTTTTTCCCCGGGGCGCAGGCCCGTGAAGACAATACGAATATCCTTCAGCGGAGAAAGCCCCGCCAGGCGGATCATTTTCTTCGCCAGCTCAACGATTTTCACTTGCTCGCCCATGTCGAACACGAAAATCTCTCCGCCGGAACCCATGGCGTTCGCCTGGAGAATCAGGCGGCAGGCTTCCGGAATGGTCATGAAATAACGGACGATTTCAGGATGGGTCACCGTGACGGGCCCTCCTTTCTTGATCTGTTCCTTGAACAGGGGAATGACAGAACCGGCGCTCCCCAGCACGTTGCCGAAGCGCGTGGTGATAAACACGGTGGAGCCTTCCCCGTTCTCCCGCCGCAGGGATTCTCCCAAACTCTGGACGTACATTTCAGCCAGCCGCTTGGTCGCCCCCATCACGCTGGTGGGGTTCACCGCCTTGTCCGTGGAGACCATGACAAACCGTTTGACGCCGTATTTGACGGCCAGGGAGGCTACGTGCATGGTTCCCTTGACGTTGTTGATCACGGCCGTGCAGGGGTCTTCCTCCATGATGGGGACATGCTTGTAGGCGGCGGCGTGGAAAATCAGGTCGGGACGGTACTGCCACATACAGTATTCCAGCTGGCGCCGGTGGCAGATGCTGGTGATGCTACTGGCGACGGAAACCTGAGGATAGTCTTTTTCCACTTCTTTCCGTATCAGCCACAAGGGCGTTTCCGCGTGGTCCAGCAACACGATCCTCCGGGGGGCAAACCGGCACAACTGCCTGACCAGCTCGCTGCCGATGGAGCCGGCGGCGCCCGTCACCATCACCACGCTGTCCTTAATCCCTGCGGAAATCGTCCCTTCGTCAATGTTGATTTCCTCCCGGTCCATCAAATCTTCAATCTGCACGTCGTCCACGGCCACGCCGGAATAATCATGAAACGACTGGAAGAGGTCATGGGAAATGAGAAGGCTGATTCCCCGTTCCAGGCAAACGTCAGCCAACTTTTTTTCTTCGAGAAGGTCATCCTTGCCTACGAAAATGATGGCCGAAGCCTTGAATATGCCCAAAACGTCCTCCACCTCGGAAGCTTCACGCACAAAACGAACGGGAATATCCCTGATCGTTCTTCCGTCCGCCTGCTGTTCAGACGTCAGAATGCCCACAATTTCATATTCCTCGCTCTTCAGGCTCCTGATCAGGGAGGCCTTCAGCAGGCAGGCGTCCAGCTTTCCGGCAAGGGCCACCCTCTTTCGTCCGGAAGTGGTGATGGAGGAAAGAGACTCCTCCGCATGGAAATGGTCCAGCCAGTTTCTGCCGCCGATACAGGCCAGACGCCCCCCAATCAGCGCCAGGCTGGTCAGCATGAAGTTGAACACCACGCCGGCAAAGTGTACCTTGTAATAACCTGGCCAGATGCAGGTATAAGTAAGGCTCACGAGCACGCACGCCAGCAGGATGGCTCCCATTAGCCTCTGAATGTCCTTCAGGGTGGTGTATCGGATCATGCTCCTGTAAACGCCGGAGTTCCAGAGAATGACGCCGGTGATCGCCATGTCGATGAAGAGGATGTAGGGGAGGTTGGGAACCAGCCAGTTCCCCCGATAGAGGAATCGGCAGTACAAAAAGGCCAGCATCGTCGTCATCAATGACACGGCCAGATCCAGCGCGAAAACAAATTTCTCGCTGGAGTTCAATAAATAATGTCTCGCGTAATAGAGGAAGCGCGCGATGGGATTATGATCCGTCCGTTCCATGAACATGAAATTTAAAGGGTTGCCATAACGTCCATGATGCGGTCCATGTCCTCCCCGGTGAGAGAAGCGCCCGAAGGCAGGCACAGGCCCTGTTCAAACAGGCGGTCCGACACGCCGGCCCCATAAAACGGGCAGGAGCGGAACACGGGCTGCAAGTGCATGGGCTTCCAGAGGGGGCGGCTTTCCACGCCGGCCTTCAGGAGCGCCAGCCGCAGCTCTTCCCGGTCAAAACGGGCTTCCTCCGGATGGATCTGCACGCAAGTCAGCCAGTGGTTGGAATGGTAGCGGGAATCCGGATTTTCCAGCAGGGACAGCCCCGGCACGCCGGAGAGCCGGCGGCGGTAGTCTTCATGAATGCCGCGCCTCTTTTCCAGGAAGGCGGGGAGGGAGAGCATCTGCCCGCGGCCTATGCCCGCGCACACGTTGCTGAGGCGGTAATTGTAGCCGATGCGCGCGTGCTCATAATGCGGAGCCTGCTCCCTGGCCTGGGTGGCGTAAAATTTGACCCTGTTCCGGGATTCCTCGTCCGGGCAGCACAGCGCGCCGCCACCGGAGGTGGTGATGATCTTGTTCCCGTTGAAGGAGAAGGCGCCATAGGTCCCGAACGTCCCGCACTTGCGCCCCCGGTACTCGGAGCCGAGCGCCTCGGCAGCGTCTTCCAGCACGGGAATGCCGTATTTCCCGGCAATTTCCATGATTTCCGCCATGCTGGCGGGCATGCCGTAAAGGTCCACCGGAATCATGGCTTTGGGTGCGCGGCCCGTCTGCCTGATGCGGTCCCTAATGGCTTCCTCCAGCCATTCCGGAGACATGTTCCACGTCTTTTCCTCACTGTCCACAAACACGGGGGAAGCCCCCTGGTAAATAATGGGATTGGCGGAAGCGGCAAACGTCATGGACTGGCAGAGGACTTCATCTCCCGGCCCCACTCCCAGCATCACCAGCCCCAGATGAAGGGCAGAAGTGCCGGACGCCAGGGCCACCACATGCGTTTCCCCCAGGTATTCCTCCAGTTCCCGTTCAAAAGCGTCCACGTTCGGGCCCACTGTCGTCACCCATTTCGATTCAAAGGCTTCACGCACGAACCTTTCCTCCGCCTCCCCCGTGCAGGCAAGAGAGAGCCAGATGGCGGACTTCTTTTCCGGCGCGGGGGACGGCTTCTTGTTCAGCACGGCGGGGCAGCCCGCATAAGTTCCCTCCTCCAGCGCATCCCGCACCAGGGTGGAATTGGCGCCCAGCACGACGTTCCGCTTCACCGTGCGGCACGGGAGCACCACGGACGCCGCTCCCAGGAAGTTGGCGTTCCCCAGCGTCACGCCGCCGGATATCTTGCTGCCGTTGGCCACGACGTTCCAGTTCTCCAGCGTCACGTCATGGCCAATCAGGGAACCGCAACTGAACAGGTTGAAGTCCCCCATTTCCACATGGCAGCTGAAAATATGGCCGAAGCTGATGACGTTCCCCTTCCCCATGACCATCCGGTCACGGTCATAAAACTTTACATCCGGCGCGATGATATTGGGAAAATCCAGCAGCGGATTATCCAGCAGGCCGGAAATGCGCTCCAAAGCCCGCGGCGAAGCGATCGCGATCACGACGGAAAGAGGTTCCTTCCACGCATTCAGGTCTTCCACCGGGCCCAGCACGCAGCCATACTCATTTTCCGTTCCGGCGGGGACCCCGTCATCAAAGAAACCTATCAAATTCCAGGAGGGGGATTCCCCGTTGATTGCCCGGAGGCAGCAGGCCGTTTCCCTGCCGAATCCCCCGGCGCCGACGATTGCTATATTCTTTTTCATTTTCCAGAACCCGTAAATTTTTCCATGGTGGCGCTGCCTTCGGCGCTGATGCCCTGGCGCCGGACCACCTTTGCCAGCGTTAACAGAATGATGCGCGCATCCAGCAAAAAGCTCAGATGGTCCACATACCAGACGTCCAGTTCAAATTTGCGCTCCCAACTGATGGAATTGCGCCCGTTGACCTGGGCCCAGCCCGTAATGCCGGGCCTTACGTCATGGCGGCGCGCCTGCTCCGCACTGTACAGGGGCAGGTATTCCGGCAGCAGCGGGCGCGGGCCTACAAAACTCATCTGCCCCGCCAGCACATTGAACAACTGGGGCAGCTCATCCAGGGACAGGGAGCGCACCAGACGCCCCGCGCGCGTCAGCCGCCGTTCATCCGGCAGCAACACCCCGAGGGCATCCTTTTCATCCGTCATCGTCTTGAATTTGACGATGCGGAACAATTTGCCGTGACGGCCGGGACGCGTCTGGCGGAAAAACGGCGTGCCGCGATTGGCTGCGGCCAGAAGCACCGCCAGCACCAGGAACGGGACCAGCAGCGCGGCCAGCGCAACCAAGGCGATGGAAAAATCCAACACCCTCTTGATGCAATTCCCGTAAATCATGCCGACACCCTCCCGTAAAAATGCACCAGTGCTTCCCACACGATCCGGCAGCTGAAGCGGCTTTTCACCTGCTCCGCCGCCTGCACCCCCATTCTCCTGCGCCGCTCAGGATCATCCCGGAGGGCCGTCATGGCCTGCCGCAGGGCCTCTTCATCCCGCGCCGGGACCAGCAGGCCGTTCACACCGTCCTTCACAATCTCGTTACACCCGCATATATCCGTGGCAATGGAGGGCAGTTCCATGGCCCCCGCCTGAAGGAGGGAATTGGGGAATCCCTCCCGGTAGCTGGGCAGCACGAACACGTCCGCCGCCTCCAGCCAGGGCCGGATATCCTCCTGAAAACCGGGACGGAACACACCGGGCACGTCCAGATCCACCCCGGAGCAATCCTCCGTCCATCCCACCAGCGCCAGAAAAACGGGCGCTCTTTCCGCCTCCGCGCGCAAAGCGGAAAACGCGGCAAGCAATTCACGGACGCCCTTGTCTTCCGTAATCCGCCCCACAAAAACAAACAGCACGGCCTTCTCCGGCAGTTCCAGGCTCTTCCTCATTTCCTGCCGCCAGCCGGAGCGGCGGAAATAATCCGGATCAATGCCGTTGACGTTGCCGTGGGCCAGGATTTCCAGGGGCTTGCCTGTTATCTTTCCCGCCAGCAATTGCCGCCGGACGCCCTCCCCCTCCGGGATGACGTGCGTCGCAAACAGGCAGGTCAGGCGGTCCATCTGCTTGAGCAGGAATTTGAAGGCCCCTTCCCGGTAGGGAAAAATCAGGCCGGTGAAGGTATGGACCCTGACCGGAACACGGGCCAGCGCCGCCGCCGCCATGCTCAGCAGGCCGGCCTTGGGGGTGACGGAATGCACTCCCCACGGGCGCTCCCTGCGGAACAGGAGGAACAGGCGCCACAGGCTTTTCAAATCCTTCCACAGGGAAATGGACCGCTCTATCTCAAGCTCCACGGTTTCCACCCCTTCGCGACGGCGGATGCGCGCATGTTCCGCGCCGGGGGAAGCCACGGCAAGAACGTCAAAAAACCCGTTTAGGTAATTCAACTGCCCCTTGAGCAACAGGTCCAGCGAGATGGGGGAAGCCGCAACCCGGATGAGCTTCCTTTTCATGCGTTGTAAATATTCATGTAAAAGGTGAAGGCGTAAATAACCGGGATGAAGCAGGCCAGTTTCTTCTCCTGGTCCGCCCAGAACCTCTGCTTGAAAAAGGGATAGATGAACACAAAACCCATCAGGAACCAGGAAAGCTGGGCGAACCTGTTGCTGAACGCCGCATACATGCAGAGAATCCAGAACGCGTTGGCCGCAATGTAGATGTTTAGTAGCCACGTATACATCACGTCCCGGTACTCCTCCCTGAACAGGAAGTAACAGCCCGTAGCAATGGGCAGCGCGCTGTAAATCAGGAAATCCCAGCGGAAACCCACGCTGCTGAACAGAGGGGAGGACGCCTTCAATTCGTCCGCCTGGTTGATGTAGAGGGTGAGGCGGGGGTCATCGAAAAAGCCGGAGGAGGCAATCATCTCCCCAATGGCGGGTCCCGCCAAGATGACGGCCAGAATACTCCCCACCCATCCCGCCACATAATACCGCGTATCCGTGACGAACCAGGCGCAGGCTCCCGCGGCGGCCAGCAGCATCATGGATTTGTGCAGGCTGGCGGCTAGCACGGCGCAAAGGAGCATCATCTTAAGATTATTGCGGAAGGTGAGGCCCAGAATCATCACGGAGGCGGCCATCCCGTTGCGGACGCCGTTGACCCCGTATACCCAGAAGGTGAACATGGCGCACGCAACCAGAAAGGGAATGAACCACCTGGCCCCGAATATCCTGTAACTGGCCAGAGCCAGAGCGCCTACGTACACCGCGGAACAGGTCAGGAAATAATCATGCACATTGCCGTGCTGCACCCATGCATGCAGAATCACGGCAAACAGCCATTCCCCCTTCATGCCCGTCAACTGGGCTTTCCAGTTGCCCTCTTCCTCCTGCTGAAGATGCTGGAATTCAGCGGCGTAATTGATGGTATCCCCAAACTCCGGGCTGACGGGGCGCGCCCCCATGTACAGAATCAGGGCGACGACGAACAAAAAGCCGGCAAGACTGTCCAGCCTGGTTGTGGAAGAGGAATAAATTCCCCCCGTTCCCGCCTGATAAACCGCACCAAGAATTAAAAAAAGGATGGTCCAGTTAAACAATGCAGTGTATGAGGAAATGGGAATAAAATCGAAACACATGCCAAGGCAAAAACGGGCGCGGCCGGACATTAGCGGATTACCAGTCCGCAGGGTGAATACAGGCACAGCAAAGCTGGCAAATTCAGCTTCTTACACAAACAGAAAAAACTGTCTTTTTTGTTAGAATAAAAACACAGAAACTTCTTAAAGTTTATATTGTCAGAATCTTCGTTTGACAGCGGACTGGTAATCCGGTTTAATATTTCGCTCTCAAAAAGCGTTTTTTCTTTTCATTCATCATTATATATTGAATATGAAGAAAATAGCAAATGATGCTAACTAGATGACAATGCAGAAAACACTTTTCCGGCATTGCGCGGCGCGCCCGGATGGCCTATCCTCTTCCCCGCCCCGGGCCATGTTCCCTGTTCTACCTGCAGGCAGGCCATCCGTTCATGGCGGCGGGCCCTTGCGATTTCATTTGCTCCCTCGGTCTCATGCACCATCCTGTTCAAGCCACACCGGACGCGCCCCTCGTCAGCATCATCATTCCCGTATACAATCTGGAAACGCGCGTTTCCTCCTGCCTGGACAGCCTGCTGCGCCAGACCTGGTCACCGCTGGAGATCATCCTGGTCAATGACGGCTCCACGGACCGCACGGCCCATGTCCTGAACGCGTACGCGGCGCTTCACCGGAACATCACGGTCATCACCCGGGACAATGCGGGTGTAGACGCCGCGCGCTACGCCGGCATGGACGCGGCAGCGGGTGAATACGTGATGTTCGTGGACGGGGACGACGCCCTGTTCCCGGACAGCGTGGAAGCCATGGTTCAAATGGCCGCGCGGGAACGGGCGGACGTCGTCATCGGCGACTATGTCCGCTACCTGGACCGCTTCGGGATCTTCCGCAGAAAGGACGGCTGCATCACGCACAGCCGGACCGTGGAGAGGGAGGAATTCCGGGCGTCCTATTATTCCGGCTTCTTCGGCATGGACAGGCACGGCCTGTTCTACACCTACGGGAAAATGTGCATCAAGCTTTACAGGAGGGAATTCCTGTTGTCCGCCCGCCCCTCACCCAGCGGACTGAGGTATGCGGAAGACCAGTTGTTCAATCTCCAGGTCTTCCCCCGGGCGGAAAGAGTCGCCCTGCTGGCAAAGGATGTGTACGTGTACAAATTCGGCGGAGTGACGGGAAATCTCACGCTGTCCCTGTTTGACGACATGATCCGCCTGCATTCCCGCAAAATGGGCATGACGGACCGGGAAGACTGGAAAAAAAGCGAATTGAGGGCGTTCCTGAACAACGTCCGCAGTTTTCTGGCAACCCTAGCCGTTTCAGGCCAGCTCACGGCGCGCCGCATGCCGGAAGCCCTGCAAAAGCTGAACGAAAGTTCCATCTGGCGCCAGGCACTGGAAGCACATCCCGGAGTTGACGACGGTTTCTTTTCCGCCATGCGCCGGAACGACCACGCCGCGGCATACCAGGAACTCAGCCGGAACACCTTCCTGAAAAAAGTCTCCTACAGGTTGCGCAGAATCATTCTGAAACTGGTCCGGTAAGGCGGCGCGCTCCCCTTTATTTTCCGGAAGGGATATGCCTGCTGAACGGGGTCTTTTCCCGGTCCACGGGCATGCCGTGTTCATTGAACCACGGGAACATGTCCTTCCCCAGCGCAATGCTGATGACGGCTACGGTGTCATCCATGTTATAGCGGTGGTCCATTCTGGCGGGAACATATTTCCGCTTGGCCCGGAAGTATTTGGAGAGGAACTCCGGGTCCATGCCGCGGAGCTGTTCAAAGACCCAGAACGACTTGCCCCAGTGTATTTCGTTTTTTCTGCCTCCGTCCAGCCGGACGGCTCCGGGGCGTTCCGTGTTGCCGTAGATGTCGTACACGGTCATGTCCGGGTCCAGGGTGCTGGCGCGGCGGATCGTGTTTTCAATGCGGCGTTTGCCTTCCTCCGGATAGCCCAGGTCGCCCATGACCACGTCCCCCACGTAGGTGGCGATGGGCTCGTTCCATACCTCGGGATGGGGAAGCACCCAGGAGTGGGTGAATTCATGGCACAGGAATTCGATCATGCCCTTCTTTTCCTTCGGAAAATTCTCCCAGAAGACGGCCAGGCCCACATAGCCTCCGGCGGAAAAACCCCCGCCTCCGGTCGCCAACAGCCCCACCTGGTTTCCCATTCCCTGGGAAAGAGGCACGCCGAGGCGTTTTTCCATGGCGGGGCGGCATTGGGCCTCAATCTTGATCATGTCCTGGAAGTAGGGCGCCAGATAATCGGAATAATGGAACGTCACGCCATCCACTACTTTCGAATTTCCCATCCGGGTGGAACCTACCGCGGGCAGCGGCTTTTCTCCGCTCACTTCCTTGCCGGAAGCGGCCTCTTTCAGCACGGGCGTCACCCATTCCCTGTTCAGGGCATCCTTGCCGTCAGGGTTGTTGCCCAGCAAATTGCGGGCAACGGCAATCAATGTTCCCTTTCCTTCCTTCCTGCGGGCCATCACGGTGGCCTGCGCGGAATCCTGCACGAGGGTCTCCCACTTTCCTCCCGGTTTCAGCACCAGCACGCTCACGTTGTTTCCGGCAACGGCGGAAGAACCGCCCACAGCGGAAGTCAGGAAAAAGGGGGGCACGGCTTTTCCTTCAAACCGGGCGCCGAATTCGGAGAGCAGCAGGTTCTGGCCTTTTGTTCCCGCATTCCCGGCAATCAGCACGCAGCCGCCCTGCCGCAGGAATTTCTTCAGAAAGGCGACGTCGCGGGCATTATAGCGCACGTTGCCGTCACAGCCCAGCAGGGCGATCAGGTTGATATTCTCCGTATCCAGATCATAGAGGTTGCCCCAGTTGCTCAGGACAACCTGGTCGGGAAGATACTGGCTGCGGAATCTGCCGTCCGCATAGAAGGAGAATTCATGGGACAGGTCGGCAATGCCGTGAACGCGGACATTCTCCGCGGACTGCGCGAAAAGACCGGACAGGCAGAGGAACAGGGACGGGATTAGTTTGGGGAGCCACATATATGGAATCTATACGGAGCAAATTCATGGGGTTTTTCATCAACCTTGCTCTCCCGCCGCCGCAGAGCCGTCCCCGGTTACGGAACAGCCGTCCGGGAACCTTGCGGCAGGTTCCCGGACGGCGTGAATTCAGGCCAGCATGGACCTGGCCATGTCTGACAGATCGTCGTCATACACGAATTTGCAGCGGTCTCCGCGCTGCTTGAACAGTTCGAAGAAACGCGGCATGTCTTCTTCTGGAATGGAAAAGCCCAGCGCATCCAGCCGCATTTTCACGGCGTGCCTGCCGGAATGCTTGGTCAGGGGCAGTTCCGTAGGGCCCCAGCCTATTTCCTCCGGGTCCATGATTTCATAGGTACTGCGGTTTTTCAGGATGCCGTCCTGATGAATGCCGGAACCGTGGGAAAAGGCGTTCGCCCCCACCACGGCCTTGGAACGGGGAACGGCCATGCCGCTCATCTCCGCCACGATGCGGCTGGTTTTCACCAGCTCCCGCGTCCGGATGCCGGTTTCCAGGCCGGAGAAGAAGTCCGGGCGGGAATGGACCGCCATGACGACCTCCTCCAGCGCGGTGTTTCCGGCCCGTTCCCCGATGCCGTTGATCGTCCCCTCCACCTGCCGGGCTCCGGCCCGGATGGCCGCCAGGGAATTGGCCACGGCCATCCCCATGTCGTCATGGCAGTGGACGGAAATGACGGCGCGGTCCACGTTGGGGACGTTGGACTTCAAGTAGGAGATCAGGCGGTGGAATTCATCCGGCATCGTGTACCCCACCGTATCCGGGATGTTGACGATGGAGGTTCCCGCGTCAATGACGGCTTCCACCACCTCCGCCAGAAAATCGGGTTCCGTGCGGGAGGCGTCCTCCGCGGAAAACTGCACTTCCCGGCACAGCCCCGCGGCCAGGGAGACGCCCTTGACGGCCATCGCCAGAATTTCCGCGCGGCTCTTGTTCATCTTGTACTGGCGGTGAATGGGGGAAGTCGCCAGAACGAGGTGGATGCGCCCCCGGTCCCCGGCCGGAGACACGGCCTCATGAACGGCCAGAATGTCTTTTTCCACGCAGCGGGCCAGACCGCAGACGCGGCTTGACTCCGTGCGCTCCGCCACGGTGCGGACGGCCTGGAAGTCGCCGTCGGAAATGACGGGAAACCCGGCTTCAATGACGTCCACGCCCAAGGCTTCAAGCTGCATGGCTATCCGCACCTTCTGTTCCACGGTCATGGCGGCTCCGGGGCACTGTTCCCCGTCCCTCAGCGTCGTATCAAAAATATGTATGTGTTTTTTCATTACAGTAAAAAAAGTGGTAAGAGTTCATTCCTTCCAAACAGCGCGCGCCGGTTCCCGTTTTCCGGGGTTCGCCAGGCAGCGCCAATCAAGACCAGCCGTTTACTTCCCTCGCGCCGGAACGGCTCACCGGCGCATATCAAGATATCTTCACGGACTACCGTCCGAGAAGCAGCAATAGACGACCTTGAAGGAACAGGGTGTTCATCTTGCCTATTTTTACTATTAATTCTCCCACATTGAAACAGAGAGGAGACAGGAGTGATGTTGCACCTTCCCCCCAAATCTGTCAAGGCCATACCACTAATATTACTTTATTCAATTTATAACAAATACTTTATTGATTCGTTACCTATGAATAAGTGAAAAGCTACTCAGTTAGAACATCCTAACTGAGTAGCTGATTAATTCCGTTTACCTATGAATCCCAATAAGTTTCAATCCACGCACCCATTAAGGATGCGACATCGGTCATGATTATTCCAGGATACTACTCCCTAGTTTAATCCATGCATCCAAACAGGATGCAACTACCCTCAAGAATTATAGTTCCAATAATTCTTGAGTAATAAGGAGAAGGTAGCTCCTATGGCTAGAATTATCTATAAGAAATTGAAAATTGTCAAATCTCTCAGGAGCTCTCAGGAAAATATTTTTTATTTGGATTTATAGGTATATTTTCTCTTGTAATGCCCATCTACCAAAGATATGATATCTCTTGTTCTAAACAAAGAGAGAGAAGTACGTCAATACTCCTCTCTCTATTGTTGAACACAACCTCGTGGAGAGATTGATATCAGTTCAGCTTTGTAGCAAGCACCTTATAAAGGTTCATGGTGATGATGTCAATCCGGGAAACAAGGTACACCATCATAAACATCATGATTTATGCAACAAAAATCAAATTGAAACCAGGCCGCATTTATCCGCATTCCGCATTAGAAATCTCAACAATCTACCTTGTTGGAGTCCAAAATGAGAGATTTTATGCAAAGGAAGTTGTGTATGATCTTGTTAAACAAGGCTATATTATACAGGTAAACATAAGCCCCCATTATCCAAAACTTATTGCTGCCATTAGTTCAGAAGGAGAAAAATATGTGCGTTCGGAACCTAATGATACAGTGCAGGACAACCTGTTAAGGCTACCTCAAATCTAACTCTATATTATTCATTAATTCAGCAGATTATTAATATTCAATCAATAATCCGTTTTTATTAAATTAAAAGACTCTTCTCTTTCGCGGTTCCCCTTACATCTCCTGATGGGAGCGTATTTCCTGAATGGAAATGGACAGGGAGGCGCGGCCCCGGTACACGTTCCGGTCAATGGTGAAGGCAATGTCCCAGGGGGGATTGGGGAGTTCCCGTTCCGCCCCGTTGAAGAAGATGGCGTCACGCTCCACCATGCCCTGGCGCATGAAGAGCTTCAGATGGTTGGTTCCCACGCGCTTGGGCGGCTCCGTGGGGAAGACGTCGGAGCTCATGAAGAGGGGCTGGGGGTTGGAGTTGCCGAAGGGTTCCAGCTTTTCATAGCTGTCCAGCAGATCCAGGGTCAGGGCCTGGAAGGAGACTTCCATGTCTATGTTCAGCACCGGGCAGCGCTGTTCCTCCGTGGTGGTCTCCGAAACATAGCGGTTGAAGGCCCGCCGGAAGTCGTCCATGCGGGATTCCTCAATCACCAGGCCCGCCGCCATGTCATGGCCGCCGCCGGAAACCAAAGTGTCCGCGCACTGATGGATGGCCTGCACGAGGGAGACGCCGGGGATGGAACGCCCGGAGCCCTTGCCCACCCCGCTTTCATCAAAGGCGATGACGAAGGTCGGCTTGTGGTACCGCCGCATGAGCTGGGAAGCCACAATGCCCACCACGCCGGGATGCCACGCGCGGGAGCCTAGTACAATGACGTTGTCCCGCTCCGGGTCAAAGGAGTTGTGGAGCATTTGGACGGCGTCCGTCCTGATGGCTTCCTCCTCTTCCTGCCGCTTGCGGTTGTGCGAGTCCAGCATCTGGGCGAGCTGGACGGCGCGCCTGTTGTCCATGGTCAGCAGCAATTCCAGGGCATCCATGGGGGAGTCCATGCGCCCGGCGGCGTTGATGCGCGGCCCGATCCGGAAGCCCACATGCGCGGCGTTCAGGAATCCGGCGTGGCTGGCGGCGTCCGAGGGGCGGATGCCCGCTATTTCCGTCAGGGTTTTCAGCCCCGTATGGCGGCTGTGGGCCAGCCTGCCCAGGCCGTGGCGCACCAGAATCCGGTTTTCATCCACCAGGGGGACGATGTCCGCCACGGTAGCCACAGCGACCAGGTCCAGGTAGAGCTTGAGGTCAAAGGTTTTCAATTTCCGCACCTTGAGCAGGGCGTGCGCCAACTTGAAGACCACACCCGCGCTGCACAGGTAGGTGTACGGGCTGTTTTCCTCTATTTTGGCATTGACCACCGCCACGGCGTCCGGCCTGCCCTGCGGCCCCGCCTCATGGTGGTCCAGAATGATGACGTCTATCCCCCGCTTGTTGAGCATGTCCACCTCCCTGACGGAGGAAGTGCCGCAGTCCACCGTAATGAGCAGGCTGGGCTTGTCCGAGCATTCGCACAGGCAGCGTTCCATGCCCGCTTCGCTCAGGCCGTAGCCTTCGCGGGAACGGACGGGAATGAAGTACTGGGGGTCCAGGTCATAGGCCATCAGAATGGCCCTGAGCAAAGCCACGGAGGTGACGCCGTCCACATCGTAGTCCCCGTAGATGCACACGGTTTCCCCCGCGTCCACGGCCCGGAAGATGCGTTCCACGGCGGCGCCCATTTCCCCCATCAGGAAAGGATCGCTCAGGTGGGAGAGCCTGGGTTCCAGAAACAGTTCCGTTTCCGCGCCTCCCTTGAATCCGCGCTGGAGCAGGAGCTGCTTGACCAGCAGGGGAAGTGCCGCGGGGAATGCTTTCAGGGCCGGATCGTCCTCCTTCACGGAGGGGCGCAGAGTCCAATGAAAGCCGGGTGTCATGTCAATATTTTAACCCTCCGGCCAACAGGGTCAAGGTTGTTTCCGAATGTTTCAGCCGGGACGGCTGCCGAATGTACCCGGCAGGGCTGGCCGTTTGAATGCGCTCTCCATTCCCCGCGCCCTTTCCGCGGAAGAGTTCCGGGCCGTTTTTACGAGGCATGGAAAAGGCATCCGGCCACGCCCGGTCTTTTTCTCACCATTCCGGTCCGGCCGCCTGCCGGAGCCGTCATGCCAGTACGCAGCAGGGCCGCCGGAATATCCGGGCGGCCCTGCGGAAGACGGATAAAACCGCCTATTTTTTAGAAGAGAAAATCACTTCATTGATCACGGCATCCTTCTGGGGAGCGTTGTAAAACAGGCGCACGGCGGTAGTCCCGGCGGGAATGGCGAATTCCGCCGCTCCGGCTCCCGCGGCCTTCTTGCCTACGGACGTCCACGCGCCTTCACCCCTGCGGGCCTGTACCGCGTATGCCGCGGACCCTACCACAACGAGTTTGGTCGCCTTGGGGTTGTCCAGATTGGGAATCACCACGTCCAGAGGCTTGTCCGCACGGTACACCGTTTTCAGGTTCCTGTCGCTCAGGGCGGCAAGATTCGCTCCGGGATCGGCGGGGGGGACGTCGAATTTGAACATGTTCAGCACCACGTCCTGTTCCTTGCCGCTCTTGTTGACCAGTTTCATGCCCTTGATGCCCTTGGGAAGCTGGTTGGCCTTGGCAATGAAGTTTTGGCCCTGCCTGTCCAGCTTCTGCACCACGGGCTTGGCGGCCCCTTCCACATCCAGCACCACTTCCGCCCAGGAGTTCACGTCATCCCGTTCCAGGTTGATTTCCAGCCAGGTGGCGTCCGTGGGCCCTTCCAGGTCCAGGGCGATGAATTCTCCGGGCTTCATCTTATGGGTTTCCATCACGCGGTTGATCCGCACGATTTTGTCCGATTTCTGCACGGAAACGCCTTCCAGCCCCGCCACATTGGAGGAAGCGCGGGCGGCGGCCGGCGCATTCACGGAGATTTCACGAATGGCCGTCCATACGCTACGGCCGTTGTCCGTCTTTTTAGGTTCAATGACGCGGTAGCGCACGGCGCGGACGGAAACGGGCTTGGACGCCTGCCACGCCACCTGCATGCCGGAGGTTTCCGGTCCCAGGGGCTTCCAGGTTTTCATGTCCTGGGTAGCTTCCAGCTGCCCTTTGGCCACGTAGTCGCCGTCCTTGTCATTGCGGCCCATCAGCACTTCCACGCTCCTGACGGGGATAGCCATGCCGTAGTCCACGCCGTACCAGTCCCCCGGCTGTCCATAGGCTCCAGAATGCCAGAAGGTGCCGCGGTCCCCGTCACAGAAGAGTTCCGCCTTGTCCATGCTGCCGCCTTTCACCAGAGGCCTGGGGGAGAGGGCGGGCGTTCCGGAAAGAGACGGGAAGGTTTTCCTGGAAACGATGTCCGCCAGTTCATTGACGGCGGGCGTCATCACTCGGGAACCGGTTTTCACTGCGGAACGGTACAATTGCCCCTGCTGGTTGTGCTCCCGGGAGATGCGGTCCATGGCCGCAAGCGCCTGCGTGGCTTTCACCAGGGCCGTCACGGCCGCCTTGGGGCTGCTGTTTTCCAGGGCGGCCACGGCGTGCTGCCCGGCCATGCCCAGTTGTTCAAAGGCGTCCACCCAGGCGCCAATTTCCTTCATGAGGCGCGGGTTGTCCACCTTTTCCCGTATGACGGGAGCGGCGGCGGCCATGCGGGAGAATTCCTTTTTGAGCAGGGCTGTGTCCGATTTCACCACCCTGCCCTCCCGGGCGGCTTCCAGCACGCGGGTGACCACGGGGGCTATGTTCACGGATTCCTCGCGCCGGTAGCCGTGCCCGTTGGGGCCCTGGTCGGAGTTGTGGTCCACAAATGCCTGCATGGCCTCCGCAGCCTGCGGATAGAGGCGCACAATGCCCTCCTTCCAGGCTTCGTCCGACTTGAAGCCGTTGATGTTCCAGGCGTAGTCGGCAATGCCGAAGAGCGTTACCTTGGAGGCTTCCGGCTTGTCCATGGGGTTGGAGACCAGCCCGCTCATGGATTCCCGTGATCCGGATTCCTGAGGCAGTCCGTAAACGCGGCCCATGCACAGGTTGGAGCGGCAGTAGTCCGTAACGGGAAAGTTCCACCAGACGTAGGACGGCCTCTTGATTCTCTTGTTCACCCATTCCTGGCCCTCCAGCGTGATGTCATGGCACACGGAGTCGCCCGTCCACATGATGTGAACGGAAGGATCAAGCTGTTCGCCCAGAATGTCCAGGTAGGTGCCCGGCTTGTCGTCCGCCCAGCCGCGGTTGTACTGGGTGGGGCACATGACCAGGGGAGTGACGTCCTTCTTGACCTTGACGAATTCGTTGTTGATCTTGTTCAGTAGCAGGGCCTGCTTGTCCGCCTTGGTGCCTTCCCCAAAGATGTCGTCAAAGAATAAGGCGAAGGAGCGCACGCCCAGCTTGTACATCATCTCAAATTTTTTGATGACATTATTCATGTCCTCCTCCGTCCACTTGATGTCCTTGCCGGGGTGAATGGCCCAGACGAAGTCCACATGGTTTTCCCGGGCCACTTTCACCAGCTCTTTGATTTGGGCGGCCTGGTCCGCGGGATAGGGATCCCGCCAGTGCGGGGAGGAATGGTAGGGATCGTCCTTGGGGCCGTAAATGTAGGTGTTCATTTTGTTCTGCCCGTAGAAGCGCAGCTGGCTCAGGCGGGCTTCATGGCTCCAGGGGGTGCCGTAGAAGCCTTCCACCGTGCCGCGGAACTCAATGTCCGGCCAGTCCGTGATTTCCCCCACGGGCAGCATCACGGCGTCGCCGTTGCCGGTCTTTTTGCCCAGCTGGCGCAATGTCTGCATGGCGTAAAACGCCCCGCGCTCGTCATGGGCGCCGATGCCCACCTTCCCCTGCGAGGAGACCACCAGCTTGTACGCGCCGGATTTTTCCGGCACGCCGGCCAGCAGTTTGTCTCCCTGCGTCCTGGCGGAACGGACCACGACGGACGGTTTCCCGGAAAAAGCCGCCGTCTGGGAAGACAGTTTGGATTGCTGGGGAACGGGATAAACGGCGGGCGCGCCCATGACGGGGGCCGCCAGCAGGACCGCCACGCCAAAGCCACATTGAAGAAGTTGAAAGCCATTCATGATAATGCTCGGTAATGGAATCAGAAAAGAGTGCCCATCTCAAGAAAAAACCGTCCGTATCCGCCTGCGGCATGTCACCGAAAAGAAAGACGGAGGCATGAACGAACACGCCGTCCATGCCTCCGGAATCCTTCCCGGAACATCAGGATCACGGGTGCCCCATCCGGCCCTTTTCCCTGAAAAAAAGGAACCGGAGAGCATTTCAGGCTGCCGTCAATAGGCGAAACTTACTCCCGCGTTAAACCGGTGCGCCACAGCCTTGTTTCTTCCCTCAAATTCGTATCCCGCGTACGCCCTCCAGCGCGCATTCAATTGCAGCGCACTGTTCACGTTCACCCTCACCGCGTTCCGGTCGGGCGCCGTTCCCCTGGCTTCCCAGCGGTAACCGTTGAGCAGGCGCTGGGCAGGCGCGCTCGGGTTTTCACGGTACACATCGGGCAGGTAGCTTACCGCCACGCTGTTGATCCATTCCCTTCCCTTCAGTTCGCTGCGGCAGGTCAGCCCCACGCCCACAGGCAGGGACAGGTTTTTCAAGTGCCCTTTTTCAAAACGGCGCGCGTCCCACCCCGTTTCCGTGAACGAACCCTGGGTCACGTCCGTGTATTCCAGCCCGAGGTTGAAATCCACCTCCAGAACATCGCTCAACCGGCGGCTCCACTTCCCGTTGAGGGTAGCGGCCAGGGTGCGGTTGGTCCATTTTCCGCGAGACCATCCGCCGGTGTGGAAGGAATTCATTCTGTTGGCTGTCCAACCATAGCCAGCGGAGGCCGTCACCATGAGAGCGTCCTTCCTGCCGAGGTCCTTGTACCATCCTCCATAGAGCATGGCGATGCGGGTCTGCTGGCCGATGTCCCCCACAAAGCTGCGGCTGTACAACCTGCCGTACAGGTCGCCGAATCCCAGGCCCAGGATGGTATTCTTCGCCACCCTGCGGTCCGCTCCCACGGCATAGCCGCCGCCGTTGTAGTCGAAGCCGTCCCGGCCGCCTTCGGTGGCATGGAAGAGGAAATCTCCCAGGCCCTTGACCCAGTAGTTGTTTTCCGGCCCCGCCAGGAAGCGCAGGGCGTCCAGGCTGCCGAGAGCGGCGCCCGACATGCCGAGGGCGTTGGAGGCGGAGGACCACATGGAGTTCAAGGTCATGTCGCCGGCCAGCTCGGGCAGAATTTCCTGAATGTCCTCTTTCCCGGGCGTGGGCGTCCAGACAAGCTGGAGCTGTTCGGAAAAGCCGTCGCCGTCCGCGTCCAGCCATTGGTGGCTCCAGGTGCCCGTGTAGGCATAGGGGCTATCCACATCTTCGGATCCAGTAGCTAGAGAATAAGGTCCGGAGAAGTCGCCCTCATGCGTCTTGTCCGAGTCCGTAAGCACAATGAAGACACGCTTCTGTGCCCAGGAGTTGTCCGCATAAAAGTAGTCGGCGGATACGCCGTTGTCCAGAATGCCCACGGAACCGCCCAGCGTGAAGGAATCCGCAGCCGAGATGGAAATCCCGCGGGAGGACTGCGGGGAAGACGCCCACGGAAGCTGTTTCTGCATGTCGAAAATGAAACCGTGGGAAATATCCACGTCCCTGGCATTGATGAAGGCGCTGCTTCCCGGACGCAGGACAATATCCGCATGAGAGACGGTGAAGGAGGCGGCGTTGACCGTGCTGCCGCCGGTGATTTCCAGGGTCCCGTTCTCCAGGGTCATGGAAGTGTCCTCCCTCAGGTCGGAATTACCGAAGACTACGTTATGTTCCAAAACAAGGGTACCCCCGTAGAGAGTGGTTTGTCCCTTGAAGTCATTATAACGGCTGGCAACCAGATGGGAATCTTCCCCCTGGTAGAGCTCCCCGCTGAAGATGACCGTGCCGCCTGTGGTGCGGGGATTGTCGCCATCCATATACTGGTTGATGGAAAAGGCGATGTTTTCCCGGCTGGAACTCAGAGCCGAACTGGTGACGGGGTCGTTGAAACGGATCTGCCTGCCTTCGGAAGCAGCCAGCTGAACGTTCTGATCGCCTCCCATATGGATCGCGTTGGCGATTCCGTTTTCCACGGAGAAGGAACCGTCAGAGTGCCGGGTAAACGTGCCGCCGGTCATGTTGCCACTGAAAAGAACGTCACGGGTCAGAGCCAGGAACTGGCTGGAACTGCCTGCGTAGCTGCCTTGCATAAGAATGGCCCCGCCTTTGGTCCACGCGTAATTGCCGGTGAAGGTCGCTCCGTCCTGCACCGTAATGTTCGAATATCTTGATGAAGCTATGTATATCGCTCCGCCGGAGCCTATGCTTTCGTAGGATGGACCGGCGGAAGAAAAAACGTAATTCCCGGTGAATACAGCGTCGGGGCCAAGAACGAGCGAGGAAGTCTCCGAACGGGAGGCTGATGAAAGCGCAATCGCTCCGCCGTTGCCGTAACGGCCAGAAACATAATTCCCGGAAAACACAGCATTGGAGCCCATGACAAGACTGTTTCCTCCATATCTGGTGCTGTCCGGCATGACGACGTAAATAGCTCCCCCAGAGCCGCTATAGCCTGATGAAACATAATTGCCGGTGAATATGGCGTTATCTCCTATGAGGACGGTTGAACCGTCTGTTCCGTACACATGAATTGCTCCCCCGTCATTGCCGGAAGCGTAGTTTCCGGTGAATGCGGCGTTGTTTCCCATTGTCAGCGCAGCGGCTCTGCCGTATGAGTGTACGCAAATCGCGCCGCCGCTGCCGATAGCATGGTTGTCGGTGAACACGGCGTTGTTTCCCACCGTCAAGGCTGTAGCCGCGTATGAGTGCAGGCAAACCACCCCTCCGTACCCGTAGCCGGTGAAAGAATTTCTGTCAGAGCAATAATTTCCCGTAAACGAGGCGTTATCGGAAATTTTTAAGGAGATGGGAGCAGAGCTGGAGCTGTTGGTGTAGAAAAATACTCTGGCTGGAGCATTGGAAAAAACGACCGATTCCATATTTAGCGTGTAATTGCCTGTGGCCGGACTAAACAAAGGCGTATTTCCCAATCCAGACAGATCCACCGTACGCGGCGTTTCCGGATCATTGGAGCGGAAATTGACGAGAACGGGCAACTTGGAAGTGAGGCTGGAGTCATCGTTATTCAGAATGACGGTGTCTCCCGCTGCCAGGACTCCGGCTGAAGCCAGCTCCGCCAACGTCTGGTATACTTTCCGGCCAGGGTCGGAGGTTTGGGAAGCGTCCACGGTATAGTCCGCCGCGGAGGCGGAGAGGGACAGGAAGAAGCCCGCAAGCAAGCCGCGGCGCAATAAAAAAGGAATCGTAATTTTCATAATTTTTTTGCACGTGAATGCATACGGCAGGGTACGCAAATCCGTTATCCGCCCACAACAGCAAAAAAACTGCATTGAGTCATCCTTCCCGGGGACAAAACCCTCCGCTCTTTGTTTTTAAATGATTGTGAAAAATCAATCCTGTCATCGGGAACAGAAGACATCCGCAGACCGTGCCCCGGCCGGCATCATTCCGCATCTTCACGGGAGCCGGACATGTCCCCTTTTGCGTCTTGCAGTCCCGTTTTTCCCATGTAGAATACATTCCCCTAACCCCCTTCCCCATGGAAATTTTCATTTTACTGCTTGTGCTGGTCCTTCTTTCCGGCATGGTTTTCACGTTTGTGAAGGCCTGCCAGGTCGTTTCCCTGGAACACAAGGTACGCAAGCTGGAAAACAAACTTGCCGAAATCAAGGCGCATATGGACATGCATATGCGCTATGGCAAATCAGTTACGAGCAGCACACCCCAGAACGCTGCAAGACCGGGAGCCTCCACACCGCGCCCCGTGTCATCCCCGCCACGGGCCGCCACGGCCATCATCCCCTATGAGCCCCCCGTTCCCGCAGCCCGGAAGGCCAGACAGCCGGCAGCCGTTTCCCCCGCCTTTTCCTGGGAATATTTCATAGGAGCCAAGCTGCTTTCCTGGATCGGCGGATTCATCCTGTTTCTGGGAACGGGTTTCTTTGTCAAATACAGCATTGACAATGAATTGATTTCTCCGGAATGGAGAATCATCCTCACCTACCTGACGGCCTTTGCCCTGCTGGGAACGGGCCTCTCGCGCCTGAAGAAAAGGTATCCCACCCTTTCCGGCACCCTGACCGCCACCGGCATTCTGGTACTGTACCTGGCCACCTGCGCGGGCCGCATGTTTTATGCGCTGCCCTTTTTCAATACGGCAGTTTCCGCCCTTTTGCTGGCCGCCACCACGGCCGCTGCGTTCGTCCTGGCCGTGCGGCTCCGCTTCCAGGTCATTGCCGTTCTGGGCATCATCGGCGGTTTCCTTACGCCGGTCATCCTGTCCACCGGGCAGGACCACACGGTTTCCCTGTTCCTGTACATGACCCTTCTGAACGCGGGACTGGTTTCCGTGCTGGCCTTCACGCGCTGGACGAAAGTGGGGGCCATCGGCCTCGCGTCCTATACGCTGCTGCTGATGGGCTGGTTTGACGAATACAACGCGAACGGACACGTTCCGGCCGTCACCCTGCTTTCCCTCTGCACGCTGTTCCTCTACTGCGGCTGCGGCCTGTACTCCGGCATCCGGCAGGAGAAGAAGGCCCCTGGCACGGGAAGCTCTTCATTCCTGCTGGCTTTCGGGGCGATTGCCGTGGCGTGCCTGACGGCTTTCCGGATGCAGGCGGAAGGCAATCCCCTGGCCCTTTCCTCTTCCTCCCGGGCGCTTCTGCTCCTGGCCGGGATGTTCCCGATGACCGCCCTTTTTCCGCTGGCCAGGGCAAGGAGCACCTACTGGTCTTGGTTCCTGCCGGTGGCCATCTTCACCGTTTGCTACTTGTGCGCCTCCTTTACGGAACATCCCAAACCGGAAAATTTCCCCTGGTTTTCCGAGCTTCTCCGCAGAATATTCAGCATATTCATGATCGCAGCTTCCTACAAGGTGCTGTCCGCCCGCACCCTGTCCGGAGGGGCCTGCCTGGCCGACCTGCATCCGGGTATCAGAATCTCCTGTTTCACGGCGGCGGCCCTGGCGTGGCTTCCGATCATCTGGCCGAATTCCCCGCTTCCCTTTTACGCCATACTGATCGCGGGTGTCTTCTGCTGGATGGCCGTCCGGCACAGCCGGGGACAGGCCCTGATGGTGGCCGTAGGCGGTTTTGCTCTGTCGGCATGGCATCAGGAATTCCATCCCTGGGTGCCGTTTTTCGTCTTCGCGTTCCTGTTCCTGCTTCCTTCGTTCGTGATCCGGCGCTTCCGCGACGGACTGCTGGCCTGGAGCGCCTCCGCCCTGTGCGTCCCTCTTTTCTATTTTGTCTGGTTTCAGTACGGAATGTCCCACCATCCCGTCTCCACCCGGTTCTGGGCTTCCACCGCCGCTCTTCTCTGCGCCGTCTCCCCCTTCCTGACGGCTCTGTACCTGCAAAGGCTTCCTTTCGAAACACTGCTGAAACGGTCCGCCGTCCTCACCTTTTACTACGGCACGGCCATCGGCATGCTGACCCTGGCCATCGGCTTCCAGTGGAGCGGGACGCCGCTGACCCTGGCCTGGTCCCTGGAAGGCTTCGCGCTCCTGCTGCTGTGCGGAAAGTTTCCCCAGGCCAAGCTGGCCTGGACAGGCTTTTTCCTGCTGGCGGCCATGTTCATCCACAGCGGCCTGTTCAAGACGGTTTCCCAGCTTGATCCGGGCCAAATGCCGGAACTGCGCCTGACATACGCCACGCTGGTTTTCTGCTGCATGGCCGGCGCGTGGTGGATGCAGAAAAAGGTAATGCCCCGCTTCACCGGCGACCGTTCCGGACTCCGCTTCCTCATCCCTTCCCTGAACATCTTCGGAGCCATCCTGCTTTTCATCTGGATGAACATGGAGATTTCCTGCGGGTTTGCCGCGCCGGGGGACCATCCGCTGCTGATCCAGTTCGGCCGCAGCCTGGCGCAGGACCTGACCATCTCCCTGGCCTGGAGCCTGTTCGCCCTGTGCCTGATCGCCGCGGGGTTCGACATCAGGTCCGCCAGGGTGCGCATGGCGGGGCTCGCCCTGCTGGGCATCACGCTGCTCAAGGCCGTGTGCTACGACATTTCCAGCCTCAGCCAGCTTTACCGGGTGGGCGCGCTCGTGGGCCTGGCCTTCATCGTGCTCGTTTCCTCCTTCCTGTACCAGAAGTTCAATTTGAAAATGAGGGGCAAGAGAAAGAACGCAGGAAAGGCGCGCCAAAGTTAGCGTCATCTCACTTTGGAAGACAAATTTGACCATTGCATCCCCTGCCGGGCGCACCATAATGGAAGGCATGCTCCGGCGCGTTTTAATTCCTTTTCTGTGTCTTCTGGGCCTGTTCTGTACTCTGGGCGCCCAGGAGGCCCCCGCCTTGAAGATCGCGGCCCTGCACCCCGTGCTGGGGGACATGGCGCGCGCGCTGGGCGGCAGCCACGTCCAGGTCACGGATTTGCTGAAACCCAACGGCAACCTGCACAGTTTCGAGCCCGCGCCGCAGGATATTGCCGCGGCGGGACAGGCGCGGCTGGTGTTGGCCTCCGGCAAGAATCTGGAGCCGTACCTTCCACGGCTGAAAGACGCCCTGGGCTCCCGGGCGCAGATCGTGGACCTGGGGGCATCCATCCCGGACGTGCCCGTAGCCGCCGATTCCGCGGAACACGACCATCACGACCACGCGGAAGACGGCTCCTGCTCCCACGGCCCCAACGATCCCCACTGGTGGCACACCCCCGCCAACATGAAGAGGGCCGCGCGCGCCCTGGCCGCCGTGCTCGCCAACATGGACCCGGCCCACAAGGAGGATTACGCAGCCGGGCTCTCCCAATGGAACCGGAAGATGGACCGCCTTTCCGCCTGGGCCAGAACGGAGCTTTCCGGCATCCCGGAAGCGGACCGCATCCTGGTGACCGGCCATGCGGCCATGAACCATTTCTGCCGGGAATTCGGCTTCCGCAGCATCAGCATGCAGGGGGTGAGCCGTGAAGACGAGGGGAATTCCGCCCAACTGGCGGCCACGCTGAAAAAACTCCGGGAAGCGAAGGTGAAGGCCGTTTTTCCGGAATACTCCTCCAATCCCAAGAGCCTGAATGAAATAGCCAAGTCCTTGAACATTTCCGTCGCCAAGCCCGTCAATACGGACGGCCTGTCCCCGGACGGGCACGACTTTGAAAGCATGTTCAAACAGAACGTCCAGATTATCAAGGAAGCCCTTTCCCCGGCCCGGAAACCATGACCAGTTCCCCCTTGAGACAATTTTTTCCCGCCCTGGCGGGGGCCGTCCTGCTGGGATTGGCGCTTTACAAGATGACTTCCGGCACTCCGGCGGAACAGGCCGTCCCGCATCCCGCCCAGGAGACTGCCGCACAGGGCGTTCCCACCGTCATTACGGTCAAATGCGCCCACCGGCCCAGGAACATTTCCATAGCCTCCGGGGACGCCGTTCTCTGGAAGGCGGAGAATCCGAGGCTGCATGAAGAAGTGGAGTGCCGCCTTCCCCTGAAGGGAAGTTCCGCCACGCTCACCGTTTCCGCCCAATGGCCGGAAGGCACGCCGGACACTCCCGTGACGCTGGAACTGGAACCAGAAGGCAGGCAGGCCGCTTCCGTCACCCGGTGGTCTTTCGGCCCTTCATTGAACGATACGTACTCCTTCTCATGGAAATAAGCGCCCCCTCCCCTCACTGCGCCCAGGACCACATCTGCTGGGGCGCCCATGCCAGCCATCCGGAGCGCCACCGCCTGGATGTGGAGAACGTCACCGTGTATTACGGCAGGCTGCTCGCCCTCCACGACATCGGCTTTTCCATAACCTGCGGGCACACGCTGGCCCTGATGGGCCCCAACGGCGCGGGAAAATCCACCCTGATCAAGGCGCTGGCGGGGCTGATTCATCCGGATGCCGGCAACATTCTGTGGAACGGGAACCCCCTTCATGACATGCCGAGGGAAATCGCCTACCTGCCCCAGCGCTCCGACGTGGACTGGTCCTTCCCCATCACCGTGCGCGCCCTCGTGGAAATGGGCCGCTACCCGGCCCTGGGCCTGTGGAAAAAATTCTCCGGGCACGACCGGGAGATTGTGGAAAAGTCCCTGCACGTGCTCGGTCTGGAGCACCTGGCGGAACGCCAGATTTCCGAGCTTTCCGGCGGCCAGCAGCAGCGGGCCTTCCTGGCGCGCGCCCTGGCGCAGGAAGCGCACGTCCTCCTGCTGGACGAACCGTTCACGGGCCTGGACGCCCCCGCTTGCCAGTCCCTGGGACGCCTGCTGGATTCCCTGGCCGGGGAGGGCCGCCTAGTCATCGCCTCCCACCACGATTTGAACACGGCGGCGGAAATCTTCGATACGGTTCTGCTGATGAACCGCGACCTGGTCGCTTTCGGTCCGGCGCAGGAGGTGCTTTCCCCGGAACGGATACGGGAAACATACGGAATGAACGCCTGACTGGACAATTTTTCACGTTATGGATGACTTTCTTCAATTTCTCCGGGAACCCATCGCCCAGCGCTCCCTGCTGGCGTGTCTCATGATCGGCTTTGCCAACGGCTTCGTCAGCGGGCTGGTGATCCTGAAAAAATCCGCGCTGCAGATCGGCACGCTCTCCTGCGCGCTGCTGCCGGGAATCGCGGTGGCCGTGCTGATGTTCGGCCTGACGCGCTGGAGCCTGCTGCTGGGGGCCGTGGTGGCCGCCCTGCTGGTGGGGCTGGGCTCACTGTTCGTGTCCCGCACGTCCAGGCTGAACCAGGATACCGCCCTGTCCATCCTGCATACCACGGCGTTTGCCGCCGGCTTCATCGTCCTGGTCCGGCTGGGCCTCCAGCAGAAGATAGACGACTGGCTGTTCGGCTCCATCATGAGCCTGTCGGACTCCGACCTGTGGATCGCCTTCGCCATCAGCGCCGCCAGCGTGCTGACGCTGCTGCTTTTCCGGCGCCCCATCCTGATTTACCTGTTCGACCCGGACATCGCCACCACCCTGGGCATTCCCTCCCGGCTGATCAGCTATGGCATCTTCACCCTCATCATCCTGGTGCTGGTCTCCTCCCTCCAGGCTGTGGGGGCCTTTCTGACGCTGGGGCTGCTCGTGGGGCCCGCCGCCACGGTGTACATGCTCACCAACAAGCCTTCCCACCTTTTCTGGGGCGGCGGACTGATCGGGGCGCTCGGCTCCGTACTCGCCTTTTACCTCTCTTTCCCGCTGGGCTGGCACCTGGGGGCAACCATCATTCTGGTGCTGGGCGTGATCTTCTGCATAGCGTATTTGTATTCTTCCAGATGCGGTTTGCTCAAGCAGCGCGGAAAGAAATCATCCCCATTACAATAAGAAGGCCCTTTTTCATGACAATCCATGACACGCAGTCTTCTAGTCCAAAACAGGGTGCGGGCTTATAATGCGGGTTGTGAAAAAATGTGAGATATGCTCTGCACCGGCAACGGTGTTCCTGACACAGATCATCAACGGCAAGTCCACCAAATTCTGCCTCTGCGCCAAATGCGCCCAGGAGCGGGGCCTGCTGGACCCGGACGCCTTTGATCTGGCGGAAAAACTGTTTCCGAACCTTCAGGGGCAATTCGGCACAAAGGGAGGGGAGGACTCTCCCGCGCCCATTCCGGCGCTTCAGTCCCTTCCCCTGACCAACTGCCCGATCTGCTCCTTTACTCTTCAGGACTACAAGAACGTGGGCCGCCTGGGATGCAGCGAGTGCTACAACGTCTTTGAAGAAGAAATCCTGCCCCTCCTGGCCCAGATACAGCCGGACTCCCACCACCACGGCAAAACGCCCGCAAGAGCGGAAAAACGTGAAACGGAAACCCAAACCATCAGCGACCTGGAACAACAACTCTCTCTGGCAGTAGCAAGGGAAGATTATGAACGGGCGGCCAAGCTGCGCGATCAAATCAAACAACTGCGTACGCCGACCAATTAACATTCATGCTCTTTGACGATTTACTCAACAATCCCGCCAAGTGGATGGTGGAATCCAAAGACGAGCACGACATCGTGCTCACCTCCCGCATCCGCCTGGCCCGGAATTTGACGGCTACCCCCTTCCCCGGCTGGGCCACGCGCCAGCAGCGCGCGGACACCCTGGCCCTTACCTCCGCGGAGGCGCGCCAACTCCCCGCCATGAAGGGCGGCTATTACGCGGAACTTTCCGAACTGAACCAGCAGCAGAAGCAGCTGCTGGTGGAGCGCCACCTCATCTCGCGGGAGCTGGCCGCACGTTCGGAAGGCTGCGCCGTGCTCATTTCCCGCAACCAGAATGCCAGCATCCTGTTCAATGAGGAGGACCACCTGCGCCTGCAGTACATCCTCCCCGGCATCCAGCTCAAGAAGGCATGGAACGCCGTGTCCAAGATAGACTCCGGGCTGGAAGCCAAGCTCCCGTACGCATACAACACGCGCCTGGGCTACCTCACCGCCTGCCCCACCAACCTGGGCACGGGCATGAGGGCCTCCGTGATGATGCACCTGCCCGGCCTGGTCATTTCCGAACAGATGCAGCAGGTCGTCCAGGCGGCCGTGCAGCTCAACATCACCGTGCGCGGCCTGTACGGCGAAGGCACGGAAGCCACCGGCAACCTGTTCCAGATTTCCAACCAGTCCACGCTGGGCGACAGCGAGGAACAAATCGTGGAACGCATGACCCGGTTCACGTCCGACCTGGCGCACCAGGAATGGAACGCCCGCAGAAAGCTGCTCCAGTCCGCCTCCCTCCAGGTGAAGGACCGCGTTTCCCGCGCTTACGGGCTGCTGACCAACGCCACCCTGCTTTCCACCCAGGAGGCGCTGGGGCTGCTCTCCTTCCTCCGCATGGGAGCGTCTCTGGACATCTTTTCCCACCAGGCATTGAAACACGTCAATAAAACCATACTCAACATCCAGCCGGCCCACCTGGCGCGCCTGTCCACCACGGAGCAGACAAGCTCGGAAGACAGGGACCAGATCCGCGCGGACATCATCCGGAAGGAACTCTCCGGAAGCTAATGCAACCAAGAAATATTTTCCATAACATATATGAATAACTTTACGCCCAGGGCGCAACAAGTACTGGCGCACGCGCGCCGGGAAGCGGACCGCTTCAATCATCACTATATAGGAACCGAACACCTTCTTCTCGGCCTTCTCAAACTGGGCAAGGGCGTGGCCGTCACCATCCTGGAAAACCTGGGGGTGGAGCTCAACGCCGTGCGCCAGCAGGTGGAGCAGCAGATAGGCCGGGGCACGGAACCCCAGGCCGAAGGCAACATCCCCTACACCCCCCGGGTGCGCAAGGTCCTGGCCCTGGCCAACAGGGAAGCCCAGGAACTCAACCACACCTATGTGGGAACGGAACACCTTCTCCTGGGCCTCATCCGGGACGGCGACGGCGTGGCAGGACAGATTCTGCGCCACTTCGGCGTGGATCTGGAACAGGCCCGCCGGGAACTGCTGGACGTACTCACGCCCAAATACCAGATGGACGCGGATGAAGACAACATCATTCCGGACGACGATGACGAGGAAGAGGAAAACGACTCCTCCGCCATCCCTTCGGACGAACCCGCAGCCCCCGCCTATTCCAGGCAGCAGAAATCCAAGACGCCCGCCCTCCAGGCGTTCGGCCGCGACATGACCCATCTTGCCCGCGACGGCAAGATGGACCCCGTCATCGGCCGCTCCTCGGAAATCGAACGCGTCATCCAGATTCTGTGCCGCCGGAACAAGAACAACCCTGTTCTGCTGGGAGAAGCCGGGGTGGGCAAAACCGCCATCGTGGAAGGACTGGCCCAGGAAATAGCCCAGGGCCACGTTCCGGAACTCCTGCGCAGCAAGAGGGTCATCTCCCTGGACCTGGCGCTGATGGTGGCGGGCACGAAGTACCGCGGCCAGTTTGAAGAACGGCTCAAGGCCGTGATGGACGAAATACGCCGGGAAGGCAACGTCATTCTCTTCATCGACGAACTGCACACCATCGTGGGCGCCGGTTCTGCGGAAGGCTCCATGGACGCCTCCAACATCATCAAGCCCGCCCTTTCCCGCGGGGAGCTCCAGGCCATCGGCGCCACCACGCTCAATGAGTACAGAAAGCACATTGAGAAGGACGCCGCCCTGGAACGCCGCTTCCAGCAGGTGCAGGTGGGGGAACCCTCCGTGGAGGACACCATCCAGATACTCGCGGGCATCCAGCCCAAGTATGAGGAACACCACAAGGTGCACTACACGAAGGAGGCCGTGGAAGCCGCGGCCAAGCTCTCCCACCGCTACCTGACGGGGCGCTTCCTGCCGGACAAGGCCATCGACATCCTGGACGAAGCCGGTGCGCGCAAGCGCGTCTCCCAGATGACCCGGCCCGACAACATCAGCCAGATGGAAACCCGCATCGAGGAACTCAAGGAGCGCAAGACCCAGGCCGTGGGCGCCCAGCTTTTTGAAGAAGCGGCCCATATCCGCGACGAAGAAAAGCAGGCAGGCAGGGAACTCCAGAACATGCTGGACGCCTGGCGCACGTCCTACGAAACCAACTATGTCCCCGTCACGGAAGAAGACGTGATGGCCGTTCTCGCCAAATGGACCGGCATTCCGCTGGCCCGGATGGAGGAAAAGGAAACCACCAAGCTTCTCCGCATGGAGGAAGAACTGAAAAGCAAAGTCATCGGCCAGGACGAGGCGGCCTCCGCCATCGCCCGCGCCCTGCGGCGCAGCCGCGCGGACATCAAGGACCCGCGCCGCCCGATCGGCTCCTTCCTTTTCCTGGGGCCCACCGGCGTAGGCAAGACCTACCTGGCGCGCAACCTGGCGGAAATCATGTTCGGCACCGCGGACGCCCTGATCCAGGTGGACATGAGCGAGTACATGGAAAAACACACCACGTCCCGCCTCATCGGTTCTCCTCCCGGCTACGTAGGCCATGACGAAGGCGGCCAGCTCACGGAAGCCGTGCGCCGCAGGCCCTACTCCGTCATCCTGTTTGACGAAGTGGAAAAAGCCCACCCGGATGTCATGAACCTGCTTCTCCAGATTCTGGAGGAAGGCAGCGTGACGGATTCCCTGGGCCGCAAGATCAACTTCCGCAACACCATCATCATCCTGACCTCCAACGTGGGGGCCGCCTCCGCCAAGAGGCAGAGCACCATGGGCTTCGGAGCCATGGCCTCCGACAAGGCGGACTACGCCGCCATGAGGGAAAAAATCCTTGAGGAAGCGCGCAAGCAGTTCCGTCCGGAATTTCTCAACCGCTTTGACGAAATCTCCGTCTTCCGCATGCTGGAACGGGACGATCTGGAACACATCGTGCAGCTGGAGGCGGACAAGCTCATCTCCCGCCTCAAGGCCAAGGACATCGCCCTGTCCCTGAGCCCGGAAGCCCTGAGCCTGATCATCAAGAATGGGTACGATCCGCAATACGGAGCGCGCCCCATGCGCCGCGCGATCGAACGCCTGCTGGAAGACCCGCTGGCGGAAGCGCTGCTGCGTGGAGACGTGAAGGCCGGAGACAAGATCGAAGCCGTGCAGACGGACGGGGCGGAAACGCTCAACTTCCTGCACATTGCCGACAAACCCGCAGAAAAGGTGAAAACGCCGCGCAAGAGGGCGCCGCGCAAACCCAAACCCAAGCCCAAGGCGGAATAATTCTTCCCTACGGAACCGGCAGGCCCCCCGCATTCACCCATGCGGGGGGTTTTGCTTTTTCGGGGAATCAGGAACAGACGCTGAAAATTCTGAAAAGAAAAGGGTTCATCCTTCCGTAGTCATCACCATGGCGACACTTCCTTTGCGTACCTTGTTCGGGACGCTGCTGGCCTTATGCTGCATGCATGCCGGCTACTCCCTTTCACCGGAAGAACGGGAGGCGGCCCGTTCCGTCATGGAACGGACCGTCCCCGCCCTGAAAGCCGTCCCCGGCAAACTCAAGCTGGAAGCCGTCAAACAGGAAAACGGCTGTGATGTTTTTGAGACGGAGTCCTCCGGCGGGGTCCTGACCGTACGCGGCAGCAGCGGAACGGCCCTTTGCCGCGGATTTTACGATTTTCTCAAAACAAACGGACTGGGCATGGTTGCCTGGGATAACAAGGACATCCGCTGGCCGGCCCGGATTCCGGATACCCCCCGGCGCAGGGTTGCCTCCCCGTTCCGCCATCATTATTACTTCAATGCCGTCACTTACGGCTATACCATGCCCTACTGGACATGGGAACGCTGGGAGCGGGAAATCGACTGGATGGCCCTGCACGGCATCGACATGCCCCTGGCCCTGGCGGCAACGGAAGGAATTGCCGTCCGCGTATGGAAGCGCCTGGGCCTCACGCAAAAGGAAATAGATGAATTTTACACAGGTCCGGCCCATTTGCCGTGGCAGAGGATGGGCAATCTTGTCAACCATGACGGCATCCTGAACGACAACTGGCACCGGGACCAGATCGCCATGCAGCACAACATCCTCCGCAGGATGAAATCCCTGGGCATGAAACCCGTTTGTCCGGCATTCTCCGGCTTTGTCCCCCAGGGAATCAGGCGTCTTTATCCGGAGGCAAAACTTCACCGTTTGGGCTGGGGCGGATGGCCTCAAAAAAACGCGGCCCATTTCCTTTCTCCGGAAGATCCCCTTTTCCTCCACATAGGGAGCCTGTACATGGAAGAATGGCAGAAGGAATTCGGAAAAAACACTTATTATCTGGCGGATTCCTTCAACGAAATGGAGCTTCCCGTAAATACGGACGACCCGAAAACCCGCGATCAAATGCTCAGCGCGTTGGGAGAACAGGTGTACCGTTCCATTTCCTCCGTTAATCCGGATGCGGTCTGGGTCATGCAGGGATGGATGTTCGGATACCAGCGCCACATTTGGAACGCAGACTCGCTGAAAGCGCTGCTCAGCAAGGTTCCGGATGATCAAATGCTCCTTCTGGACCTGGCTGCGGATTATAACAAGACATTCTGGCACAACGGGATGAACTGGGATGTATTCAAAGGTTTCTTCAACAAGCCCTGGGTGTACAGCGTTATTCCCAACATGGGAGGCAAGTGCGCGATGACGGGCGTGATTGATTTTTATGCCAACGGCCATCTGGAAGCCCTGGAATCGGCCTCTAAAGGGAAGCTTGCCGGCATGGGCATGGCGCCGGAAGGAATAGAGAACAATGACGTCCTTTACGAACTGGTTACGGACGCCGCATGGCGGGACCGCAGGGAAAACGTGGAACAATGGCTGGAAAACTATTGCCGGGCCAGGTACGGGGCATGCCCGGATTCGTTAAAAACAGCTTGGAGCCTCTTCCGCAGCACGGCTTACTCCAATCTGAAAGACCACCCGCGTTTCAACTGGCAGTTGAAACCCGGCGCCCGCAGCAGTTCCGTCGATGCCAGTGAAGATTTTCTCCGGGGCCTGGCCTTGTTCGTCAATACGGAGGGGCTGGAACATTCCCCCCTGTTCCGGCAGGATGCCGTTGAAATGGCGGTCCACTACCTTGGAATACGCATGCACGAGGCCATCCAGGCCGCCCTGGAAGCTTTGGACGAACAAAACCCTGAACATGCGGAGAAGTGCATGGCACGCTTCCGCGAATATGCCCTTCAGGCGGACGCCCTTCTGGAAAGCCATCCTACGTGGCGGCTGTCACGCTGGATATCCTTTGCCCGGGCCCACGGAAAAACCGGGGAGGAAAAAGACGCCTATGAGGAAAACGCCAGACGCCTGGTCACCATTTGGGGGCCGCCCGTAAACGATTATGCCGCAAAGTTATGGAGCGGCCTCATACGCGATTATTACCTGCCGCGCTGGGAGCATTTTTTCCAAAACAGGCTCAAGGACAAAGCTCCGGACATGGAGGCATGGGAAGAAGCCTGGGTCCATTCCCACGGAGTGAGCCCCGCGCGCCGCCCCGGCGATATCATCCGGGCATGCCGCCAATACGTCCGGGAAGCGAAACCGCTCCCTCTCTCCTTGAAAGGAGGCGGTTCAGGCTCGGCTATCGGCAACTGGACTCCGGCGGAAGTATCCACGGAATGGAAATGGGTGGCCTGGCCCGTCTCTCCGGATGACCTGAAAAACCTCCGGGGCGTCCGGTTCACGTACACGTCAGGACGGCATGCCCTGGAAATAGAGCAGGTGGAATTAGTGGGCGACGGCAGGATGATAGACGGCCGCCGTCACGCCGGACTGGCAGGAAAACCGTCCCGGGAGAATTGTTACCAACTCTCCCTGCCTGAAGGCGTCCACGCCAACAACGGACTGCTCATCAGGGCCAAAGTAAGAACCGTGGGAGGGAATGATTCCCGCGGAAAAATAGAGCTTTTGAAAAAGAATGGCTGAGAAGGAGAAAAGGCTCCAACTTCCTCTTCACGGTCTCAGACAGGAAACCTACATATCCAGGCGGTGCAAATTTTCCACCCTGCTGTAACCCATCTTTTTCAGGATTTCCATGGCGCGGTCCGCACGCTTGCCCGTACGGCAGTACAAAAGAAGCAGAGTATTCTTATCCGGCACCAATTGCGGGGCCAGCGTCTCTACTTCATCCACAGGAATATTCACTGCGCCGTCCCTGTGTCTGGCATGGAATTCCTCCGGAGTCCGGACATCGATCAGCATGATCCCGTCCGCCGCCGGAGCGGGAGACACGACGGACACGGCCCGGACCTCGCGTCCCTCCGCCTGCTTCCATTTGGCCCACACGAATACGGCGGTCAATCCGGTCACCATCACCACGTAGGGCACGACGTTTCTCATCCTTTTCATCTTCCTGACGCCTGAAAACTAATCAAGTCAAATTGGAACACGAGGAAATGCGGAAAAGTTCCCCTCACGCTTCATCGTCAATAACCACGGCCTGGGACGCATAGCCGAAGGCGGGGCTGCCCCACTCCACTACGTCCCCCGGCTTCAAATAGCGGGGAGGCTTCATTCCCATCCCCACGCCGCCCGGCGTGCCGGTGGAAAGAACGTCGCCGGGCCACAGCGTCATGAACCGGGAGACGTACGCGACCAGTTCCGGCACGGGCCAGATCAGCCCGTCCGTATTGCCCTGCTGGCGGATTTCCCCGTTTACCTTCAATTCCAGGGGTACTCCGGAGCCGTCGCCCAGTTCCTCCGCGGAAATAAAGGTAGGACCCACCGGAGCAAAGCTGTCGTAGCTCTTCCCCTTGGTCCACTGGCCGCCGTGCTCAAGCTGGTTGGCCCGCTCGGAATAATCGCACATCAGGGTATAGCCGCTGATGGCGCGGGCTGCCTCTTGCGGAGTGGCGTTCTTCAACACATCCCGGATGACGACGGCAAGCTCTATTTCATAATCCAGCTTGTCGCAGCCGGGAGGGTACAGAACCACGTCACAGCAGGAAGTGATGGCGGAAGTGGATTTCAGGAAAATGGCGGGCTCCTCCACGGAGGCGCCGTCAAATTCCCTAGCGTGGTCGGCATAGCTCTTGCCCAGGCACACCAGCTTGGACGGGGAACAGGGAAGCGCCGTATCAATCATCCAGTCCCGGTCGGCGGCCTTGGCGGCCGGATTGTCCAAAAACTCCGCTATCCGCTTCATTTCCTCCCCTGTGGAATCGGTATCCCCGCAAATGCAGGCTTCCACTTCCTTCAGCACGGAATCCGCCACCAGATAAGCCTGACGGGATTCGCTCCACAGAGCCATGGTTCGCTCCGCCTGGTCATTAAGATAAAACCTGATTTTCACCTCATCACTATAGCAGGCGACCGCAGGCTGACAAAGGCACGCCCTGTCATCCGCCTGAAACGAGGGCGCCCGGAGATTACCCGCGTAGGGCTTGCTTTCACGGAACAGGCATACTATCATATTTGCCCTTAACTGATACATATCATGTCCGACCAAGTATATTTTTTTGACACCACCCTTCGCGATGGAGAACAATGCCCCGGAGCTTCCATGAACCTCCGTGAAAAATTGGAAGTGGCCCGTCAAATGGAACGACTCGGAATGGATGTCATTGAAGCGGGGTTTCCCTGCATCTCCGACGGAGACTTTGAGGCGGTGCATACCATCGCCACGGAAATCAAGAAATGCCGCATCGCCGGGCTGGCCCGCTGCGTCAAGGCGGACATTGAAGCGGCGGCCAGAGCCCTGGAACCGGCAGGCGACCGCGCGCGCATCCACATCTTCCTGGCCACCAGCAAGCTGCACATGCAATTCAAGCTGAAGAAGGCGGAAACGGAAATCCTGCGCATGGCGGCGGAAGGCGTGTCCTGCGCCAGGCAATTCGTCCAGGACGTGGAATTTTCCCCGGAAGACGCCTCCCGCACGGACCTGGACTTCCTGACCAAGGTCGTGGAAACCGTCATCGACGCCGGAGCCACTACCGTCAACATTCCGGACACCGTCGGCTACACAACGCCCGACGAATTTTACCGCATCATCCGCCACTTGAAGGAAAACGTGCCGAACATCGACAAGGCCGTCATTTCCGTGCATTGCCACAACGACCTGGGGCTGGCCGTAGCCAACTCCCTGGCCGCCATCCGCGCCGGGGCCCGGCAGGTGGAAGGCACCATCAACGGCATTGGCGAACGCGCCGGAAACGTGGCGCTGGAAGAAGTCATCATGGCTCTGCGCACCCGTTCCGACCAGTTCGGCAGCGTCAAGGACAACATCAACATCAAGGAAATCGTCCGCACTTCCCGCATTGTGGCGCGCATGAGCGGCATGCAGGTGCAGCGCTCCAAGGCCATCGTGGGGGAAAACGCCTTCGCCCATTCCTCCGGCATCCACCAGCACGGCATCCTTAACTGCCGGGAAACCTACGAAGTCATGGACCCGCAGGCTGTCGGCTGGGGTTCCACGGAACTTCCGCTGACCAAGCACTCCGGACGCGCCGCCGTCAAGGCCAGGCTGGAGCAGCTGGGCCACGTACTGACGGAAGAGGAAGTCAACACCGTCTTTGAGCGTTTCAAAAAAGTAGGCGACTCCAAAAAATTCGTCTATGACGACGACCTTTCCGCGATTGTGGATGACTCCCTGCACGCTTCCTCCGGCCTCTGGGAACTGGACTTCCTGCAATTCGTGGCAGGCAGCCACGCCCGCCCCACGGCTACGGTCGGCCTGGTCAAGGAAGGGAAAAAGTTTGAAGACAGCTCCACGGGTAACGGAGCGGTGGACGCCGTCATCAAGGCCATTGAGCGCATCACCAAGCGCAAAGGCACCCTGAAGGGCTACAGCGTCAACGCCGCTTCCGAAGGCAAGGACGCCCTGGGAGAAGTCACGGTGCATGTGGACTTCGGCCTACCCAAGCCCGTTGTGGGCAAGGGTGCGTCCACGGACGTCATCGAAGCCTCCGCCCGCGCCTATCTGAATGCGGTCAACCGCTTCATTCGCATGGAAAACATGCCCCGGCCCGCAGATGCGGACAAGGGAGCCATCTGACCAGCGGCCCTTGATCCCTTCCCCCTGCCCCCGGCGGCGGGGAGGGAAACGCCCTTCCCCGGACAACGAGCTATTTGCTTGATTCCGGGTATTTACCATGCCATAAACATCCGCCCCCCTGAAAACACTGTACACGCCCATGAAAATACCATTTCTCTTGTTGTGCCTGGCCTGCGGCGCCATGGCCGCGCCTTCCGCCAAAAAACAGCCGGACGCCGCCAAGCCGCTCCCGCCCCTGGAAAAAGCGACCATCTCCATTGACGGCCATCCCGAAAGTGTGGCCGCGGACGACCAGGGCAACATCTACTTCACCTCCATCGGAGCCAAACTTACGCCCACGGAAGAGGACAAGGACGGCTATCTGGGTGTCATTCCCTACGGTTCCACGGAGCCTAAAAAGATCACGGACGTGGACACCCTGAACGCTCCCAAGGGGCTTCTGTACAAGGACGGCTTCCTGTACTGCACGGACATCAGCATGGTTTACAAGATAGACGCCAAAACCGGTGCCATAGAAGGGTACGTGGACTTGTCCCCCTCCCGCATGAAATTCCTCAATGACCTGGCCTTCATCAACGGCAGGCTCATGGTCTCCTCCACGGACACGGACCAGATATTTTACGTGGATACGGAATCCAAATCCTACGGGGAGCTGGTGACCAAACAGCCCATCCACAAGCCGAACGGCCTGGCCTGGGACCCGGAAAGAAAAGTCATCTACGTCTGCGAATACGCCACAGATGAAAAAGGCAAGCCCAGCGGAAGGCTCCTTTCCGTAAACCCCATTTCCCGCGAGGTAACGGAACTCTCCAGGGAACGGGGACAGTACGACGGCCTGGCCTACCGCGACGGCGCGCTCTACTACAGCGACTGGTCCCAGGACAAAAAGCCGGAAGCCATACGCAGGCTGGACCTGAAGACGGGCCGTTCCGCCCCCGTAGCCACCGGCCCCATTGAAGGGACGGCGGACTTCATCCTGTACGGTCCCATGATCGTGGCACCGGGCATGACTGAAAAGAAAATCCACATCATGCCCATTGGTGGGAAAAAATAACTGCCCCGCCGCAATCTGCACCACGCCTTTCAAGTCCGCCCGTGGCATCTGCCGCGCTGGCGGGCTTTTTCAATTTACGGCTTGAAGTGAACGGAGGATGCGTTTAGGTAATGGGGATATGAGCAAGATTTCAGACCAAATCATGGACGGCATGAAAACCGCCATGAAAGCCAAGGACAGCGTCACCCTCAACACGTTGCGCGCCCTCAAGACGGCCATGACGAATGCCGCCATCGCCAAGGGAGGCCTGGGCACGGAACTGGACGAAGCGGAGGAACTGGCCGCAGTCCGCAAGCAGATCAAGCAGCGCGAGGACTCCGCGCAGCAGTTCCGCTCCGCCGGACGCCATGAACTGGCCGACAAGGAGGAAGCGGAAATCACCGTACTCAAGCAATTCATGCCTGCGGAACTCGGCAGGGAGGAAGTGGAAGCCATCCTGGAAACCGCTATGCAGGAAACCGGGGCCTCCGGCAAAAAGGACATGGGCCGGGTCATGAAGCTCATGCAGGAACGTACCGCGGGCAGGTTCAACGGCAAGGAACTGGCCCAAATGGTATCCGCCAGACTGTCATGAGCTGCTGCGCCGCCATCATTGTGGCGGCCGGGTCTTCCCGGCGCGCCGGATTTGACAAGCTGCTGGCCCCACTGCACGGGGTCCGCGTACTGGAACGCAGCATCCGCGCCTTTGCCAACTGCCGTGAAGTCTCGGAAATCGTCGTGGTCTGCCCGGAAGAACGCTTCCATGCCATTGACGCCGCAGACCTGGAAGCGGGCATTCCCATCACCCGCGTGGACGGAGGGGCGGAACGCCATGAATCCGTGCAGAACGGACTGGCCGCCCTGCTTTACACACCGGAGCTGGTGGCCGTGCACGACGGTGCGCGCCCCCTCATCACCGTCGAGCAAATCTCCCGCTGCATCCAGACAGCCAGGGAATGTGGAGCGGCAGCCTCCGCCCGCCCCGTCACGGACACGCTGAAAAGAGCGGACTCCGAACGTTTCACGCTGCCCGAACAGGTAAACAGGGAAGGCCTCTGGTGCATGGAAACTCCACAGGTATTCCAATACTCCCTGTTGCTGGACGCCTATGTGGAAGTCTCCGAACGGGACATCCGGGTGACGGACGAAGTCACTGCCCTCCAGCTCATCGGACATCCCACGCGCCTGGTGCACAACCATGAGCCCAACCCTAAAATCACCTGGCCGGAAGACATCTCGCACGCTGAAATGCTGCTGGAACTCACACACCGCCGCAATGACTCATGACCAGCCTGCTATGTACAGAACCGCGCACGATCCTCATCCTGGGCACGGGTTATCTGGGCCGGGCCCTGGCCGAACGCCTGCGGGAAGCCGGGCACATTCCCCTCACAGCGGACATTGACCCTCAGCAGGCCATCTATGAAGCGGACATGACGGACTCCGCCTCCATGCACAGGCTGGCGGCGCGGATTCCGGAACCGTGCCTCATCGTCATGTGCGCCAGCACGCGGGGAGGCGGAACGGAAGCCTACCGCAACCTGTATACCCGGGGGGCGGAAAACACGCTGGAAGCATTCCCCGGAAAACCGGTTATCTTCTGCTCAAGCACTTCCGTGTACGGCATTACGGACGGACGCTGGGTGACGGAGGAGCACAACGTCTACCCCACCACGGAAAAAAGGCGTCTTCTTCTCCAGGCGGAACAGGCCGTTCTGGCCGCCAAGGGAACCGTCGTACGTCTGGCGGCCCTCTACGGACCGGGACGCTGCATCCTGGTCTCCGACTATTGCGCCAAGGGAGCCGCGCTGCCCGGCAACATGGACAGATGGATGAACTACATCCACAGGGACGACGCCGTTTCCGCCCTGTTCCTGCTGTGCACGCTCCGCCACCCGCCCCGCGGCATCTACAATGCAGCGGACCGCACACCCATGCAGCTGAGTGAAATCTACGCCTACCTCTCCGGGCTGCTCGGCATTCCGGCCCCACCTCCGTCCCCGCCGCGTTCCGGAGGCCGCCGCGGAGACACCAGCCAGCGCGTCTCCTGCGCCCGCCTTCTGTCCCTGGGCTGGGAACCGCTCTACCCAAGTTTTGCGGACGGCGTGCACAACGTTCTGGAAGCGCTGGAAGAATAAACCTGCTTCCGTTGGCCGCTGTCCTGGTTGCCGTTTTGCAGGCCTGACGCATTGAATACTCCTCTTAACATTCCGGCAGCCTCCGGAACTGTTCTCCGAAAAAAGATACATTCTTCAAAGCTCTTTTCCCGTTAAAAAGGAACTGCCTGAAATGACCATCACAAGCACGGCTTCCGAACCCGTTCCGCATTCTCCCCATGAACGGCGCTTCTTCCGTCTCATTCCGTGGGGCATGGCCCATACCGTGCTGATGCTCTGGATAACGGGAATGGCTGTAATCCTGGCCGGGCAGAACGGTCATCCGGCTGTACATTCCCGGCTTTTGGAAATCAAACCTTCTCTGTACGCCTCCGGACTGCTGGCTGTTCTCCTTGCTGCGGGTTGCCATATCTGCCGCCGCTGCCGCAGGATGCAGCCCCTCCTTTCCCCCCGCGTGACAACCTTCTGCGTAGCCGCCTTCATGCTGGGCCTGCTCTCCTTCCTCCTTTACGCCGGACTGACAGCCTCCTATGCGCCGCCGGACAGCGCCTTCTCAAAACTGGAAATTCCCTCCGTTTATATCCATGAATTTTCCGGGGGCGCCCTGGTATTCAGCCTGGTTCTTCCCCTGGGCCTCCTTTCCCTGGCCGCCTCTCTTCAGGCTTCCAGAAATCATGTGCCCGGAATCAAAGACATTTTGGTGGTCTTGTGGTGCCTGCTGGTTCCATTCCTGTTCATCTTCCTCCTCCGTTCACCGGAACCGGAAGGAAAAAGCTATTCGGCACCCTTTCACGAGCAGAAGCTTCCAATAAACAAAGAGGCGTCAGGCTTCATTCGCGGACTCTCTCCGCGTCAGGAAAACACGGTTTCTCCGCCGAACGGAACCCGGACAACGTCCGATGCACGGAGTCTGTATCCCTGACTGTCCCCCTTCTTGACTTGCACGGCGGGAACAGGCACAATCCTGCGCGCCATGCGTATCATTACAGGACTTCAACCCAGCGGCAAACTGCACATCGGCAACTACTTCGGAGCCATGGAACCTGCCGTCCGCATGCAGGACCGCGGAGAATCCTACTACTTTCTGGCGGATTACCACGCCATGAGCACCGTACACGACGCGGACACCCTGCGCGAAAACTGCAAAAATCTGGCGACGGACTTCCTGGCGGTGGGGCTGGACCCGGAAAAATGCGTCTTCTTCCGCCAATCTTCCGTGCCGGAAGTCAATGAACTGGCCTGGATACTCAGCACCGTATGCCCCGTAGGACTGCTGGAGCGCTGTCACTCCTACAAGGACAAGATCGCCAAAGGCTTTTCCCCCAGCAACGCCCTCTTTACCTATCCCGTGCTGATGGCCGCGGACATCCTGATGTATGACTCCGACCTGGTGCCCGTAGGCAAGGACCAGAAACAGCATCTGGAAGTCACCCGCGACCTGGCCGGCAAAATGAACGAGCAATTCGGGGAAGGAACCTGCAAGCTGCCGGACGCTCTCATTGCGGAAAGCACCGCCATCGTCCCCGGGCTGGACGGTCAGAAAATGAGCAAAAGCTACAACAACACGCTCCCCATCTTCGGGGAGGAAAAAGCCACCCGCAAGCTCATCATGAGGATTCCCACGGACTCCACCCCTGTGGAAGAACCGAAGCCGACGGAAAACTCCATCATCCTCCAGCTCTACAAGCTCTTCGCCTCCGCGGAAGGCTATGAAGACATGATCCGCGACTTCCGGAACGGAGGCTGCGGCTACGGCGACTTCAAAAAACGCCTCTTTGACGCCTACTGGGAATACTTCCGCGCCGCGCGGAAACGCCGGGCGGAGCTGGAAGCCAGCCAGGACTACGTGCACCAGGTGCTGGAAAATGGCGCAAGGAAGGCGCGGGGAACGGCCTCCGTGGTGCTGGACCGGGTGCGCCGGACCGTGGGCCTGATTTGAAGGCGGAAGGGAAATGCCGCGAAACACCGGGAAAAACACGTTTTTTAGTGGTATGGAAAACCACGGAATGCTATACAGGAGTATATGAAGAATATTCTGGTCGCCATCGATTTTTCCAACGCTACGGATGCCGTCATTCACCAGATCGGCAAACTGGCCTGTCCCAACGACAGCATCGTCCACCTGCTCCACATCGTGGAACCCAGCATCTGTTATGAAGTCTCCGGCGTTCTCCCGGATGAAGTCCCCGTTCCGGTCATGGACCAGACGGAGGAAAACGAAGTCATGACCATTGCCAAAAACCATCTGAAGAAAACGGCGGAAAAGCTCTCCCGGCTGACGGACGCCACCATCATCCAGGCGGTGGAGGACGAATTTGAAATCAGTGAGGCCGTCATCAACTACGCCGAAAAACACAACATAGACATGATTGTGGTAGGCAAGCACAACCACGGCTTCCTCTCCACGGTCTTCCTTGGCAGCGTAGCCAGTTCCGTGATGCGCAAATCACCCGTGCCCGTGCTGGTGGTTCCCGTCACCAAGGAAGAGGATTAGGCGCAAAAAACCGGGCAGATACCGTTCCCTTTCATGATAACCATACTATTTATAGGCGATGTGGTGGGAGAACCCGGACGCACCGCCTTGAAGCATGCGCTCCCCGGGCTCAGGGAAGCGCACGGGGCGGACTTTGTCGTGGTCAACGGGGAAAACGCCGCCGCCGGGCGCGGCATCACGCCCAGGCTGGCGCAGGAGCTGCTCCAGGCCGGAGTGGACGTCATCACCACCGGAGACCATGTCTGGGACCAGGTGGAACTGGCTCCGTGGCTGAACACCGAACCGCGCGTGCTGCGCCCAGTCAACTACCCCGAAGGCACGCCGGGACACGGCAGCGTCGTGAAGGAAACGCCCAAGGGAAAAGTGGCGGTCATGCAGGTCCAGGGGCGCTCCTTCATCCAGCCGCCGCTGGAAAACCCTTTCCTGATCTCGGAAAAAGAGGCCCAAAGGCTGAGAAACGAAGAACATGTCCGGGTAATCCTGGTGGACATGCATGCGGAAACCACCAGTGAAAAAATCTCCACCGGGTACAATCTGGACGGCTTGGTTTCCGCCGTCATCGGAACCCATACCCACGTGCAGACGGCGGACGAAACCATCCTGGAACACGGAACGGCCTACCTGACGGACGCCGGCATGTGCGGTCCCGCCGTCGGCGTGCTGGGACGGGAGCTGGAACCCATCCTCAAGCGGTTCCGCACCTCCATGCCTGCCAAATTCCCCGTAGCCGGCTGGCCCGTGCGCCTTTGCGGCGCGGTCATCCGCGTGGATGAGGAAACCGGGAAAGCCCTGAACATCACCCGCATCAGCCAAATCGTGGAAAAACCGGCCTCCTGACCATGTACGACGTGACTCCCCGCCTGCCGCCGCCCCCAGCCATGGTCCTCTGCGGATATTCCATGGAAAGACATGATTCCACACCACTTTTCCGGCGCCATGCAGTCACGACGACGCCGGAAAGGCAGAAAACTCCGTTTTACCCCTCCACCGGTCTTCATCCCTTCTACCCTGCCCCATGAACTATCATGAACTATGAAGCCAGATTCGGCGGCATAGGCCGCCTGTACGGAACCAGAGGGCTGGACATACTCCGGAACTCCCGCATGGCTGTTGTCGGCATTGGAGGGGTAGGTTCCTGGGCGGCGGAAGCGCTGGCGCGTTCCGGCGCAGGCGCCATCATCCTGATGGACCTGGACGACCTTTGCGTTACCAACACCAACCGGCAAATCCACGCCCTGGGAACAACCATCGGGCAATCCAAGACGGAAGCCATGGCGGCCCGCATCAGGGACATCAACCCCGAAGCGGAAATCATCACGCTGGACAACTTTTATACGGAAGCCAATGCGAAAAAACTCTTCGGGACCGCGCCGGACGTCATCATTGACGCCATTGACTCCCTCTCCCCCAAGGCGCACCTCATCGCCTCCTGCTACCGCAACAAACAGCCTCTCATCACCTGCGGCGGAGCCGGTGGGCGGACAGACCCGTCCAAAATAGAAATTGCCGACCTCTCCCGGACCAAGGGCGACCCCCTGCTCTCCAGCCTGCGCGCCAAACTCAAAAAAGACTACGGCCTCCCGCTGGGAGAAAAAAAACGCAAGCTGAAAATCCCCTGCGTCTTCTCCCAGGAAACTCCCGTCTATCCTACCTGCGATGGAGGAACCTCCTGCTCACGCGATCCCAGATTTCAGGGGAAAATGGGCTGCGACGCCGGCTTCGGCTCCATCACGCACATCACCGGCACCTTCGGCTTTTTTGCGGCATCATCCGCCATACAAATGCTTCTGAACAAAAAAACAACATCAGTACAACCATGAACACACGCCTGCTCCCCCTCCTCGGGGCCGTCATCCTTCCCATGCTCAGCCAGTGCAACTCGCTGGAAAAGGACATAGCCGCCATCAATGCCCGCAACATGGAAATAGCCCGGGAGCCGAGGGGCAACTACTTCGTAGGCCGCCGCTACCATGTGCCGTCAACGCGCTTCTGGGGCTACCTGCGCCAGCCGGGCCAGACCTGGAGAACGGCCCAGCTCGTCATCATGGATGAAAGCGCCTGCCGTACGCCGGACCGCCTGCCGGAATACGCCGGGAATCCCCGCTACGCCTTTGACAACAACTACGAATACAGGGTATACGGCAAATTCACGGGCAAGTACGGATACGAACCCAACACCAACCTGAAGCTCCCCATCTTCAAGCCCACCAAATTCGAACAGCTCAATACGGACCCCGGCTGGCTCTTCAAGCCGTCGGAAAAATACGACAAAAAAACCGTCTCCCTGCGCCCGGGCATCATGCCTCTGACTTCCGTTCCGGCCCGGTGACGGAAGGTATTCCCGTAAAAATGGAAGAGGCGGATAAAAAAGAAGAAAAAAGCTTGATCTATTCGCCTCCCTGCGCTAAAAACTCCCCGCCTTCAGGCGCCCATGCTCGGGTGGCGGAATTGGTAGACGCGCTAGACTAAGGATCTAGTGTCGATAAGACGTAGGGGTTCGAGTCCCCTCTCGAGCACCATTCAATAACCCTCTTTAAGTGAAATGCTTGGAGAGGGTTTCTTGTCGAAGGAGAAACGGGAAAAGATATTCATCCCAAAGGCAGGCTCATTCACCAATCTTGAAGAAGGGTGCCTGAATCAAGAAATCCAATTTAAGGGAATTTTAAATACCTCCGGCCATCAGCACGGCGATTTCTTCCCGGACAGGCATGGAACGGATGGCTCCCTTGCGCGTCGTGACAATGGAGGCGGCGGCATTGGAGAATAGGAGCATGTCCGCAAGCTGCCGTTCCGTCAGGTTTTCCAGCCCCGTTTTCAGAATCCAGTCTAAGCAGGAGCCAAAGAAGGCGTCTCCGGCCCCTGTCGTATCGATGGTCTTGACGTTCAGAAAAGTAGGCTGGTGTACAAGAGTACTTCCATAGCTGGCCCAGCTTCCTTCCCTGCCCCCCGTTACAAGGATGAGGCGGAGATTGCCGAATTCTTTTTTCAGTGCATCAAGTCCTTCTTCCATGGAGGCGCAGCCGGTGAGGAAGCGGAGTTCCTCCTTTTCTATTTTCATGACGCTGCACACGCCGCAGCCATAGAGCATCTGCTCCCGGGCCAGTTCCAGGCTGGGCCAGAGGGGAGGCCTGAGATTGGGATCAAAGGAGACCAGGGAACCTTTTTCCTGCGCGCGGCTGACAGCGTGCCGGGTGGCGCGCCGCACATCGTCGTGCGTCATGGAGAGGGTTCCGAAGTGGAAGATGCGCGTGTTTTCCACCAGGGCCATGTCCACTTCTCCAGAAGTCAGTTTCATGTCGGCGCCGGGATTGCGGTAAAAGGAAAAGTCACGGTCTCCCTGTTCGTCAATCTGGACGAAAGCAAGCGTCGTGTTGACTTCCCGGGAAGAGACCAGCCCCGAATCGTCAATACCCGCCTCACGGAGGGTGTTCCGGAGCATTTTGCCGAACATGTCATGACCCACCTTGCCGATGAAAGCGGTCCTGCGGCCCAGTTTGGCGAGCATGGACAAAACATTGCACGGCGCTCCCCCGGGATTCGCCTGGTAAACGGGCAGCCCCTGCCCGCTCGTTCCGCAAGGGGTAAAATCCACCAGCAGTTCTCCGAGAGCGATAACGTCGTACATGTTTTTGAGGTATTAAAGGTGGCTTTTCCGGCACGGATAAAAGCCGGAAAGTATGGCAAGCATAGAATGTCCCGCGCATGCGGGAAAAGAAAAAAGAGGCTCATTCCAGTCATGCCGGAAAGGGGCTCATTCCCGGCGTTCCTTCCTCCGGCAAACCGTGCCGGGAGGAATTCCGGAAAGTTATCTTCTCCAGGCACCAGGCGGACATTTATGGACCCGCTGAATACCGGAAAAGTCTGGCATATCCCTAACATACGCTTCCCGGGAAGTGCCCATTAGAGTGAGACAGCAAACAGGATACCACATTTCAACACGATGAAAAAGGAACTGCAAAGACACGGTAAAGCGAAGATTCCGGGAGCCCCGGTCCCCTATGACAGGACGAAGATTCATCCGGGGATTCTCCATATAGGGGTGGGCAATTTTCATCGGGCGCATGAAGAGTTTTACACGAACCAGCTTCTGGGCATGGGAGGCCGCGAAGAATGGGGGATTTACGGAGTGGCCCTGCTGCCGCAGGACGAGCCCCTTTACAAGGCGCTGAAGAGCCAGGACGGTCTTTATACGCTGACGGCCTGCGGGCGCGACGGCAGGGACGAGTTTTACGAAATAGGTTCGCTGGTGGATTTGGCATGGGGGCCGGAGAATCCCCAAAGCGTGATTGACAGAATCGCGGATCCACGGATTAAAATCATCACGCTGACCATTATGGAAGGCGGCTACAATATTGACAAGGAAACCGGGGAATTCATGCTCGGGAGCAAGGATGTGAAGCATGACCTGGAACATCCCGGCCATCCCCGGACGGTCTTCGGCTTCCTGGCCGCAGGATTGCGGAAAAGGCGGAAAAACGGAGCCGGCCCCGTAACGGTTCTATCCTGCGACAACCTCCAGCACAATGGGGACACGGCCCGGAAAGCGTTTATTTCCTTTATCGAGGCCCAGGACTCAGAACTGGCCCGATGGGTGAAAAAAAACGTCACGTTCCCCAACAGCATGGTGGACCGCATCACGCCCGCCGTTACGCCGGACGACGTCAAACGGCTGAACGCACAGAGCGGCGTGGAGGATGCCGCCCCCGTGTATTCCGAGGATTTCATCCAGTGGGTGATTGAGGATGATTTCATTGCCGGCCGCCCGGACTGGGAAGCCGCAGGAGCGGAGTTCACGGACGACGTGTCCGCTTACGAGAACATGAAGCTCAGCCTGCTGAACGCCTCCCATTCCCTGCTGTCCTACCCCGCCTTCCTGGCCGGCTACCGCCGGGTGGACGAGGCGGTGAGGGACGAGAGATTTGCCCGCTATCTGCGCCTTTTCATGGACCGGGACGCCGGCCCCTATGTTCCGGCCCCGGGAAATACGGATTTGGAGCTGTACAAGAAGACCCTGCTGGAGCGCTTCGGCAACAAGGCCGTCAGCGACCAGATCAGCCGCCTGTGCTTTGACGGAGTTTCCAAGATTCCCGTGTATGTGATGCCCGTGTTAACGAAGATGATCAGGGATGACGCCGATCTCGAACGCCTGGCTTTTTTCATTGCCGCGTACCGCCATTACCTGAAACACGGAAAGGACGACCGGGGCCGCGCCTATGAGGTAAACGAGCCCTGGCTGACGGAGGAGGACAGGAAGCTGATTGCCGGCGACGATCCCGTCGATTTTCTCGGACTGTCCCCTTTCCGGAGCACGGATTTGAAAGCGGCGGACAAGTTTGTCAGCCAGTACCGCAGCATGGTGGAAGGGCTTGAAAAAGACGGCGTGCTTTCCGTTCTGGAAAAAATGGTTCTCCCCTAGTCATACCGGCACTTTATGCCGTCCGGACTGAGGTATGGGCGGCATGAAGATGCTGCCGCCCTCTTCTTCCTCCCTGCCATTCCCAGCCTTTTTCCCTTTTATGGAAACACCACGGCATCCCCGCCTGGGACCCTTCCTGGCCCTGACATTCATTTACTTTCTCGTCGGGTTCCTGACGACCGTGAACGGTCAGTTTCAGGGGCCTTTGCAAAGCGCCTTCCTGTCGGACGCCGGAACCCTGAAGAATACGTTTATCACGCTGATTCCCTTTTTCTTTTTCCTGGCGTATCTGGTGAACGGAAATATCGGTTCCCGCTGGATCAACCGCTACGGCTACAAAACAACGCTGATACGGGGGCTTTTGTTCATGGTGCTCGGACTGGCCGTGTTTTTTCTCTCCGCCTGGTTCACCGTCCGTTACGGGGACCTGCACCTGACGATCGCCGGGGCCGAAATCCCCTACGGCTATTTTATTTTCCTGGCGGGCTCGTATGCCATGGGCACCTCCGCCACACTCCTGCAGGTGGTCATCAATCCCTACGTGACCTCCTATGAATTGAAGGGAACCCAGCCGGTCCAGCGCCTCAATATCGTCTGCGCCGTGAATTCATTCGGAACGACGATCGCGCCGTTTTTCGTGACCGGCGTCCTGTTTGCCGGGCTGCCGATGGAGAATGTCCATGTACGGCAGCTGATGACGCCCCTGCTGATCCTGGGAATCCTCATCGCCTTGATCACCCTGGTGACGAAACGCCTTTACCTGCCCGACCTCCGGGACACGACGGCCGGAGAAGGCGAAAAACTGGAACGCGGCATCTGGTCCTTCCGCCATTTGACACTGGGCGTCATCGCCATTTTCTTTTACGTGGGCGCGGAGGTTTCCGTGGGAATCAACGTGAACCTGCATGCGCTGGAACTCGGCAATTCGGATTCGCCCCTGCTGTTTCTGGGCTCCAGCAATCTGGTAGTGTGGGGAGTGGACCTGGGCATTCCCGCCCTGCTGGCCTCCCTGTACTGGGGCGGCCTGATGGCGGGGCGTATTGTTTCCGGCTGGCTGAGCCATATTTCCCCCCGCGTCCAATTGACGGCGGCTACCTCCGCGGCGGCCCTCCTGACGCTGGCTGCCATTTACACCCATAACCTGTGGGTGCTGGTTTCGGTGGGGCTGTTTCATTCCGTGATGTGGGGGTGCATTTTCACGCTCGCTACCGTGGGATTGAAAAAATACACCGCCAAGGCTTCCGGCATTTTCATGATGGGCGTGTTCGGCGGGGCCGTTTTCCCTTTCCTCCAGGGTGTTCTGGCAGATTCGCTGGGAAGCTGGCGCTGGTCATGGATGCTTGTTTTCCTCTGCGAACTGGTCATGCTGGCTTACGCCCTGGCAGGCTCCCGCGTCAGAAAGCAGGATCTTCCGGAAGAAACAGATTAAAAGGAACGGCAACAGGATGCCGCACGCCGGCACAGAGACGCTCCGGTGAAAAGGCGTTTCCAGATATTATACGGGGATTGGCGCCGCAGGCAATTGAAGCGTTTCCCCGCCCATTAATGCCATTTATCCCGTATTTTTCTTCATGTCGGCCTTCCCATCCTGTAGCATGAGCCCATGCAAGAGAGAAGCAGTGGCTTTCAATGGCCCGCAGAGTGGACACCGGATATTCTCGCTACCCTGATGTTTGTGGTTCAGGGGGGGAAGATTCTTCTGATACGCAAGAAGAGGGGGATAGGAGCGGGGAAGGTGAACGGCCCCGGCGGCAAGTTCGAGCCGGGGGAGACGGCTCTTCAATGCGTTCTGCGGGAAGTCCGGGAGGAACTGCGGATTGACGTAACGGACGCCCGGGAAATGGGCGTGCTTAATTTTTCCTTTACCTGCGGAACCATTCCGGAAATCCGCTGCCATGTGTTCATGGCTTCCTCCTTCACGGGGACTCCCTCGGAAACGCCGGAGGCGGAGCCCTTCTGGTCTCCCGTAGAGGAGATTCCCTACGACCTCATGTGGCAGGATGACCGGTACTGGCTTCCCGCCATGCTCCGCGGCAAACGGTTCCAGGCGTTTTTCACGTTTGAGGGGGACAGAATGCTGGATTATTCCTTGGAAACGGAAGAGGAATAGCCATACCTGTTTCCACCGCTCCCGATTATCCGGCTTTCCGCTCACGGAAACACAGCGGGAAGAAGCGGTTTTCACGAGCCACACCCGGCATTCCGGCGTTTTTCCCTCTTTTCCCTCTTTTCCCTCTTTTCCCTCTTTTCCCTCTTTTCCCTCTTTTCCCGCCGAGTCCCCGGCATCAGCAACCGGCATTCCGCGCCCCTCCATCACCACGATGAGGGGCGCGGAAGACATCAGAAGACCACGGCTACGCCCAAGGCCGCCCGGTGTTCCGTGTAGGATTCCCGGAAACAAGCCTGATAGGAGGCATAAATGGAGAGGTTTTCACTGCGCACGAAGCGCGACAGAAATTTGACCTTGAAGGCCTGGCGTGCCGGAGCGTATCCTCTGCCTCTGTACCGGGACTCATAGACGGTGTCGCCGTCCCACCAGATGTCGTTGAAGGTATGGTGGGGATTGTTGCGCCATATGTCCGGGCAGTAGCTTCCGGAAATGGCGTTGGTCCACATCATGCCGTTGGAGAAGCGGATGGCGTGTTCCAGCGTCACTCCCACTTCAAGCGCCATATTGTCGAACGATCCGCGGTTTTCCCACCTGGATTCCCTTCTCCAGTATTCATCATCATCCCACCACCAGGAAGAGTCATAGTCTTCGTCATCATAGTCGTCCTTTTTCACTTTGTTAGAGGCATGCACATAGCTCATCTTGGCGAAAGGCGTGATACTGAAGGATCTGGAGACCTCGTAGCGCCATGCGGCCGACAACGCGACGTTCCAGGTTTCCGTATCCCATGTGGAGTTTTCGTAGTTCATGCCGTGGTGGGCGCATTTGTTGTCGGTATTGCCGAATCCCATATTCATGGACAGAAGAAGATGGGATTTTCTTCCGGTCTGCCTGTACAGGGCTCCGTAAATGTTGACCATCATCGTATCCTGGTCAAATTTGTCGCCTTCCAGAAATCCGGCGGGATGGTCCGCCATTTCCTTGATGTTCTGGGTACCGGACATGAAGCCCAGGGACAGGCCGAGCAGCCTTCCCCTTCCACTTTCGGATGCGCAATAGTCGTAGCCCAAGGCTCCGCCGCCGGCCGAATAGTCGAAGGCGGAATGCTCGTTCCTGACACTGGCATTTCCGAAGCTTCCCATGCCGCTGAACCAGAAACGCGATTTTTTGCCGTCCTGAAAACGGTGCACGCCCATCTGGGAGTCGATGGCGTCAGAAAAGGCCTGCATGTGGCCCGTAGCCGCCCAGAGGGAATCCAGAGTGGTTTCAGGGCCGCTGTCCGGGAATTGGCTGACGGACTGGGCGTGCAGCAGGGAGGCACACCCGGCGGCGCTCAAACACCATGCATATAAGAAGGATTGTTTCATGACTGGTATGAATGTTTTTGTTTAACAGGTTTGACGAATCACCAAGGTTGCTACCCGGAAAGCGCAGTAAAATGACGGTTTTGTTTATCCCTGCTTTTTTTCAGAAAAAATCCGCCGCTTTTTCTTCCGCAAGGGATTTCCCGGAAGGCACCTCGGCAATGGCTTTCTGACTGCCCCGGAAGCCTCAGTTCCATGTCTTTCATGTTCTCCAGGGAAGTCTGTTGAGCCCGGAATACGGCTCTATGCGTCAAGCGCGCCGCCGCTTGCCCGGACATTTCGGCGAACCGCTTCTTTAAGCTTTTCCTTCCGGGCCTTTTGTGATATGGGTGCGGGAGCAATGGCGCAGTCTCCTGCCCCTTTATTTGCTGACTGTTTCAATTCATCCATTATTTGACATGTATACCCCCGAGTTCAAGAATATCCTGACGACCACGCTGAACGGCCTGCGCGAAGAAGGCCTGTACAAGGAAGAACGTTTTATCGCCTCCCAGCAGTATTCCCAGGTAACGCTGAAAGACGGCCGTTCCGTCATCAACATGTGCGCCAACAATTACCTGGGCCTGGCCAATAATCCGGAAGTGATGGAAGCGGCCAAGAAGGCGATTGACCAGTGGGGGTTCGGCATGGCGTCCGTCCGGTTCATCTGCGGCACTCAGACCCTGCACCGCCAGCTGGAGGAACGCCTTTCCGAGTTCCTAGGCACGGAAGACACGATTCTCTTCCCCTCCTGCTTTGACGCCAACGGCGGCCTGTTCGAAGGGCTGCTGACCGCGGACGACGCCATTATTTCCGATTCCCTGAACCATGCCTCCATCATCGACGGGGTGCGCCTCTGCAAGGCCAAGCGCTTCCGCTACGCCAACAACGACATGGCGGACCTGGAAGCCAAGCTGCAGGAGGCGGACGCCGCCGGCGCCCGCGTCAAGCTGATTTCCACGGACGGCGTCTTTTCCATGGACGGCATCATTGCCCAGCTTGACAAGATTCACGAACTGGCGGCCAAATACAACGCCATCGTCCATTTCGACGACTGCCACGCCACGGGCTTCCTTGGCAAGCGGGGACGCGGGACGCATGAGTACCGCGGCTTGTTCGGCAAGATAGATATCACGACGGGGACACTCGGCAAAGCCCTGGGCGGCGCGTCCGGCGGCTACGTTTCCGGCCCGAAGGAAGTGGTGGACGTCCTGCGCCAGAAGGCGCGCCCCTACCTGTTTTCCAACAGCGTGGCCCCGGCGATCGTGGCCGCGTCCATCAAGGTGCTGGACCTTCTGGAAGGTTCCACGGAAGCGCGCGACCGCGTGGAAGCCAATACCAAATATTTCCGCGGCGCGATGACCGGCGCCGGCTTCACCATCGGCGGCAAGGATCACCCGATTTCCCCGGTGATGCTGGGGGATGCCGTCCTGTCCCAGCAGTTTTCCGCACAGCTCCTGGACGAAGGCGTGTATGCCGTAGGCTTCTTCTATCCCGTGGTGCCCAAGGGACAGGCACGCATCCGCACCCAGATTTCCGCCGCCCACACCCGCGAACAGCTGGACAAGGCGATTGAAGCCTTCTGCAAGGTGGGCAAAAACCTGGGCGTCATTTCCTGATTTCCCGGCCCGCTCATGACTTCGGACGCATCACCCATGCCCGGCGGCAACCTGCCGACACTGCCCGTGAAACGGGTGGTGCGTCCCACCCCTTCCATCCCGGACCATAAAGTGGTTCGCCAGATCGGCAGCGGAGCGTATGGAGAGGTCTGGCTGGCAAAAGCCCTGACAGGCGCATGGAGGGCCGTCAAAATCGTCTGGAGGGAGGATTTTGAGGACGAACGGACCTTCAACCGGGAGTTTGAAGGCATTCTTCAATACGAGCCCATCGCCCGCAACCATCCGGGCCTGGTGCACATCCTGCATGTGGGCCGCCACGACGAAGGCTCCCCCTTTTATTATTACGTGATGGAGCTGGGCGACGACGCCCGCACGGGAGTCCATATCAACCCGGACGAGTATATTCCCCGTACGCTCCAGACGGACAAGAAGTTTTCCGGCAACAAGCCCCTTCCCCTGGATTACTGCCTGGAGGTGGGCAGCCAGCTTGCCCACGCGCTGCTGTACCTGCACAGCAAGAACCTGACGCACCGGGACATCAAGCCCGCCAACGTCATTTTCGTGAATGGGCGTCCCAAACTGGCGGACATCGGCCTGGTGGCCCATCTGGACCAGCGCAGTTTTGTCGGCACGGAGGGGTTCATTCCTCCGGACGGTCCCGGGACCCGCAGGGCGGATGTGTATGCCCTGGCCAAAGTCCTGTATGAGATCAGCACCGGGAAGGACCGCATGGATTTTCCCGAACTGCCGGATGAATTGCCGGCGGGCACCGTGCAGAAAAAATGGCAGGCGTTCAATACCATCATCTGCCAGGCCGCGGAACCGCGCGTGGAGGAATGCACGATTGATTCCGCGGAGGAGCTGGCGGAAAAGATAGACGCGCTGAGAGGGTATGAAGTTCCGTCCCGCTTCCGGCTTCAGAAGAAAAGCCGCCGCAAGTTCAAACGTACCTTCCAGCTTCTGGGGGCCGCCATTGCCGGCGGCCTGACGGCGTATTGGGGAGTACTCTGGCTCAACGAACAGCAACACGCACAGGAACCGGACACCCCGGCGGAAGCGCATTCCCAACAATCCGCGCCGGAGGAAGAGTCCAGGAACGGGTACGTGCTGGTTACCAGTTCTCCGGCGGGGGCGTCCGTCTATGACGCCGACGGGAATTATCTGGATGAAACGCCTTACGGCCCCATCGAATTGCCTGCCGGCACCACCGTCGTGTACACCATCAAGAAGTCGGGGTTTGCGGACAAGGAGGAGACGGGGACTGTTGCAGGAGGCTCCACGCTGGCATTGGGAGGAGTCCTGAAAGAGTACCATCCGCCCACGGACGGGCAGCCCTGGAAGGATACGGAGGGCGTTACCTATCTTCCGGCGGAGACGCGCCACGTGGCGGAGACGCCCCTGACGGCCGCCCTGTTCAACAAGTTCCTGAAGGAAGACAGGCAGCAGGGCAATTTTCAAATGCAGCGGCAGCAGGTGCAGCCGGACCACCCGGAGAAGGATCTGGCCCTGCTGACCCAGGACGGCATTACGGCGTACCTGGCGTGGCTGAACAAGAAGTGCGAACGGGAGGGGCTGCTGGGCAAGGAGTTCTCCATCAGCGCGGACCCGGGGCCTCAGGGTTCCGGACGGACGGACGGACGGAACACGTACGTCCTGAACGTCACCCGCGTTTTCCAGGTTCCCATCACCGTCACGACCAACCCGCCGGGAGCCAGCGTGTTTTTCAACAACAGGCTCATCGGCAGGACGCCCATTGAGGAGTATGTCAACCAGGTGCCTTACGTGATTGAGATCAAGCTGCCGGGGCACGCCACGATGCGGCGCAGGGGGCTTGATCCCCAGGACCTGTACCTTTCCCTCCAGCTTGAACCGGACAAGTCCGTGGTGTTCGGCTCCCCCTGGATCAACAGCCTGGGAATGGACCTGGTGCCTGCGGGGAACAATACTCTGGCAATGGCCCATGAAGTGCGTGTCAAGGACTTCCAGCAGTTCCTGAAAGCCACGGGCCGCAAAGCCCCGGCCAAGCCGGGATTCCCCCAGGAAGACGACCATCCGGTGGTGAACGTGAGCAGGCAGGACGCGCGGGCCTTTGCCAGATGGCTCACCAACAGGGAGCGTGCCCAGGGGCTGATTGACCAGCATGATTCCTACCGCCTGCCCAAAGACGCGGAATGGAGCGCCTGGATGCAGCTCGGAGAGGAAAAGGGGGATTCCCCCTATGAAAAAACGTTGCCGCATGACCATTCCAAGGAGGTGTTCCCGTGGGGGACTTCCTGGCCCCCGCCGAACGGAGCGGGCAATTTCGCTGACCAGTCCGCCCTGATTTATCTTCCCTCGTCCCGCGTGATCGTGGATTACGAGGACGGGCAGCCCTACACGGCCCCGGTCAGGTCATTCCCCCCCAACCGCCTGGGCCTGTACGACCTGGAAGGCAACGTGATGGAGTGGGTGGACGATAATTACGGAGGTCCGGAAAGCCTTCCCATACGCAGCCACGGCGTGGCCCGCGGCGGCAGCTACCTGTCCTTCCGTCCCAAGCAGCTCACCACTAGCATCCGCACTCCGCTGCCGGAAAACACGCGGGACGATGCCCTGGGGTTCCGCCTCGTTCTTTCCTCGGAACGCCCGCCCGCTCCTCCGGCTCCCTGACGAAGAAGGCCTTTTCTCCCGGCGGGGCCGCACCATCCCGGCACGGCTCTCATCCGGACCGCGGCTTTCCGGGTTCTCCCGCTCAGGAAAATGTTTGAAAGGGGGGCGCATTGTGCTACCGTGTCGTTGCACCGTTTTCCTCATGAAAATCATCGCCATCGCCAACCAGAAAGGGGGAGTGGGAAAGACCACCACGGCTATCAACCTGGCCGCCGCCCTGGCCCAGCTGAAAAAGAAAATTCTCGTTATTGACCTGGACCCGCAGGCCAACGCCACCAGCGGCCTGGGCATCGACACCCGGGAGACGGCCAGCCTGTACCCCGCCCTGCTCCACCAGATTCCTGCGGAACAGTGCATCCGGCCTTCCGGCAGAAAACGGCTGGACATTATTCCCTCCACCATGGACCTGGCCGGCGTGGAGATAGAGCTGGCGCGGGCCGGCGACCATCTGACCAGGCTCCGGGAGACGCTCGCCCCGCTGCGCAAATCCGGTTCCTACGATTACTGCATCATGGACACGCCCCCCTCCCTGGGCGTGCTGATGACTTCCGCCCTGGCCGCCTGCGACGAAGTGCTCACCCCCCTCCAGTGCGAATGGTTCGGGCTGGAAGGCCTTGCCAAGATTCTGCACGTGACCGCGCAAATTTGCGCCAGCGGAGCCAATCCCCACATCAGGCATGAAGGCGTCCTGATGACCATGTACGACGGCCGCACCAACCTTTCCCGGCAGGTGATCGAGCAGGTGGGGCAGCACCTCCCCAAAATGCTGTACAAGACGGTCATCCCCCGTTCCATCAGGCTTGGCGAAGCGCCCAGCTTCGGCCACACCATTTTCGAACACGACCCCTCCGGCCCGGCGGCGGAGGCCTACCTGAAGGCGGCGCGGGAATTCGTCAAGCGCCACAAGTCCTGAATACCGGCCCAGCCTTCCGGGGGCGGAACAGGCATTCACCTTGACTTGCCGGGAGCGGCATAGGAAAATGCCCGCAGTTTCCGTTTCCCGAATTTTTCCCATGCCAGCAAAAGAAGGCCAGACAGACGCCGCGCCCGGGACGACAGGGCAAGCGCCGCCTCCCCCTCCGGCGACAGGCCTGGAAGAGATTCTACCCGGCAGGCCCCCGCTTCCCCATGCGGAGGAGAAGGGCGCGTTTTTCGTCTATCAGCGGGAGCTGGCTCCCGGCACGCGGCTGGAGCAGTATGAAGTTCTCAGCGTCCTGGGCAGCGGCGGCTTCGGCATTACCTATTTGGCCAAAGACCTGTTCCTGAACAGGAACGTGGTGATCAAGGAGAATTTCCCGGCAAGCTGCTCCTACCGCGACCCGCTGACCGGCCATATCAGGCCCAACAACGAACACGACCTGGAGAATTACACCTGGGCCCTGAAAAGCTTTTTGAGCGAAGCCCAGACCCTGGCGGAACTGAACCACCCGGGCATCGTCAGGATCCTGTCCGTGTTCGAGGCCAACGGCACGGCCTACTTCGCCATGGAGCACATCACGGGCCTGTCCCTGGATTATCTGGGAGAAAAGCTCCACACCACCGGCCACCGTTACACGGAAGACGAACTGAAGGGCCTGCTCACCCGCCTGCTCCGCATTCTGGAATACCTGCACGCCAGCCATATTTACCACCGGGACATCAAGCCCGGCAATATCCTGCTGACGGAGGAGGGAACGCCCGTTCTCATCGACTTCGGCGCGGCGCGGCATGCCCTGAAGCTGCACACCGCCACCGTCCTGACCACCCAGGGGTACTCCTCTCCGGAACAGGCCTTGGGCAAGACGAACATAGGTCCCTGGAGCGACCTTTATTCCGTGGGGGCCACCTTTTACGCCCTGCTCACCGGACATCCTCCGGAACGGGCGGAAGTGCGGCTGGCGGAAGACGCGATGCCGCCCCTGCACAGCAATCCGCAGCTGATGCGCCTGTATTCCCGCCAGTTCCTGCTTTCCCTGGACAAGGCGCTGGCCCCGCAGATCAACTGCCGCTACCAGGACGCCCGGGAGTGGATCAACGACATCTGCTCCATTTCCGGGGAGGAATCCTCCGCCACCATCCAGCTGACCCGCGCGGAGATCAGCAGCGCCCGGCCGGCGCTCCACCTGGGCGCTGCAAAAAGTTCAGATAAAAACATTCCTTCCGGAAGGGGCACGGGCACTCCCTCCGCCGCCCGCAGGCTTTCCGCCCGCACCATCAGGCGCAACCGCCAGCTGATGTACCTGATGGTGGGCAGCGCATGCACATTGCTGGCGGGCGCCGCGGCGTTCTACCTGCTGGATTACCTGAAACAGGCCCCCATGGGTACGACGATCAACACGATCAAGGACGCCATCCAGCAACCCGGCGCCAACGGGCTGGAAAAACTCCCGGCCATCCCTCCGCGGGACCTGGCCTCCATCCGCATTCCGGAACTGAGAATCGCGGAAGACGCCTCCCTGGAAGAGCGGAAAACGTCCCGGTTCCAGCTCCGGCTGGACGACAGCATGCTCAGCAGCTCCAGCCTCCCTTCCCCCCTGCCGGAAGAGCTGCGCATTTCCTGCATTTACCTTCAGATTTCCTCTTCTCCGGACGGCAGGGAGGACCTCTACCTGACCATCCGTGATTCCAACGGCGCCCTGGTGGACCGCTCCCTCAACCCCATTCCCTCATTCACGGTTCCCGGCCAGTCCACCACCACGTTTTTCTTCCCGGCCCTCCCCTTGCTGTACACGGACCGGACGTACACGTACGCCTTTGAAACGGCCGCCCAGCAGCCGGTTTCCGTGCAGATGGCCTGTTTGAAGGGAGACCCGGCCCGGACGGAAGAGGCTTTCCCGAAAATCCGCATTATTGCGGCCCCGGCCATTCAGGACGAATCCCTGCGGGAGGACCCAGCCTACCGGGAACTGATGCGCCAGGTTTCCTCCCCGGCGTCCAGCCGCAGCAGAACCGCGAAACGCCTGAAAGTGACGGCGGACAACATGGCGGCGGTAGAACAACTGTCCAGGGAAGGCTACCCCGTCGCCCAATATGCACTGGCCAAGGCACTGATGGCGCCGGACTTTCCCGGAGGACCCAGACCGGAAAACGGCGTGGAATGGCTTTACCGGGCCGCCACGGGAGGATGTTATGAGGCCATGAAGGATCTGGGCGTCATGCTCATGGACATTCCCTCCTACTTCCCCAGACTGCCCCAACAGCCACCCCTGGCCAGAAGGGATTACGCCCAGGCCGCCCGCTTTTTGAGAATGGCGCTCCAGTACAGGGACCAGGAAGCCGCGTACCTGCTTTCCCTGATGTATTCCCAGGGCTGGGGAATGCCCGTTTCCACGGAACTCTCCCGCCTGATGATGGAACGCCTCAACGGCTCCGGCTACCTGACGTCCAGCCTGAACCTCCAGTCGGCCATTGCCGCCTGCTGGCTTCCCCTTCCCGTGGAAGCGGGGAGTTCCACCACCCTGAGATTCACGGTTCCCGGCCCCTTTGCTCCCGCAGCTCTCCAAGGCGTGACCCTGCACAATACGTGCAAGGAGCAGTCCTTCTCTTTCAGCAAGCTCAACGTGCTTCAAAACGGGCGTGTCGTGCTGGACATTTTCGCCCCGCAGAAAGTCGCCCCCGGGCAAAGTTCCAAACCCATCGGCATTTCCATTCCGGAGGGATTCCTGGCGGACACCACACTGCCCCTGGAAGTGGAAATTCTGCTGGTTCCCGGTTCCAGCTGCGGCGTGGTGGAATTGCCGCTCCCGGTGGAGAAAGAGCGGCCGTGAAAGGAATTCGCTGTTCGTCAGTTCCTTCCGCAATTGTTCCGGCCCGTTCATTTTCACGAAAGCTTCTTGCTTCCGTTTGAGGAAATGCTAAAAGAGAACCATGACTCCCCTGACCTGCATGCGCCGCCTGGTTCCCCTGCTGGCGGCATTCCTGATGATTTCCTGCGGCGATCCCTCCGTCTCCTACTGTAAAAAGGTGGCCGACATCAATGCGGAATATTCCGAAAAAAGCGACGCACTGGCGGAACGGCTCCTCAAGCTGAAGAAGAATCCGACTCTTCCGGGCCTGGAGGAAAGCAGCCGGCAGGCGGCAAAAATACTGAAGGACCGGGACGAAGACCTTGCAGACCTGAGCACCAGGGACGTGGATCCGGACCTGGTCGCCTTTGTGGAGGAAGATAGGAAACTGTTTGCCCGCGGAAGAGAACTGGCGGAACACTACCAGCAGTATTTTGAAAAATACCTCAAGGGAGGCCCCGAACTGACGCCCGACCCTGTACGCGCCGCTTCCAAAATAGGCCGCGGACGCCAGGAAGTGCGCAAGATTCTCAACGCCGCACGTACTCTGGAAGAAAGAGCGGAAAACCTGCGGAAAGAAAAGTCCACCGCCTACGGCACGGAACTTCCTCCCCTGCATTTCCGCCTGCCGGACATGAAGGAATTGCTCTCCAACCGTTAATTCCCGGCATGAAAAGCAGATGGCACTTTTGCCGCGCGGCTCTCCTGTCCCTGGCATTCCTGCCCGCGGCGCAGGCGCAGCCGGAGACAGGGCCATGGGAGGCCCTTTTCACGGGAATGTCCCTTTCCCAGGGAAAAAACCGCCCGGGCATTTCCTTTTCCTTCCGGCTCACGCCTCAAGCGGGGCAGGTTCCGCTCATTCCCCTGGCCTCCGATGCATTCACGGCTACCGACAGCACCGGAAAGGCTCTTCCCTGCCTGAGCATTAATTTCTCACATTACCCGGACCCCGCCGGCACGGAAGATTATACGGTGGACATGTATTTATCATCCGATTCCCTGCCGGATGCACGGGCCACGTCCGTTTCCCTGAAAGGAGCCATTCCCGTTCTGGCGGCGGACAAAAAGCAGGCGCTTCCCTGGCAGGCAATAACCCTGGGCGGAGACGCCGTTTCCATCCCTCTGTCTGAACGGGACAGGGAAGGAAAGAAAAAAAGCATCACGGTCAAGGCCCAAGTCCATGAAGGACTGATTCCCGTGGAAGGATTTACCTATTGGCGGCTGACCATTACCGGGGATGAGGACATTCTTTTCCATTCCCTTGCCCTGAAAGACCACGAGGGAAAGGAGCTCCCTCCGGACGCCCGCCATCACAGCCATTTTGGCAACAAATCCGGCCATCAATGGGAAATGGACTGGCTTCATGCCATCCCCGAAGAGGAAAAGACCCTGCTCGTCCGGATTTTCTGCCTGTCCGGAAAGAAAAACATGAACATTCCCATGGACCAGACAATCGGGCTCGGAGGCCCGATATCACCACCTTCCAACACTCCCACTCCATGAAATCCCTGCTGCTGTTCCTTTCTCTCTCCTGCCTGGGCGCCGCTGCGGACAAGGCACCTCCGCCACCGCTCTGTCCTCTGGAATTCGACTCCTTCTCCCTGGGAGTCAACGGTACGACTAAGGAGCCTTATTGCATATTGTCCCTGAACGGAAGGCCTCTGGAACACCTCAGTGTGGTCTCCATATCCAAGGAAAGGCCTTTCGATCTTTCCGTCACGGACTCCACAGGAAAAACCTATGCATTGAATCATGTTCTGATTGAGCCGGCGTGGGAAAAAGAATGGAATCGGGAAGAAGAGTTCCATCTGCGCTTTTCTCTTTCCGAATGGCCGTCAGAACATGCGGAATGGCTACGCATCCGGGGGAATGTCTCCGTGGTGTGCATCAAAGCTTCCTCCCTGGATCCGGTGGAGGTCGATCTGATTCACCCGGGAGAAACGGAAATTCCCGTTGTGGGGAATGACATCCCGCAGAGCGACATTGCGGACCCGGCACGAACGGAGACCCTGATATTATTCGTGGAGAAGTGGGAGGGTAAGGAAGAGGAAGGCTTCCAATGGAAATTCAGCCTGGGCCACCGGGACAGCTTCCGCTACTGCGGCATGGAACTGGAAGACATGCAGGGGCGGCCCATTCCCTTCAAACGTTTTTCCGGAGGATTGTGCAGCGGCGGCGGCGGAACGACACGCTCCGAATATTTCACCCTTACCCGCCCCTATGAACAACTGAAAGTGCGCATTTTGCATGCCGATCCCCGCTACATTGAAATCAGGCAAGTGCCTGTTGACATCAGCGTGGGAATGGGAGGCCCCCTTAACAAGGAAAAAGTCCCTGCGGCTAAATAAAAACGTTCTTCCCGCCTCCGGCTTGCCACCAAGAGCCCTCCCCCAACACCCCGGAGAACATGCCATGATCCAGATTTTTCCCTAGGCAGGACTGCCAGATTCCTTTGTTTGCAACTCTCTCATCCAACACCCATTCCCTATGAAATACCTGTTGCTATTTCTGCCGCTTTCCTGCGTGGCCGCGTCTGCTGACAATACACCCCTGCTGCAAGGCTCACGGACGGGGTTCGCATCTTTCCTGACCGGGACGGACCACACGGAAAAGAAGAAATACTGCATGGTGACCCTGGACGGGACATACCGGGGGAAAGCCAGCATCATCCCTGCATCCGGGAAACCATTTTCCGACCTTTCCATTACGGATTCCACGGGAAAGACCTATACGCCGGACAATGTTCTGATTTCCATGAAGGCAGAAAAGGGACTGAATCAGGAAAAAGAGTTCATTATCCAATTCTCGTTTTCCGAATGGCCCCCGGAAGACGCGGAGTGGCTACGCATTCGGGGGGATGTGCCCGTCACCTGTACGGAATATTCATCCACGGATCCGGCAGAGGTTGATCTACTTCACCCGGAAGAGGTAAAAATACCGCTTCCGCCAAACAACGGCCGGCAGGATGATGGCATTGCCGACCCCGCCCGGATGCAGTTCCTGACATTATCCATGAAGAAGCTGAAAGACGGGGACGGCGGCCGGAATGGCACCGATGTCTGGGAATTCCTGCTGGCCTACCCGACCGATTTCCGGTACCGGGATTTGAAACTGGAAGACATGCAGGGACGGGCCGTCCCTGCCGGTATGCCGCCCTCTCTTTGCGGGTTCAGCGCCAGCGGGGGAGGAGGAACCTCCACCTATGAATATCTCGTTCTCCCGCGCTCCCGTGAAAAAATGAAGGTACGGATTCTGTATCTTGATCCGCGCAATTTTGAGACAAGACACGTATCCGTCGACGTGAGTTTGGGAATAGGGGGATCACTCAACAAGGGAAAAAGAGAACCCTGACATAACCGCATCTTTTCAACTGAATATTTATGAAGCCCATCATCCTGCTGTTCATGATTCTTGCGGGTATTTTCCCCTGCCATGCCTCCGGTACTCCAGAAAAAACGGAGGACGGGAAGCCTGTGAAGTTTTGCGGCTTTCTGCTGGAACAAGCAGGCCGCCGCCAAAAGATTACTTTCAATTTCCTGGCGTTCTTTTCCGGGAAAAGGATACCTTTCTCGCCATCCACTACGGAAGGATTGAAGATCACGGACTCCCAGGGGAAGAGACTGCGGGTGTCACGCATTTTTGTAGATCCCGTCCTGGACCCGGAGGAGGAAAGAAAAGACAACATGGGCTGGAACGGGGCAGCCGCCATTTCCATTGAAACGGATACCCCTCCATCCGCCCAGGCCGCCTGGGTGGAAATATCCGGACACATTCCTTTGCTGATGACCTCGGAAGTGCGCCAGGCCCCGGTTTCCGGTCTCACCGTAAACGGAGAGGAGATTCATTTCTCCCTTCCGGAAAAAAAGGAGATCGTTGGGGATAACTCCGTCCATATCCGGGCACGCCATTATTCGGCATCATGGGGCGGTCCCCATTTGGCATGGAAGCTTTTCATTCGCGCCCCGGATTTTTTTACCATTCATTCCCTTTCCCTGACTGCACCCCAAAGAGGGAATACACCGCCTGCCTCCTATAAAAAATTCAACAGCCTCCGTCTTTTCGAGAAGACACTTCCGGAATGTTTCGTCTTCAACATTCCGGAGGAGGAAACCACTATGCAGCTCCATCTCTCCTATTTTGGAAACCTCCAGCCGGAAAAACTCCCCATCCATTGCCGCGTCAGCCTGGGAGGGGAAATTTTCCAGAACCATTGACAAACCGGCCCCCTCCATGAAAATGTTACTGTACCTGGCGATTGCTTTCCTTTTTCCCTGCTCCTTTGGCGATCCGCCTCCCGCCCTTGAGGGAGCGCACATGGAATTTGAATCTCTTGAAATTATTACCGACAATGATGTTCCCTGCATGAAAATTACATGCAGCGTCACCCACACGGCAAAAGAATCCATCATGGAATTCCCGCCAAAAGCCTACCTTCTGCTGAATGTCGTTGATTCAACAGGGAAAAGACTTCTTCCCGACAATTTGATGATAGTTGGAAAAAACTTCCTCCAAGTAGATGAAGAAGATTGCCCGGACAACCAGTTCCATGCGATTCTTTTTTTCAAGGAACTCCCCGCCAAAACCGCCAAATGGATACATATCTGCGGAAATGTTCCACTTCGTTGCTGTTCCCTTTCCTCTTCAATTCCCAGAGGACTTTTCTGGCGGAACGGAATGAAGGAAGAGTTTTCCGCAATAGACTGTGAAATGGTTCCGGAAGGACCGGTAGCGGACTTGGCAATATGCAAAAGTGAAACTGTTACCCTGGAAGCGAAACTTCTGCAAACCTACAGAAATAATTCCCAATTATGGAAAATCCATTTGAGTGCCATCGCCACCTTCCGTTTTTACGGTCTGGAACTCCTTGATGAACAGGGACTCCATGTCCTCTTTTCCTTAAGGCCCTGCAGCGCTTTTGCGGGAGGGGGAGGGGCCGGTTATTCCATGGAATGCGTTTTTCCGCGAGCCTACTCACGTCTGCAGGCTAGAATTCTTTACATAGATCCCGACAAGTTTAAAAATAAAAGCCTCCCATTCAACCTGACCGTCGGCCTGGCGGGAACTCTCAGCAAGAGACAGGCGCCATCGGCCAGGTAACTGCCCCTTCCCTACGAAAATATCCTATGAAAACAACCGCATTCCTCCTGTTTTTTCTCTGCGGCTCCCTTTCGTCCCCCGCCGGGGACGGGGAAAAAGATTTGCCGCGGGACAGTCTCGTCTTCTCGGAAATGAGGATTGTCCATCAGAAAAACGACAAATCCCTGACGCTGTCCTTCAAGCTGTCCTGCTCCGGTGGAGGGGTTCCCCTGACGCCCCCGGATGCACGTGGTCTGGCAGTGGTTGATTCCACGGGAAAAAAGCTCGGCATCCGGAACGTGCAGGTCACTCCCGAATTGTCCTATGAAAATGATTCCTTCCATTCGCCGGAGGGAAAAGCGGAGCTGAGCATCCAGACGAATTCCCTTCCCAGTGTTCAAGCCGAGTGGATACGGATTTCAGGGAATATTTCCATCCCCATGGGCCGTAAGGTGCTGAAATTTCCGGCACAGGAAATTGAATTTGAAGAAGCTCCGTCCATCATTCGGCATCCCAAAACCGGAAATCCCATCCATCTCAGGATTTCATCAGCCGGACAGGAGGCGAACAGCCCGTTGTTTTCCGTCGATATCGGAAGCAATAGTCCGGTCATTCTGCATTCCATCACTTTCCAGTATCCCGACGGAACGCCTTTTCACCCTAAAATGATTAAGATCCCTGTCAGACAAAATGAGGAAAACGAACAGTCTCTACGTCTTATCTATTTGTTCCGGCCAAATACCAGAACCCTCCTGGTGACGCTTTCGTATTTTGATGAAAGCGGAACAACGGACATCCCCGTCAACTTCAACATCGGGTTTGACGGAAGCGCATCACCCTTAAAGAAAATGAATCCATGAAGCTCTTGTTTTCACTGATTGTTTTTTCCGTTTTCTCCCTTTCATGGGGAAAACCGCTCTCCATTCTGAAGGGAACCGGGGTGGAACTGGCGCCGTTGGACACCTCCCGAGAGTCCGTTTTTTTCAATTTAAACATCAGTTATAAAAATGCCCCGGCCGTTCTGGATGCCAAAAAAAGTCTGGACCTTACGGATATCAACACGCAGGGAGGAAATCTGGACATCCGGAATTCCTCGGGAACGCCGCTGAACCCCAGATCCATTTATATCACTCTGGATTCCTATAACCGGAAGGAAGAATCCGGAACGTTCAACCTGGGGATTTCCTTGGAAACGCCCCTCCCTCTCAAAACCCGCTGGATACACATTAAAGGAGAGGTGCCGCTCATGTGTTCGCACCTGTCTTCCCTTCCGGCGGAAGACCTTGCTCTGAAAGAAGGGGGATACTGCGACATCCTCCTGTCATTTCCTCCCTTTCTTAGGGACGACGGCGACATAGCGAAAATGGAATCCATGCAACGCGTAACCCTTACCGCGACCCACAAAAAGGAGAAAGGGAAGTGGACCATCATCCTGTCCCATCCTGAGGAATTTCCCTATACCTGCATGGAATTTTTCGACGAAAAAAACCGTCCCATTCCCGTAAAGACAGATAAATCCGTTTATTTTTTCAGCGCCGGCACCATCTCCCGTCCCATCACCTGCACTTTTCCGGAAGATTACGGCCATGTACGCGTCAAGGTCCTGTACGAACAGAAACGGGAAGCCCGGCTGATGCCCATCGACCTCACCGCAGGGCTGGGTGGCATCCATGAATCAAAAATGCTGCCCATGAAAAAATGAAGGGCTTTTTTCAGAAGCTTTCCGCTAAAAAACAAGGTATCTTTTCCAAAAACAAGATTGACACCGGAAGACCTTTCTCCTAGTATCCGCGCACAGCATCAGCGGCGGGGTAGCCAAGTGGTAAGGCAACGGTCTGCAAAATCGTCATTCGCGGGTTCGATTCCCGCTCCCGCCTCCAAGATGCTGCAAAAACCGGTTCAAGTCGCGTTCGTCTAGCGGTCTAGGACTCCCGCCTTTCACGCGGGCAACACGGGTTCGAGTCCCGTACGCGATGCCAGTTTCTTTTTATCTTATTCCTTGAACAGGAACTTTTACGCCATTCGCAAGGTATGTTTCTGGCTTTTCCGGCCCGCTGTGCTATAGTGTGAACGCAATGACCGCCCAAGACAGCATTATCCTGAACGGCGTCCCCTATTTTCTGGCGGAACCCTGTTCCGTCATACGGCTTCTGGAACTCCTGAATATGAAGGGAAATCCAGTGGTGGTGGAACACAACGGTTCCGCACTCCTGCCCCGGGATTTTTCCCGTGTTACGGTTGTTCCGGGGGATACGGTAGAAGTGGTCTCCATCGTTGCCGGCGGCTGAGTTTTTCATCATCAATATTTTACTTTACTTCACCCATGCCGACCATCCATGTCATGTCTCCCACTCTCGCCAGCCAGGTGGCGGCGGGCGAAGTCGTGGAACGGCCGGCCTCCGTCGTCAAAGAGCTGGTGGAGAACAGTCTGGACGCCGGGGCCAAGTCCGTGCGGGTGGAAATCCGCCGCGGAGGCGTGGGCCTGATCAGGGTGACGGACGACGGATGCGGCATGAGCCGTGAAGACGCCAGCCTCTGTGCCAAGCGTCACGCCACGAGCAAGCTTTCCTCCCTGGAGGAACTGTTTGAAATCACCCATCTGGGTTTCCGGGGAGAGGCCATCCCCAGTATCGCCAGCGTTTCCCGCTTCAAGCTTTGCACCAGGCAGCAGCATGCCCTGGAAGGCTGGGAAGTGCGGATTGACGGCGGGATGGAGCACGAACCCCGGAGCTCCGGGGTATCTCCCGGCACCGCCATTGAGGTGGCCGATCTGTTTTACAATACTCCGGCACGCCGCAAGTTCCTGAAGTCCGCGGAAACGGAGGCTTCCCACGTGGAACACCAGATACGCCTCCATGCGCTGGCATTCCCCCGGGTGCGCTTTACCTACAGGAGGGACGACCAGCTGGTGTTCGATCTTCCGGCCACCACGGACCTGCGGGTGCGCATTTCCGCCCTGACGGACCCCGCCACGGCGGCGGCCCTGATTCCGATAGAGGCCACCACCGGCCCCGGCATTTCCGTCAGCGGGTACTTGCTTCCGCTTTCCGAGGCCAGGCGCACTAGAAAAGGGCAGTATGTGTTCATGAACACCCGCCCGGTGGAAGACCAACTGATCAACCGGGCCATCCGCGACGGTTACGGGGGCTTCCCCACGGGATTGCATCCGGCCCTGTTCCTGTACATGGAGGTGGAGCCTGCCCTGGTGGACGTGAACGTCCACCCCGCCAAGAAGGAGGTGCGGTTCCGGCGCGCCGCCGATGTGGTGAATACCCTTGTGGAGGCGATTGCCAACACCCTTCAGCGCCATGCCCGTCAGGAAACCCGCCCGGCCGCTCCGGCACCGGACGAACAGCCTTCCGCCCCATCCCCTGCGCCCGCTGCCGCCGGAAACGGAACCGCGGCAACGGCCTCCCCCCTGTCTCCCTCACTTGGTCCTACGTCTAAAATTCCAGTGTTTCCCTCTCCCGCGGAACGCCCCCAGGGTACTTCGGGACCATCTCCGGTCCTTCCCGTCCGGCCCATTTCCCTGAAACAGGTGCCGGCCACCCAGGGGCGGCTGGATTTTCCGGAGAAGGCGTGTTCCCGTCCGGATGCCGCGCCAGGCACGGAAGGGAGGGTGGAAAAGGATCTTTCCGCAGATTTCAAGTATCTGGGGACTCTGCACCAGCAGTTCGCCCTGTTCGAGACGCCGGAAGGCCTGGTGCTGATGCATCCCAAGGCCGCGCGGGAGCGCATCATTTTTGAACGGCTGCGGGCCCACAGGCAGGCCCCCATGCCTTCCCAGCACCTGCTCGATCCGGTGATGCTGGACCTGGACCCCCGGGATTTCGCCGTCATCCAGCAGTTTGCGCCCCATTTTGACCAGGCCGGACTGACGGTCACGCCCTTCGGCCAGAATACCATCAGGATAGAGTCCATTCCGGCCCTGCTGGAACTGGACAACGCCAAGGCGTTCTTGCTGGAGCTGGTGGACCGCCTCACCCAGTCCGAGTTCAGCCGCAACGCCAAACGCATGGCGTATGAAACGTTCATTGCGGAGATTGCCAGGAAGTCCGCCTGGAAGGAACGCATTTCCCCCCACCGCGCTCCGGCCATTCTGAAGGAGCTGCTGGCCTGCGAAGTTCCGTACTGCACCCCGGCGGGCAAGCCGACTCTGGTCAATTATTCCATTCCGGAGATCAAACGGAAATTCGGCATGCAGGCATGACGGAGTAAAAGGGATTATTCATCCGGCCCGGCGAGGCGTCCGCAGGCGCCACGGTACACCCCGCGGCATACGGCCCGGAATTTGGACGGGTTCCAGGCGTCATATACTGCGATGAGCACTCCGCACAAGGCGGCGTATCCGGCGCACGCCGCCCATCTGAAGAGGGGGGAATCCGGATGTTTGAGCCTCTGGAGCCACGCCCAGTTGCGTACCTTGTAGTACAGCCGGCGCGCATCCAGCCCCGGTTCATAGTAAAAGGCCTTGCCCGCCAGTTCCACGCGCACCAGCCCGGTGGCGGGACGCGGATGGTGGAGAATGGAGCCGCTGACCAGATAAGTGCGGAATCCCGCGCGGGAAATGATCCATGGATATTCTTCGTCTTCCCCGCGGATAAAGAGCCCGGCGGTCGGCCCCCGGACCTTGTCATGGATTTCACGGGGAACAAGGGCTCCCAGGAAGGCGCCCCCGGTCAGAAGGAAAGGGGCTTCGGGAAGGGCGTCACCTCTTGTTACATGAATGCGCCGTCCGTCCTTTTCGTCCAGGAGCACCATGGGCCAGGAGAGTTCTCCGCCCTGTTTCAGGTCCACTACCTTGCAACCCCTGACGCACGGCCATTCCATGCCGTCCGTTCCGGGTCCATGGGACAAAAGGCAGGCCAGGGCGTCCGGCTCCGGCCAGGAGTCGTCATCCAAAATCCAGACGGCATCCACATCCGGGAAGGAAAAAGCGCGTTCCAGCCCCCGGGCTATGCCGCCGGCATTTCCCGTATTTCCGGGCATGTCGATTATTTCCAGCATGAACGGATAGGCTCCGGCCGCCGCCTGTTCCTTCACGCCGTCCAGGGAACCGTCTCCGGCCCCGTTGTCCGCCACCACGACGCGGTGAGGCGGAACAGTCTGCTGCGCCAGTTTCTGCAAGCACATTTCCGTGAGGGAGATTCTACGGTAATGTGAAAAAATGGCGCAAATCCGTTCCATGAGATAACGAGAAAAGGATAAGGGCAAAAACGGAGAAAGCAATCTCTTTATCCCCCGCAAGGCCTGTCCCGGGGGCGCGTCATGCGGACGCAGGAAGCTTGCTCTTGGCAAGCACCCTTATGGCGGTTATAGTGCCTGGGCCTTTTTCCGTCCGCCTATGCCAGAACCAACGTCCAGCAAACTTTCCGCTCCGCGCATTGCAGAAACGGCCGCCGGCAGGATACTGACGGCATTGCTGGCCCTGTTTTATACCGCCCTGGCCACCACTGCGGCAGGCGGGGAATGGCACACCCTGTTCATTCCGTCGTGTTTTCTGACAGCCGCGCTGCTGGTGTTCTGCTTTTGCCTCATACGGGGATATAAAGTGCCCAGCCCCGGCCTTGCCGGATGGCTGGCTGTGGGACTGGGGGGAGGCTATTTTTTCCTGAGAGCCTGGTTTTCCCCCTGGTTTTACGAGAGCATGGCGGACCTGACCCTGATCGTGACCGCGCTGGTGATGTTCATGGCAGGCGCCTGTGCCGGAGCCGGCAACGGGAGCAAAAGCACCCTCCCGACGCTGGCGGCAGTCCTGGGCCTGCTGAATGCCGCACTCTGGGCCTACCAGAACATGGCGGGGACGGGAGCTTCCTGGTTCAGGCCGGATTATTCCCTGTTCGGGACGGAAACGGATGGAACCGGGTTGTTCGGATACAAGAATTTTTCCGCGCATTTCCTGTCCATTACCGGTTTTTTCCTGTGCGCCTGGAGCATGGCCAGCCTCAAAAAATGGGGAGTCCATCTGTTCGCGGGACTTCTGCTTGTGGCTGCTTCCTTCACCTGCGATTCCCGCGCCGCTTTTCCGAATGCCCTGATTGGCGTGACGCTCTGCTTTTTTATCTATACTTCCAGCGTTTTCCGCAATAACAGGAAGTTTTATACGGCCGCCATTCTGTTTTTCCTGCTGCTTTTTTTCAGCACGGCCTACGTCGTGCTGGACCTGACGAGCGGAGCGGGCAGCCTGACGTCCATTCTGGATGTTTTCACTTTCGGCAACCGGATTACCCTTTCCAAACTGGCGTGGTCCCTGACGGAGCAGGCCCCGCTTTTCGGCCACGGCAGCCGGATGTTCACCAATCTGGCCGTGGAGTTTTTCCCGTTTCCCAATGTTCCCAATTTCACCCATCATGAGTATGCACAGGCCGCCTGCGATTACGGATACACCGGACTCGCCGTGATGCTTGCCCTGCTGCTCCTGTTCATTTCCCTGGGCTTCCGGAGCGTACTCCGGCTGGCGGCCGAACATCCCCAAGTCAATCCCCTGGGGCCGGCGGCCTTCTGCGCGCTGTGCATTGCCGCCGCCCACGCCTACGGAGAGTTTATCTGGCACAATCCGGCGCTTGCGGGCGCCGCCGCCCTGTGCTGCGGCCTTTCCTGCACCGCGTCCTTCTCCAGGATCAAGGCTTCACGAACCGGCGGGCGCCTGGTTCTGGGAGCAGGAGCCTTTCTACTGGCGGCGCTGTCCGTGTGGTATGCCTGCCTGGCCTTCCCGACCTGGAAAGCATCCTGGCAGGCGGTTCCCGCATCTTCTCCCGACGGCATGCCCATGCTGGAACAGGCGGCCGCCGCCAGCCACGACCCGGACCTTGTGCGGCGCAATATCCTGCATGCCGCAGGGAGCTCCCCGCCTCCCGGTCCCGGACGGCTCCGCCAACTGGAGCGGCAGATGGAACGGGCGGAATTGCTCAGTCCGGGCAATCATGCCCTAGTGGCGGCCAAGGGGCTGCTTTACATGCACCAGGGACGCTACAGGGAAGCGGAAAGGCTGTTGCGTCCCTATGTGTCTTTTTCACGGTTTGACGACCGCATGTATGCCTGGACTACGACTTATGCCAATGTTCTGTACGCCTGGTGCATTTCCACCGCCCCCCATTCCCCGAACAAGGCCCTGTCCATGGCGCTTGCAGTAAAAGACCTGATGGAGAAGCAGGTGAGATTCTGGAACTATTACCGGATAGAGGATGCCGCCATGCGGCGGGAACACGCCCAGCGCAGAAATGAAGTGGACATGGTGATCCAGACGCTTCAGGCCCGCGGCGCCGTTCCCGACGATTCATGGAAGGAGTAGCAGTTTTCCCCGCTTCTCCCTTTTCTTTTTTCCCGACGGTGGCTGTTTCACGGGAAAATCCCATGGTCCGGAAAAGGACCATTGCCGTCTGCCGTCCGGCGCAGGAAGATAAGGAAAACTTGGTACGGATTGCGTGACGGAGTCTCCATGAAAACGGTATTTTCCCAGAAAAAACTTCACCGGCAGCTGGAATACTGTCATGGATGATACCCTTGTAACCGACAACAAACATCCGGTCCGGAGCGGCAAAACCGGAGCGATGATGGATTTTTGATTTAACAGGTTCAGGCACCCGTTGTTTTCCATTCTTCCTCCCCTTCCGGGACTGCCTCCTTTCCCGGCCGGAAACCCGGAGCGGCAGGCCTGCCGATTCCCGGCACCACCCCGGTGCACGCGGCGCGGCATGTCCCGCACGGACTCAACAAAAAGATATTCCACATGCTCTATTGCCGTTAACAGACATCATTTTCCCCAACATGAACATTTCAATCAAACGCATTTACGATCCGCAGGAGGCGGAAGACGGAGACCGCGTTCTGGTGGACCGGATCTGGCCCCGCGGCATTTCCAAGGAGAAGGCTTCCTGGAACGAATGGGCGAAAGAAGCCGCTCCTTCCACGGAATTGCGCCGATGGTTCGCCCATGATCCGGCCAAATGGGACGGTTTCCGGAAAAAGTATTTCGAAGAACTGGACCGGAATAAAGAGGCTGTTTCACATCTCAGCCAACTGGCCCGCAAGGGGAAGGTGACGCTTCTGTACGCCGCAAGGGATACGGAGCATAACGAAGCCGGAGCCCTGAAGGATTACCTTTTACAGCATGCTTCCTCATGAAAGCACGCTTATTGTTATGGCAGGCATGAATCGCAGGCCTGTACGCTGTATGCACCAGCCTATGGAAGGACGGCTTTCTTCTCTCGTTTATCAACAGGTGAAGAAAATGGAAAGGAGGTGAATATCAATGGCAACAAGTTCCCATATGGGAGACGATCACAGGAGCAGCTCTAAAAAGCGTTCCGGGTCCACTACCCACAAGACCGGGCAGCACGTCAAGCGTGATGCTTCAACAGGGCAGTTTATGAGCGACAAGCGAAGCTCCAGCTCCAAGGAAAGTCACAAGGAAAAACATTAATCCTGGTGTACTTACTGCCTGATTCAGGTTCCGGATGAACTCCGGAACCTTTTTTCCGTCCCGCCATATCCCGGATGAAGCGGAAAAGCTTCCGCCGTCAGTTCGGGCTCAGTTTTTCAAAGGCCAGAATTCCCAGGGCTTCAGGAGCGTTCCGGTCCCCGCAGACAACGACGGCGAAGGGTTCTTCCCTTCCCGGCACGTAGTACGCCGCGCGCAGAACCAGTTCATCCCCTTCCAGGCAGGCGTACACGCCCACTGGGGTGGAGCAGCTGGCGCCCAGGCGCACCAGGAAGGTGCGTTCCGCCACGCCGCAGGCGCAGGTTTCCACATCGTTGATCCCGGCCAGCAGTTCCTTCGTTTTCCGGTCGGAAGCACGGCATTCCATGCCGACGATTCCCTGCCCCACAGCGGGAATGAAGGCTTCCACGGGCAGAGGGCGCATGTAGAGTTTTCTGCCCTGCACCACCGTTTCCGGCGCATAGAGGCCGAGGCGTTCCAGCCCGGCTTTTGCCAGGATCACGGCATCCCATTCCGGATGCTCCACAAGCTTTTCAAGACGGGTGGGGACATTGCCCCGCAGGTCTTCAAACCGGAGCTGCCTTCCCCAGTACGTGCGCGCCATGAGGCGGCGGCGGACGCTTCCGGTGGCAAGAGTTCCGCGGCCGTTCCAGTCCGGCTCCTTCGTGATGAGCACGTCTTCCGCCGCAGCGCGGGGAAGAACCGCAGGCAGGCGGAATTCCGGGGCAAGTTCGCTTGGCACGTCCTTGAGGCTGTGGACGGCCACATCTATGCGGCCTTCCAGCAGGGCCGTTTCCAGTTCCTTGATGAAGATTCCCTTGTCCACGATGCCGGAGACCCTGGCCACATCCGCCAGCGGCACGTCCATACGGCGGTCTCCGGTGGTGCGGATGATTTCCCGGCGTATGTCCAGTCCCGGATGGAGCGCGGACAGGGCGGCGCGGACCATGTCCGCCTGGGCCAGGGCCAGGGCGCTTCCGCGGGTGCCGATGATGAGGGTGTTTTTACTGGTCATAGAGAGCGGTGTCCGGAAAGTATTTGGAGATGCCGTCCCGGATGATGGTTTCACACCGGGAGATTTCCAGCTCCCGGCTGAGCTTGGCTTCATCCGCAAGCTGGGTCAGGGTGTCGATGTCGTAAAGGTACACTTCGTCAATGTCCGCCACGTCCGGGGAGATGTTGCGAGGTACGGAGATGTCGATGAGGAACAGGGAGCGGTATTTGCGGGACGCCCGCAGGGGCAGGAGCGTCTCCCGCGTGATGATGCAGTGGGGGGCGGCCGTGGCGGCCACCACCACGTCAATGTCCCTGAGGTATTCCCCCCAGACATCATACCGGATGGCCTGGCCGCCGATCATTCCGGCGAGTTCCACGGCGCGGTCAAAGGAGCGGTTGGCTACGTAAATGCCCTCCGCGCCGCGGGCACGCAGGGCGCGGCCGGTGACGCGGCTCATATCGCCCGCCCCCAGGATCAGAACGCGGGTGCCTCCCAGGTCTCCGAAGATTTGTTCCGCCAGTTCCACGGCCACGGAGCCCACGGATGTGGCTCCCGCATGAATCTGGCTGTCCGTCCTGACCCGCTTGCCTATGGTGAATGCTTTCTGAAAGGTTTTGTTGGCGCAGGCGGCGGTCACGCCGGCATCCAGCGCCATTTGGTAGGCGGTTTTCACCTGGCCGAAGATTTCCGTTTCCCCCAGCACCATGGAGTCCAGCCCGCTGAGCACGCGGCACAGGTGCTCTAGGGCAAAGGCCCCCTGGTGGCAGTAGAAATGGGAGGCCATGTCCACCTTGCCGCGGCCGTCCCCCAGGAAGTGGGACAGGATATGCTCCCTGGCGTTTTCCGGGTTGTCCGACCAGTAGTAGATTTCCATGCGGTTGCAGGTGGAGAGCACCACGCACTGTTCCACGCCCGGCAGTTCCCGGATGCTTTTTCCCGCATTCTGGAGCCTGTGGGACGGCACGGAGAACCGCTCCCTTATTTCCACGGGGGCGGTCCGGTGATTCAAGCCTAGACAAACCATTCTCATCTGCTCACCAGAAAAATACTCATGGACGCCAGGAAGAGGACCACGCAGCAATAGGCCAGCGCCCTGCCCGGCATGCCGCGACGATAGATGAGCCACAACAGCACGGAGTAACCCAGCGTCAGTAAAATGACAATAACTGTTTTTGCCGTATGGATGGGCAAATTCCCCTGCCAGCCGAGCCATTCCCCTGCCAGAAGCAGGACGAAGGCTACCAGCAGGAGGCGTTTCATGCTGGTTTCCAGCGTGCGGATGGGCGGCAGAAGACGGCAGGTGCCGGGGATCTGCCTTCTTTTCAAGCAGGCGTCCTGCATGCAGAAGGCCACGCCCGCGGCGGCGGCCAGTCCTCCGGCTCCGTAAGACATCATGACCACCCCTACATGGGCGGTCACCCAGAAGTCATGCGCGCCCTGCACATCCGGACCGAACAGGCCGATCAGCAGGGAGAGGGCCGTCAGCACGGCAATGGCGGGCGCCGTAAAGATGCCCAGGACGGACATGCGGTACGCACGGCCCAGAAGGAGGTAGAACAGGTTGATGGTCCAGGAAAGAAAGAAGATGACTTCCGACGCTCCCCGGATGGGGCACATTCCCGTCTGGTACGCCTTGACGCAGAGTGCCCCCGTTTGCAGGGCCAACAGGCACGCCATCCACAGGTGGGCGTACATGAATCTGCGCCCGGAGGCAAGCAGGCGCCAGCCCAGTCCCGTGAATGCAAGGGAGAGGACGAGGGATGCCAGAGCCCACCAGTTGTCGTTCATATCCGTTAAGAAGAGAGCTCAGGAACGCAGATCCCGTTCAATCACGGCATAAGCCTGGTGGTTGTGGATGGATTCAAAGTTTTCCGCTTCCACCCGGTACCAGCTGAATGCGGAGTGGCTCTGCGTTTTCAGCGCTACGTTGCGCACCAGGTCTTCCACAAAGACGGGATTTTCGTATGCCTTTTCCGTCACCCATTTTTCATCCGGCCTCTTGAGCACGCTGAACAGGGAGCAACTGGCGCAAGATTCCACCAGGTCAATTAGGTCTTCAATCCAGACGGGCCGGGAGGCAAAGCGCACGGAGTAGGTAACGATGCCGCGCTGGTTGTGGGCGCCGTAGCTGCTCATGGCCTTGGAACAGGGGCAGAGGGTCGTTACGGGCACCACGACGGTGAGCTTGAAGTCCGCCAGCCTGTCGCCCGCCTCCGCTTCCATTTCAAAACGGACTACATAGTCCATCAGGCCTTCCCTCCCCGTGACGGGAGCCGCCTTGGCCCGGAAGAAGGGGAATTCCATTTCCACATGGGAACGGCTGGCGGAAAGCCGCCCGAGCAGTTCACGGGGGATGGAGAGCGCGGTATGCACGTCCAGGAGGGGGCCATGCTGGTGCAGGGCTTCCACAAAACGGCTCATGTGCGTTCCCTTGAATTCTTCCGGCAGGTCCACGGCCAGGGAGACCGTCGCCACGGTGGATTGAATCCGGTTGAGCTTGTCCTGTATCTGGATGGGGAAGCGCAAGCCTTTGACGCCTACGCGGTCAATGGAGATGTTGCGGGTGTCCGCCTCCGACTGGGTATCTTTCAGTTCCTGCATACGGAAAGGGATGGTGGCTGGAAATGAAACGGGAGTTTGCCCGGTACTGGACAAACTCCCGCCTGTAAAGACAATTTCTTACCGAAAGAGGTTTCCCCTGGGCTTGTTACGGCAGAAGGTTGATCGCGCGGGCCCGCTTGATTTCACGGGTGATCTTGCGGTGCATTTTGGCGGACAGCCCGGTCACGCGGCGGGGAAGGATTTTGCCGGTTTCAGAGGTGAACTTGGACAGGAAATCAGGGTTGAGCAGATTGACCTGGTCCATCGGGATGTCGAGACGGCGGCGCGGCATCTGGCGATTGCACGTGCGGAAACGAATACGACGTTCTACAGTCTTGGGTTCAGTGGACATAATAATAAGAGATAGATAACTAAGCCGGCAGGTTAGCGCATTTCACGATGAAGCGTGCGGCGCTTCAGGAAAGGGTTGTACTTGACCTTTTCCAGACGGCCGGGAGTACGCAGGCTCTTCTTGTTACGCGTGGTGACGTAGCGGGACGTGGGCTTTCCTTCGGCTTTGGCCTCTGTGCATTCGAGGATGATGATGTCTCTAGGCATGATGAAAATGTGTTACGGGGGAGGATTTATACACTATTCTTCATCATCGTCAAGAGAAACAGATAAATCTACATCATTTTGTCCTCCCGCAAAGCCGAGGGCCACCCTGGGGCGGAACCGGGCGTTCTGCCCTTTTTCCTTTTCCCACTGCGCCTGGCATTCCACGGTAAGCCGGGCGAACGGAATGGCTTCTAGCCGGGGGATGGGGATGATCTTGTATGACATTTCACAAATGCCGTACGTACCGTTGTCGATGCGGGCCAGGGCCTGCTCGATTTCATACAGGCCGTCCTGCTCCTTGGAAAGGAGGCTGAGGGCGAAGTCGCGGTCATAGGCGTCGCTTCCAGCGTCGGCCTGATGCTCTCCGGAACCGGAGGCTTCACTGCCTTCCGGATGGTTGCGGAGGGTGTCCCGCGCCACGCCGTTCATGCTGTCCAGCGATTTGTCGCGCAGGTCCAGCAGGTGCTGGCGCTGCATCTTGACAAAATGTTCCCATTCGGGGTTGGCCGCCAGTTCCGCCTTGGCGGCGGCAATGGCTTCCGTCTGTTCATCCGTAAATTCATTCCGGGCAGGGGCGGGAGCGGGGGCTGCCTTTTTGGCGGGAGCTTTTTTCGCAGCCTTTTTAGGGGGGGATGCCGCGACGGCGGCGGGAGCGGCGGTCTTGGCGCTCTTTTCCAGGTCGGCGTCCTTTTTCTTCCTGCAGCACTTTTTCTTGGGAGCCGCAGCTTCCTTGGAGGCAGTCTTGCTATCGGTTTTCTTGGGAGTAGGCATATGAAGTGTATCTATGGGCTGAGGTTGATGATGTTTGACGAATAGAGGGCTGCACCGCCCAACTGACTAGACTATGAGACACTACATGCCCGCAAATGTTCATTCAAGAAAATTCAGCTATGAAGCAAGTCATTCTTTTCCCCTGCCGGGAAGGCTGGATTCTTCCGTTTTTTAACGGGCGAGTACTTGTTTTAACCTTTTCATCGCGCCGCTCAATTTCTATATTGCTATTATATGACAGCTTCAACCATTCCCTCCATCGGCATCGACTTCGGGGGCACCTCCATCAAGCTGGGCGTCGTCCGGGGAACGGAAGTGATCGCCCACGCGCCTTCCATCGCCACCCAGGAGTACGGCAACCCCGACCAGCTGATTGAAGCCATAGCCCAGTTTGTGAACATGCTGCGCCTGAACCACCCGGAAGTGCAGGCCATCGGCATGGGGATGCCCGGATTCGTCAATTTCTACCAAGGCACCGTTTATACGCTCACCAACGTTCCCGGCTGGAACAACGTTCCGGTCAGGGAGATGCTCCAGGCTGCCTGCGGACTGCCGGTTTATGTGGAGAACGACGCCAACTGTATGGCGTATGCGGAATGGAAGCTGGGCGCAGGAAGAGGGATGAGGCACCTTGTCTGTCTGACGCTGGGAACCGGGGTTGGAAGCGGACTGATCGTGAATGGGGACCTGTTGCGCGGCGCCACCTGTTCAGCCGGGGAACTGGGCCAGACCAGCATCGACTACCGCGGCAGGCTGGGCCATTACGGCAACCGCGGCTCCCTGGAAGATTACGTAGGCAACCGGGAGATTGCGGCGGATGCCAGAACCCTGTATGCCAGCCACGGCATTGACAAGGCCATTGTGGACTGCAACCCCATCGCCCTGGAGCGCGCGGCGCTGGCCGGGGACGAAGTGGCCGCCCAGGTATGGAGGGATTTGGCTGTGAAACTTTCCTGCGCCCTGATGAATTGCTGTTATCTCCTGAATCCGGAGGCGATCATCATCGGCGGAGGGGTGGCCAAGGCCAAAACACTGCTGTTCGAGCCGCTCCAGGAGATCATGAGAACGCAGCTTGCCGCCCCGCTGGCGGAGAGCCTGACGATCCTTCCCGCCCAGTTCGGCACGGAAGCCGGCATTCTGGGATCCGCCCATCTGGCTCTCAATACCCACTTCGGCGAAACATTCCGGGTCTGATCACGTGTCCTCCCAGATACTCAAACTTGCCGGCAAACTGGGACTTTCCCCGGACCAGGAAAAGGATTTTCTGGAGGCCATGCAGGCGGGGAACCGCTCCCGCAGCGCCCTGGTCATCACCCCGAAGGCTCCGGAAGATTACGTTCCGCCCGTTCCGTCCGATGCCGTTCCCCGGTCCTGGAGCCATCCCCGCGTCATTGTTCTGCCGGAGAGGGATGCGGTAGCCAAACCCGGTTCCCTGCCGGATTACGGGCAGGGATTTTATTACCCTCTGGACCTTTCCTCCGTCTGGGAAACCGCTCCCCTGGCGCATCTGCCCTTCCGTCCGGAGCGCTGCCTGGACATGTGCGCCTCACCGGGCGGGAAAAGCATTCTGGCACAGGCACGGGTTGCTCCGCGGGAACACATCGCCAACGAGGTGCATCCCCGCCGGCTGGGCATCTTGCGGCACAACCTGCTGCGCTGCGGATTCCTGAACCTGTACACGCAGCGGCTGCGCCCGGACCAGTGGGCGGAACAGGCTCCGGGCTGTTTTGACCTTATCCTTGCGGACGCTCCGTGCAGCGGACAGTCCCTGCTCGCCAAGGGCATCCCCAATCCCGGATGTTTCCACGCAGCCGCTACAGGAGGGAATGCCAAGCGCCAGAGGGGCATCCTGCTGGCCGCCCTGCAATGCCTGGTTCCCGGCGGTTTCCTGCTGTACACCACCTGTACCTACGCCCCGGAGGAGAATGAACGCAACGTGCTGTACCTGCTGAAGAGGCATCCGGAACTGGAGACCGTTTCCGTGCCGGAATTGGAGCCTTTCCATTCCGGCCTGACGGAGGAAGCCTGCTACCGCCTCATGCCTTTCCACGGCGCCGGAGCCGGAGGCTTCACCTGCCTGCTGCACAAGAAAGGGGAAAAGCCTCCCCTGCCCCCCCTGGCGGATGAGTTGCTCGCGTGGCCCATCCATACCATGAACTCCCAAGTATCATGAAGATAGGAATATTCTCCGACATACACGACCGTACGAACCATCTGGAGCAGGCTATGCACCGGATGCTCCGGCTGGGTTGCGGCCATTTCATTTTCCTGGGGGACTGCACCACTCCGGAGAGCTTCCGGCGCCTGCTTGAGCTGGCGCAGGGGCTTCCTCTGGACGCCGTACCGGGTAACAACGATTACGACCTTCTGGCCATGCACCAGATGGCGGCCGCATCCCCGGCGGCGCGGTTGCATCCCGAACTTGCCGTCATCACCCGGTACCGCATGAAGCTTTCCCTTTCCCACTATCCCAGGTACGCCTGGCAGGAAGTGCGCAAGGGGCATGTGGACGCCGCCCTTTACGGCCACACCCACCAGGCCCTGCAGGAAATGGCCGGAAATTGCTTGATCGCCAATCCAGGAGAATTGCAGGGCAGGACCGGCCGCCTGGGATTCGGCATCCTGGATACGGATTCTCGCACCATGAATCTTCATACGCTGGATTTCAAGACGCCATGACCCGCCTGAACGTTTGCTGCGCCCTGATCACGCTGTCCTCCGCGCACGGCCCCCTGCTCCTGGCCGCTAAAAAGGCATGCGGACAATCAAACGGGCTGCTGTACGAATTCCCCGGCGGAAAACTGGAAGCCGGAGAAGACGCCCGCGATGCCATCGTGAGGGAAATACGGGAGGAACTCGGCTGCGCCATCCGCCCGCTGTGTCCGCTGGCTCCCGTCCTGCACCGGGAGAAAGACCGGACCATACGCCTTATCCCGTTTCTGTGCGAACTGGAGAAAGGCCGCCTGCCCATTCCCCTGGAGCACGAAAGCTTGGGATTCTTTTCCAGCCGTTCCCTCCCTTCCCTGCCCTGGGCGCCGGCGGACCTCCCCATTCTGAAGGAATGGCTAGACCGGAACGCCCGCTGATGCTCCGGCATCGAACACCGTTTCCGCGCCGTTTTCTCCGCAGTCCCGGCATTTCCGCTACCCTGTTCAGGTTCAATTCCTCCTCCGCATGGCCGGGCTCATTCATCCGGCCCATGTCTGAAAAAGGAACCAAAAACATCTTGGATAATCAACCCGCATGGGGTATAAAGGGAATTGGCTGCTGCACTCGTCATCACCCGGCAAAGTGGCCCGAACCGATATTACAGCATAATGGGGGCAGCCCCGGCGCAGGGCTGACTATGTCCTATACGGAAAAGTCAAAACAGCGACGGAAGTCCCCGCTCTATTGAGACACGGGAACGTGGCTCATTGCCGGAGACGGTGCAGCGGTGTCTTTTTTAAAAATGGCGCAAAACCGCCGGACAGGAGGCGTTTAAAAAATTCCGCCCCATATCCGGCCCATCACGGAAAGCATGTTGGAAATGCTTTTCAAGTGCGCGTCCACTTCCTTTCAAGCCCTTGGCAGCCTGAATCCGCTTTCGCGGAGAAAAGGATGGAAGATAAGGACGTTTTTATTCCCCAAACATGGGACAGCCGTCCTTCATCCAATGCCAGACACTGAACGACCGGGCACGCTTCTTCCCTTCTGCGGGAATGTCTAACAAATTTTCCGCCGTGGCCGGTTTTTCCGGAGAAATGGCCGCCCGCTTTTCGGTGGCATATTGTTCCTTCACGGGTATTTCATTGTTCCCGTTTTAAAAGAGGCTATTTCTAGGCCGTTGATTACCTCAAAGATGAAACGTCCGAAACTCTCTCCATTGAATTGAAATGGCCCACAGTCATCCGGTTCCCTCCCCACAGGATTTCATGCAAGCACCGCGCTCCTGCTCCCCGGCATGGGGAGCGAAAGGCGGGCGACAGCGCCTCACTTATGTATCATGGCAGGGATGGGAAAAGATGAAGAAGCTCATTCACAGAGAGTTAACCGAAAATTCAGCAATGGATTCCCGCCCGGAATGCCGTCTTTGACCACATCAAAGACTCCCTGAATAACCAATGATATTTTCTCAATCATGAATTCCATCTGTTCTCAAAAACCAGAAGTCGCCGGTCTCTGGATCGGTGAAACCCTGCCGCCCCTGGCGGAATTATGCATCCGTTCCTACCTGAGCCACGGTATTCCGTTCCGGCTGTTCACTTACCGGAATTATGAAAACATTCCCGAAGGGACCATGGTGCAGAATGCCTCGGAGGTCATTCCCGAAGAACTGGTTTTCCAGCACGACAACGGCAGCCTTGCACCGTTTGCAGACTGGTTCCGCAATACGTGGCTTGAGAGAAAAGGAGGGTTTTGGACAGATCTGGACGTCGCCTGTCTTTCCCCAAACCTGCCGGAACAGCTTCCATGGTTTGCAGAGCAGGAACCCGGGCTGATTGCGGTGGGAGTGATCGGTTTTCCTCCCCACCACCCCGTTATGGAATGCCTGAGAGAGGTCTCGGAAGATCCGGCCGCTCCCATGCCCTGGGATACTCCCGGCGAACTGGTAGCCAAACGGCAGTTCAAAATTGATTTCCCGGATCCGGCTCTCCGCCGTAAACATGCCATGTGGGGGAATGCGGGACCGGAAGGTTTTACCCGGACTCTTTCCTATTTCCAATTGCTAGACATGGCCGATTCAAGTTTAAGCATTTATCCTCTGCATTACACAGTCTGGAGGAATTGCTACAACGGAGCCGTCAAGCTCGATAGCCCCGCTTTGCGGAATTCCTGGGCCATCCATTTGTGGGGCGAGCTGCTCCGGCGCGAACCTGACACGCTGGAAAACGTCCACAAGGAAAGCATTGTGGGGCAATTACTGGATTTGCACATGCCACGGCCCTCCGTTCCAACCTCATCCGGGAACAAAAAAAAGGTATCCATTCTCGTGGGCATCTGTACTTGCGCTAACGCGGAGAAAAAAAGGGAGACCATCCGGAAGACATGGATGGCACAGAGTGTTGCCGGAATCGAATGCCGGTTCTTTCTCGGGAGAAGGGAGGCTCTGGAGAGGGAGGAGGACGCCATCCCTCTCTGGGTGAATGACGATGACGACCATCTGCCGGAAAAAGTCCTGGCTTTTTTCCGGTATGCCCTTGAATATTACGATTTCGACTGGTTGTTCAAGTGCGATGATAATACCTACGTCGCTCTGGACCGTCTGGCGGAATTGGCCGATGACCAATATGATCTGATTGGCGATTCGTCGTTGAAGGCAAAAGGGGCCCCCAGCGGAAGAGCGGGATATTTTCTTTCCAGAAGCATGGTGGAAAACATCGTCGCCTATTCCGATATTCCATCTACCGGAGCGGAAAATCTTATTTTTGGCGAACTGGTCCAGCGGCTGGGGGCAAGGACGCTTGCCAGCGATCGCCTGAACATGAATACCACTCCGTATCCGATGAAGGACAACGATGTGGTCACCGCACGCTGGTCCCCTCCCGAACATTTCCAAGGCACGGAAAATTTTCGGGATTTCTTCCCCGTCACGGTGTATGAAGGCAGGCATGCCCACTGGACGGATTCCCTGCTTTTTTACCGGGACGGCACTTTCCGGAGAGAAAAAACGGGGTGTTCAGGGAAATACATTGCCTATGGCTCAAAAAAATTGACCCTTAAATGGTCAGACTGGCCGGAAGAAATCCTGGTCCGCGACGGGGAAAATTATTCAGGGTTATCTCTTACTTTGTCAAGAAAGCCGGGGCAGCCTGATTTGGCAGCTGTTTTATATCAGGGGCAGGAGTCCGGAAATCTGAACGAACTTTTTTCCGGGATGCTTCTCATCCAGATGGGCTGCGGCGCCAACATACTCCCCGGCTGGATCAATCTGGATCTTCCCCAATACGACATTACGCGTCCCCTGCCCTGGGAGGACGAGTGCGTGGACGCCTATTTTCTGGAACACGTGATCGAACATGTTCTGCCGGCGGAAGCATATGGCTTTTTCATGGAGGCATGGCGCACCCTTAAACCGGGAGGAGTACTGCGGCTGGCTTTCCCGGATTTGCTCCGCATCGCCAAGCAGTCCACTCCCGAATATATCAGCTTCCTGCAGAAAAAAAAGTGGGGAGACGGCTCCCCGGGAAGTGCCGTCCGCAATATTATTGTGAACCACCATCACAAAGCCATCTGGACAATAGACACCATGGTTGCCGTTCTCAAATCCCTGGGGTATGAGGTTTCCATCTGTTCCCTGGGCAAGTCTTCGCATTCCCATTTGCAGGGCATAGAATCGCATGCCTCCCAGCTGGGGCAGGCATTCAATGAGCTGGAAACATCCTGCGTGGAAGCGATGAAGCCTTTTCATTCCTAATAGACTGCCATCCTGTTATGAAATGTGTACTGCTCCAGGCTTCAGGAGAAATTCTTGAAGGAAGCGCCGAATTGAAAGAATTAGGATACCAAGCCGCCAGTTATCCTGTTTCCCAAAGAGTGGAAGAATTGCAGGATACGCGCTGCGATGAGTTTACGGATTTTCTCGGGGTACACGCAGAAGCTTGCGACAAACCCCATGTACGCTCGCTACGTATCTCGTTTGCCTCCATGATTATGGATCCTCAGTTCAACGAGGACGATCTCATCATCTTTGGAGAAAGTGACGCCGCCCCCGTCATCCCGGCGGAAAGGCTGCGGCCCGTTCTTGAGGAAATGGTCAAAAGCCATCCGGAAGTGGATGTTTTCCGTCTTTTTTACGAGCTCAGCAAGAGTCCGTCCAAGCCTCTTTCTCCGGAGGAAAGAATTGAGTTCGAACCTTACGCCACCTCCGGTCATACTGCCGATACCTCCTACGTCTGGGGAACGCATGCCCTGATCATTCCCGTTTCAAAGAGGGAAAAGGTCGCCCGGATTTTTTATACCTGCCGCCTTCCCATTGATATGGCCCTGGAGGCCGCCAATGGAAACGGAGAGCTGTGCATCATGGTGGCAACGCACAATTGCTTTTACCAAAAACCCAGAACCTGCCTTTTTGACAAATCAACCCTGTACAGCTGCAGGGACAGGAAAATGGCGCTCTGCCTGGCTTCCTACAAGCGGTTTGAAGATTTGCAGAGGCAGATTTACTGCATGATGCATCAGTCGTACCGGAATTTTCATCTGTTCGTCGCCGTTAAAGGGATGTCCAGCTTTATCTTCCAGTCCATTCTCATTCCCCAATTCCAGGAGTTCATTGACGAGGGTCGCCTTACTCTGAGATGGTTTCCCAACAAGAACCAGCTTTCCAATTTGGCGGACACCATACGCGGCCTGGACACAACGGATTATGAATTGTTCGTGAAAATAGACGACGATGATTTTTACGGACGGGATTATCTTCTTACCATTAACGAGTTTCATTCGGAAATCCCCCAGCACCATTGTAGTTACTTCAATGACTGGAACTGGGTTCATTACAAGTACGGCGGAATTTCCTCACTGCAAAAGGAATTTTACTACGTTTTCGGAGCATCCATGGTACTCACCCGTTCCGTGATGGAACGCCTCATGGCCTGTGAGGAACATCCCGAAATGATTCATCCCATCGTGCAACGGTGGTACCATATCCCCGGTCATGGAAATATCGGCTTCAGTGAGGATAATTTCATCCATAAGCTGATGCTTGAAAACGGGTACAGCAATATCGCCCCCTTTATCGCCAGGAAGAAGATCACCCATCATATCATCGTGCAGAAGGCCAATGCTTCCGTCACACGGGGATACATGCTGGACGGGGAATTCAGGAAAGCCAACACGAACGTTTCCCATGATGCCGATGCTTTTGAGTATGTTCTCGATCTCCGGCATCCGCAGTGGAACGGCGCCTTCCGGGTGTTCGGAGCACGCGGCAACAGGGTGGACAATGACGATTCGGCGGAGGTTCTTTCCTTTTCTACGGAAAAAATCGTGGTGAAGTGGGACAAGTGGGGAGAAGAGAGTTTTGTCCGCCAGGATGACGGTTCCTACGAATTTCAGCAGACGGAGAAATAACGGGAATCGTAGCCATTCGGTAGGAAACATTTCATGGAATTCCAAATATATCCATGTCCTGGGAAACATGCCTCCAGTTGAATTTTCAAGCCGGTATTTTATTTTCCACAGTTCGCGGCAATCAAATCAATGCTCGCTGCGGCCCATCGGAAGAATCCCATCCCCCGTACATGCCTACAACAGGGAAGCATCTCCATGAAACGGAAACGATCGAATGCGGCAGATTCATCCTTTCCCTGAATCGATTGTATTAACAGAGGAAACGGAATATTCCCTTATTGCAATAGATGCGGCAGGAAGGCCCTTGACTTAACTGATGCCTCCGGCACGGGAAGGCTCAAACGGCCTTTGGCCCGGAGCAGCTTCCCCGTTGTTCATCATGGTCCCTGACAAGTGAAATGGTGAATTCCCCCCTGCAGACTGTGGACGGAAGCGGCCTTCCGTTCACTTCAGAATGAGCGCATGCGGGCATGGAGAATCATGGATTTCAGATGTTCCGCCGCACGGCGTTCCCGTTCCTCCGCCGTACGGATACGGCCAGGACGATGAAAAAAATGAAGCAGTGCGGACAACAAATCAATTAAATCATTCTTGTACATACGGATGGATTGTTATTTCCGGATCAAGCGATCCCTTATCATTGGTTCAGCAAAAAACGTGCCAAATTTCAGAAAATTCCATAACATTTTTATTATGAATAATTGGTAGTATTCCAATCCAGAAATTCCACCTTTCCATGGATTTTCATTTTTGTAAGAAAGACTCCTTGCATTACAATAATGTAATATTATTAGTTAAAACACAATAACTGTTCACATTCGGAAGAGTATCCTTGACCCGCCCTAAAATCATGAGAGGATACCCTCCGTTACGAAAAAGTTTTAACATGTGTGCAACTTTTTCATTATTGCGAAGTATATTATAGTCGTGAAGGGATTCATCAAAATCATCATCGTCATTGCCGTCCTTGGAGGCGCCTGGTTCGCCTGGGAGCAATGGAAAGGGAACGAACCGCTCCAGGTGGATTATCAGACAGAGCCCCTCACGAGGGGAGATATGATGATTACCATTGATGCCACGGGCGTCACGGAACCGGACGAACTTGTGGACGTGGGCGCCCAGGTGAGCGGCATCATCATGGAATTCGGCAAGGATTTGAACGGCAAGGTGGTGGATTATTCCAGCCCGGTCAAGGCGGGCCAGATGCTGGCGGAAATTGACAAGCTGCCCGTACAGCTGGACGTGCAGAGGGCGGAAGCCTCCAAGGCCCAGGCCCAGGCCGGAATCGCCCGTGCCAGGGCGGACATCCAGCAGGCCAAAGCCAAGCACCACCAGGCCAAGCTGGACCGGGAACGTGCGGAAAAGCTGGGACCGGGGGACGCCTTGTCCAAGTCCAGCTACGACCAGTATATTGCAGATGAAGAGACCGCCCGCGCCAATGTGGCCGTGGCGGAAGCCTCCCTGCTGGAAGCGGAAGCCTCCCTCAAGCAGGCGGAAGCCACCCTGAAAAAGGAAATGCGGAACATGGAATACACCACTATTTCATCTCCCGTGGACGGGGTGGTGATCAAACGCCTGGTCAACATCGGCCAGACGGTGGTTTCCAGCATGAGCGCCTCCAGCCTGTTCTACATCGCCACGGACCTTTCCAAATTGAAAATATGGGCCGCCGTGAATGAAGCGGACATCGGAAGCATCAAGAAAGGCCAAGACGTGATATTCACCGTGGACGCCCATTCCGGCAGGAAGTTCAAGGGGACGGTGGACAAGATCCGGCTGGACGCCACGATGACGTCCAACGTGGTTACCTACATCGTGGACATTGACGTTCCCAACCCGGACAAGCTTCTCATTCCCTACCTGACGGCCAATGTGCAATTCATTGTCCAGGACATCAAGAATTCCCTGCTGGCTTCCAATGCGGCCCTCCGCTTCCGTCCGGATCCGGAACTGCTTACCGCCGAACAGAAAGCCGCTTTTGAAGAGATGCTGCCGGAACTGGCCGCTCCCGTCCAGAAGGGAGAGGAGAAAAAAGCCGTCATCTGGGAACTGAGGGACAATGTCCTTTACCCGCACCTGGTCACCAAGGGGGAAAGCAACGGCATGCTCACCCCAGTCCAGGGCAAGACGCTCCGGGAGGGCATGGAAATCGTATCCACGGCCCAGGTCTTGAACCGCTCCGGCAATTCCGGCGACGGAACGTCCGCCTCTGCGGGCGGGGAAAACCCCTTCGCGCCCAAGATGCCGCCGCGCCGCAAGCCGAGCACGGGCAACACCAGCCAGGCTGGCGGGCCGCCTCCGCGTCCCTGAGCCGGAGCCGCGCCATTGCCGCCTAACCATTCCTTTTACCGCTTCAAGCATTCAATAACGTGATCCGCTTACGTGACATAACTAAGGTGTACCACCTTGGAGAAATAGACCTTCCGGTGCTCAAGGGCATCACTCTGGACATCAAGGAAGGGGAGTTCGTCTCCCTGACCGGGGCATCCGGCTCCGGCAAGTCCACGCTGATGAATATTCTGGGCTGTCTGGACCGTCCCACTTCCGGCCATTATTACATAGCCGGGGAAGACGTAGCCAAATTCAACCCGGCGGAACGGGCCATATTACGGAACAAGCGCATCGGCTTCGTCTTCCAGAATTTCAACCTGCTCTCCCGCACTACGGCCCTGGAAAACGTCATGATGCCCGCCGTTTACGCCCACCCTGCGCTGAGCATGAAAGCCATGCGAGAACGCGCCACGGAACTGCTGAACCTGGTGGGCCTGTCCGACCGCATGGACCACACCCCGGCCCAGCTTTCCGGCGGCCAGCAGCAACGCGTGGCGGTCGCCCGCTCCCTCATCAACAACCCCGGCATTCTGCTGGCGGACGAACCAACGGGCAACCTGGATTCCACCACCTCCAAGGAAGTACTGCACATGTTCAAGGATCTCAACCGTCAGAAGGGCATCACGGTCATCCTGGTCACGCACGACCCCAAAATAGCCGCCTTTACGGACCGGGCCATCAATATGGAAGACGGCCTGATCTGCGAGGGGATTTCCGACAAGCTGAGTAAAGAAGACGTATGAAATTCCTTCCCCTCCTTAAGACCTGCATCAAGGCCCTGGTGCGCAATCCCATGCGTGCCGCGCTCACCATTCTGGGCATCATCATCGGCATTGCCGCGGTGATCGCCATGGTGGAAATCGGCCAGGGGTCCACGCTCCAGATCAAGAGCACCATCGCCTCCATGGGGGCGGACACGCTGAACATCCGCCCCGGAGCCATCTCCAAGAGCGGGGTCAACACCGGAGCCGGCGGCAGGGCCTCCCTGACCAACGCGGACTGTGAGGCCATCATGAAGGACTGCCCCATGGTACTCCGCGCCACTCCCGTGGTGCGCGCCAGCGGCCAGGTGATTTACGGCAATAAAAACTGGAGTCCGGAAACCGTGGAAGGCGGCTCCGTGGAATACCTGAAAATCAAAAGCTGGTACGACATGGAGCGCGGCCAGCCCTTCTCCGACGAAGACGTGGAGCAGGCCAGGCGCGTCTGCGTCATCGGTCAGACGGTTGCCAAGGAACTTTTCGGCGATGAAGACCCGCTGGGCAAGGATATCCGCATCAAGAACGTCATGTTCAAGGTGATCGGCATCCTGAAGAAAAAAGGGGCCAACATGATGGGCCGCGACCAGGACGACTCCATCATCCTGCCCTGGACGAGCATCCGCTACCGCCTGCAGGGCCTGGGGGGTGGCTCCGCATCCGCCTCTTCCGGCAAATCCACCGCTACCTTCAACCGGGCGGACAAGTATACCTCTTCTTCCGTGGCTTACTATACGGAGACGACGGACCAGCCGTACACCGACTCCCCGCATCCGCGCCGCTTCAACAACATTGACTTCATCATGGCCCAGATTGCGGACCCGGAACGCTCTTCCGAAGCCATCGACCAGATCACGGAAGTCATCCGCGCCAAGCACAGCCTGAAGGACGGCCAGCTGGACGATTTCCGCGTGTGGGACATGGCTGAAATGTCCCGCGCCATGAGCAGCACCACGGAAGTGATGACCAACCTGCTGATGATCGTAGCCATGATCTCCCTGGTGGTGGGCGGCGTGGGCATCATGAATATCATGCTGGTTTCCGTCACGGAACGCACCAAGGAGATCGGCCTGCGCATGGCCGTGGGCGCCCGTCCTCAGGACATCATGCGCCAGTTCCTGCTGGAAGCCGTCCTGCTCTGCGTGGTCGGGGGAGCCCTGGGCATCCTGCTCGGCAAAGCCATCTCCACCCTTGTCAGCCGGACTATGAACTGGGCCACCGCCTCCTCCCCGGAAGCCATGGTCCTGGCGGTAGGCGTTTCCGTCCTCATCGGGCTGGTCTTCGGCTGGTACCCGTCCTGGAAAGCCTCCAAGATGGACCCCATCGACGCCCTGCGCCACGAATAACCATTCACTCCTTCCCTTTTTCATGTCACCCATGTTCAAATACATCCCACTCCTGACCGCATGCTGCCTGGCTTCCTGCATGGTAGGGCCGGACTTTCAGCGCCCTGCCAACGACCTGCCGGCTTCCTGGGCGGCGGCCAAGCCTCCCCACAGTACGGACCAAGACCTGCGTTCCTGGTGGCGTATTTTCGGCGATCCCCAGCTCAACCGCCTCGTCTCCACATCCCTCAACAACAATCCGGACATGAAGGTGGCCCTGCTCCGCATCCGGGAAGCCAGGGAAAGGCTCCGCATCTCGCAAGCCTCCCTTCTGCCCTCCGCAGACGCCAGCGCCGGCTGGAGTCTGTCCCCGGACCGGGGCTTCCGCAGCTCCACCTCCCAGGATTTTACCCTGGGAGCGTCCACCTCCTGGGAACTGGACCTCTTCGGTGGCAACCGGCGTTCCATTGAGGCGTACCGCGCCTCCCTGATGTCCACGGAAGCTTCCGCCTGCGCTGTCCGCACCTCCCTGCTGGCGGACGTGGCTACGGCCTACTTCAACTGGATCACCGCCTGCGAACAACTCCGCATCGCCCGGGAACAACTGGAAATCCAGCGCGGCACCCTCACCATTGCGGAAAAGCGCCACACTGCCGGATTTGCTCCCCGGCTGGACGTGGAACAGGCAACTTCAAGCGTCGCCGCCACGGAAAGCCACATCCCCGCCCTGATTGCCCAGGTGGCCTCTGCAAAAAACCAGCTTTCCGTCCTGCTCGGCACTTACAACTCACGCATGGAACTGACCATGCCGAAGGCAACCGTCTTTGAGAAAACGCCCGTGGTTCCGGTAGGACTGCCTTCGGAACTGTTGCGCCGCAGGCCCGACGTCATCGCGGCGGAAGCGGATCTGCACACAGCCGTGGCCAACGTAGGCGTCGCCGTGGCAGACTTATACCCGCGCTTCAGCCTGACGGGTTCCGTATCCGGCCGCGGCAACGACTTCGCCCAGCTCTTCCGGGAAAACAACAATGCGTGGTCTCTGGGAGGCAACTTGGTACAGCCCCTGTTCCAGGGGGGCGCCCTGCGCGCCAACGTACGCGCCCAGCAGGCGGCGGCGGAACAGGCGGCGGAAACCTACCGCAAGACGTTGATCACTGCCGTCTCCGAGGTGGAAGAGGCGCTCATCGACTACGGCAACTACACCTCCCAGATGCCGTACCTGCAAAAGGAAAACGAAGCCAACAAGGAAGCGTTCAGGATTTCCATGGAATCCTACCAGGGAGGTGAAACAGAGTTCCTCAACGTAATTACCGCACAAAACTCCTGGCTCAGTTCGGAGGAATCCCTGGTCACCATGCGCCAGAATATCCGCAAATCCATTGTCCAGCTTGCCCGCGCCCTGGGCGGCGGATGGTAGGGAGAAACGCCTCAACGGCCAGCTTCCGTCCAAAGAGTATGTTCTGGCATAAAGGAACCCGGCTGCAACAGAAAAAACACAAATTCGTTATTAATAATTAATTATTAAATATTAGTTAAATACTATTTATTAAATCAAAGATTCAGGTAGGAGATTCCAAGAGATTCTTCTACCTGATTTTTTTAGAGATATGTGGTATCACACTGTGTAAAAATAAAGTTCTTTCTTTCGGAATCACGTGTTAGGAGTCTTTCATTGGAATAGCCGATAGTTCTACATTGTCTGCAAATCACTTAACAATCCTGATTTACAAGACAATGAACAATACCGACAACACCCTGGAACCCCGCTATCCCTTTGTTCCCATGTTCGCCAATGGCCTCCCGCAGGCCGACTTCTACGTCAACGGCATCACCGCTCCCGTTCTCATCTCCCCTCGCTCCGCTTCCGATGACACTCGCCATGAATGGACCG
>OMGQ01000047.1_pt1 | contig 179070 bp, 152 predicted proteins | sample 1646071 | NCBI WGS metagenome assembly OMGQ01 (sample SAMN05578585, study PRJEB25193) | human gut metagenome | biome: Human Microbiome; feature: human-associated habitat; material: feces | host: Homo sapiens | place: USA:Birmingham
GCTTTATTGCCGACTCGGTAGTTGCAAACCAGGCATATTTGGGCGCACAAGTACGAACCAGTAATCATCGTCTGGATGAACAGCCCGTGTCTGTTCGAACTCCAGATGGAATTATCGCTACCGGATGCGATAAATTAGGTTGTTATATCGGGCAGCGTTCACGCCTTGGCGTACAAGTTATTATTTTGCCTGGGCGAATTATTTCCCCGAACACGCAGCTTGGCCCGCGCGTGATTGTAGAACGTAATTTACCTACCGGAACTTATTCACTCCGACAAGAACTTATCCGTACAGGAGATTAAAATGATAAAACGGACGTTATTAGCGGCGGCAATTTTTAGCGCATTACCCGTTTATGCCGGGTTAACTTCCATTACCGCGGGCTACGATTTTACCGATTATTCTGGCGATCATGGCAACCGTAATTTAGCGTATGCTGAACTGGTGGCGAAAGTTGAAAACACAACGCTGCTTTTTAATCTTTCCCAGGGGCGTCGTGATTATGAAACTGAACATTTCAATGCCACTCGCGGTCAGGGTGCGGTCTGGTATAAATGGAATAACTGGCTGACAACCCGAACGGGTATTGCCTTTGCGGATAATACGCCGGTCTTTGCCCGCCAGGATTTTCGTCAGGATATTAACCTGGCCCTGTTGCCAAAAACGCTTTTCACGACCGGTTATCGCTACACTAAGTATTACGATGATGTCGAAGTCGATGCCTGGCAAGGCGGCATATCACTCTATACTGGCCCGGTGATCTCCAGCTACCGCTATACCCATTATGACTCCAGCGATGCAGGTGGTAGTTACAGCAATATGATTTCCGTGCGTCTGAATAACCCGCGCGGCACTGGTTATACGCAACTATGGCTAAGCCGCGGAACAGGCGCTTACACCTATGACTGGACGCCAGAAACACGCTACGGCAGCATGAAGAGCGTCAGTTTACAACGTATTCAACCGCTGACTGAGCAACTTAATCTCGGGCTGACGGCAGGTAAAGTGTGGTACGACACCCCAACCGATGATTATAACGGTCTGCAACTTGCAGCCCATCTGACCTGGAAATTCTGATTCCTTCTGCCGCCCGCTATCCGGGGCGGCCTTCCCTGCCGATTAGCCCCTACCCCCTTTCCTCTTTGTTTTCCGACTACATTCACCGGATAAATTTTATTCTCCAGTGTTATATACTATAGGGGGGTATGCATTGACATATAGCATACCCCCCTATAGTATATTGCGTGCAGATGATGAGGTGCGAAATGCCCAGTACTCCGGAAGAGAAGAAAAAGGTCCTTACTCGAGTTCGTCGTATTCGGGGGCAGATTGATGCTCTGGAACGGTCGCTGGAGGGTGATGCCGAATGCCGTGCCATACTCCAACAGATCGCTGCCGTTCGGGGCGCGGCTAACGGGCTGATGGCAGAAGTGCTTGAAAGCCATATCCGGGAAACGTTTGACCGAAATGACTGCTACAGCCGCGAAGTCAGCCAATCCGTTGACGACACTATTGAACTGGTTCGTGCCTATCTTAAATAGCTGAATCTATTACCATATTGAGGAAGAGCGAGAGATGAAATCACGTGCTGCCGTTGCATTTGCTCCCGGTAAACCGCTGGAAATCGTTGAAATTGACGTTGCACCACCGAAAAAAGGTGAAGTGCTGATTAAAGTCACCCATACCGGTGTTTGCCATACCGACGCATTTACCCTCTCCGGCGATGACCCGGAAGGTGTCTTCCCGGTGGTTCTCGGTCACGAAGGGGCCGGGGTTGTAGTTGAAGTCGGTGAAGGGGTAACCAGCGTCAAACCTGGCGACCATGTGATCCCGCTTTACACCGCAGAGTGCGGCGAGTGTGAGTTCTGTCGTTCTGGCAAAACTAACCTGTGTGTCGCGGTTCGCGAAACGCAGGGCAAAGGCTTGATGCCAGACGGCACCACCCGTTTTTCTTACAACGGGCAGCCGCTTTATCACTACATGGGATGCTCAACATTCAGTGAATACACCGTGGTAGCGGAAGTGTCTCTGGCCAAAATTAATCCAGAAGCGAACCATGAACACGTCTGCCTGCTGGGCTGTGGCGTGACCACCGGTATTGGCGCGGTACACAACACAGCTAAAGTCCAGCCAGGTGATTCTGTTGCCGTGTTTGGTCTTGGCGCGATTGGTCTGGCAGTGGTTCAGGGCGCGCGTCAGGCGAAAGCGGGACGGATTATCGCTATCGATACCAACCCGAAGAAATTCGAACTGGCGCGTCGCTTCGGTGCCACCGACTGCATTAACCCGAATGACTACGACAAACCAATTAAAGATGTTCTGCTGGATATCAACAAATGGGGTATCGACCATACCTTTGAATGCATCGGTAACGTCAACGTGATGCGTGCAGCGCTGGAAAGCGCGCACCGCGGCTGGGGTCAATCGGTGATCATCGGTGTCGCAGGATCTGGTCAGGAAATCTCCACCCGTCCATTCCAGTTGGTCACCGGTCGCGTATGGAAAGGTTCCGCGTTTGGCGGCGTGAAAGGTCGTTCCCAGTTACCGGGTATGGTTGAAGATGCGATGAAAGGTGATATCGATCTGGAACCGTTTGTCACGCATACCATGAGCCTGGATGAAATTAATGACGCCTTCGACCTGATGCATGAAGGTAAATCCATTCGAACCGTAATTCGTTACTGATTTCCCGCTGGTTTACCCCGTCCAGTTCAGATGGGGTTCTTAATACTCTCCCCGGGCAGCCGTCCGGGGGATTAACCGTGAGATAATGACTGATGGAACTCATTGAAAAACATGCCAGCTTTGGCGGCTGGCAAAATGTGTATCGGCATTATTCCCAATCACTGAAATGTGAAATGAATGTCGGCGTCTATCTCCCACCAAAAGCCGAGAATGAAAAATTGCCGGTGTTGTACTGGCTTTCAGGCCTGACCTGCAACGAGCAGAATTTCATTACTAAATCGGGGATGCAGCGTTACGCGGCTGAGCACAACATTATTGTTGTTGCGCCGGACACCAGTCCGCGAGGCAGTCATGTCGCAGATGCTGACCGTTACGATCTCGGGCAAGGTGCCGGGTTTTACCTGAACGCGACGCAAGCGCCGTGGAATGAACATTACAAAATGTATGACTATATCCGCAACGAGCTGCCGAATTTAGTGATGCATCATTTTCCAGCAACGGCCAGAAAGTCTATCTCAGGTCATTCTATGGGCGGGCTGGGCGCGCTGGTGCTGGCGTTACGTAACCCAGATGAATATGCCAGCGTCTCGGCGTTTTCGCCCATTGTCTCCCCATCGCAAGTACCGTGGGGACAGCAAGCCTTTGCCGCATATCTTGGTGAAAATAAAGATGCCTGGTTGGATTACGACCCGGTGAGTCTTATTTCACAAGGTCAACGCGTTGCGGAAATCATGGTTGATCAGGGATTGAGTGATGATTTTTACGCAGAACAGCTGCGGACTCCAAATCTTGAAAAGATCTGCCAGGAGATGAATATCAAGACGTTAATCCGTTATCACGAGGGTTATGATCACAGCTATTATTTTGTCTCCAGTTTTATTGGCGAGCATATTGCGTACCACGCCAATAAACTGAATATGCGTTGATAATAGTGCACGACTGCCGGATGCGGCGTAAACGCCTTATCCGGCCCACATTTCGCTCGTAAACCGTAGGCCTGATAAGACGCGAAAAGCGTCGCATCAGGCATCTGCGCACGGCTGCCGGATGCGGCGTGAACGCCTTATCCGGCCTACACTTCGCCCATAAACCGTAGGCCTGATAAGACTCGCAAAGCGTCGCATCAGGCATCTGCACACGATTTATCTATGTTTACCACATCAAATCATCAGGCACTTTGAAGTCGGCATACGGATCGTCTTCATCCTGCTCTTCGGCGCTGAGCGCGCTGTGCAACACAATACTGCTGGCATCACGCTGAGCAATTTTATCGGCAACGCTGGCGGGAATAATGGCGTATTCACCTTCGCTATTGTTATCAACCAACAAGCGGGCAATCGCCAGACGACCATTAATCAACTGCGTTTGCGTGAGCTTATCAACAAAAATCTTCTTAATCAGATTGCCGTCAGTGAAGTTAAAACCAATATCGCCATTGGCAATGGTAATTCGGTTCATTTCAATGAGCTGCTTCACCTGGGCTTTATATTCTTTCGCCAACGCCGCTTGTTTTTGTTGCTCGCTAAGCTGTTTATCACGCTCAAGCTGTGCCTTTTTATTTTCTTCTACCGCCGCCCGAGCTTCACGCGCCTGAACACGCGATTTTTTTGCCGTTCTCTCGACCTTCGCCGCTTTTTTGCTGGTGACTAGTCCCGCTTTGAGCAACTGCTCTTGTAAGGTAAGTTTTGCCATCTTTGTTTCCAAACCCGCTGAATAATTTTTAGCGAGTATACCTGTAAACGCCGTAGGTGTATTGGCGTGGGTTTTCTCTCACCTGTGACCTGGCGTCAGCATTTTAAATCTCACTTCGGCGTCAGCCTCGCCGAATGGCGCAAAACCTTTCGCGGTATGGCATGATAGCGCCCGGAAGAGAGTCAATTCAGGGTGGTGAATGTGAAACCAGTAACGCTATACGATGTCGCAGAGTATGCCGGTGTCTCTTATCAGACCGTTTCCCGCGTGGTGAACCAGGCCTGCCACGTTTCTGCGAAAACGCGGGAAAAAGTGGAAGCGGCGATGGCGGAGCTGAATTACATTCCCAACCGCGTGGCACAACAACTGGCGGGCAAACAGTCGTTGCTGATTGGCGTTGCCACCTCCAGTCTGGCCCTGCACGCGCCGTCGCAAATTGTTGCGGCGATAAAATCTCGCGCCGATCAACTGGGTGCCAGCGTGGTGGTGTCGATGGTAGAACGAAGCGGCGTCGAAGCCTGTAAAGCGGCGGTGCACAATCTTCTCGCGCAACGCGTCAGTGGGCTGATCATTAACTATCCGCTGGATGACCAGGATGCCATTGCTGTGGAAGCTGCCTGCGCTAATGTTCCGGCGTTATTTCTTGATGTCTCTGACCAGACTCCCATCAACAGTATTATTTTCTCCCATGAAGACGGTACGCGACTGGGCGTGGAGCACCTGGTCGCATTGGGTCATCAGCAAATCGCGCTGTTAGCAGGCCCATTAAGTTCTGTCTCGGCGCGTCTGCGTCTGGCAGGCTGGCATAAATATCTCACACGCAATCAAATTCAGCCGATAGCGGAACGGGAAGGCGACTGGAGTGCCATGTCCGGTTTTCAACAAACCATGCAAATGCTAAATGAGGGCATCGTTCCCACTGCGATGCTGGTTGCCAACGATCAGATGGCGCTGGGCGCAATGCGCGCCATTACCGAGTCCGGGCTGCGCGTTGGTGCGGATATCTCGGTAGTGGGATACGACGATACCGAAGACAGCTCGTGTTATATCCCGCCGTTAACCACCATCAAACAGGATTTTCGCCTGCTGGGGCAAACCAGCGTGGACCGCTTGCTGCAACTCTCTCAGGGCCAGGCGGTGAAGGGCAATCAGCTGTTGCCCGTCTCACTGGTGAAAAGAAAAACCACCCTTCCGCCCAATACGCAAACCGCCTCTCCCCGCGCGTTGGCCGATTCATTAATGCAGCTGGCACGACAAGTTTCCCGACTGGAAAGCGGGCAGTGAGCGCAACACAATTAATGTGAGTCAGCTCACTCATTAGGCACCCCAGTCTTTACACTCTATGTGTCCGGCTCGTATGTTGCGTGAAATTGTGAGCGGATAACAATTTCACACAGGATACAGCTATGACTATGATTACGGATTCTCTGGCCGTCGTATTACAACGTCGTGACTGGGAAAACCCTGGCGTTACCCAACTTAATCGCCTTGCGGCACATCCCCCTTTCGCCAGCTGGCGTAATAGCGAAGAGGCCCGCACCGATCGCCCTTCCCAACAGTTGCGCAGCCTGAATGGCGAATGGCGCTTTGCCTGGTTTCCGGCACCAGAAGCGGTGCCGGAAAGCTGGCTGGAGCGCGATCTTCCTGACGCCGATACTGTCGTCGTCCCCTCAAACTGGCAGATGCACGGTTACGATGCGCCTATCTACACCAACGTGACCTATCCCATTACGGTCAATCCGCCGTTTGTTCCCGCGGAGAATCCGACAGGTTGTTACTCGCTCACATTTAATATTGATGAAAGCTGGCTACAGGAAGGCCAGACGCGAATTATTTTTGATGGCGTTAACTCGGCGTTTCATCTGTGGTGCAACGGGCGCTGGGTCGGTTACGGCCAGGACAGCCGTTTGCCGTCTGAATTTGACCTGAGCGCATTTTTACACGCCGGAGAAAACCGCCTCGCGGTGATGGTGCTGCGCTGGAGTGACGGCAGTTATCTGGAAGATCAGGATATGTGGCGGATGAGCGGCATTTTCCGTGACGTCTCGTTGCTGCATAAACCGACCACGCAAATCAGCGATTTCCAAGTTACCACTCGCTTTAATGATGATTTCAGCCGCGCAGTACTGGAGGCAGAAGTTCAGATGTACGGCGAGCTGCGCGATGAACTGCGGGTGACGGTTTCTTTGTGGCAGGGTGAAACGCAGGTCGCCAGCGGCACCGCGCCTTTCGGCGGTGAAATTATCGATGAGCGTGGCGGTTATGCCGATCGCGTCACGCTACGCCTGAACGTTGAAAATCCGGAACTGTGGAGCGCCGAAATCCCGAATCTCTATCGTGCGGTGGTTGAACTGCACACCGCCGACGGCACGCTGATTGAAGCAGAAGCCTGCGATGTCGGTTTCCGCGAGGTGCGGATTGAAAATGGTCTGCTGCTGCTGAACGGCAAGCCGTTGCTGATTCGCGGCGTTAACCGTCACGAGCATCATCCTCTGCATGGTCAGGTCATGGATGAGCAGACGATGGTGCAGGATATCCTGCTGATGAAGCAGAACAACTTTAACGCCGTGCGCTGTTCGCATTATCCGAACCATCCGCTGTGGTACACGCTGTGCGACCGCTACGGCCTGTATGTGGTGGATGAAGCCAATATTGAAACCCACGGCATGGTGCCAATGAATCGTCTGACCGATGATCCGCGCTGGCTACCCGCGATGAGCGAACGCGTAACGCGGATGGTGCAGCGCGATCGTAATCACCCGAGTGTGATCATCTGGTCGCTGGGGAATGAATCAGGCCACGGCGCTAATCACGACGCACTCTATCGCTGGATCAAATCTGTCGATCCTTCCCGCCCGGTACAGTATGAAGGCGGCGGAGCCGACACCTCCGCAACCGATATTATTTGCCCGATGTACGCGCGCGTGGATGAAGACCAGCCCTTCCCGGCGGTGCCGAAATGGTCCATTAAAAAATGGCTTTCGCTGCCTGGAGAAATGCGCCCGCTGATCCTTTGCGAATATGCCCACGCGATGGGTAACAGTCTTGGCGGCTTCGCTAAATACTGGCAGGCGTTTCGTCAGTACCCCCGTTTACAGGGCGGCTTCGTCTGGGACTGGGTGGATCAGTCGCTGATTAAATATGATGAAAACGGCAACCCGTGGTCGGCTTACGGCGGTGATTTTGGCGATACGCCGAACGATCGCCAGTTCTGTATGAACGGTCTGGTCTTTGCCGACCGCACGCCGCATCCGGCGCTGACGGAAGCAAAACACCAACAGCAGTATTTCCAGTTCCGTTTATCCGGGCGAATCATCGAAGTGACCAGCGAATACCTGTTCCGTCATAGCGATAACGAGTTCCTGCACTGGATGGTGGCGCTGGATGGCAAGCCGCTGGCAAGCGGTGAAGTGCCTCTGGATGTTGGCCCGCAAGGTAAGCAGTTGATTGAACTGCCTGAACTGCCGCAGCCGGAGAGCGCCGGACAACTCTGGCTAACGGTACGCGTAGTGCAACCAAACGCGACCGCATGGTCAGAAGCCGGACACATCAGCGCCTGGCAGCAATGGCGTCTGGCGGAAAACCTCAGCGTGACACTCCCCTCCGCGTCCCACGCCATCCCTCAACTGACCACCAGCGGAACGGATTTTTGCATCGAGCTGGGTAATAAGCGTTGGCAATTTAACCGCCAGTCAGGCTTTCTTTCACAGATGTGGATTGGCGATGAAAAACAACTGCTGACCCCGCTGCGCGATCAGTTCACCCGTGCGCCGCTGGATAACGACATTGGCGTAAGTGAAGCGACCCGCATTGACCCTAACGCCTGGGTCGAACGCTGGAAGGCGGCGGGCCATTACCAGGCCGAAGCGGCGTTGTTGCAGTGCACGGCAGATACACTTGCCGACGCGGTGCTGATTACGACCGCCCACGCGTGGCAGCATCAGGGGAAAACCTTATTTATCAGCCGGAAAACCTACCGGATTGATGGGCACGGTGAGATGGTCATCAATGTGGATGTTGCGGTGGCAAGCGATACACCGCATCCGGCGCGGATTGGCCTGACCTGCCAGCTGGCGCAGGTCTCAGAGCGGGTAAACTGGCTCGGCCTGGGGCCGCAAGAAAACTATCCCGACCGCCTTACTGCAGCCTGTTTTGACCGCTGGGATCTGCCATTGTCAGACATGTATACCCCGTACGTCTTCCCGAGCGAAAACGGTCTGCGCTGCGGGACGCGCGAATTGAATTATGGCCCACACCAGTGGCGCGGCGACTTCCAGTTCAACATCAGCCGCTACAGCCAACAACAACTGATGGAAACCAGCCATCGCCATCTGCTGCACGCGGAAGAAGGCACATGGCTGAATATCGACGGTTTCCATATGGGGATTGGTGGCGACGACTCCTGGAGCCCGTCAGTATCGGCGGAATTCCAGCTGAGCGCCGGTCGCTACCATTACCAGTTGGTCTGGTGTCAAAAATAATAATAACCGGGCAGGCTATGTCTGCCCGTATTTCGCGTAAGGAAATCCATTATGTACTATTTAAAAAACACAAACTTTTGGATGTTCGGTTTATTCTTTTACTTTTTTATCATGGGGGCCTACTTCCCGTTTTTCCCGATTTGGCTACATGACATCAACCATATCAGCAAAAGTGATACGGGTATTATTTTTGCCGCTATTTCTCTGTTCTCGCTATTATTCCAACCGCTGTTTGGTCTGCTTTCTGACAAACTCGGGCTGCGCAAATACCTGCTGTGGATTATTACCGGCATGTTAGTGATGTTTGCGCCGTTCTTTATTTTTATCTTCGGACCACTGTTACAATACAACATTTTAGTAGGATCGATTGTTGGTGGTATTTATCTTGGCTTTTGTTTTAACGCCGGTGCGCCAGCAGTAGAGGCATTTATCGAGAAAGTCAGCCGTCGCAGTAATTTCGAATTTGGTCGCGCGCGGATGTTTGGCTGTGTTGGCTGGGCGCTGTGTGCCTCGATTGTCGGCATCATGTTCACCATCAATAATCAGTTTGTTTTCTGGCTGGGTTCTGGCTGTGCACTCATCCTCGCCGTTTTACTCTTTTTCGCCAAAACGGATGCGCCCTCTTCAGCCACGGTTGCCAATGCGGTAGGTGCCAACCATTCGGCATTTAGCCTTAAGCTGGCGCTGGAACTGTTCAGACAGCCAAAACTGTGGTTTTTGTCACTGTATGTTATTGGCGTTTCCTGCACCTACGATGTTTTTGACCAACAGTTTGCTAATTTCTTTACTTCGTTTTTTGCTACCGGTGAACAGGGTACGCGGGTATTTGGCTACGTAACGACAATGGGCGAATTACTTAATGCCTCGATTATGTTCTTTGCGCCACTGATCATTAATCGCATCGGTGGGAAAAATGCCCTGCTGCTGGCTGGCACTATTATGTCTGTACGTATTATTGGCTCATCGTTCGCCACCTCAGCGCTGGAAGTAGTTATTCTGAAAACGCTGCATATGTTTGAAGTACCGTTCCTGCTGGTGGGCTGCTTTAAATATATTACCAGCCAGTTTGAAGTGCGTTTTTCAGCGACGATTTATCTGGTCTGTTTCTGCTTCTTTAAGCAACTGGCGATGATTTTTATGTCTGTACTGGCGGGCAATATGTATGAAAGCATCGGTTTCCAGGGCGCTTATCTGGTGCTGGGTCTGGTGGCGCTGGGCTTCACCTTAATTTCCGTGTTCACGCTTAGCGGCCCCGGCCCGCTTTCCTTGCTGCGTCGCCAGGTGAATGAAGTCGCTTAAGCAATTAATGTCGGATGCGGCGCGAGCGCCTTATCCGACCAACATATCAGGGCGGAATGATCGCAATGAACATGTCGATGACAGAAAGAATAAAAGCAGGCAAGCTATTTACCGATATGTGCGAAGGCTTACCTGAAAAAAGACTTCGTGGAAAAACGTTAATGTATGAGTTTAATCACTCGCATCCATCAGAAGTTGATAAAAGAGAAAGTCTGATTAAAGAAATGTTTGCCACGGTAGGGGAAAACGCCTGGGTAGAACCCCCCGTCTATTTCTCTTACGGTTCCAACATCTATATAGGCCGCAATTTTTATGCAAATTTCAATTTAACCATTGTCGACGACTACACGGTAACGATCGGTGATAACGTACTGATTGCACCCAACGTTACTCTTTCCGTTACGGGACACCCGGTACACCATGAATTGAGAAAAAACGGAGAGATGTACTCTTTTCCGATAACGATTGGCAATAACGTCTGGATCGGAAGTCATGTGGTTATTAATCCAGGCGTCACCATCGGGGATAATTCTGTTATTGGCGCGGGTAGTGTCGTCACAAAAGACATTCCACCAAACGTCGTGGCTGCTGGCGTTCCTTGTCGGGTTATTCGCGAAATAAACGACCGGGATAAGCAATATTATTTCAAAGATTTTAAAGTTGAGTCTTCAGTTTAAATAAGCAAAATTGCCTGATGCGCTCCGCTTATCAGGCCTACAATTTCAGAGATCTACGTAGGCCGGATAAGGTGTTCACGCCGCATCCGGCATAAACTACGCTCGCGGTAACCCAGCCGATTACCGTTTGTAATCGATGGCTTCTGGCTGCTCCAGATATACGGTGGTTTGTGCCGGTTGTGTGCTGGCAATCACCTTGCCGCCACGTACCGAATAACGTACCGGAACCTGACGGCGCAGCGCATCAAACCCATTTTCAGCCGGCAGGATAATCAGGTTGGCGCTGTTTCCGGCGGCAATGCCGTAATCCTGCAAATTCAACGTCCTGGCGCTATGGTGGGTGATTAAATTCAGGCCGTCGTTAATCTGCCCGTAGCCCATCAGTTGGCAAACATGCAGCCCCATATGCAGCACTTGCAGCATATTCGCCGTTCCCAGCGGATACCACGGATCGAAGACATCATCGTGACCAAAGCAGACGTTAATGCCGGACTCCAGCATCTCTTTAACGCGCGTGATGCCGCGACGTTTTGGATACGTATCGAAACGTCCTTGCAGATGAATATTGACCAACGGGTTGGCGACAAAGTTAATACCGGACATTTTCAGCAAACGAAACAGGCGCGAAGTATACGCCCCGTTATAGGAGTGCATTGCCGTAGTATGGCTGGCGGTGACTCGCGCGCCCATGCCTTCACGGTGCGCCAGGGCAGCAACGGTTTCGACAAAGCGTGATTGCTCATCATCAATCTCGTCACAGTGAACATCGATGAGACGGTCGTATTTTTGCGCCAGGGCGAAGGTTTTATGCAGCGACTCCACGCCATATTCACGGGTAAATTCAAAATGCGGAATCGCCCCAACAACATCTGCCCCTAAGCGTAGCGCCTCTTCCAGCAACGCTTCACCGTTGGGATACGACAAAATCCCTTCCTGCGGGAAGGCGACGATTTGTAGATCAATCCACGGCGCAACTTCCTGTTTCACTTCCAGCATTGCTTTCAGCGCAGTCAGCGTTGCGTCCGAAACATCGACATGGGTACGCACATGCTGAATGCCGTTGGCAATCTGCCATTTCAGCGTTTGCCATGCGCGTTGTTTCACATCGTCATGAGTTAATAACGCTTTGCGCTCGGCCCAGCGTTCAATGCCTTCAAACAGCGTGCCGGACTGATTCCAGTTCGGTTGTCCGGCGGTTTGCGTGGTGTCCAGGTGAATATGCGGCTCCACAAACGGCGGTAAAACTAAACCTTGTTCGGCATCCAGGCTGTTTTCAGTTACGGGCATCACACCAGATTGCGTATCAATGGCGCTGATTTTTCCGTCGTGAAGATGAATCTGCCACAGCCCCTCTTTGCCGGGTAACCGGGCGTTAATAATTGTTTGTAAAGCGTTATTCGACACTGTTAGCCTCCACATGCGTCATTGCTGCTGTCGTTTTACGATTCAAAATCGGGTTAAGGATCAGATAGCTCAGCGCGCCACCTAATACCGCGTTGACCGGAACAATTCCCGGTAACCAGTGGCCTGCGGCAATCCCCAGCGCGACCGCCAGAATCGCCACCCAATTGACACTCATCATACGCGTGGTCGCAAAGTGCTCATAGCGGCGACGGTTCATCAGATAATCAGCGATGATCACGCCGCCCACCGGAGGAATAGCTGCCGAAAGGAAGGTCAACCAGCCGACAAAATTGTTATACAGCCATAATGCGCAGACCGTACCGATAATACCGTTAATCACCGAAAGGGTTTTGCTCGACATACCGGTAATGTTGGCGAAACCTAAACCCGACGCATAGAGCGCGTTATCGTTGGTGGTCCAGATATTCAGCCCCAGCACCACAATCGCAGGCAGCAGCAGGCCCTGAGCAATCATCACATCAGAGATATCCGCCATCCCCAGTGCCGCCGCGCCCGCTGCACCGAAAATAAACATCAACGAGTTGCCGAGGAAAAAGGCCACCATCGCCACCAGCACCGCCAGTTTGGCATTACGACCAAACCGGACAAAGTCAGCGGTGAGCGTGCCCGCACTGATAAATGACCCCACAACCAGCGCCAGCGCGACATTGAAATCTAACGGTTGTGCGGGAACGACCGCTTTTAATGCGTCCAGGCCGCCCATGCCGTTAACGGCCAACCACACGGAATAACCGCCAAGACAGGCGATAGCCGGAACCGCAATCACCGAAAGAACTGTCAGCGCCGAAATGCCAAAGAAGACGGTGACGGTCATCAGTAAACCGGAGACGGCAATCAGCAAATTAATATCCAGCCCGGTTGCCTTGCCCACCGGAATAGCAAACATCGCCACGCCAACGCCAAACCAGCCAACCTGGGTGCCGCCCAGCAGCAGTGAAGGCAACCATGAGCCTTTAACACCAAACGAGAAGCGAGCAAGAAGATGGGTGGTCAGGCCGGTTTTTGCGCCAATGTAACCAAGAAATGAAGTGTAAATACCGAGGAGAAGATTACCGATGAGAACTGCGAGGAAGAAATCATGATAGCTAAGACCGGTTCCGAGAGTGCCGCCGGTCCACATACTGGCGGAAAAGAAGGTTAATCCCAGCATGACGAACGTCAATGCCAATACCCCTTTCCGCGCCGACTGCGGGACTGGCCCCTGGCTAAAGTTGTTATCTTGCGACACGAAATTCCCCCTTTTTGCTGTTTGAAACCCAAAAAATCCGCCGCATTCTATTCATCTGAAGATAAAAAGCAATCGTTTTCGTATGGGGATATATTTCTTATATGAATGAGTACAAAAAGGCGGGGGAAAGTTATCTGTGTAAAAACAGTGGGTAGGCATGATAAGACGCGTCAGCGTCGCATCAGGCATCTGCGCATGGTGTCGGATGCGGCGCGAGCGCCTTATCCGACCTACGGTTCAGGCCTGTAGGCATGATAAGACGCGTCAGCGTCGCATCAGGCATCTGCGCACGGTGTCGGATGCGGCGCGAGCGCCTTATCCGACCTACTCTTCCATCGCCTGGCGGATCTGATCCAACGACGCCGGATCATCAATGGTCGTCAGATCCCCCGGATCGCGTCCTTCGCAAATCGCCTGGATCGTGCGGCGCAGCATTTTTCCGGATCGCGTTTTTGGCAATTGCGAGACAAACCAGACGTGCGCCGGGCGGCCAAAGTTGCCAATCTGGCTGTCCACCAGCGCCATAATCGCCTTCTCTTGCGAGTGCGCCACCTCACGATCTTCCAGACTGTCGCTCTCTTTCGGAATGACAAACGCCACTGCCACCTGCCCTTTCAGCGCATCTTTCACCCCAACCACCGCCACTTCGGCAACGCCCGGATGACTGGAGATACTCTCTTCAATCTCACGCGTCCCCAGCCGATGCCCGGCAACGTTAATTACATCGTCAGTGCGCCCGAGAATAAAGTGATAACCGTCAGCGTCACGGATGCCCCAGTCAAAGGTGGCGTACACCGGGCGGGAAAACAGCGACCAGTACGTCTTCACAAAGCGGTCGTCGTCGCCCCAGATGGTCTGAATACAGCCTGGCGGCAATGGCCCCTCCACTACCAGCATCCCTTTCTCATTGACGCCACACGGTTCGCCGGTGACTTCATTGAGCAACTGCACGTTATAGCCATACATCGGCACGCCGGGGCTTCCCAGACGCGTCGGCCTGTCATCCAGACCGCGAGCAATCGCCATAATCGGCCAGCCGGATTCGGTCTGCCAGTAGTTGTCGATGACCGGCACATCCAGCGTATTGCTCACCCAACTGGCGGTCGGCTCGTCCAGCGGTTCTCCAGCCAGATAGAGCACTTCCAGCGACGAAAGATCGTGTTTGCGAATTTCAGCGGTAGGGAATTTTTTCAGCACGCGAATGGCGGTCGGCGCTGAAAACATGCGGCTAACCTGATATTTCTCGACAATTTTCCACCACACGCCGCAGTCCGGCCAGGTCGGCAATCCTTCGTAAACGATAGTCGCCATCCCCGCCAGCAGCGGCGCGTAAACGATATACGAATGCCCTACCACCCAGCCGATATCCGAAGCACAAAAGAACACGCCGCCCGCTTTGCCGCCAAAAATGGTGTCCATCGAGGTCGCCAGCGCCACCGCATATCCGCCGACATCACGCTGCACACCTTTAGGTTTGCCGGTCGTGCCGGAGGTGTAGAGAATGCAGGAGGTTTCGTTGGATTCCAGCCATGCCACCGGCACCCGCGCGCCGATGTGCTGATGGCGCAACGACGCGAAATCGACATCCCGCCCGCTAACGCGCGCCATTTTCGCCAGCCCGCGATCCACCAGTAAAACGTGACGCGGCTGATGCTGTGCCTGACTTATCGCATCGTCGAGCAATTTTTTATACGGAATGATTTTACCGCCGCGCGCCCCGGCATCAGCCGAGACAATCAGCACCGGTTTAGCGTCATCAATTCGCGCCGCCACGCTGTGCGAAGCAAATCCCCCAAACACCACCGAATGAATAGCGCCAATGCGCGCGCAGGCCAGCAGGGTAATATGCGCTTCGGCAATCATCGGCATATACACCAGCACCCGATCGCCACGCTGCACGCCCAGTGAGCGCAGCATTGACGCCACCGCATTCACTTCGTCATGTAACTGGCGGAAGGTAAAGGTACGCTCTTCCTCTGTTTCCGAAGAGACGGCAATCAATGCCAGCGCCTCTGGCTGTTTCTCCAGCCAGCGATCGATAGCGTTGTGACACAAGTTGGTTCGGCCTTCACAAAACCAACGGGCAAACGGCGGGTTGCTGTGGTCTAGCGTTTGCGTAAAGGGCGTCTGCCAGTCAATACGCCGGGCCTGCTCGGCCCAGAACTGCTCCGGTTCGTTAATCGAACGCTGATAAAATTCGCTAAAAGACATAATGCTCTCCTGTTGAACTTACGCCTTACCGCCGTTTACTTAAATGACGTACAGGTCGAGATACTCATTGACCGGCATCTGTTCCAGGCGAGTTCTGTCGAGAGAAACCTCCAGAATGCGCTGCTGCTGGCGAGTCGGGAACTGGCGCGCGAGATTGATTTTGAATTTCTCGACCAGTTTCGGAATGCCATCCTGACGGCGGCGAGCATGACCAATGGGGTACTCCACCACCACTTCTTCAAAGCGCGTGCCGTCGGTGAACTCAAGGGTTATGGCATTGGCGATGGCGCGTTTTTCCGGGTCGTGGTAGTCAGCGGTAAACGCCGGATCTTCAAAGCAATTGATCTTCTCGCGCAGGGCGTCGATGCGTTTATCTTGCGCAACGTTGTCCTCGTAATCTGCCGCCGTTAAGCGCCCGAACAGCAGCGGGATCGCCACCATGTACTGAATGCAGTGGTCGCGGTCAGCCGGGTTATTGAGCGGCCCTTTTTTGTCGATGATGCGAATACAGGCTTCGTGGGTGCGAATGGTCACTTTTTCGATATCCGCCGCCGTTTTGCCTGCTGCCTGCATCTGTTCATAGAGCGTCATCGCTGCTTCAACTGCCGTCTGGGAGTGGAACTCCGCCGGGAAGGAGATTTTGAACAGCACATTTTCCATCACGTAAGAACCATACGGGCGCTGGAAGCGGAACGATTCGCCTTTAAAGGAGACGTCGTAGAAGCCCCACACAGGCGCAGTCAGGGCTGACGGATAACCCATTTCGCCGGTTTTCGCCATCAGTGCCAGACGTACCGCGCGGGAAGTAGCATCGCCCGCCGCCCAGGATTTACGCGTGCCGGTGTTCGGCGCATGGCGATAGGTGCGCAGCGACTGACCGTCCACCCACGCCAGCGAAACGGCGTTGAGAATTTCCTCGCGGGTCAGGCCGAGCATTTCGGCGACCACGGCGGTGGAAGCCACTTTCACTAACAGAACGTGGTCGAGACCAACGCGGTTAAAGGAGTTTTCCAGCGCGATGCAGCCCTGAATTTCATGGGCTTTGATCATTCCGGTCAGCACCTGTTTCATGGTCAACGGCGCTTTGCCGCTGGCGACCGCGTTGCGCGAAAGCCAGTCCGCCGTTGCCAGAATGCCGCCGAGGTTGTCGGAAGGATGCCCCCACTCCGCCGCCAGCCAGGTATCGTTGAAATCGAGCCAACGGATCATCGCGCCAATGTTAAATGCCGCCTGGACGGGGTCGAGCTGAAACTGAGTTCCGGGAACGCGCACGCCGTTGGGTACGACGGTGCCGGGGACAATTGGCCCCAGCAGTTTTTTACAGGCCGGATATTCGAGAGCTTCCAGACCGCAGCCGAGCGTGTCGAGCAGGCAGTAATGTGCGGTGTCGTAGGCTACTCTGGAGCTGATTTCGTAGTTCATCACGTAATCGACGATATCAACGATTTCACGATCAAATTCCGGGCGAATGTTGTTGATTTGAGCTGACATTGGGTACGTTTCCTTATTGTTATTCGTAGAGGTTTACTGGCGCTTATCCAGCGCGACAAACTGGCGGTCTTCCGGTCCAACATAATTGGCGGAAGGACGGATAATTTTGTTGTCCTGACGTTGTTCGATAATGTGCGCCGCCCAGCCAGTGACGCGGGCGATAACAAACAGTGGTGTGAACATCTCGGTGGGAACACCCATCATGTTGTAGGAAACAGCGGAGAACCAGTCGAGATTGGGGAACATCTTTTTGCTCTCCCACATCACTGTTTCCAGGCGATCGGCGATGTTGTACATCTTCAGCGAGCCGCCTTCCTGCGAGAGCTGCTTTGCCACGCGTTTGATCACCTGGTGGCGCGGGTCGGCGATGGTATAAACCGGATGCCCAAAACCAATGACCACTTCTTTGTTTTCCACCCGCTTACGGATATCAGCTTCGGCTTCGTCCGGCGTTTCGTAGCGTTGCTGGACCTCCAGCGACACTTCATTCGCCCCGCCGTGCTTCGGCCCGCGCAGTGCACCAATCGCGCCAATAATCGCGGAATACATATCAGAGCCGGTGCCCGCAATCACCCGGCTGGTAAAGGTGGAGGCGTTAAACTCGTGTTCGGCGTACAGCACCAGCGAAATATGCATCGCCTTTTCCCAGCTTTGCGACGGCTTTTCGCCATGCAGCAGATGCAGGAAGTGACCGCCGATGGAGTCGTCATCGGTTTCCGGCAGAATGCGTTCGCCGTTGTGGCTGTAGTGATACCAGTAGAGAAGAATCGAGCTAAGTGACGCCAGCAGTTTGTCGGCAATATCCCGCGCGCCAGAGACGGTATGCCCCTCTTTTTCTGGCAGCGTGCAGCCGAGCGCGGAAACGCCGGTGCGCATAACATCCATCGGGTGTGACGCCGCCGGTAAGGCTTCCAGCACGGTACGCACGTTAGCCGGTAGACCACGCAGGGCTTTCAGTTTCGTTTTGTAGGCGGCGAGTTCGTCACGGGTCGGCAGTTTGCCGTGGATCAGCAGATGCGCTACTTCTTCAAATTCGCAATGTTCCGCCAGATCAAGAATATCGTAACCACGGTAATGCAAGTCATTGCCACTTTTACCCACGGTGCAGAGCGCCGTATTGCCCGCCGGAACGCCAGAAAGTGCTACCGATTTTTTCGGTTTAATGACATGGGTACTGTTTTGCAGGATCGTTGTGTCGCTCATATTGTCCTCGTCATTGTTATCATTTGTAGGGTCGAGATTGTTGTCGGATGCGACGCTATGCGTCTTATCCGACCTACAGTTCAGTTCACCTCGTAGGCCTGATAAGTCGCGTCAGCGGCGCATCAGGCATCGGTTGTCGAATACAACCAACGGGCGTTTTTATTTCACCTGACCACGGGCAAACAGGTCGTCGAGCTTCTCTTCGTACTGGTAGTAGTTGATGCTTTCGTACAGCTCGTTGCGGGTTTGCATGGTGTCGATGACGCTTTTCTGCGTGCCTTCCTGGCGCAGGACGTTGTAGACATGTTCAGCGGCGCGGTTCATGGCGCGGAAAGCAGAAAGGGGATACAGCGCCATTGCGACATGGGCGCTGCGTAATTCGTCGGTGGTAAACAGCGGCGTGGCACCAAATTCAGTAATGTTGGCAAGGATCGGCACCTGCACCGCATCGGCAAACTGGCGGTACATGGCGAGTTCGGTAATTGCTTCCGGGAACAGCATCTCGGCACCCGCTTCAACATAGGCCTCCGCTCGTTCGATTGCCGCATCCAGCCCCTCTACCGCCAGCGCATCGGTGCGCGCCATGATCACAAAATCAGGATCGGTTTTCGCATCCACCGCCGCGCAGATCCGATCCACCATCTCTTCTTTCGAGACGATCGCTTTATTCGGACGATGACCGCAGCGTTTCGCACCAACCTGATCTTCAATATGCAATCCTGCCGCACCGGCTTTAATCATTGATTTCACCGTACGCGCCACGTTAAAGGCTGAAGAACCAAAACCGATATCCGCATCCACCAGCAGCGGCAGCGAACAAACGTCGGTGATACGGCGAATATCTGTCAGCACGTCATCAAGAGTAGAAATACCGAGATCGGGCAGCCCCAGCGACCCTGCCGCCACGCCACCGCCGGAGAGATAAATTGCCTGATATCCGGCACGCTGCGCCAACAGCGCATGGTTGGCGTTAATGGTGCCAACAATCTGCAATGGATTTTCTTTAGACAGTGCAGCGCGAAACGCTTTACCTGGAGAGTGTAGAGACATAGCCCATCCTTTGTTATCAACTTGTTATTTGCGTTGATAAAGACAAAGCAAGGGGTGTGCCACAATTGACTGAATAAAATTAAATGTTTAATTTCAATTTGTTATAAATAAAGTCATGAAGTAATCCGCAAATATGCGTTTCAGTTAACGTTTCAGGCAATGTTTCACCGCGTTTCATTGCAACAATTATGAAACAAGGCTAAACCCAATATTCGGTTTCTTAACTTTGCGGTGCGCTATGGCACATCCACCACGGCTGAATGACGACAAACCGGTTATCTGGACGGTATCGGTGACGCGCTTATTCGAGCTGTTTCGCGATATCAGCCTCGAGTTTGATCACCTGGCGAACATTACCCCTATTCAGCTTGGCTTTGAAAAAGCAGTGACCTACATCCGCAAGAAACTGGCAAACGAACGCTGCGACGCCATCATCGCCGCTGGCTCTAACGGCGCGTACCTGAAAAGCCGCCTGTCAGTGCCAGTTATTTTGATTAAACCGAGCGGCTACGATGTGTTACAGGCACTGGCAAAAGCCGGAAAACTCACCTCTTCTATCGGCGTTGTCACTTATCAGGAAACCATTCCGGCACTGGTGGCGTTTCAAAAAACCTTTAATTTGCGCCTCGACCAACGTAGCTACATTACCGAAGAAGACGCGCGCGGGCAGATTAACGAGCTGAAAGCCAACGGCACCGAAGCGGTGGTCGGCGCGGGGCTGATTACCGATCTGGCAGAAGAAGCCGGAATGACCGGAATTTTTATCTATTCCGCCGCCACCGTGCGCCAGGCGTTCAGCGATGCGCTGGATATGACGCGCATGTCGTTACGCCATAACACTCACGATGCTACCCGTAACGCCCTGCGTACTCGTTACGTGCTGGGCGATATGCTCGGTCAATCACCACAGATGGAACAGGTGCGGCAGACTATTTTGCTGTATGCCCGCTCCAGTGCGGCGGTGTTGATTGAGGGGGAAACGGGGACGGGCAAAGAGCTGGCGGCCCAGGCGATTCATCGGGAATATTTTGCCCGCCACGATGCGCGACAGGGCAAAAAGTCGCATCCGTTTGTTGCCGTCAACTGCGGAGCGATTGCCGAATCGCTGCTGGAAGCGGAGCTGTTTGGCTATGAGGAAGGGGCGTTTACCGGCTCGCGACGCGGAGGTCGCGCCGGGCTGTTCGAAATCGCCCACGGTGGCACGCTGTTTCTTGACGAGATAGGCGAAATGCCGCTGCCGTTGCAGACTCGGCTGCTGCGGGTGCTGGAAGAAAAAGAGGTCACCCGCGTCGGCGGGCATCAGCCTGTTCCGGTGGATGTGCGAGTCATTAGCGCCACTCACTGCAATCTGGAAGAAGATATGCGGCAAGGGCAGTTTCGCCGTGATCTGTTTTATCGGCTGAGTATTTTGCGTCTGCAATTGCCACCACTGCGCGAGCGGGTGACGGATATTCTGCCGCTGGCGGAAAGTTTTTTGAAAGTGTCTCTGGCTGCACTTGCTGCCCCGTTTTCTTCCGCATTACGCCAGGGATTACAGGCAAGCGAAACCGTGCTGGTGCACTACGACTGGCCGGGCAATATTCGAGAACTGCGCAATATGATGGAGCGACTGGCGCTGTTTTTAAGTGTGGAACCGACGCCGGATTTAACGCCGCAGTTTTTGCAGCTGCTACTGCCGGAGCTGGCGCGCGAGTCGGCGAAAATTCCCGCTCCACGCTTACTGACACCACAACAGGCACTGGAGAAATTTAAAGGCGATAAAACAGCAGCGGCGAATTATTTAGGCATAAGCCGGACGACGTTCTGGCGGCGGCTGAAAAGCTGAACTGCCGAATGCAGCGCGAACGCTTTATCCGGCATAAATTTCAATAGATGATGATCACCGATAAACTTACGCATCGGGGATGTTTACATAGGATTCAGAATTACTTCTTCTTATAAATATTTGCCGTGCCGTGGATCTTATTGTCAGTTTGACCAGAGGTCAGTACCAACACATCAGCCCCTTTTTCATCGGCTTTTTTGATCAAATCTTCTTTCGCATCTGCGGTCGACATTTCATTACTGGTTGAAATATCACCTATTTTTTCATATTGCGATGCAACCTTTTCAAATTCCGCTTTGGTCATTAATTCTGCGGCATAGACATTGGTAACGGCAAACGCTAACGCACCGACTAACATTTTAGAGATTATTTTCATATTACGGCTCCAGAGTTGTTATCACACTATCACCCACCCACATTATTGGGTTGATTAATAATTAGTTCAGTCAGGGCATAAACGCCAGTAACCGGAAATAAGACACTTTGTGATCTCTCTCGCACCCGATTATTTTTGGTAGAAATATGATGAAGTTACTTCACTTATTTATGGATGAAATCACTATGGATCCTTTGCACGCCGTTTACCTGACCGTAGGATTGTTCGTGATTACTTTTTTTAATCCGGGAGCCAATCTCTTTGTGGTAGTACAAACCAGCCTGGCTTCCGGTCGACGCGCGGGGGTGTTGACCGGGCTGGGCGTGGCGCTGGGCGATGCATTTTATTCCGGGTTGGGTTTGTTTGGTCTTGCAACGCTAATTACGCAGTGTGAGGAGATTTTTTCGCTTATCAGAATCGTCGGCGGCGCTTATCTCTTATGGTTTGCATGGTGTAGCATGCACCGCCTGTCAACACCGCAAATGAGCACACTACAACAACCGATTAGCGCCCCCTGGTATGTCTTTTTCCGCCGTGGATTAATTACCGATCTCTCTAACCCGCAAACCGCTTTATTTTTTATCAGTATTTTCTCAGTAACATTACATGCCGAAACACCAACATGGGCACGATTAATGGCCTGGGCGGGGATTGTGCTCGCATCAATTATCTGGCGAGTCTTTCTTAGTCAGGCGTTTTCTTTGCCCGCAGTGCGTCATGCTTATGGGCGTATGCAACGCGTTGCCAGTTGGGTTATTGGTGCAATTATTGGTGTATTCGCGCTACGCCTGATTTACGAAGGGGTGACGCAGCGGTGAGCAGATAATTTACTCTCTACGTCATCAACCTGATTTGCCGAATCCCAACCATCGGCGATGATAGCCCCCGTAATGCGTGGTCCTTATTTCCGATAAGTTTACTTGAGTCTTTAGCTTCCCATTTCAGCCCACTCTCCCCTGTGTGGGCTTTTTTCATTGATCTGACCCGTCCTGAATAGCCAAACAATGGCAATGTTCCACTTTGCAGGGATGAAAATAAGGGGATCTGATTCAGAAGAGTTTTGAAAAGTTGGACCGCCATCGAGGCCTCGAACCCCGTACCATACAACAATCCTGGTTGTCGTCTGCTCTTCCTGATGAGCTAATGGCGGTTTTTGATATGAGCCTTACAGCATATTTTCTGTCAGGCTTGAGTGCGATGCGTAAGATACAGAAAAGCCCCCACACAAACATGATGGAATTATGATTTTTTTCATATGAATGTCAACCCACACATTCACAAAACATCTGTATGAGAACATTTTTTATACACCATATAGCTGCGAAATCACTACTGGTGCTTTTTTAAGCGAAACTCCGCCGTTCACAACAAAATATCGGCGAAAAAGGAGGGGGAATGCCATTTGGCATACAGATATACAGATGAAATGATGACCTGCTTTGCGATTCACTCTCTGGTGGAATAACAACTTGCAGGTGGCTCTCTTAAATAAAAATAAACTTCGCAGATAATAAAGCTCTGATAAAACCAGACACTATCAGAAATCGCTCATAACTAACGTGTAAAGTAGTGAAGTTAATTTAACAATCTGAATTTACGCTATAGGTTTACCACTACTTTGATATTATTTCGCTCTCCTTAACTAAAAAGTTAAGTGGAGCGAAGTTAATATGTTAAACCACAGAATGTTTATTAATTTTTTTCAGTCTGTTAGTGTGCGATTATCGATAACAAAACGATATTTCACATCACCACGCAGCATTCGCTCATAGGCTTCATTAATTTGATCGGCCCGAATCATCTCTATATCAGCCACGATGCCATGTTCGGCGCAAAAATCGAGCATCTCCTGAGTTTCTGGAATGCCGCCAATCATAGAACCAGCTATCGCGCGGCGTTTCATGATCAGGTTGAAAACTTCCGGCGATTTATGCGGTGTCGCAGGCGCACCAACCAGCGTTATGGTGCCATCTCGCTTCAGCAAGGTGGTAAAATCGTCGAGATTATGTGGCGCAGCTACTGTATTCAAAATGAAATCGAAACTCTTCACATGAGCCACCATCTCATCGGCATTGCGTGAGTTAACAACTTCATCGGCCCCCAGGGCTTTTGCCGCTTCGCGTTTTGACTCAGAAGTGGTAAATGCCACCACATGCGCCCCCATCGCGTGGGCCAGTTTAATCCCCATATGTCCCAGACCGCCGATGCCGACCACGCCCACTTTTTTACCCGGCCCGGCCAGCCAGTGGCGTAGCGGCGAGTACGTGGTGATTCCTGCACACAATAAAGGAGCCACCGCCGCCAGCTGCTCTTGCGGGTGACGAATACGCAGAACATATCGCTCATGAACGACGATCTGTTGTGAGTAGCCGCCCAGAGTATGGCCCGGTTCATCCGGTGTCGGCGAGTTATAGGTTCCGGTCATGTGATCACAGTAGTTTTCCAGCCCATCTTCACACTCTTCGCAATGTTTACAACTGTCGACAATGCAGCCGACACCAACCAGATCGCCCGGCGCATATTTTTCTACCTGATCACCAACGGCTACCACGCGCCCTACAATTTCATGGCCCGGCACGCAGGGATAAACCGTCCCCGCCCACTCGGAACGGACCTGGTGGATATCGGAATGGCAGACGCCACAGTAAGCGATTTCAATTTTGACATCATGCGGTCCCGGTTCACGCCGGGTGATATCCATCGGTTCAAGCGGTTGTTTAGCGGAATATGCACCAACAGCTTTGATCTTCATTGTGTTTACTCCTGATTAGCTATGTGTATTTGGCGATGCCTGATATGTCATCGCGGCAAAACGCGTCCATTGAATATAGCCAATATTTAAACCACCCGATCCAGCCCTAACATGCCGCGAGCCTGAATGAAACAGAGCAGCAACGTTCCCCATAAGGCGAGCGCCTATAAGTGTGATATTTGCTATCCGTAAAAGACAAAAATCGGCAAAACTGATGATATTTTCACGTAGACAAATAGTTATCTACACAACGTCAATAAGGGCATATTCTTCAAAGATAATGTCCATTTCTGCCAACACACTCATACTCAGGCCGCCCCACTCCCTGGGGCTTAAATCTCTTACTGTTCACCGTTGCAGGCGTTTCAAATGCGCATCAACCTGCCACACTCCCCCACACCAGTTGCCCTTTATGGAACGTTGCGGTTCTCGGCGAGATACGCGCCACCGCCTCGGCGGAACAGGAGGCGTCCACCAGCACAAAACTGGCGTCATCCTGCGCTTTTGGCCACACGTGCTCGCCTTTTTCATTTAGCGGCAATACATCACCGGTGGCTAAAAACAGCGAGCGGGATAAATTCTGTTCGTTAGGGCGAATATAGAGCTGCGCGTAGAGATTGGCTTTTTCCAGCATGTCGCCCAGGCCGTAAGGCGACCAGTGGTCGATAACGCTGTCGGTGCCGGTCATCACTTTTACGCCTTTGTCGTGCAGTTGTTTGAGCGGCATATGCAACGTGCCAATCGGCACCGTCGAGGCGATAGAAATTTGCTGCGCCGCCATCCGGTGCGCCAGTTCATCTACCTGTTGCTCATTGAGCGTTGCCAGCGCAAAGGCGTGGCTGATGGTCAGCTTGCCCTTCAGTTGCGGCGTTTTCTCCACTGTTTCAACCATATAATTGATGGCCGCTACGCCTGCCGGAGTGGTTTCGTGCAGGTGAATATCGACGCCTTTGTCGTAGTCCAGTGCAATCTGGAACATGGTGTCGAGGGATTTTTCCATCGCGCCATCAACACTGGTCGGGTCCAGCCCGCCGACGTAATGCGCCCCCGCCTGCATCGCTTCGCGCATTAAGGGTTCCGATTTCGACAGCAGCAAACCGTGCTGCGGGAAGGCGACGATTTCACACTCGAAGCCCGCCTGACGTCGCGCCAGCACCGCCTGCAAATTTTGCAGATTTTTCAGGCCGGAAACCGGTTCGATATTGCAGTGGCTGCGGGCAATGGTGGTGCCTTTCGACTGCAATAAATCGATCAGTTTTTCTGCCCGCTCCTGAGTGTAGGGTTGCAGTTCCGGCAGCATTTTTTGCTCGAGCTTAATCATGTCCTGGATGGTGGTGCCTGCAGGGCGATTGAGTGAGCGCCACGGTCCGCCGTAAAAGGTTTTGTCGAGATGAATATGCATGTCGCGAGTAGTGGGCAACATAAGCTTACCGCCAGCGTCATAGTGCGGCAGCGTGGCGTCCGGATGCTGCTTGTTCTCGCGCAGGGCAACAATTTTACCGTTCTGAATTTCCACAGTCTGGCGCGCCGTGCGGGTCTGCACCGCCACGCCATTTTCGTAGTCAAAACCGGTTTCCAGCAGCACGTTATCGAGATAGTAATACGGGTCAGTGATTTTCATGGTGTTGTTCGCTTCGCAGTTTAGGGTGCCAGCTACCCCCGCATGGGCGAGCGGCACTGAGGGACCAAACAGCGCGGCGGCGGTGACCATCTTACCGCTCTGGCTCAGAAATTCACGGCGGCTATTGTTTTCTTTCATCTTACGTCCTTAGGTTTTAATAATATGGGTGCCCGTTTCGCCGCGTAGCGCCGCAGGCAGGCATTCCGGCGTGGTGATAATCACTTCTTTGCCGCCTTGTTCCAGGAACGTCAGGCTGGCGATGATTTTTGGCAACATGCTGCCAGGTGGGAAATGCCCTTCCTGCATATAGCGGGTCATGGTGGCAATATCTACGCGATCCAGCGCCTGCTGCTGCGGTTTGCCAAAGTGAATACACACTTTTTCGACGCCAGTGGTGATCACCAGAATGTCGGCGTGAATTTCGCGAGCCAGTAGCGCGGTAGAGAGATCTTTGTCGATAACCGCGTCCACGCTTTGGTAATCCCCCGCGTCAGTACGCACTACCGGAATTCCGCCGCCGCCCGCGCCAATCACCACAAAGCCTTGTTGGATCAGCGCCTTAATGGCAGGTGCTTCGACAATACGTTTCGGTTCCGGCGAGGCGACCACGCGGCGATAGCCCCGTCCGGCATCTTCAACAAAACGCCAGTCAGGGTTTGCCTTTTGTAGTTCGTCACGCTGGCTTTCACTAAAGAATGCGCCAATGGGTTTGATGGGATGGGCAAACCCCGGATCGTTTTTATCCACTTCTACCTGAGTCACCACGGTGACGGCTTTTTTCTCGCCGTGACGCGCCAGTCGGTTGTTCAGCGCCTGCTGGATCAGATAGCCAATGCCACCTTGCGTATCCGCCACACAGTTCGCCAGCGGCGTTAAGGGCAGCCCTTCGCGCTCGTGGGCAATCTCCACGCGGCGTAAATCCAGCCCGACCTGCGGCCCGTTGCCATGGGTCAGCACAATGTCGTAATCGGAAGCCAGCATTTCCAGCACCGTATCGGCCACGGCTTTCACCGCCTCCGCCTGATGCTCAATCGACTGGCTGGCGTTATCTTTGATAATGCTGTTGCCACCAATGGCAACGACCACAAGTTCTTTCATGTTGTTATGTCCGCGACAGAGGGTGATGGGGTTATGACCAACGCCAGACTGCCTGATGCGCTACGCTTATCAGGCCTACAGATTTCCGCGCCATTCGTAGGCCGGATAAGACATTCATGTCGCATCCGGCATAAACATGTAACTCAGACGCCGTAACGTTCGCACCAGCCAAAAATGGCTTTCTCGAAGCAGGCGAAGGGTGGATGCACAATGCCCGCGCCAATCATGCCGATGCCCGCATCTTTATGGGCAATGGCGGTGTTGATCACCGGCAGAATGCCGCTGCTGCCCACGCGGGTGATGTCGATTGCCGACGGCACGCCCATAAAACCGAGCAGCGGAATGGTGACGTTGGGGTTTTCACCGAGAGTGATTTCACGCATCTGGCGGGAGAAATCGATAGCCTCTTCCACCGTACCGCCCACCAGCGCGACGATTGCAGGCGCGGTCGCCATGGCAAATCCGCCAATGCCGTAGGTTTCAGTGATGGCGCTGTCGCCGATATCCAGCCCCGAATCTTCCGGCTTATAACCGGCAAACATCGGCCCGATCACCTGCTGCGCCGGACCGGTAAACCATTGCCCCGGTAATCCGCTGACCCGCAGGCCGAACTCGACGCCGTTACGCGCCATGGTGGTGACCACAGTGCTGTATTCAATGCCGTGCGCCGCATCCATCGCCGCTTTACACATCGCCATCCACGTCGGGCCGGAGAAGTAGTCGCAGCTGGCGACAAACTCAAACACTTCCCGCTGTTGTTCGACGGAATAGCCCGCCTGAATAATCCCTGGCGTCAGCGCCTGAATCAGCAACGTCGTCCCGGCGTTATTGCGGTTATGGCATTCATCGCCCATATGCAGCGCCTGCGCCAGCATTAAGCGCAGATCGATTTCGCCGATAATTTTCATCGCGTCGCGCAGCATGGGTCCCTGCACATCGCGCATCCAGTTGAGGCGGTCGATCACGCTCTGGTCGTTAGCGCCCATACGCAAAATCTTCGCCATCTGCTCGCTCATGTTGGTATAAGCGATGTTGCCATAGGTTTTGTTTTTCACGATGTGCATAAACATCGAGGCCGAGGTGACGCCCGCCATCGATCCCACACAGTCGTGTTCGTGGCACGGCGAGAAGGTGATCTCCCCGGAAGCCGCCAGCTCAGCCGCCTCGTCGAGATCTTTCGCCAGTCCTTCAAACACCAGCGCTCCGGTGACCGCGCCTTTCATCGCGCCGCACATTTTTTCCCAGGTGACCGGCGGCCCGGCGTGAAGAATGGTTTTCGCCGTCATGCCCGGCACCACGTTAATCGCCTGATCAAAACCAATCAGCACCGGATGCGACTGGATAATGCGCTCCAGCGCCTGCTGATTCGCGGAGGCGATTTTGTCCGCCAGTGGCGAATCGGCAATGTTGTCCAGTGCCTGCACCACCTGCATATTGCCCTGCCCCGGCGGCGTCCAGTCGAGTTGGGTCACTTCTACATGCTGCTTTTTCAGATCATCGCTAAACATGGCGATACCGACGTTAATAACGTTCAACGGTTGGCTAAACAGTGACTGGCTCATCAGGCTTCCTCCCCTTTGCAGATAAATTCACGCGCCAGCAATCCGGTATTGGTGCTGCTGCTCGCCAGAATCACTCCGGCATCAAGCAGCATCTGGCTTTGTTGTTCTAATGATGGCGTATCGAGATCGGTGCCCAGCACATAGGCGAGAATGATCAACTCGCGTCCTTCGGCAGCGGCGATCGCTTTCGCTTCTTTGATCGCCTCGATGGTGGAACCGACCGGATCTTCATGCGATCCAAATCCGAGAACAAAATCCATCACGATCACCGCCACTTCTGGATCGCGCGCTTCTTCGATCAAGCGGCTGATACGGTTGGTCGGGTCAATCATTGGATGCGGCTTGCCGTTGGTGAAGTCATCATCGCCAAAGTCGAGGAAGGTGTGTTTGATGCTGCGGTTGATATCTTGCAGGCGGAATTCAGGATCGGGCTGGATATTGCTGTAGACATCGCCATGTTTTTCCATCACCGCGAACAGGGTTTCGTCACACAGCGTACCGCCGCAGAACAGACCACGAATGTATTTCTGCTGCGGTTGCAGACGCGCACGCACATCCGCAATCAACGGCTGGTTAAGCGTATGCAGGTCGAGATGTTCTTGTTTCACGCCGGAGAGCATCACCGCTTTCAATGCCGCCTCTTTGCTGCCGCGAGCAAACTGTAGCCCCTGCTCATCCACTGGCGTTTCGCCACGACCGAGGAAGCAGGCCACCACTGGCTTGCGGCAGGCGCGTGCGCGTTCCAGCACTTTGCGGGCCACCGCAGGCGCAGGCGGTTTGGAGATAAGCACAATGATTTCAGTTTGCGGATCGTTTTCCAGCATCCCGATGGCATCGAGCATCATCAGGCCACCGATTTTCTCGCTCAGGTCGCGCCCGCCGGTGCCGATCAGTTGTGAAACGCCGCCACCAAATTCATGGATACGGACGCTCAATTCCTGGCTGCCGGTGCCAGATGCGCCAACAATACCGATGTTGCCGCGACGCACGGCGTTACCAAAGCAGAGCGCCGCGCCGTTGATAATCGCCGTGCCGCAGTCTGGCCCCATCATCAGCAGCCCTTTTTCATGGGCCAACTGTTTGAGCGCCAGTTCATCTTCAACTGAGACATTATCGGAAAACAGCATCACGTTGAGGTCATTTTGCAGCGCCTGACGCGCTTCGCGAGCGGCAAACAGACCGTTGACCGAAATCACTGCCAGGTTACTTTCCGGGATATGCTTTTTGGCGCTGGCAATAGTGGCGTAACGCGCCTCGTGCGAGCCGCTTTGCGCTTTGGTGTTGAACAGTTCTTCAATCTCCGCCAGCAACTGCTCGTTGTCCACACCCGATTTACCATTGATGACAATCATCAGGTCGCCGTTTTTCGCCTGCTCCAGCTCCGGCGTCAGCAGTCCTAAATTCTTCAACACGCCTTTGTTCATTTCGGTCGCCATCGCCACAAATGCCTGCTCGACGCCGTCGAGTTTATTTGCACGCGTGGAGATAGACATCAGCGAGACAGAATCAAAATAGGTATTCGGTTTAATGACTATTTTAACTGACATAATTCCCTCCGTAGGTTTGACTCAGCGCACAACCATCGGCCATGCCATACAGCATGTCGCAGCCGGAACTGGAGCCAATATGTTTAATTTTTTCTATTGCCTGAGTTGCGTTCCCAGGGATGTCATAAATAATGTTGTGAATAAAACGATGAATATTTTCCCGGCAGCGTTGTTGTAATGCGGCTTCCAGCGTGATGGCACTTAATAACGTGGTATTATTTCTGCCGCGTTGCAGACCGAGATAAAATTCCTCTTTGTATTTTTCCGCCGGATGTCCGGGAAGAAATAAAATAAGCGCCAGACCTGTTAAATAATCGTCGGCTGATGGCGTAAGGCCAATCCCTAAGCCCATCATACTGGCGACCGCTACGGCGATATTTTGTTTATCGTTTACGGCCTGAATAACTGCCCGTCGTTTAATATGTAGTTCTTTATTTAACGCCTGATAAAACGGATTATCGCCGCGATAATTAAACAGGGTTTCATTTTCCCCCAGGTGCTGATGAATAATGTCGTGCCACTGTTGCCAGGCGATAAGGTGAAAATTCAGAGCGGTCATTTGCAAGGTTGGGGACAGCCAACGCTGGCAATGACTCATCTCTATATGAAGATGTTGACCAACCGTAATGCCTTGATCGTCAAACTGAACCTTATCACCATGCCGGAACAGACCATTAAAGTGAGTGAGTGCCAACCGACAACTGTTTGGCGCATTGTCGTACTCTTCACAAAGCAGCGTCAGCAACTGCTGGCGAGCCGGGAGTGCGATATTTACCGCTCTGGCAAAGACCTGTTCAACCTGTCCTTGCCCCCGCTGCGCCAGAAAATCAGCATCCGCAGTTAGCGCCCACACACACCGTCTTTCTGGTGTGTTGATAGCAAGCCTCCCGGTTTATGCGCCTGCGGCAATCAGTAACTGCGCAATCTCTTCAAAGCCCCGTTCTCGCGCCAGTTCCAGCGGTGTTTTGCCATATTTATCCGTCAGATGCGGGCTGGCACCGTGTTCCAGTAATAACTGGACAATCGCCTGCTGTTTAATCCCGCCATCATTAAGCACAATCGCTTCCAGTAGCGGCGTCCAGCCAACATGGTTGGTCTGGTTAACGTTAATCTCCGTATGCGCCAAAAGCTCTTTTACAATACTTAAATGGCCTTTTTCACAGGCAGGCGTCAGGCCGACACCGCCAAAACGGGTTACGCAATTAAGATCGGGTTTAGCCGGTAAAATAATTCGTAGTAGCGTTAAATCATCGTTCAGACAGCTAATTAAAAAAGGATTTAAACAGGTATGATCTTGTTTATTAATATTCGCTCCGGCGTCAATTAATGCCTGAACGCAAGCATATTGCTGATATAAACTTGCCAGCGTAATTGCCGTTTTCCCCTGACGATCGCAGGTATTAATATCGACACCCAGCGCAAGGCAGATTTTTACTTTATCGATATCCCCCTGTTGCGCAGCCAATAAATAGTCTGCAGGTAGATTTTTTATAGTCATTCACATTCACCTGGTTTTTGTGGCTGTTTTCGATGAATTGAGAATAGCAACGATAATCTGATAAAAGAACCCGCTTAAATTTAATTCGCCGTATTTCGCCTTTTTGTTGAATGATGTTCAACAATCTTTTCGCCGTGTGCGGTAGTGCAATATTTGTTTCTTTGACCCGATACCCTTTCACTCAATCAGGTTTTATTTCTCTATAGTCTGCACATGTAAGAGTAGCTTTCGTCCATGTCTAACCAAAGGGGAACAAGATGAACGGACTCACGGCAACGGGTGTCACCGTCGGTATTTGTGCAGGGCTTTGGCAGTTAGTGTCTTCACATGTCGGGCTCTCTCAGGGATGGGAATTATTAGGAACCATTGGCTTCGTCGCCTTTTGCAGTTTTTATGCCGCAGGCGGCGGTAAATCGGGGTTTATCAAAAGCCTGGCGGTTAATTATTCCGGGATGGTGTGGGCGTTTTTCGCCGCGCTGGCTGCCGGTTGGCTGGCCCCGGTGAGTGGACTGTCCGCGTTCTGGGCGAGCGTGATTACGACTGTACCCTTCTCGGCGGTGGTGGTCTGGCAAGGGCGTTTCTGGTTACTGTCTTTTATTCCCGGAGGCTTTCTCGGCATGACGCTATTTTTTGCCAGCGGGATGAACTGGACGGTGACATTACTGGGTTTTCTGGCGGGTAACTGCGTGGGGATAATTTCAGAATACGGCGGACAAAAATTAAGCGAAGCGACGACCAAAAGCGACGGGTATTAAAAGTTATTCAAAAATGATTATCCATCTTTAATGGATACCTCTACAGTCATGGCTGGAGAAATTCAGAATCGAAAATGGCGGGAGCGAGTCGATGAACTCAATTTTTACCGAAGAGAATCTGTTGGCATTTACTACCGCTGCGCGTTTTGGCAGCTTCAGTAAAGCCGCAGAAGAGTTGGGTTTAACCACTTCCGCCATTAGCTACACCATTAAACGTATGGAAACAGGGCTGGATGTGGTGCTGTTCACTCGCAGTACCCGCAGCATTGAGTTAACGGAGTCCGGGCGTTATTTTTTCCGCAAAGCTACCGACCTGCTGAATGATTTTCACGCCATTAAACGCAGTATCGATACTATTTCGCAGGGCATAGAAGCGCGTGTGCGCATTTGTATTAATCAGCTGCTTTATACGCCCAAACACACCGCGCGCTTATTACAGGTGCTGAAAAAGCAGTTTCCTACCTGCCAGATTACCGTGACGACCGAAGTGTATAACGGCGTCTGGGATGCGATTATTAATAATCAGGCAAATATCGCCATCGGCGCGCCCGACACGCTGCTGGACGGCGGCGGCATTGATTACACGGAGATTGGCGCGATTCGCTGGGCTTTTGCCATCGCCCCGGATCACCCATTAGCCTTTGTGCCGGAGCCGATCGCCGAAAGCCAGCTGCGTCTCTACCCTAATATCATGGTGGAGGACACCGCGCATACGATTAATAAAAAAGTGGGCTGGTTGCTGCATGGGCAGGAGTCAATTCTGGTGCCAGATTTCAACACCAAATGTCAGTGCCAGATTTTAGGTGAAGGAATTGGTTTTTTGCCGGATTACATGGTCCGTGAGGCGATGGCGCAATCCTTGCTGGTTACCCGACAAATCCATAACCCGCGCCAGGATTCACGCATGTTACTCGCAACCCAGCACTCTGCCACCGGTCAGGTGACGCAGTGGATTAAAAAACAATTTGCGCCAAATGGCATATTAACGGGGATCTATCAGGATTTACTGCATCGGGAGAATTAATCGCTGCCAACCTCCCGATGCGCTGTGAATAGCGGTTTACATCAACCACCTGCTTTCATTACCCATTCAGAGATAAATTTATTACCCGGTACTGGCGGAGAGTACAAATAGCCCTGTAAAAAGTGAACGCCTTTACCGATCATTAAATCCGCCTGCTCCTGGGTTTCTACCCCTTCCGCCACGATACTCAGACCAGGCTTACGCGCCAGTTCGACAATATTGTCCACAATATGACCGGAGATTTCATCGACACTCGCCATTTGCACAAACGACTTGTCAATTTTAATAAAATCGACCGGGAACGCCTGCAAGTAACGATAGGTCGCATAACCCGTACCAAAGTCATCCAGCGCAAAAGTAATATTGTGCTGATGAAGGCTGTCAAATATCGCTCTGGCTTCTGGCGTTACCGGAATAGGATTACGTTCCGTCAGCTCAAGAACCAGCTTGATTTTATCGTTACCTAATTTCTTAACCAGGTTCAGACACTCTTTTTCAAATCCCGCAGCCAAAAAACAGCCCGCCGAGACGTTGATACCAATATGGAAATTGTCCGGCAGCAAATGTTTTACCGGCATCAGAATATCCGCAGTCTGTTTCATCAGCTGGCGAGTCATTATGACAATAAGACCGGATGACTCCGCCAGAGGAATAAACTGATCCGGTGGGATCATTCCCGTTTGTGGATGTTCCCAGCGGACAAGCACTTCACAGCCCGTCAGTACCCCAGTCTGCGCGCAGAAAACCGGTTGGATCCACGGTTTAAACTCGTGGTTTTCCAACGCCAGACTGATGGCTTCAGGCGTGACGATATGGTGATAGTGATTATCATTAATATATTTGTGACTATTATTACCCGTGGCGGATATGATCTCCGGATTGTACTGAAAGAAAATATCCCGCCAGAAAGTAATATCGCTCTGAATCCCCAGTTTCTCAAAGAGCTGTTTCTTTTGATGTGAAATGGTCTTTGCACTGCGATTTCTGTACTGTGATATTTCTGTTACAGACATTCCCTGCATCAGCAGCTTGAGTAGCAGTCGTTCTTTCTCGGATACGCTACCAGGCAATGACAAATGAACCGTTGTACCGAACTCTTGCAGAAAAACACGAAAATCACATGAATTCATGAACACACCTTTTATCTTTTATCGCTGTTCAGTATGAGTGATTACCTGTGGATTCCTGAGCACACATAAGGGGTAACCATAAACATTAGCGATGCCATACGTATAACATCCCACATCACTATCAAGAAGATTATCTTTACCTCTGATGCTCGCTCAAAAACAGTTACGCTAAATACCTTAAAAAGGTAATCACAAGTCAAACTCAGGAGATAATCACGCAAGAATGCAATATTAAAATTCAGATACTCATTTTTGGTAATAAAGAAGTAGTTGGACTATTTCGATATTTATAATTTCCCACTACGTATTGACGCCCATTCATGAGTAAAGGCGCATTATATGAATTTAACAATCCAGATCAACTGAAAATACCTCAACCTCATAAACACATAGCGTCAACATTCAATGACATAATGAGTAAAGATGTTGGTTATGCATACACGTCATTACTCTATGCCTATCCCTTAACAACCTGCTTCTTAAGACTGAATCCATTCAGCAATAGATAGCCAACATTATAACAATGACAATAAAAACAATATTTAAAACAATCGATAAAATATCAGACACAGACAATTAAACCTTAAACAACAAACAGTTACATTGATTTTAGTTGATTTGCGCTACGCGTTCCCCATGAATAAAGCGTCATTTCAAATTAGCACCAATATTTACATTAAATAAGACTAAGCTTATTGAACATTCACAACAGTCCAAACGTAGGTTTTGGGCTTCAATAGTTCTTTTCTTTTTTATTATCTGTTGCCTGGCAATCATCAATCGATACTAAGGGCTTAACTGTACACAGATATAACGTATCAAGAGGTAAGAGAAACCGCGCCATATGCAGACATGGCGCGGTTTTATGCAATAACAATCACGAGTCCGGGAACATCACGCTATGGCCCGGCGCTTCACGATGGAGATGGATAAAGTTAAGGTGCCGCTCGTACTGGTCGAGAATATCGGTGATCACCTGCTCTTTGCTGTAGTCCATCAGGTCGTTGCCCTGGCTGCCTTCTAACAGGAAGGTTTCCAGCCGGTAGTAGGTCGATTTCCCGCTACGTGCGCGGTAGGTAAAGCCCGGCACTGAATATTGCTGCGGCCAAATCTGATAGACAAAGTTCTGCTCTTCGCCCATATGCACCAACAAATCCAGATGCCCCAACTGTTGTCCCTCTTCCGGCGGCAGGTTTTTTAGCTCCACGTACGCGCCGCGCAACCGCAGTTCCTGCGCCACTTCTTCCATTGCCGGATAACAGACCGTCTCCATCATCTGTTTAGTGTAACGCGTGCCCGGATAATTCATCAGGCGCGAGAGACGTTTTTTCCAGCTCAGGCGATCCTGAAGCCCCAGCGGTCGCGGCGCGGTATCGCGGTTGGCACTTTCACGGCGGTAATCTTCTACCTTCAGAGATTTATACAACCCCGCCATCACGAAGAAGATCACAAAGCTGAACGGCAGGCCCATAATCACCGTGGTGTTTTGCAGCGCGGATATCCCGTTGGTCATCAGCATGCCTAGCGTCAGCAGGCCAATCGCCACCGACCAGAAGACGCGCAGCCAGCCGGGTGCGTCGCTGTTGATATCTTTAAGCTGCGAGGTGAAATTCCCCAGCACCAACGCACCGGAGTCCGCCGAGGTCACATAAAACAGCAGGCCAGTAATGGTGGCGACGGAGGCGCTAAAGGTAAACGCCGGATACTGCGCCAGCAGGCTGTAGAAGCCGCGCTCCGGATGGACCATCGCTTCCTCGGCAAATGCAGCGCCGCCGTGGATGATTTCATACAGCGCGCTATTGCCGAATACCGAGAGCCATAACAGCGTGAAGGTAAACGGAATAATCAACGTGCCCAGCACGAACTGGCGAATGGTACGCCCACGCGAGATACGCGCCAGGAACAAGCCGACAAACGGCGACCATGCCACCCACCATGCCCAGAAGAAGAGCGTCCAGTTATTCATCCACTCAACCGGACGGTCGAAGGCAAAACTGTTGAGCGTCATGCCCATAAAGCGATTCACATAGTCGCCAACATTCAGCACCAGTGCATTAAGCAGGAACGAGGTGTCGCCCATAAACAACACGAACAGGATCAATCCCAGCGCCAGCGCAACGTTGAGTTCCGATAACACGCGAATGCCCTTATCGACACCGGATGTCACCGAGATAGTGGCGATGATCACCGACAAGGCGATCAGTGCCGCTTTCGCCGCCATCGAATCGGGAATATCAAACAGCACGCTCAAGCCATAGTTAAGCTGTACCACACCGATACCGAGCGTAGTGGCAATACCGAAGATGGTGCCGATCACCGCAGCAATATCCACTGAGTGACCTATCGGCCCGTTAATCCGTTTACCGAAGATCGGGTACAGCGCCGAGCGGATAGTGAGCGGCAAATTATAACGATAGCTAAAGTATCCGAGCGCCATGCCCATCAGCGCATACATCGACCAGCCGGTTAAGCCGTAGTGAAACAGCGTCCAGACCATCGCCTGACGCGCGGCCTCAATCGTCTGTCCCGCGCCTTCCGGCGGCTGCATATACTGCGTTACCGGTTCGGCTACGGAGAAGAACATCAGGTCGATACCGATCCCGGCAGCAAACAGCATCGCCGCCCAACTCAGCAGACTGAATTCCGGTTTTGATTGTTCTGGCCCGAGCTTCACCGAACCAAAACGCGAACAAGCGATACAGACTACAAAGACAATATAGAGCGTTGCCGCCAGCAGATAGTACCAACCGAAGGTTTTAGAGACCCAGTCCAGCGTGCGGCCAATCCACAGGGCCGAGAAGTCGCGAAACAGGATCGTTGTCAGGGAAAACAACAAAATCAGTCCGGCGGAAGTGTAAAACACCACCGGATTGATTTTGTCCTTTTCCCTGCTGTGTGAAAGGTCTGTCATCCAGTATCCCCACTGTTATTGTTACCATTTAAAATCAAATTAGTAACAATTAAGACACATTTTATATTGAACGTCCAATCAATAACCGCTTTAATAGATAAACAACGCTGATTAATGGAGTGGCGAAAATGCCCAAATTGGGGATGCAGTCGATCCGGCGCAGACAACTGATCGACGCCACGCTGGAAGCAATAAATGAAGTGGGCATGCACGATGCAACGATCGCGCAGATCGCCCGCCGTGCAGGCGTTTCTACGGGGATCATCAGCCACTATTTCAGGGACAAAAATGGTCTGCTGGAAGCAACCATGCGCGATATCACCAGTCAGCTGCGTGACGCGGTTTTGAATCGATTACATGCACTTCCGCAGGGCAGTGCAGAGCTGCGATTACAGGCGATTGTTGGCGGAAACTTCGATGAAACCCAGGTGAGCAGTGCGGCGATGAAAGCCTGGCTGGCCTTCTGGGCCAGCAGTATGCATCAGCCGATGCTCTATCGCTTGCAGCAGGTCAGTAGCCGCCGCTTATTGTCGAATCTGGTGAGCGAATTTCGCCGCGAGTTACCGCGCCAACAGGCACAGGAAGCGGGCTACGGCCTTGCCGCGCTAATTGACGGATTATGGCTGCGCGCGGCACTGAGCGGCAAAGCGCTGGATAAACCTCTCGCACACTCGCTGACCCGTCACTTTATTACTCAGCATTTACCCACCGATTAACCGAGGAAACGTGATGTCCCGAATGGCAGAACAGCAGCTTTATATACATGGTGGTTATACCTCCGCCACCAGCGGTCGCACCTTCGAGACCATTAACCCGGCCAACGGTAACGTGCTGGCGACCGTGCAGGCCGCCGGGCGTGAGGATGTCGATCGCACCGTGAAGAGTGCCCAACAAGGGCAAAAAATCTGGGCGGCGATGACCGCTATGGAACGCTCGCGTATTCTGCGTCGGGCCGTTGATATTCTGCGTGAACGCAATGACGAACTCGCAAAACTGGAAACCCTCGACACCGGAAAAGCATATTCGGAAACCTCAACCGTCGATATCGTTACCGGTGCGGACGTGCTGGAGTACTATGCCGGGCTGATCCCGGCGCTGGAAGGCAGCCAGATCCCGTTGCGTGAGACGTCATTTGTTTATACCCGCCGCGAACCGCTGGGTGTGGTGGCGGGGATTGGCGCATGGAACTACCCGATCCAGATTGCTTTGTGGAAATCCGCCCCCGCGCTGGCGGCGGGTAACGCGATGATCTTCAAACCGAGCGAAGTCACCCCGCTTACCGCGTTAAAGCTGGCTGAAATTTACAGCGAAGCGGGCCTGCCGGACGGTGTATTTAACGTGTTGCCGGGCGTGGGCGCGGAGACCGGGCAATATCTGACCGATCATCCGGGCATTGCCAAAGTGTCATTTACCGGGGGTGTCGCCAGCGGCAAAAAAGTGATGGCTAACTCGGCAGCTTCCTCCCTGAAAGAAGTGACCATGGAGCTGGGCGGTAAATCACCGCTGATCGTTTTCGACGATGCGGATCTCGATCTCGCCGCCGATATCACCATGATGGCGAATTTCTTCAGCTCCGGTCAGGTGTGTACCAACGGCACTCGCGTCTTCGTTCCGACGAAATGCAAAGCCGCATTTGAACAAAAGATTCTGGCGCGCGTTGAGCGCATTCGCGCGGGCGACGTTTTCGATCCGCAAACTAACTTCGGCCCGCTGGTCAGCTTCCCGCATCGCGATAACGTGCTGCGCTATATCGCCAAAGGCATAGAGGAAGGCGCGCGCGTACTGTGCGGCGGCGATGTACTGAAGGGGGATAGCTTCGATAACGGCGCATGGGTTGCACCGACCGTGTTCACCGATTGCAGCGACGATATGACCATTGTGCGAGAAGAGATTTTCGGGCCGGTGATGTCCATTCTGACCTACGAGTCGGAAGACGAAGTCATTCGCCGCGCTAACGATACCGACTACGGTCTGGCGGCGGGTATCGTGACGGCGGACCTGAACCTCGCGCATCGCGTCATTCATCAGCTGGAAGCGGGTATTTGCTGGATCAACACCTGGGGCGAATCCCCGGCAGAGATGCCCGTTGGCGGCTACAAACACTCCGGCATTGGTCGCGAGAACGGAGTGATGACGCTCCAGAGTTACACCCAGGTGAAGTCCATCCAGGTTGAGATGGCTAAATTCCAGTCCATATTCTAACCAGGAGGTTTATTTGCAATTTGACTACATCATTATTGGTGCCGGCTCAGCCGGCAACGTTCTCGCTACCCGTCTGACTGAAGATCCGAACACAACCGTGCTGCTGCTTGAAGCAGGCGGCCCGGACTATCGCTTTGACTTCCGCACCCAGATGCCCGCCGCGCTGGCGTTCCCGCTACAGGGCAAACGCTACAACTGGGCCTATGAGACGGAACCCGAACCGTTTATGAACAACCGCCGCATGGAGTGCGGACGCGGCAAAGGTCTGGGCGGTTCATCGCTGATCAACGGTATGTGCTACATCCGTGGCAATGCGCTGGATCTCGATAACTGGGCACAAGAACCTGGTCTGGAGAACTGGAGTTATCTCGACTGCCTGCCCTACTATCGCAAGGCCGAGACTCGCGATGTGGGCGAGAACGACTACCACGGCGGTGATGGCCCGGTGAGCGTCACCACCTCCAAACCCGGCGTCAATCCGCTGTTTGAAGCGATGATTGAAGCGGGCGTGCAGGCGGGCTACCCGCGCACGGACGATCTCAACGGCTATCAGCAGGAAGGTTTTGGCCCGATGGATCGCACCGTCACGCCGCATGGCCGTCGCGCCAGCACCGCGCGTGGCTATCTCGATCAGGCCAAATCGCGCCCTAACCTGACCATTCGTACTCACGCCATGACCGATCACATCTTTTTTGACGGCAAACGCGCGGTGGGCGTCGAGTGGCTGGAAGGCGACAGCACCATTCCGACCCGCGCGGCGGCGAATAAAGAAGTGCTGTTATGTGCAGGCGCGATTGCTTCACCGCAGATCCTGCAACGCTCCGGCGTCGGCAACGCTGAACTGCTGGCGGAGTTTGATATTCCGCTGGTGCATGAATTACCTGGCGTCGGCGAAAATCTTCAGGATCACCTGGAGATGTATCTGCAATATGAGTGCAAAGAACCGGTTTCCCTCTACCCTGCCCTGCAGTGGTGGAATCAGCCGAAAATCGGTGCGGAGTGGCTGTTTGGCGGCACCGGCGTTGGTGCCAGCAACCACTTTGAAGCAGGCGGATTTATTCGCAGCCGTGAGGAATTTGCGTGGCCGAATATTCAGTACCATTTCCTGCCAGTGGCGATTAACTATAACGGCTCGAACGCAGTGAAAGAGCACGGCTTCCAGTGCCACGTCGGATCGATGCGCTCGCCAAGCCGTGGGCATGTGCGGATTAAATCCCGCGACCCGCACCAGCATCCGGCGATTCTGTTTAACTACATGTCGCACGAGCAGGACTGGCAGGAGTTCCGCGACGCAATTCGCATCACCCGGGAGATCATGCATCAACCGGCGCTGGATCAGTATCGTGGCCGCGAAATCAGCCCCGGTGTCGAATGCCAGACGGATGAGCAGCTCGATGAGTTCGTGCGTAACCACGCCGAAACCGCCTTCCACCCGTGCGGTACCTGCAAAATGGGTTATGACGAGATGGCAGTGGTTGACGCCGAAGGCCGCGTACACGGGCTGGAAGGCCTGCGCGTGGTGGATGCGTCAATTATGCCGCAGATTATCACCGGCAATTTGAACGCCACGACGATTATGATTGGCGAGAAAATGGCGGATATGATTCGCGGGAAGGATGCGTTGCCGAGGAGCACGGCAAGATATTTTGTGGCAAATGGGATGCCGGTGAGAGCGAAAAAAATGAGTCGTGATGTGAACTGACTCAGGAACCTATCAGATTGAGAGTTACCGTTCTACTATGAGGACCGAATCCTTATATAAAACACTGAGGTAACTCTCATGCTTCATCGTGACAATCTCACCAGCAAATTCTAAGCTGACTTGCTCAATCTGGCTGATGAAGGTGCTATGCATACACAGATAAACTACAGATGAAATACCACTCAGCTTAAGAATTACGCCGCTAATGTTCCTGGCTATGGTTACCTGTTCATTCCCGCTCACGGTTAGCATGTACGAAAAGGGTTCTTGTAACGAGTACAAAAATAAGTCAGACCAAAACCACATGGAGCTTTAAACACGGTTCGTATAATTTATTAGCAGCGATTTATTTTTACTCTTCTTTAATTAATCATCATGCTTAAATATTTTTTAGCACAAGATTATCGCTTCGCTAACATTTTAGTTTACATTAATTTTCAATTGATAATAAAAAGTTGTTAATAAGTTTTTTGCGAAAAATAAAAAGTGTTGGAATACTCTCCATCAAATGAATGCAAAATAAACAAATTGAGATATACAAAAAGTAAAAATCATTTAAATGAATATTTTTAATTTATGAGCAGAACCCATTAACAATGATTTACTAACGACCAAAAAAGTAAAGAACACCTTGCAACAATATGTATTTATAAATTCATATCATTGATATTAAGCTAATCTTACTTTCTATCATCCAAATTTATGCATCAAAAAAAAACAAAATTAAAATCAATTAGATACACAACAAGACAATCTCACAGGAAATGATGTTAAATATCTCAGAAATAATAAAAAATTACTAAAGCATTAGACGTAATACACATCCCACACGACCTGTCACTCATAGTTTTAATATTTATTTTTTTCACATTATAGTAGATAAAAACACGCATTAAAAATGACTTGTAGAAAAGCTGCACAATAAATAGTTCATATTTAATCTGTTGCGTAGAACTACTATTCAAAAAATCTTATTAATGAGATAATGAGATTACATCGATAACGTTCTGATTGCAGGCATACTTATCTGGGTGTGCCTCTCTTTTTTTTACAACTGTACACGGTGGCGTATGACGAGAAAATATCTCACACAGGATGAAGTCTACAGGCTGATGGATGCAGCCCAGAGCATGTCCTTTCCTGAAAGAAATCGCTGTCTGATTATGATGGCTTTCATTCACGGTTTTAGGGCCAGTGAACTTCTTGATTTACGTTTATCCGATATTGATGCATCTGGAAAACAACTTAATATTCGGCGTATTAAAAATGGTTTCTCGACAACACATCCTCTTCTTCCTGATGAATATAATTTGATCAAGTTGTGGCTTAAGCAGAGGAAGTTAATTGAAAACGGAGTTGAAGGAGACTGGCTTTTTCTCTCCCGGAAACGCCGCCCTATCAGCAGACAACATTTTTTTTCTATCATTCGTGAGGCTGGAAAACGTGCAGGATTAGCTGTAAAAGCACATCCTCATATGTTACGTCATGCCTGTGGTTTTGCTCTGGCTGACAATGGTGTCGATACCCGACTACTTCAGGATTACCTGGGTCATCGAAATATTCAGCATACTGTCAGATACACAGCCAGTAATGCTGCTCGTTTTAAAGGGGTGTGGAAAAAAAAGCCTCGTTAAAACAGTACCTTCTGATTCAAAATGTCAGATTCCTACGTTTTCCTCAATTCTTCCATAAAAAAACAGCCCATTCAATTAAATAAAACACATAACATGTTGATATTTCTAGCTGAAGTAAAATAACCCCATGATTTGAAATGATTAATCACAAAGGTCATACCAGTGATTAACTTTCGCCCATATTGTTAAATAATACAAAATTAAAAACAATAAAAATCAAACAAATTAGATTTATATTCCAAGAAAATTAAATATTCAGGCTATTAAACCAAACCTGACATTTTGAATCAAAATGTCAGGTTTTGTAGCAATGGCGTGGACGAGTCTGAATGAAGAAGCCTCTGGTTATTATCAGTGCCTGTCAGTTCACCAGGCTGGCACTGGAGTCTCTCATCCCAACGGACAGGTATATCGTGCGGGTGTACAGCAACGTCACTACAGAGGTTGAATTCGTTTTAAAGACCTCCTGTGGCTACCTGTTAGCTGATATCCCTTCGCTTCCTTCGGGGGAGTTGGTTCTTCTGGCTTGTCTCGCCCGTTTGCGGAGTGATGCCGGGCAATGGCAGGTCTGCCTGACCGGTGACTCCGACTGGTTCGATAATGCTCCTGCTGCAAGTCTGTATAACGGCTTCCCACGCATCGGCACCATGCTGACAGCGAGTCGTTATCAGAATCAAATTATCCGCTGGTTACTACGTCCTTTGCCCGGCGATATGAGCGATTTCTGGCTCCTGACTGCACGGGAGTTGAGCGTGCTTAAGATTCTGATGCAGGGCATGAGTTTCAGTGAGATTGCCCGTTATGAACAACGCAGTTCAAAGACCCTGCATGCGATTGCCACACGGGCTTTAATGAAACTTGGACTGGGAACACTGAGCGATTTCAGGCTGCTCTATACGGGATGCGGTGACAGCAGAGTGAAACGGAATATACGGCTACATGCAAAATATATCGGACAACATTCCGCTCATCGACTCACTCAGTATGTGCAGAACATGGTATCCGGAATCCTTTATCCAGAGAAAGTTGCCGTTGGTGAATCAATAAATTCTGACGCCATTTCCGGAAAAGTACTTTCCGGACAAAGAAAAAATATATCTAAAAAAAGACCAGGATTGTTATGACACAGCAGCGTTGTTACTACCACCCACTGCGGCGCATACGGACTCGCTACAGTGTAGGAGCCAAAATATTTCTACTGTTCTGGGCTGCAGGATTGGGAGGCACGCTGTACAGCCTGTACAGCGTGCTGGCGTACTGACATCTGTGAGGGAAGGATGCGTTTCGTTCTTTTCTGTCCCTCAGGAATTGTACCAGCGCAGTTCGCAGCTCTATCAACCGGTTCTGTCGGCAATGTTACCTGCATCAGAACAGAAGAGGAGTTACGCAATAAATTGCGGCACAGGCCACAGAGTGTCGTGATATCGGCAGGGCGACCTGCCGAATGCGCTGAAATGTGGTTCCGATTTTATCGGGATCACTCATTCGTGGTGGTGTTGTGCGTCGCGCCCTTTTTTCTGCCACCGGATGTGAGTATTTCTGGCGTTCTCAAAAACCTGAGGTTACTGAAACCAGGAATGTCAGTAGAGCGTGTCATCAGTATTGCAAATGCCTCTGGTGGGTTTTCAGGGCTGAAGCATGCAGAAATTTTGCCAGTTATGGACAGTTACTCTGTCTTTATGAAAGAGGTGAATAACCGCACAAAGACAATCGTCATGTCAGAACGCTTCCCGGAAAAGCAAAAGAAGGTGTTGTCGTTACTTCTTGCCGGACACAGCTGGGAATACAGTGCGCAGTTTCTCAAAACGGGGATAAGACAGATATGGCTTGCCGAGCAGTCGCTAAAAAAGCGTTGGGGAATACCGGACAGCATGTCATTGCGGGAAGCCCTGCTGCTGAGCAGCAATAATTTTCACGGTGATGGAAATGCATTGGAAACAACGAATGCCATGACATTGCGTGAAAACGGAAATACCAACAGGTATTCCGTGGTGGTAAATGCAGGGACGCAGGCTTTATCTCTGCATAAATATAAATAAGTGGGAAATTGAAATTAGTTACCAGAATGGAGAATTTCTTCATGAAAAACAGTAAGGCATTTTACCGCAGCGCATTAGCGACAGCTATTGTTATGGCTCTTTCTGCACCAGCATTCGCTACTGATAGCACGGTATCAACTGATCCGGTTACGCTGAATACAGAGAAGACGACTCTGGATCAAGATGTTGTTATTAACGGTGATAACAAGATTACAGCCGTAACAATTGAAACGTCAGATTCAGATAAAGACCTTAATGTTACTTTTGGCGGTCACGATATTACCGCCGCATCAACGGTAAACCAAGATTTCGTTGAAGGTGTAAAAGTTAGTGGTAACAAAAATGTTGTGATTAATGCTACAGACTCCACCATCACAGCTCAAGGTGAAGGCACCTATGTCCGGACTGCAATGGTCATTGATTCAACTGGCGATGTTGTTGTTAATGGCGGTAATTTCGTTGCAAAAAATGAAAAAGGTAGTGCGACAGGGATATCTCTGGAAGCGACCACGGGAAATAATTTAACGCTCAATGGTACAACCATAAATGCTCAAGGTAATAAGAGTTACAGCAACGGCTCTACGGCAATTTTTGCTCAAAAGGGTAATTTGTTGCAGGGTTTTGACGGTGATGCAACCGACAACATCACCCTTGCTGACTCAAATATTATTAATGGCGGGATTGAAACAATAGTTACTGCCGGGAATAAGACGGGAATTCATACAGTCAACCTGAATATTAAGGATGGCTCAGTAATTGGGGCGGCTAATAATAAACAAACAATTTATGCCTCTGCTTCGGCACAAGGCGCAGGTTCAGCAACGCAAAATTTAAATTTGTCTGTTGCTGATTCAACCATCTACTCTGATGTCCTGGCCCTTTCTGAAAGCGAGAATTCAGCCAGTACCACAACAAATGTAAATATGAACGTTGCCCGCTCTTACTGGGAAGGTAATGCTTATACCTTCAATAGCGGCGATAAAGCGGGTAGTGATCTGGATATAAATCTTTCCGATAGTTCAGTCTGGAAAGGCAAAGTTTCAGGGGCAGGAGATGCCAGTGTATCTCTGCAAAACGGGTCTGTCTGGAATGTTACGGGTTCCTCAACTGTTGATGCTCTGGCAGTAAAAGACAGTACGGTTAATATCACGAAGGCTACAGTCAATACTGGCACGTTTGCTTCTCAAAACGGCACTCTGATTGTTGATGCCTCTTCTGAAAACACTCTGGATATCAGCGGTAAAGCGAGCGGTGACTTGCGTGTTTACAGTGCGGGTTCATTGGATCTTATCAATGAACAAACGGCATTTATTTCTACCGGCAAAGACAGCACTCTAAAAGCCACAGGCACAACGGAAGGTGGTCTGTATCAATATGACCTGACACAGGGAGCTGATGGTAACTTTTATTTCGTAAAAAACACGCATAAAGCATCCAACGCCAGCTCCGTGATTCAGGCAATGGCAGCTGCTCCGGCTAACGTCGCTAATCTGCAGGCTGACACGCTCTCCGCCCGTCAGGATGCTGTCCGTCTGAGCGAAAATGACAAGGGTGGCGTATGGATTCAGTACTTTGGCGGTAAACAGAAACATACCACCGCGGGAAATGCATCCTATGACCTGGATGTAAATGGTGTAATGCTGGGTGGTGATACCCGCTTCATGACTGAAGATGGTAGCTGGCTGGCCGGTGTGGCGATGTCTTCTGCGAAAGGTGACATGACTACCATGCAGAGCAAAGGTGACACTGAAGGTTACAGCTTCCACGCTTACCTGAGCCGCCAGTATAACAACGGTATCTTCATTGATACTGCTGCACAGTTTGGTCACTACAGCAACACGGCAGATGTTCGCCTGATGAATGGTGGCGGTACCATCAAAGCTGACTTTAACACCAATGGTTTTGGTGCGATGGTTAAAGGCGGTTACACATGGAAAGACGGTAATGGCCTGTTTATTCAGCCATATGCCAAACTGTCTGCTCTGACTCTGGAAGGTGTGGATTATCAACTCAACGGCGTGGACGTTCATTCTGACAGCTATAACTCTGTGCTGGGTGAGGCCGGTACGCGCGTGGGTTATGACTTCGCTGTGGGCAACGCGACCGTTAAACCTTATCTGAATCTGGCCGCACTGAACGAATTCTCTGATGGCAACAAAGTCCGTCTGGGTGATGAGTCTGTCAATGCCAGCATTGACGGTGCAGCATTCCGCGTGGGTGCAGGTGTACAGGCTGATATCACCAAAAACATGGGAGCATATGCAAGCCTTGACTACACCAAAGGTGACGACATTGAGAACCCGCTACAGGGTGTAGTTGGTATCAATGTGACCTGGTAAGAATAAAGCAGTCGGTTCCCCTGTCGACTGTTATACCCCCTGCAGGCAGCAGTATGCTGCCTGCAGGCTATAAATATCCAGTATTCATGATGCTGGCTTTTTGCTGATATTTACCCTGAACATTCCTGATACAGACTATTAATACAATCTTATCTGCGACAGATTTCATTTTCTGGATATATTATGAATGAACAAATCAAACAGGATATCGATCTGATTGAGATTTTATTTTATCTGAAGAAAAAGATTCGTGTTATCCTTTTTATTATAGCTATCTGTATGGTAATGGTGCTGTTGTTTCTGTATATCAATAAAGATAATATAAAAGTGACTTACAGTCTAAAAATAAACCAGACAACACCAGGCATACTTGTTAGCTGTGATAGCAATAATAACTTTGCCTGTCAGACCACAATGACTGAAGATGTTATTCAGCGAATTACTACATTTTTTCAGACCAGCCCAGATGTCAAGAACAGAGAAATAAAGCTGGAATGGTCAGGAAATAAGAGAGATTTACCAACTGCTGAAGCGGAAATATCTCGCGTGCAGGCGTCTATCATCAAATGGTATGCGTCAGAATACCATAATGGCAGGCAAGTTCTCGATGAGATACAAACGCCTTCAGCAATTAACAGTGAGCTTTATACAAAAATGATATACCTGACCAGGAACTGGTCACTGTATCCGAACGGTGATGGCTGTGTCACTATAAGCTCACCAGAAATAAAAAATAAATACCCTGCTGCCATTTGCCTGGCTCTGGGATTTTTTCTAAGTATTGTGATTTCTGTGATGTTTTGCCTTGTCAAAAAAATGGTAGATGAATACCAACAAAACTCTGGGCAGTAATAAACAGCATTCTGACAGAGAGTGCCTGTATAAAACTATAGTGACAGTGACCGGGAAGGGAGCCCGTCTTCAGGAATGGATTCCTGTCTTTTTAACTGTAAATATCCTGGCATTATTAATGTCAGGATATTTACAGAAGAGCTGCATAACCATGACGGAACGGGGTTAAGTCAGGTTGTCCTTAACGCTATTCACAACCTCGTATACCGCCTTCAGGTTTATGTCCAGACTACATATCTCTCTCAGCAATCCTCAATAATCAGATACACCGCTTTCACCGGACCATGAACCCCGACGACTTTGATAAGCTCAATGTCCGCCGTTGAACTGGGACCACTGATGATGTTAATACATGACGGCATTCGTTCACCGGCCTGCGCTTTCTGATGCAATTTTTCTGCGAGTTGCGCTACACGCGGCAGGATTGTGCTTTTACGCAGGATAAAAAGAGAAGATTCCGGGAGCAGGCTCAATGAACGCCCGCGCCCGGCGGCGGAAAAAAGAACCACGCCTCCCGATTCGGTTAAACCATATTCAGCATATACGACGCCCACTTTAGCCTGCTCTGCTTGTGATATGTTCTCAATACCTTTCGCCGGATCCCAAACAACGGCATTGCATTCCTGCTGCAAACGTTCGCTAATCCCCAATTCCTCCAGCCTCGTGTCACCACTAATCACGACCGACTGATCTCCCAGCTCTTTACACAGACGTATTGCAGCTTCTGCCGCCTTCGCCTCGCTGGTCAGTTCACAGCGCGTCAACATAACATCGCTGGCAAACTGGATAAACGCGTCACAGCGCTGCTGTTGGGTAAGTTGGGTAAGCCGCTCGTTAGCATAGTTGTTAAGCGGCGCATCTTCTGCTTGCGGTTCAAGTCGCAGCGGGCGCCCCAGTGCCTGAGCAACGTTATTCAAAAATTTGCTCCGATTATCCATTCTTTTTCTCCTGCGCCTGATGTTTCTTAAACCAACTACGGAAACTCTCTCCGTCAGCTTCAGGAAGATCGCGTGCTTCCATCCAGTCGCTAATCGCGCCAAATTTGAGTGGTGTTTTGCCGCCATTGATAAACCAGCTTGCCGCATGAGCACCAGCCATCATCCCAACTTTCCACAATCCTGGATGACTATTGGCATAAGCGAACATTTTTATCGCCCGTTGCTCTGCTTTTGCGGTGATCCCTTTTTCAGCCATCACCCGACGATGACGCAAAATCAGTTTTGACAGCGGAATACGCACCGGACACACGCTGTCACAAGCGGTGCATAAAGAGCAGGCGTAGGGTAAATCTTTAAAATCTTTATAGCCGCCAAGTAACGGGGAAATCACCGCACCAATTGGCCCTGGATAAATAGAGCCATATCCATGACCGCCAATATGGCGATATGCCGGACAAGTATTCATACAAGCCCCGCAACGAATACAGCGCAGCACATCCCGAAATTCAGAGGCCAGCACCTCAGAACGCCCGTTATCGACAATAACCAGATGAAACTCTTCAGGACCATCAACGTGCCCCGCTTCGCGCGGTCCTGTCAGCCAGGTGTTGTATCCCGTCAAACGTGCACCAACGGCACTGCGCGCCAGCATGGTGATCAATACATCTACCTCTGCAAACGTGGGAGCAATACGCTCCATTCCCATCACTGCAATATGCGTTTTAGGCAGCGTGGTACACATTCGCGCATTACCTTCATTGGTCACCAGGCATACCGAACCGGTCTCTGCCACCGCGAAATTACAGCCGGTAATACCTATTTCAGCACTGAGGAAATCTTCGCGGATTTTTTGCCGAATGAATAAGGTCATCGCTTCAGGCGTTTCCGGCCCCTCATAGCCCAGATGTTCGTGTAGCACTCGACGGATCTGATGGCGATCTTTATGAATTGCCGGGACCACAACATGAGAGGGCGGATCTTGATCCAGCTGGAGAATGTATTCACCCAGATCGGTTTCAATCACCTGAATCCCGGCATCCTGCAACACATGATTGACACCAATCTCTTCGGTCACCATCGATTTAGATTTCACCACCTTCCGGGCATTTTTGCGTTGGGCAACCTGTAAAATGTAGCGGGTGGCGTCTTCTTTGGTTTTTGCAAAATAGACGTGACCTCCGTTTTGCGTCACTTTTTCTGAGAGCTGGTACAGATAAGCGTCGAGATTACTCAGAACATGATCACGTATCTGGGCGGCCCGATCGCGCCACTCCTCCCAGTGCCCCAATTCATCGACCATTTTTTGCCGATTTGCCCCAATACGCTGCTGCGCGTTTGCCACCGCTTTGCGCATGATCGGATCTTCAATTTGCTGACGAATGCGTGTCTTAAAATCTGTATTACTGGTTTTGATCGACATCTTTATATCCTCAGCGGCTCATCAGCACTTCAGCAATATGCATCACTTTGACTTTCTGCCCTTCCCGTTGTAATCGTCCACTGATGTTCAGCAGGCAACTCACGTCAGCACCAATTAAATACTCAGGGCGGACTTCCATCAGGTGCGCAACCTTTTCTTTCACCATCTCGCCGGATATTTCGGCCATTTTGACCGAGAACGTGCCGCCAAATCCGCAGCAGGTATCCTGTTCAGCAAAGGTCAACAGCTCCAGTCCACGCACATTTTTCAGCAGCGTAAGTGGTTCGTCCTTCACCCCCAGCTTACGGGCCAGGCTACAAGATGGGTGATACACCGCTCTCCCTTGCAAACTGGCACCTACATCGACTACCCCTAATGTATTAACAATAAAAGAGGTGAGATCCTGCATACGCGCGGCAACCTTTTCGGCACGTGATGCCCATTCAGGTTCATCCGCCAGATACGTCGGGTAACTTTTTACGGCATAGGTGCAAGAGCCAGCCGGTGAAATAATGGGATCGTCGTTATCCTCCAGTGCGGCGATCAGATTTTTCATCCCTGGAATCGCTTCTTTGATATAACCACTATTGATCGCAGGCTGACCGCAGCATCCTTGTTTCTCCGGGAAATTTACGCGACAGCCGAGTTTTTCCAGTAGCAGCACGGAGTCTCGTGCCATTCTTGATTTCAGGGCGTCACCAATGCAGGTGACAAAGAAATTGACATTCACAACTAATACTCCATTACTTCATGCCCATTTATGCCCGATGGTTCCCCCCTTCCGGGGGATCAATCATCAATAAATATGGCGTTCTTTTTTAATTGGCTAGCAACATACCACCCCTCATTTGTATGACAAATGATAATCTTTCATCTAAACTTCAAATGCAATAACTAATTTTATTTCTTTCGGCATCGCTCACATTTTATGGGGAAATCGACGATCATTTTTGGCATAAGAAATCCATTTAAAAAGGCTACACCCCTTATACCTATTCAGAGCTACTTATTCAGGGGTTATTGAGATATACACTGATGGTGCACAAAAAAATCACCGACAATAATCACGTATCAAGTAATAGTCGGGATTTTATTTAATTGAAGCAATTTAGTTTGCATTTTTATTTAAAAACTGAGCTAGAGTCCATCAAAAAAAATATATAAAGCCCAAAACTACCGTTGGAAATAGAAATAGTTGAAAGGCTCACAACTCCCGGAATGCGGATTATCTTTGCCCTGATTTCTGGCGGTTTTATTCAGGGTGCAAGCTGTCTGACCCTTTCCCGATATTCTCCCGGAGTACAACCAAACTCGCGGACAAACGCCTTGTGAAAAGATGATTCGCTGGCATAGCCTACTGACTCAGCGATCACCACAACAGGGAGCATTTCCCGGGAAAACATCTGGGCCGCTATTTGTAGACGCAACTTTGTTAATACAGCCAGCGGCGTGGTTCCGGAAACATCACGGAAAAGCTGGGCAAAACTTGCCCGGGACATGTGGGCGATGCTGGCCAGCGATTCGACGGTCCAGGCGTGTCCAGGCATTTCCATCATTTGCTGTATTACCGCACCAAGACGTGGATGCAGAAGCAAACTGAGAATGTTTTTCTCTGTATTAACCTGTGCAATCCACTCACGCACCGCGAGGGTAAAGAATGTAGCGCAGATCTGGCTACACAGAGCATCCACTCCCGGCATTGCCGATCTGGATTCCTGTTGTAAAAACGGGATCGCCTCCCTCAGCCAGTTATATTCCACGCTATGGTTCACTGGTGCTACAAACAGCGTTTCCGGCAAAGACGTTAAAAAATAACGCGCCGAATGTTGCAGCCGAAGAGTGCCACAGACAATACAGGTCGATTCATTATCGACATGACTCAGGCGATGAGCTGAATTTTGTGGTAGCAGGACCACATTTCCCGGGCGTAATGTAAAAATCTCTCCCGTCGGCATTTCCAGCTTCGCCGCTCCTTGCGTTAACGCATGCCAACGAATAACCGACAATTCCCCGGCACCATGTGGAAGTTGCCAGTCACTTCCTAACACGCAATTCTTATCGATCGTTCCTTGTGGAGCGTTAAGCATCAACAAACGGCTAAGAGCATCCATATCAGACTCCTGAGTGGTTTTTTGATTACAAACACCAACAATCTTAGTCAATAATTAATCTAATACCATCAAATAGTTAATCATGATTTTTGTTTTGTGATTCTGATTAAGAAAAAGAAAATACCAGACGATAAGACAAAATATCAAGCGTTGTGAAGAAATGTTATTTGCTCTTTTGCGTCTATAGTCATGATGTCAAATGAACGCGTTTCGACAGGAAATCATCATGAATAAATATCAGGCAGTTATTATTGGTTTTGGCAAGGCTGGAAAAACATTAGCCGTCACGCTGGCAAAAGCAGGTTGGCGTGTGGCTCTCATCGAACAATCAAATGCAATGTATGGCGGGACCTGTATTAATATCGGCTGTATCCCAACCAAAACATTGGTTCATGACGCACAGCAGCACACAGATTTTGTCCGTGCCATACAGCGTAAAAATGAAGTGGTTAATTTTTTACGTAATAAGAATTTTCATAATCTTGCGGATATGCCCAATATCGACGTGATCGACGGCCAGGCGGAGTTTATCAATAATCATAGCCTGCGTGTTCATCGGCCTGGGAGAAATCTGGAGATTCATGGCGAGAAAATTTTTATTAATACCGGTGCACAAGCCGTGGTTCCGCCAATTCCTGGAATTACCACCACGCCTGGTGTATATGACAGCACCGGATTACTTAATCTAAAAGAATTGCCTGGGCATTTAGGTATTTTGGGCGGCGGATATATTGGCGTTGAGTTCGCCTCTATGTTCGCTAATTTTGGCAGCAAAGTAACCATTTTAGAGGCAGCTTCGCTGTTTTTGCCTCGGGAAGATCGGGATATTGCTGATAATATCGCGACGATTTTACGCGATCAGGGTGTCGATATAATCCTCAATGCCCATGTGGAGCGAATCAGTCACCATGAAAATCAAGTGCAAGTGCATAGCGAGCACGCCCAACTGGCGGTGGATGCACTGTTAATAGCTTCCGGTCGTCAACCGGCTACCGCTTCGTTACATCCAGAAAATGCAGGTATCGCAGTAAACGAGCGCGGGGCAATTGTCGTTGACAAGCAATTACATACCACCGCAGACAATATTTGGGCGATGGGAGATGTTACCGGCGGGCTGCAATTTACTTATATTTCACTGGATGATTACCGCATTGTGCGTGATGAGTTGCTGGGAGAAGGCAGACGTAGTACTGATGATCGGAAAAATGTGCCTTATTCCGTATTCATGACACCGCCACTGTCCAGGGTTGGTATGACAGAAGAACAGGCCAGAGAGAGTGGTGCTGATATTCAGGTGGTGACATTGCCTGTAGCTGCAATTCCGCGTGCCAGAGTGATGAATGATACTCGTGGGGTATTAAAAGCGATTGTTGATAATAAAACCCAACGTATATTAGGGGCATCACTGCTGTGTGTTGACTCCCACGAGATGATCAATATAGTGAAAATGGTGATGGATGCCGGGCTGCCTTATAGCATATTACGCGATCAGATATTTACTCATCCGTCGATGAGCGAATCACTCAATGATCTATTTTCATTAGTCAAATAAACTCAAAATCAGACGCCAGAACAAATATTCTGGCGTCTCAGAGAAAAGAATCTTATTAATTCCCTGTTACTTTATAACTTCTTAATCACTTCATTGATGGTATTTTATATGTTTAAAAAATCTGTTTTATTTGCAACACTATTATCTGGCGTTATGGCATTTTCCACCAATGCAGATGATAAAATAATTCTGAAACATATCAGCGTCTCATCAGTATCAGCATCACCGACAGTTCTTGAGAATGCCATTGCTGATATGGCCAGAAAATATAATGCTTCATCCTGGAAAGTTACATCGATGCGAATTGATAATAATTCAACCGCAACAGCAGTATTGTATAAATAAGGATGTTTACAATGGAAAGATACCTGCACCTGTTAAGTCGGGGAGATAAAATTGGCCTGACATTGATTCGTCTGAGTATTGCGATTGTTTTTATGTGGATTGGGTTATTAAAGTTTGTCCCTTACGAGGCAGACAGCATTACACCATTCGTCGCAAACAGTCCACTAATGTCGTTCTTTTATGAACACCCGGAAGACTATAAACAGCATCTGACTCACGAAGGCGAATACAAACCAGAAGCAAGAGCATGGCAAACGGCTAATAATACCTATGGTTTTTCCAACGGTCTTGGCGTCGTGGAGGTGATTATTGCTCTGCTGGTTTTGGCTAATCCTGTCAATCGCTGGTTAGGTTTATTGGGTGGGCTGATGGCATTTACCACGCCGCTGGTAACACTCTCATTTTTAATCACCACCCCGGAGGCATGGGTACCCGCATTGGGTGACGCTCATCATGGTTTCCCTTATTTATCCGGTGCTGGTCGTCTGGTATTGAAAGATACTCTGATGCTGGCAGGTGCTGTCATGATAATGGCAGATTCGGCGCGGGATATTCTTAAACAACGCAGTAATGAATCCAGTTCAACGTTAAAAACTGAATATTGATAATCCGAACACTGTCTGTTGTTCACTTTTTCAGGCGTCAGGCTCCCTTTCTGATGATGAAGCCTGACGCCATATTACCGGAGATATGACAGAGTGAAGGTCAATATCACTCCCCTATTAAAAGATTCTTGTCGTCTCAGGTAAAATAAGTGATTAATATCAATCATGTATTTTTACAGCAAGACAACCACGAACAAACTCAGGATTAAAATGTTTTACCGATTCCCCAACATAACCCAAATCAAGCGAACTAATTTGCGCCATTTCTTTCTCTGTCAGTGAGAAATCCCAAATAGCAAAATTTTCTTCGATACGCTGTTGATGTGTCGATTTCGGAATAACGACCACTCCCCGTTGAATATTCCAACGCAGAATGACCTGAGAAATCGATTTTTGATGGGCATCTGCAATACTCTGAAGCAGATTATTTTCAAAGGGTTTATGTCGTCCACCACCTAACGGAGCCCATGCTTCAGGCTGCACGTTATAATACTTCATGGTTGCCAGCGCCTCTGGTTGGGCAAAATAGGGATGCAACTCGACCTGGTTGACCATCGGTTTAACTCTTACCGTTTCACAAAAGTTCGCCAGAACATGAGGGTAGAAATTGGAAACCCCAATCGCTTTTAATTTGCCCTCTTCATAGGCATCTTCGAGTGCACGCCACGCACTAAAATAATCGCGCATGGCCTGGTGCAATAAATAGAGATCGAAGTATTCTAGCCCCGATTTTTTTAATGATGCTTCAATACCTGCTGCTGCAATATCCTGATTCAACATATCCTGCACCCACAATTTAGACGTTATAAATAACTCTTCTCGGGTACATAAACCTTCAGATATGGCTTCACGAACGGCTTCACCGACGGCATCTTCATTACCGTATACCGCTGCAGTGTCGATGAGTCGATAACCCGTGCGGATAGCATTCAACACTGACTGTTTGCACACGTCTTTATCGGTAACCTGAAAAACACCAAATCCCATCATCGGCATTTTCAGATTGTTACTTAATACGGAAAATTCCACTGTCAGTCCCTCCATTAGGTATGAACAATGAGTCTACGTTAAAACGTAACCTCAAATTAGTATGTGGATTTTGATATCACTTATGCAAAAAATTCATTAATAATGTAGGACTGAAACCTCTCTATTTTTGGGGCAATGAAGCAGACGCTATCAGTGCTTTTGCCTTGGGACTTGCTGTTTTTGATACACTTAGGGCCCAGGACATAACGAAAATGTGCGATATGACAAAGAATTAACGGAGTATGTGATGATCAGGCAGAAGATTCTACAGCAGCTCCTGGAGTGGATTGAGTGCAATCTTGAGCACCCTATTTCAATCGAAGATATCGCACAGAAATCTGGCTACAGCAGACGCAACATCCAGCTTCTGTTCCGAAATTTCATGCATGTGCCTTTGGGAGAATACATTCGCAAACGAAGGCTTTGTCGTGCCGCCATTCTTGTCCGGCTCTCCGCGAAATCTATGCTTGATATTGCACTCTCTTTGCATTTTGATTCACAGCAGTCATTCAGCCGCGAATTTAAAAAGTTATTCGGCTGCTCTCCCCGTGAATACCGCCACCGTGATTATTGGGATCTCGCAAATATCTTCCCTTCTTTTTTAATACGTCAACAGCAAAAGACGGAGTGTAGATTAGTCAACTTTCCTGAGACACCTATTTTTGGCAATTCATTTAAATATGATATTGAAGTGTCGAATAAATTACCGGATGAAGAAGTCAAACTGCGACGTCATCATTTAGTCAGATGTATGAAGAATTTTAAGACGGATATCTATTTCGTCTCCACGTTCGAACCATCAACAAAATCGGTCGATTTGCTCACAGTTGAAACTTTTGCCGGTACGGTATGCAAACAAACCGATTCAGAGATGCCGAAAGAGTGGACAATTAACCGAGGACTGTATGCCTCTTTCCGCTATGAAGGTGAGTGGGAGCACTACCCTGAATGGGCGCGAAACCTCTATCTGATGGAATTACCTGCCAGGGGGTTAGCCAGAGTGAACGGCAGTGATATTGAGCGATTTTATTACAATGAAAACTTCGTCGAAATTGATAGCAATAACATTGTTTGCGAAATTTTTATCCCCGTTCGCCCGGTTTAGCCTGTAACTCCATCACATAAGATTTACCCTACCCTGCCACCGTCTAATCGGTGCCAGGGTAGGTATTCAGTAAATAATGGCGCTGCGCATGTCAACGCCATTATTATTTATTACATCGTCGTTTTTATTTCTCCTCAGCGCCTTCAGTATCTGCAGGAACGGCGTTAATTGTCACAGTCACTGGTTTCATTTCATACCCTCCATATGTCAAAGAGTTGAATGTGAATGTGTATGTACCTGGCTTGTTGGTACTAAATGTACGCGTGATTTTCCCGCTCGCGAAATGGTCATTTTTCGACGGCAGGAACTGATAATCCGCCTCTGTCACCCCTTCCGGAGCCTCAATGTCGACCCACATGGTTCCTCCTACGGGGTTGACACCCGACATCAGAGTAACCGTCAGTGTTGCAGTAGTCTTCCCGTCCGCCACCAGAGAATCTACACGCTCTGGAGATGCAGCGAGCACCGCGTTTTTATCATCCGCGACGAATTTAGATTCGGCAGTTTTCGTCGATTCCTGACCGTCGGCCTGTTCCACTTTCGCCGTGAGTGTATATGTCGCTGCGACAGTGGTCGTGGCGGTGAAAATAGCCTGCCCTTGCTCATTCGTTGTCGCCGTCCCATTGGGAGTCAGAACTAAATTTTCCGGGCTGGCAGTCAGCGTCACTTCGCTATCTTTCAGCAGGTTGTTATTGGCATCAGTCACCGTAACTTTATACGTCTGTTTGGTTTTGCCGTCCGCCACTGCACGGTTGCCAATCACCTCAATACTGGAGATGGTCGCCGTAGTGTTATCGGCCACAAACGTTACAGACTGCGCATTCGAAGGCTGGTCATTTCCTGCTGACGCCGTGATCTCATAGGTTCCGGCAGTCACGGAAACCACTTTCAGTTCCGCTTTACCCTCCTTGTCGGCGTTCACCATGATATTACCGTCTGCAAGCGGTTTGACGCCCCGAGGCAGATTAAAGACGACCACAGCGCCAGGAAGAAGGTTGCCGTATTGATCCTTAACCGTTGCCGTCAGCGTAAAGGCATCTTTGCCGTTTGCCACTTTTTGAGCAGCGGCGTCTACCTCCAGGCTCGCCTGACCGGTACTGAAATCCGCCTTGAATTTCACCTTGACCGTCTTCTGAGAGTTTTTCACCGAGGCCTCGATCTCAAGTTCCCCTGCAACCGTTGACATAAGCTCAATGTCCACTTTCCCTGCCGCATTGGTTGTTACTGTATTCCCCGTCTTGCTGGTCACACCCTGCGGTAAAGTCAGCGTAACTTCTTGCCCCTGCAACGGGTTACCATAGCTGTCCACGACGGTCAGGGTGATCTGGTTAGCAGACTGTCCATTAGCCAGTTGGTTATTAACCTTCACTGTCATATCACGAATCTCAGCCTTAGATGCGTCACCTGCAACATTCAGCACCAGTGGCTGAGCAACGGCATTTTGGCCGTTCACTCGCGGCATCACAGACAACTGACCCGCGGCAGATCCCAGCGTTAAGGTCGACACGTAGACCCCATTACCTTTCTCTGTCCAGTTTCCTGCTGAAGGACGCTCACTCCCCGTGCTGGCGGCACCACTAAACACTGGTGCATCTGGCTTCAGCCCGGTGACCGGATTCCCGTACGCATCCTTCACGGTGAAGGTGAGTTCCGCCGTCGTTTTAACCGTTGGAGTTTTATTGTCCGCAACAAGCGTAGAGTTCGCTGATGACATCTCTCCGGCAATAACAGTCAGCTGCGCGGCTTCGGTGGCTGCAGGCTGGCCGTTGAAGAGCGGCATGACACGAAGCTCGCCCGTCTTTCCGCCTGTAGTTAACGTAGCAACATAGGAACCGTCACCTTTTTCGGTCCAACTGGAAACGGTCGCCCCTTCAGAGGCGGTCCCCGTCAAACTTGCCGACAACGAAAGACCACTGATAGCGTTGCCATGCGCATCTTTCGCCACCAGCGTTACGGTTGTGCTTTCACCGGCTTTTACGTGATCTTCTGCGACAGAGACTTTCGACTGGTTTGAAGATAATGCATCAGCCACCACGGTTACTTTTGCCGCATTTGCTGCCGCGTCCTGCCCATTGAGCTTCGGCATAACGTCTAATTCACCCGCCGTAGTGCCGAGAGAAATCTGCGCAGTCCAGGTCCCGTCGCCATTATCCGTCCAGCCTGATGCCGTAGAACCAGCAGCAGCTGCGCCCAATAATGACGGTGCATCCGGATTGAGGCCAGTTACAGGGTTGTCATTAGCATCTTTTGCCGTCCAGATTGCCGTAACTGTACCGCCAACCACCGGTTTATCAGGATTCAGGGTGATGGACGAATGTGCTGCATCAAGCGGCCCGGCAACAAACTTCAGCGTTTGTTGTAATGTGCCCAGCTGATACTGCTCGCTGAAGGCACGCACAACAACGTTTCCGGCACGGGTCGAAGAAACCGTGGCGCTGTAAACCCCTGGTTTTATTTCCGAAATGGCACCAACGGTTACACCATTAGTGTCTTGCGGAACAAGTCGCAGGCGGCTGGCTTCTCCCGTCACCGGATTACCCTCGGAGTCCACCGCTGTCAGTGTCAGCGTGTAGGCTTGCTGACCATCAGCAACCACATCACCTGACGGCTCGTTAGCGCTCAGGGTGGAGTTTGCCACATCCATCATCGTGGCCCGCAGTTCTGCAGTGACAGTTTTGCTCATGTCATCAACGCTAACAGTAATCGTTGCCTCACCTGACTGCGTTCCGGTAGTAAAGACAGACTGATACACCCCTGCTTCAGTTTCGGTGAACTCACCCAGTGTTGGCTTTGCCTGTGATTTAGTGGCCTTCAGGGTACGAGTCACAATATTTCCAGCCGGTTTGAAGGTTAGTTCAGTCTTGATCTGATCTTTCATGCCCGTGACTGGCTGGCCCTCGGCGTCGCGCAGAGACAGCACCAACGGCTTTTGCTCATTACCGTTAGCAAGCATTTGAATACGGCTCTGACCGTCAAGCGTTAACGCCGTACGATCGGCGCTCATACCAGCTCCGCTAATAACCACTTCTGTCTGCACACGTTTCGAGGCATTGCCTTTGTTATCGTAGGCAATCGCTGAAATCGCATAATAATTGTCTTTGCCTGCCTGATAAGCCGGGAGCGTCACTTGCCACTGATTGCCCTGCCCCGTAATTTTTCCGCCTGCGGCCAGCAAAGACGGCGCTTCCCATTGCACATTTTTCAGACCGTGAGTTGCTTTGCTGACCACAAGCCCCAGGGAAACCGTCTGGCCGCCCTTGCCTTCAATACGCTCAGGCAGAGCAATACGGATCACTTCAGATTTGCGATACTCAAGAACGATATTGTTATTACGCTCAACCAGGTCATAGCGGCTGCCTGCCAGCATTCGACGCTCGCGAATGCTGTCTGTATCGAGTTGTTTTTCCAGAGGTTCGCCAATCCGATAATTAACTTCCAGGCCAAAGCGAGTGTCATTCTCACCACTCTTGCCCTGCTTATGCCCGGCACTCAGGGTCAGAAGAGGCACTGGCGTGTAATTCACTTCAGCGGTAATCGCATGTGGATCTTTCTGGCGTTTATCTTTACCAAACAGCCCGACTTCATCGCCATAATACTGTTCATACATCAGGCTTGCGCCAAGCTGCGGCCAGGCAGGTAAATAGCCCTCAGCACGAATATCCCAGCCATTCGCCGGGCGTTCCTGATAATCCTCAACATCCGGCGATTTTTTCCAGCCAGAAGCCCGGATATAACCATTGGCGCTCAGTTTCAAATAATCACGCCAGTATTCCGCACCAACACCAATGCGGGTATGACTACGGGATAAATCATGATCGATAAAAGTATTCACCCCCGCCATCCAGTCATTTTCTGAAAAATGACGCCAGCCAAAACCAATATTTGACTGAGTACGATCGTCGGTACGATGTATTGCCCCCTGAGTGAACAACATATTTGTCGATGTATCATAAATCGGATAAAGCATTTCCAGCGAAGAGTCCTTCAGCGAGAAATTTTTATCGACATTCAGTTTGACGCGCGCAGTACCGTATTTCCCGAGCCACTCCTGAATTTCCTGGTTAGCGTTAGCGGTGGCCATTCCGGTAATAAAGTTACGTGTCGCATCGCTATCTGGCTGACTGCTTAAAAATGTCCCGGCATTAGCGGCAAGCGACGCGACATTTTTCTCCACGTTATTATCAGCAGTTACCGTAGTATTTTCCATGCTCAACCGTGGCTGAACCGCATGCTGCGCACGTGCTGCCATTACTGGCGTAAAGGTGACAGCGAGTGGAAAAAGAACCTGAACAGAGATATTTGCCCACGCCACGCAGCGGGCCAGAACTGAATAACGAAATCGTGGCTGTTTATTGTCTGTTTTATAACGTGACATTGAGATAATTTCCTGATGAACGAATTAACGAACATAGGCAGACACAAATAATGGCGTCTGCTTGTCAGAAAAACCGGGGATTTCCCGGTTTCCTTTTCCACAGAAAAGGAAATACCTTTATGTAAGAAAGTACACCGCCACCTAATATATCCAGTGTCTGTAGCCACTCATCAGGTGGTTGGGCGCGGGATTATATTTTTATTTATGGGTAAAAATTTAGCTTTTTGTGCAAGTCATTAAATAGATACTTAAGTTATATTTCTTACTCTGCGGGCAGTGAATAATTCATTATTCAGAGTGAATAATAATGACCCGTCTTTAATTAACTGCTATTGGGAGTACGTCGAAGTAAGTATATACGCTGGGATAAACCAATATATTTTTTATGGACATTCATTTTTATTCATCGGACTGTAAATTCCGGGGATATCGAACTTGCACGACTAATCTCAACCCTCAAACAGATTTATGAATTTTGTTCATAACCCCTGACAAATCCTGCCGTCTAATCGAGCTCTTCCCTTTACGTTATGCTTCTCATGAACGATAACGGAAGGATAACACCATGCAAAAAGTAAAACTGAACAACGGTATTGAAATGCCCCTGTTGGGCTTTGGTGTATTTCAGATGACCGATGCCGCCGAATGCGAAAGAGCGGTCATTGACGCTATTAACAGCGGTTATCGACTGATTGACACCGCCGCCTCTTATCAAAATGAAATCCAGGTCGGGAACGCACTGAAACAAAGCGGTATCGCCCGTAACGAACTCTTTGTCACCACGAAACTCTGGTTGCAGGATACCAGTTACGAAGGGGCCAAAGCCCAGTTCGAACGCTCTCTGAATCGACTGCAACTTGATTACGTTGACCTGTACTTGATTCACCAGCCATATGGCGATGTCCACGGAGCCTGGCGTGCCATGGAAGAGCTGCAACAGGCCGGTAAAATTCGCGCTATTGGCGTCAGTAACTTCCATCCTGACCGACTGGCAGACCTTATCGCTTTTAATAACGTCGTTCCGGCGGTAAACCAGGTTGAAGTTAACCCTTTCAATCAGCAGCTACAGGCCGTTCCCTGGATGCAAAGTCGTGGCATTCAGCCAGAAGCCTGGGCACCGTTTGCGGAAGGGAAAAATGGTCTGTTCCAGCATCCTGTTCTCACGGCAATTGGCGAGAAGTATGGCAAAAGCGTGGGCCAGGTAGTTCTGCGCTGGATCTACCAACGAGGCATTGTTTCACTGGCAAAATCAGTGCGAAAAGAACGCATGGAAGAGAACATCAACATTCTCGATTTTGAACTCAGCCCTGAAGATATGCTGCAAATTACCGCCCTGGATACCGCAACCAGCGCGTTCTTCTCTCACCGCGATCCCGCAATGGTGGAATGGCTGACTGGCCGCAAACTTGATGTTTAAGCCGCGATAAAAGAGGTATTCATTCAATGCAAAAACGTTATCTGGGTAAATCCGGACTCGAAGTCTCCGCCCTTGGGCTCGGTTGCATGGGCTTAAGCCACGGCTACGGCCCGGCGACCGATACCCGTCAGGCTATCGAACTTATTCGTGCTGCGGTTGAACGTGGCGTCACCTTCTTCGATACCGCCGAAGTGTATGGTCCGTATCTGAATGAAGAAGTGGTCGGCGAAGCCTTAAAACCGTTTCGTGACCGCGTGGTAATTGCCACTAAATTCGGTTTTACCTTCGGCAATGATAATAAGCAGCAGATTTTAAACAGCCGTCCGGAACATATCCGTGAAGCCGTTGAAGGATCATTACGTCGTCTGAAAACAGATGTTATTGACCTGCTGTATCAACACCGTGTTGATCCAGATGTTCCTATTGAAGATGTTGCAGGAACGGTGAAAGACCTCATCGCAGAAGGTAAGGTCAAACATTTCGGCCTGTCTGAAGCAGGAGCACAAACCATTCGTCGTGCACATGCGGTACAACCTGTCACCGCCCTGCAAAGCGAATATTCCATATGGTGGCGTGAGCCTGAACAGGAAATTCTGCCGTTGCTTGAGGAACTGGGAATTGGTTTTGTCCCCTTCAGCCCACTAGGTAAAGGTTTCCTGACAGGGGCGATTAAGCCGGGAACCACTTTCGGCAAAGATGATTACCGCTGCACCGTACCGCGTTTCGCAGCACAAGCCATTGAAGCCAATGAAAAACTGGTCACCTTGTTAGGTGAACTGGCTGCGGAGAAAGGGGTAACGTCTGCACAAATCGCACTGGCATGGCTATTAGCACAAAAGCCGTGGATTGTTCCCATCCCTGGCACCACTAAACTGCACCGGCTGGAAGAAAACCTGGCCGCTGCTGACATTGTTCTTTCGCAGAAAGATACGCAGCAGATAAGCGAGGCGCTGGAAACAATTAAAATCGTCGGTGAACGTTACTCGCCTGAACATCAGGCACGCGTAGGCCGCTAATACCCAAACGGGTCCAGGATAAAGGACCCGTTATTCGGTGTAGCGAAGCGCATCGATCAACAACGCAAAAGCTGGCGGATGCTGCTTGCGGCTGGGGTAGTAAAGATAATACCCAGGAAAAGTTGGACACCACTCCTGTAACACCTGAATAAGCTTGCCTGACTCTATATACTCCTGAACCATGTCTTCAGGGACACAAGCGATCCCAAACCCTGATAACGCGGCATCAATTCTTTCTGGCAATGGACTACACGTCAGTTGCCCATCAACCTTAACGCGAAGCGGTTTCCCTTCTCGCTCGAACTCCCAGTGGTAAAGCCCACCGGCAGTTGGCAAACGCATGTTGATGCAGCGATGATTTTGTAGCTCGTGAGGCGTTTCAGGCGCAGGGTTTGCAGCAAAATACGCCGGAGCTCCCACCACAGCCATCCGCATATCTGGTCCAATCCTGACTGCAACCATATCTTTATCAACATTTTCACCCAGTCGTATCCCGGCATCAAAACGGCCTTCAACAATATCGACAAAACCGTTATCCACCACCAGTTCGACATTGATTTCGGGATACTCTCTGAGAAAAGGTTTTAGCTTCGGCCAGACCAGACTTCGCGCGGCATGTTCCCCGGCAGATAACCGAATATTCCCGGAGGGCGTGCCGTTCAATTGAATAAGTGATTCCAGTTCCTGTTCAAGCTCGTCAATACGCGGTTCAAGGCAGGCAATGATTCTCTCCCCCGCTTCTGTGGGAGCCACACTGCGGGTAGTCCGTGTCAGGAGGCGGATATTGAGCCTTTCCTCCAGAGCCTTCATTGCATGGCTAAGTGCAGACTGAGAGACGCCGAGTTTGCCCGCTGCTTTGGTAAAACTTCGCTCTCTTGCCACCACAAGAAAGATTTGCAGTTCGTTGAAGTTTTCTTTGAGCATTGGCGATTTCCTTGTAGAAGCATCCTCTTCACAGACACTCATGAAGGGGGGCATAGATGCTATTATTTTAACCACATTATTAGTAACAATGATAATCTGGCTGTATCGAAAATAATTCTAAACTTTCAGGAGATTTATTATGAATAAACGTATCCTCACGATTGCGCCATTCTTCTTACCGATATTCTGACACACATCATTAACTTTCTATTTTTACTCTTTTCTCCACCATAAAATCAATAAAAGCACGAACTTTAGAGGGCATTCTCACCCGTGATGAAACATATATATAAAATCCAGGAAATGAAACGGCCCAATCCTCAAGAATCGGCTGTAACTTGCCCGCATTGATATGTTCAGCGATTGCAAAATCCAGATGTTGAATGATACCCGTTCCATTCAGCGCCATTCGTATCATGCTTTCGTCATCATTAGAAATATACTTACCTGACACCTCTATTTCGAACTCTTCATTACCCCCCACAACATTCGAAAACTCCCATGCTGAGAGTGCACCGCTACTTTTATGCCGCAACCGAAGACAATTATGGTTACTCAATTCCTGAGGAGTTTCAGGAATACCGTGTTCTTTTAAATAATCTGGCGATGCCACAGTAACCAGTTTAATAAGCGGAGAAACAGGAACGGCAGTCATATGCTCATCCAGTCCTTGCTCAAGACGTATGCCCACATCACAGCCGTCCGCAATAATGTTAGATAAACCGTCATCCATAATGAGTTCTATCTTTGTTTTAGGGTAACGAGTAAGAAACTCGCCAATATGAGGCTCAACAAGCATCCTTGCTGCAACACGGGAGGAATTTATTCTCAACAGTCCTGTAGGTTCAAGTTGGGTATCACCGACATCTTTCAACGCATCATCAATTTGCCCCAAAGCCGACACCAGCACTTCATACAGATGCTGTCCTTCCTCAGTAAGCGACATATTGCGGGTCGTACGGTATATCAGCTTGGTGTTAAGACGTTCCTCAAGAGATTTTAAATTCTGGGACAATGCGGCCCGCGTAATACCCATTTCAGAGGCTGCTCTGGAAAAACTGCCGGCACGAACAATCAGCGCAAACCAGGCAAGAGAAGGCAAAATTGAAGGCTCTATTTTCATCATTGTAAACCTTAACTTAACACTGTGATAGATATTAGACCATTGATGATAACCAATACAAGTCATACTATTACGCCGTTCGCGATATGAACACGAATGCCAGTTGCGGATAATAGAAATGATATTTAAATCTGTTTAGGCAAATCCCTGGAGCTTGAAATGAAAACTGTTTCGATAAAACACACTTACTGGGATATAGCTGCTGATATCTATTTCCCTGACGATTTTAATAGTGAAAAAAAGTATCCTGCCATTATCAGTGCCCATCCAATTGGAAGCTGCAAAGAACAGACATCGGGTAGTGTGTATGGTGCCGCCCTGGCAAAAGCTGGCTTTATCGTCATTGCTTTTGATGCCAGTTTTCAGGGAAGCAGCGGTGGAGAACCGCGTTATCTGGAAGATCCAACAATGCGAGTAAAAGACTTCAGCATTGTCGTTGATTACCTTACCACCTTACCTTACGTTGATGCCGGGCGTATTGGTGTACTGGGTATTTGTGGTGGAGGTGGATATGCCATTAATGCCGCAATGACAGAACGTCGGATTAAAGCCATTGGTACTGTCACGGGTGCAAACTACGGGCGTCTTATGCGTGAGGGATTTACAGCGTTTAATCCTATCGGAGCACTCGAAGCAATGGCGCAACAAAGAACAGACGAAGCTAACGGCGCAAAACTTCGCGTAGATGATTTGCTCCCTTCTTCTCCGGAAGCAGCTCTTGAAGCGGGATTAACAGAAATAGACCTTTTTGAAGCAACAGAATATTATCGTTCGCCACGAGGCTGTGCGCCTAATGGGGTAAATCGTTCGCTATTTTCACATCAGACTGTTGCCGTAGGCTGGGATGCTTTTCATCTTGCAGAAGTCCTGTTAACTCAACCACTAATGGTTGTAGTGGGCGATAGAGTGGGCGCTTTTGGTGCCTATCGTGACGGCTGCGAAATTATTGGTCGTGCAGCCTCAAAACATAAAGAACTGGTCGTGGTTGAAGGTTATTCACATTACGACCTGTATGATAAGCCAGAACCTGTGAAACAGGCGCTCGATAAATTAATTCCTTTTTACAAAACACATTTGTAATAACCTTGCAGGGAGATTCATTATCTCCCTGACATTTATCCTTTATTGACTACACGACAATAATGAAATTACTCAAAAAGAATTCTATTAAAGAAAAAAGCATCAAAAAGTAGCAACTCAACTTATTAAGATTATACGCATTAAAATCAGATAAACATTTGAGGTATTGTTATGACAAATAAACACCCATCATTGTTTTCTCCTTTTATGCTGACAGAAAAAATAAAGCTACGTAATCGTATCGTTATGGCTCCTATGACAACCTGGTCAGCTAATCCTGATGGAACCATCTCTGAGCAAGAACTCGAATTTTATAAACGTCGCTCACAAAATGTTGGTTTAGTAATAACAGGATGCACCTATGTCACGCCAAGCGGCATTGGGTTTACTCATGAATTTGCCGCGTATGACGACCGTTTCATTAACAGCCTTGAAAAGTTAGCAGCTGCAGCCAAAAGTGGCGGTGCTCCGGCTATTTTGCAGATTTTCCACGCCGGTAATAAAGCCATCCCGGAGCTTGTGCCAAATAACGATGTTATTAGTGCCAGCGCATCAAGCGTAAAATCTGGTGACTTTATGAAGAGAGTGGTACAAAGCAGGGAAATGACTGAAAACGAAATTCAGGAAACCATTAGAGCATTCGGAGATGTCACAAAAAGGGCGATTAAAGCAGGTTTTGATGGCGTTGAACTTCATGGTGCGCACGGATTCCTTCTGCAGAATTTCTTCTCCCCTCTATTTAACCAGCGTAATGACCGATGGGGAGGAGATCTTGAAGGACGTATGCGCTTCCCGCTGGCCGTATTACAGGAAGTAAAAAATGTAGTCTATGAATATGCGACAAAGCCCTTTGCTATCGGTTACAGAATATCTCCTGAAGAATCTGTAACAGGGGGGCTGCGGATAGAGGATACTTATAAACTCCTTGATCGGCTCATTTCATCCGGTATTTCGTATATACATACCTCGCTGGTCAGTATTAACGATAGCTACCCTGTTGAGTCGCCAAATGGCCCCCGAACTATTGAATTGATTTTAAATCATATTGCAGGCAGAGTGCCGGTAATCGCCGCAGGTAAAATACGCACACCGTCTCAGGCTCAAGAAGCAATTTCCGCTGGCCTGCCACTTGTTGCGATCGGTAAAGGGCTGGTGATAAATCCAGAATGGGTGACTTTAGCTGAATCAGGTAGAAGTCATGAAATTCAAACAGCCCTTAATCCACAACGCGTTCCTGAATTAACCATTCCGGATAAACTATGGGATCAAATTCAGGCATCGAAAGGAACTGGTTGGTTTCCGTTAATGGATTAAATATCGATTACTCTCCCGAGAGTAAAACTATCAAATCAATGAGTAACCGATACAGCCTCGCAAATTCTTTCAGATAATTAACCCGTCACTGCGGCACGTTCTCTCGTAAGGCGTGCCTGCAGTGTAATCCAGTATGTATCCGGCATAGTTGACGGTTTAATAGACTCAATTCCTCTCCCTGGTTACCTACAACGATATCTTGTATAACACCCCAGGAGATACGACGTTACGATGAGATGCGATATGCTCCTCAGCGCCAATCAACGCCAGGACTGGGCCAGTCTTGAGATCAGACTCATTCCCGTAACTGATTTCAGGCGACATATATCAATGACATTGGGGCAATAAAAGATAGCCGATGTAATACATCTATTCAAATTTGTGATACATGTCAAAAAATTGGTTGACCAAACTCGTTATTTATATAAGGGCACTTACGAAGTGCACTCTTTTTTAAAGCGAGGAAGTACCAATGAAAGAGAATAAAGTACAGCAAATCAGTCATAAACTGATTAATATCGTTGTTTTTGTCGCAATTGTAGAATACGCCTATTTATTTCTCCATTTCTATTAATAACGGCAATAAACTGTTCACTTCAGTGATATTTAAAATATGCATCCTCTCCCTTTTTTGTAAGTAATTATTATATCCGTGGGAGAGGAATACACATTGTCAGGTAATCAATCATGCTGCAATAAATCATCGGCCAGTAAAGTGGAGGTAGCCTCCATTCTCGAAAAATCCATACTCTCAGCGAAACCATCATCAATCACTCATCCAGGCGTTTATGGGAGCGTCGCCAATGGCTGCTAACAATGCCAGACTTCCCCGTTGCGGAAATTCCACATCCCACAAATAGTCACAGTGATTGGGTGTTGAAATGATCCGGATGAGCATGTATCTTTACGGTTATGTTATAACATAACAGGTAAAAATGATGAAACCCAATATCCATCCTGAGTATCGTACTGTGGTGTTCCACGACACCAGCGTTGATGAGTACTTTAAAATCGGCTCGACTATCAAAACAGACCGTGAGATTGAGCTGGATGGCGTAACGTATCCGTACGTAACAATTGATGTCTCTTCGAAATCGCACCCGTTCTATACAGGGAAGCTGAGAACAGTGGCATCAGAAGGAAATGTTGCACGGTTCACCCAACGTTTTGGTCGTTTTGTTAGCACGAAAAAGGGGGCATGATGAAAGTCCTTAACTCTCTGCGTACCGCAAAAGAACGCCATCCAGACTGTCAGATTGTGAAGCGAAAAGGACGGCTGTATGTGATTTGTAAATCTAATCCACGTTTTAAGGCCGTTCAGGGTCGTAAGAAAAAACGTTGATTTAAAATTCGACGAATTAACGATATTTGTCTGATTAATAATCAGACCGGATTAATGTTGGTGTATTTATTACACCAGCATTCATTTTCCTGGGGATGTATCTTCCTGTTCATTTAAGGTCAACTGCCTGACGTTTCTCTCCGAATATTCCATTATATTAATGTTGACTTGTTGACCAGCTGCGCCCTGTATGCTGGCATCAACTCTATTTTAGACTGAACACGCCACTCAGTTTCCTCCCTTTGCGACGCAGCCTGCATTTACACTCAAACTGTTAAGATGATAAATGTGGTAAATCTGTTGGTACTGACATAAAAACGTTTACGCCACAGGAACGGCCAGATCCATCGGTAACCCCATCGCCGACGTTCGAGTGCCAGTTAGAGTAACGCGTACAGATGACTGAATGCAGTGCCCTGGCAAAGAGGCCATCGTTCCTGTGACAACTGGCAGTCTTCGTTTAACTTCACTTAATTTGGCTCTTGGGGGGCTTACCGGACAGATGACGTACTTACACCTGTTTAATTTTTCATCACTTATTGGGATGAACACCCATAACCATTTTGTGCGGCATGTTAATCCATTAAAACACCTTACTGATTGGCAAATCATCTTTAATTATGACTTATGATAGTTTTATATTCTATTTCTTATCATTTAAACTTGTTTTTTTACTAGTCCATTACACAACACATTAAGACTATTCCTAACACCTCAGGGCAAAGTTCCTGGCTAATATAAAATGCAAGTAAGAATTGAACGTTATATTGCCAATAACCTTATGAAACTGAATGTCTTTTTCTTCTTATCAAAAAAGCAATATTTTCATTTTTTGTAAATATTGACTTAACCATGGAATTCATTTTCTGTTCACATATTGACACTCATCAGGAAAAAAACATAAATTTAAACCTAATCGAAATAATTAAAACTTAATCTCGTTTAACCTATATTGATATGTGCTACGTATCTTATTTACTTCCGATTTACTAAAGAAACTGAATGTACCTGTAAAAATTACAGGTTTGGAAAGTAGTGACATGGCAAAATGATTACAGCAGGGACTATGAGGTTAAAAACCATATGGAATGTCAAAACCGTTCTGATAAATACATCTGGTCTCCCCATGACGCCTACTTCTATAAAGGACTATCTGAACTGATTGTGGATATCGACAGATTAATTTATCTATCGCTGGAGAAAATCAGAAAAGATTTCGTGTTTATCAATCTCAATACGGATTCTTTAACTGAGTTTATAAACCGTGATAATGAGTGGTTATCCGCGGTAAAGGGGAAACAGGTCGTATTGATTGCGGCCAGAAAGTCAGAAGCCTTAGCAAATTATTGGTATTACAACAGCAATATTAGGGGCGTGGTATACGCTGGACTGAGTCGTGATATTAGAAAAGAACTGGCCTATGTGATTAATGGCAGGTTCCTGAGAAAAGATATTAAGAAAGATAAAATCACTGACCGGGAAATGGAAATTATCCGCATGACGGCTCAGGGAATGCTGCCTAAATCGATTGCCAGAATTGAAAATTGTAGTGTGAAGACAGTGTATACCCATCGGCGGAATGCAGAGGCCAAGCTGTACTCAAAATTATATAAGTTGGTTCAGTAAACTCCAGGCAAGTTAGTTTTAAAAAATGACTCACCGGGACTTCATGTCCTCAATTCAACTCGGGAAGAAAAGCAATGAAAAAAAAGGTTCTGGCAATAGCTCTGGTAACGGTGTTTACCGGTACAGGTGTAGCGCAGGCTGCTGACGTAACAGCTCAGGCTGTAGCGACCTGGTCAGCAACAGCCAAAAAAGACACCACCAGTAAGCTGGTTGTGACGCCACTCGGTAGCCTGGCGTTCCAGTATGCCGAAGGCATTAAAGGTTTTAACTCACAAAAAGGTCTATTTGACGTGGCTATCGAGGGTGACTCAACGGCTACCGCCTTTAAACTGACCTCACGTCTTATCACCAACACCTTAACCCAGTTGGATACCTCAGGTTCCACACTGAATGTGGGCGTGGATTATAACGGCGCGGCAGTCGAAAAAACTGGCGATACCGTGATGATCGATACCGCCAACGGCGTACTGGGCGGCAACCTTAGCCCACTGGCTAACGGTTACAATGCCAGCAATCGTACCACCGCACAGGATGGTTTCACTTTCTCCATCATCAGCGGCACCACCAATGGTACCACCGCAGTAACCGATTACAGCACTCTACCGGAAGGCATCTGGAGCGGCGACGTTAGCGTACAGTTCGACGCTACCTGGACCAGTTAATCTCTCTGATGTACCAGCAGGGGTCCCCCCCTGCTTTATTCCTGGACGGAATTGTTATGAAAAAGCACCTTCTGCCTCTCGCTCTGCTGTTTTCCGGAATATCACCGGCCCAGGCGCTGGATGTCGGCGATATATCATCGTTTATGAACAGTGACAGCAGCACGCTGAGCAAAACGATCCAAAACAGTACCGACAGTGGCCGCCTCATCAATATCCGTCTCGAACGGCTCTCTTCACCGCTTGACGACGGGCAGGTTATCGCAATGGACAAGCCGGATGAGTTGCTACTCACTCCCGCCAGCTTGCTGCTACCCGCCCAAGCCAGCGAAGTGATCCGCTTCTTCTATAAGGGACCAGCAGATGAAAAAGAGCGCTACTACCGCATTGTCTGGTTTGATCAGGCCCTCAGTGATGCGCAGCGCGATAATGCCAACCGTAGCGCTGTGGCCACTGCTTCCGCCCGCATCGGCACCATTCTGGTCGTCGCACCCCGCCAGGCAAACTACCACTTTCAGTACGCCAACGGCTCCCTGACAAATACAGGAAATGCGACGCTGCGGATCCTCGCCTACGGCCCCTGCCTGAAAGCCGCCAATGGTAAGGAGTGTAAAGAGAATTACTACCTGATGCCGGGCAAGTCGCGTCGTTTTACCCGCGTGGACACGGCGGATAACAAAGGACGGGTTGCACTTTGGCAGGGTGATAAGTTCATTCCCGTGAAATAGATAGCTGTGCAGATGGATAACGACAATGCCTTTACGACGGTTCTCCCCAGGACTGAAAGCCCAGTTTGCCTTCGGCATGGTCTTTTTGTTCGTTCAGCCCGATGCCAGCGCTGCTGACATAAGTGCGCAGCAAATAGGTGGGGTGATTATTCCGCAGGCCTTCAGTCAGGCGCTTCAGGACGGCATGAGCGTCCCGCTCTATATTCATCTCGCCGGTAGCCAGGGTCGCCAGGACGATCAGCGAATCGGCAGCGCTTTTATCTGGTTGGATGATGGACAGTTACGCATCCGAAAAATACAGCTGGAAGAGAGTGAAGATAACGCCAGTGTCAGCGAACAAACTCGACAGCAGCTGACGACTCTGGCCAACGCCCCGTTCAATGAGGCCCTTACCATCCCCCTGACTGACAACGCGCAGTTGGATCTCAGCTTGCGCCAACTGCTGCTGCAGCTGGTGGTCAAGCGCGAAGCGCTGGGCACTGTACTACGCTCACGTAGCGAAGACATCGGGCAGTCCAGTGTTAATACCCTTAGCAGTAATCTGAGCTATAACTTCGGCATCTATAACAACCAGTTGCGTAACGGCGGGAGCAACACATCCAGCTATCTGTCGCTGAATAACGTTACTGCACTGCGCGAACATCATGTGGTGCTCGACGGCTCGCTGTACGGGATCGGTAGCGGTCAACAGGACAGTGAATTATATAAAGCGATGTATGAACGCGATTTTGCCGGTCACCGATTTGCCGGTGGAATGCTCGACACCTGGAACTTGCAGTCCTTAGGGCCGATGACCGCCATTTCAGCAGGGAAGATTTACGGCCTTTCCTGGGGAAACCAGGCCAGCTCCACCATCTTCGACAGCAGCCAATCGGCCACGCCAGTGATCGCCTTTTTACCGGCGGCGGGCGAAGTACATCTCACCCGTGATGGGCGACTACTAAGCGTTCAGAACTTCACCATGGGCAATCATGAAGTGGATACCCGGGGTCTACCGTACGGTATTTACGATGTGGAAGTTGAGGTAATCGTTAACGGTCGCGTGATCAGCAAACGCACCCAGCGGGTCAATAAGCTGTTTAGCCGGGGACGTGGCGTCGGTGCACCGCTGGCGTGGCAGATATGGGGCGGTAGCTTTCATATGGATCGCTGGTCGGAAAACGGGAAAAAGACGCGACCAGCCAAAGAGAGTTGGCTGGCAGGTGCCTCGACCTCCGGCTCACTGAGTACGTTTAGCTGGGCGGCAACGGGATATGGATACGATAATCAGGCGGTGGGTGAAACCCGTCTGACGCTGCCGCTTGGGGGGGCGATCAACGTTAACCTGCAAAACATGCTGGCCAGTGACAGCTCATGGAGCAACATCGCCAGCATCAGCGCCACTCTACCTGGAGGCTTCAGTTCGCTGTGGGTTAACCAGGAAAAAACCCGCATTGGCAATCAATTGCGACGTAGCGATGCCGACAACCGTGCAATCGGCGGCACACTCAACCTGAACTCACTGTGGTCGAAGCTGGGTACGTTCAGCATCAGCTACAATGATGACCGCCGCTACAACAGCCATTATTACACGGCAGATTACTATCAAAGTGTCTACAGCGGTACCTTTGGTTCGCTTGGCCTGCGGGCCGGTATTCAGCGCTATAACAACGGCGACAGCAGCGCCAATACAGGGAAATATATCGCTCTCGATCTCTCGCTACCACTGGGCAACTGGTTTAGCGCAGGGATGACCCATCAAAACGGCTACACCATGGCAAACCTGTCAGCACGCAAACAGTTTGATGAAGGAACCATTCGCACTGTTGGTGCCAATCTGTCACGAGCCATCTCCGGCGATACCGGTGATGACAAAACCCTCAGCGGTGGGGCGTATGCACAGTTCGACGCTCGTTACGCCAGCGGAACGCTGAACGTCAATAGCGCGGCGGACGGCTACATCAATACTAATTTGACCGCCAACGGCAGCGTCGGCTGGCAGGGTAAAAACATCGCTGCCAGCGGGCGGACCGATGGCAACGCTGGGGTGATATTCGACACTGGCCTGGAGAACGATGGTCAGATCAGCGCCAAAATCAACGGGCGGATTTTCCCGCTTAACGGCAAGCGTAACTATCTCCCGCTCTCTCCCTATGGAAGATATGAGGTGGAGTTGCAGAACAGCAAAAACTCACTCGACAGTTACGATATCGTCAGCGGTCGCAAAAGTCATCTGACTCTCTATCCAGGCAATGTCGCTGTCATTGAGCCGGAGGTGAAGCAGATGGTTACCGTCTCCGGTCGTATCCGTGCGGAAGACGGCACACTGCTGGCTAACGCACGGATTAACAACCATATCGGCCGAACCCGAACCGATGAAAACGGCGAGTTTGTCATGGACGTGGATAAGAAATACCCCACTATCGATTTTCGCTACAGTGGCAATAAAACCTGCGAAGTGGCACTGGAACTCAACCAGGCGCGCGGTGCCGTCTGGGTCGGTGATGTGGTCTGCAGCGGCCTCTCATCGTGGGCGACGGTGACGCAGACAGGAGAAGAGAATGAGAGTTAACCTACTGATAGCGATGATAATCTTTGCGCTAATCTGGCCTGCAACCGCGCTCAGAGCGGCAGTGAGCAAAACAACCTGGGCGGATGCTCCGGCACGCGAGTTTGTGTTTGTCGAAAACAACTCAGACGACAACTTTTTCGTCACTCCTGGCGGGGCGCTGGATCCGCGCCTGACCGGTGCCAACCGCTGGACCGGTTTAAAATACAATGGTTCAGGAACCATCTATCAGCAAAGCCTCGGCTACATTGATAACGGTTACAACACCGGCCTTTATACCAACTGGAAGTTTGATATGTGGCTGGAAAATTCACCAGTTTCATCTCCTTTAACTGGCTTGCGCTGCATCAACTGGTACGCAGGGTGTAATATGACCACCAGTCTTATCCTGCCGCAAACCACCGACGCCAGTGGATTTTATGGCGCGACGGTGACCAGCGGCGGCGCGAAATGGATGCACGGCATGTTGTCAGACGCGTTTTACCAGTATCTGCAACAAATGCCCGTCGGCAGCAGCTTTACAATGACCATCAATGCCTGCCAGACCTCTGTGAACTATGACGCCAGCAGCGGCGCACGCTGTAAGGATCAGGCCTCCGGCAACTGGTATGTTCGCAACGTCCCCCATACGAAAGCAGCAAATCTGCGGTTGATAAATACCCACTCGCTGGCGGAAGTATTTATCAACAGCGACGGAGTACCGACTCTGGGCGAAGGGAACGCCGACTGCCGGACGCAAACCATCGGCAGCCGTTCAGGATTAAGTTGTAAGATGGTTAACTATACCCTGCAAACAAACGGACTCAGCAACACCTCAATCCATATATTCCCGGCGATCGCCAACTCGTCGTTAGCCTCGGCCGTCGGGGCGTACGATATGCAGTTCAGTCTGAATGGCAGTTCATGGAAACCGGTGAGCAATACTGCCTATTACTACACCTTCAACGAGATGAAGAGCGCAGACTCGATCTATGTTTTCTTCTCGAGCAACTTCTTTAAACAGATGGTGAACCTCGGGATCAGCGATATCAACACCAAAGATCTATTCAACTTTCGCTTTCAGAACACCACATCACCGGAGTCTGGCTGGTATGAATTTTCTACCTCCAACACGCTGATTATCAAACCCCGTGATTTCAGCATCAGTATTATCTCCGATGAATATACTCAGACACCGTCGCGGGAGGGATATGTCGGCAGCGGCGAGTCGGCACTCGATTTCGGCTATATCGTAACCACCAGCGGTAAAACAGCTGCCGACGAAGTGCTGATCAAGGTGACCGGACCCGCGCAGGTGATTGGCGGGCGCTCCTATTGTGTCTTCAGCTCCGATGACGGTAAGGCTAAAGTACCGTTCCCGGCGACGCTTTCCTTTATTACCCGCAACGGAGCTACAAAAACCTACGATGCCGGGTGCGATGATAGCTGGCGGGATATGACCGATGCGCTGTGGTTGACCACACCGTGGACTGATATCTCTGGCGAAGTGGGGCAGATGGATAAGACCACAGTCAAATTTTCGATTCCAATGGATAACGCCATTTCTCTGCGTACGGTAGATGATAACGGCTGGTTTGGCGAAGTCAGCGCTTCAGGAGAGATTCATGTTCAGGCGACGTGGCGTAACATTAACTAAGGCCCTGCTGACAGTGGTCTGTATGCTGGCGGCACCTTTGACACAGGCGATTTCGGTCGGCAATCTGACTTTTTCACTGCCGTCCGAGACTGACTTTGTCAGCAAACGTGTCGTGAATAACAACAAAAGCGCGCGGATATACCGTATTGCCATCAGTGCTATTGATAGCCCGGGCAGCAGTGAATTGCGCACCCGACCGGTGGATGGTGAACTACTTTTCGCCCCCCGCCAGCTGGCGTTGCAGGCTGGTGAGAGCGAGTATTTTAAATTTTACTATCATGGTCCACGGGATAACCGCGAGCGCTACTACCGGGTCTCATTTCGCGAGGTCCCCACTCGTAACCTGACAAAACGCAGCCCAACCGGCGGTGAGGTCAGCACGGAGCCGGTGGTGGTGATGGATACCATTCTGGTAGTACGACCACGTCAGGTTCAGTTTAAATGGTCCTTCGATCAGGTGACCGGAACGGTAAGTAACACCGGCAACACGTGGTTTAAGCTACTGATTAAACCAGGATGTGATTCGACCGAAGAGGAAGGCGATGCCTGGTATCTACGTCCGGGAGACGTGGTTCATCAGCCTGAGTTACGTCAGCCGGGGAATCATTATCTGGTCTATAACGACAAATTCATTAAGATTAGCGATTCCTGTCCGGCTAAGCCCCCTTCGGCGGACTAAGACTTATCCATCAGACGAGGGAAGAATTCCACCTCAGAGACTCAAAAATCGTTTAAATGATGTGGAAGCGATCGTCAATGTCACCTGTAACGATGAGCTTTCTCATATGCACACCACAGTGTTCAGGAGACACGGAAAGGTACCAGGCGGCCTGCTAACGAGTGGTTTCTTCACTAATTAGGACGTAAAATCGGTAACGGCTGGAAATCATTCAATACTCACACTATCGAAAGTACACCAGCCAACCGCGATACGTCCCTGCATACGACGTACCGCAGTTATCTTTACGATTTATAGCTGTACTGGTGAATTATGAGCAATCTGAATCCATGCATGACGTGTGGTGCCTGTTGTGCATTTTTCCGCGTCTCTTTTTACTGGGCCGAAGCCGACGATGCTGGCGGTACCATTCCCGCCAGGCTCACTGAACAAATATCCCCTTTTCACCGATGCATGAGCGGTACTAATCAGAAAAATCCCCGATGTATTGCCCTTGCAGGAACACCGGGCAAAAATGCCTGCTGCACGATATATGAAAATCGATCGTCCACATGCAGAGAATTCGCCATGTCTGGTGAGAACGGAGAAGTCAATGAGGCTTGCAATCGTGCAAGAGCTAAATACGGGCTAACACCGTTATAAATATACAATAATTAATTGCATTGCCCCGCCAGCTGTAATAGCGGGGCTTCGTTTTTCAGGGACAACAAAACCTGAAACTTCTTCCATTTTCCAGCAACAATGCCTCTTCTTCTGTAGCGTTCTCCGGATCTACATCATCCTGAAGTAGCGCGATATGATCACTGACTGTCCGCATCAGAATATGAAAAGCAACGTTTTTAACCTATAAAAATGGCGCTATATTTGCGCCATTTTTATCATTCAAAGCATTATCTATTTGAGCCTAAAGGGATCTCAGGATCTGGCTCATGGGTAATTCTGTTTCGTAAATCTCTGCGAATAATTTCAATAGACCAGAACCAGACTAAATGTCCAAAAATTTCAGAGACATTCTCATACCACGGAAGATCAAAGAGAGGTGGCGTAAGTCCCATGAGAGGGAATGAAATCATATGAACAAAAAGTTGCGCTAAAGCACCTGCCAGTAAGCCCTGCCAAAGTTTAATTTTCGGAAATACTTCGGCGACCACACAGTAACCAACGGCAAAAACTATCGAAAAGATTATGTGCGTTACACCAACCCAGTTAAAGACATGCCCGGCGAAGGTATAAACAGCCGAATTTGGATCTGTCAGTCCCAACCAATCCCGAAGAAAAATGTACGGAGGATTGAGAAAGTTACGGGAGCAATCAATTTGGCCTGCAGCCCTGATTAATGATTCCGGACCACACGCTGCATTAAACATATCAACCGGACTACGTGGTGGCAATGGAACTTCTGCCCCCCACTTAACAAATGCGGAAACAACGCCAGCAATCAGCCCAATGAATGCAGCAAGACCATAACGTCTGCGGTTTGGTGGAGTTTGTTCAAATATATTCATATCTACCCTGCTTGTACCATTATGTTATACACCTCTTTAGGAGTATTCATAAAACAAGGCAAATGTAAAGAACTGTATTGTTTTGTATAACCACATGGTTACCTAATCGCCAATTAATATAAGCTCCATTATTTCTCCATATTTTTATGTTAGAAGTGACAAGGAGAAATGTAATGTTTCTCTCAGAGAATATAAATCATTCCTTTTGCCCACCTTAATGGTGGGCTTTTTTATGCAAAACCTGAACGTCCTGTGGTATTCCTCAGGCATAATGATTTTCGCGATTAACCAACAACCAGACCAGCAAAGACGCCACCACAAGCACAGTAACATCCATCAGGCTTGCCACACCCCATGCGTGCGGCTCAAAGCCGCCATGGCATATTAATCCGCTTGCCATTTTCGAACAGCTGATTGGTTTGGTCCGGTGTTTCCCTGCTTGCACTTAAAAATGAGCGGATAGGAAACTCTCGAAATGGTTCGTCGATATGCTCACCTCGCACCTAATCACCTTACCGAACACGCACGGTAAATAGATTCGATCCTGAACCCATCGGTCCCAAATCTGTCCCAATCAAAAAATAAGGAAGGTATTAACGATGTGTAACCTATTGATTTAAAATGGATAACATAAACAGATTGTAAAAAGCAAGACATTGATATGTATATAAAAAAACTATTACGCAATCATTAGATACCCCCAGATTTAGTTGTAAAGCAAGCACACTTTGCATTTCGAGACAATCCAGGTAAAGACTCTTACCTCCCATTTTGTGATTTTTATACTTATGATGATAAGTTGAACGTTGGGTAGTGCTTCCAATCAGTAGAACATGTGCTTTTCAATGAAGGAACCGATGACTTTTTCGTGGATTTCAACGGAACGCGAGAAGCAGATTGTTTTACTTACCAGCCGCTTGATGCGGGTGCGGAGGGTCAGGTTGTTACGTTCAATACGTTGCGTGAAGATTTTGCCGGTCAGGTATTTCTCCTTCGGCACTTCTCTGGCGTAGCTGCCCCAGTCATCGCGGCCACCATGCCGATACAGAACGGAGTCAACAGGGCTAACAATTCCCGACAGGCCTCATCATTCCGTGGCCCGAAAGTGTAAGCCAACACACCGCCAGTTTTAGTGTTCTACGCATACCAGAGCCAGTGTTGTTGCGCCTTGTTGCCAACGAAGCTCCACAGCTCATCAAGTTCACAGATAAGGGCAACATCAGCGTGAGCTGACTGACGCAGATGTTATCCGCTGGGGCGAGAGCTTTTTAATGTCCGTATGACGGTATTGATGCTGATTTTCAGTGTTCTGGCGATATCACGGCCCCTGTGCCATTATGCGCCATTTCAACGATCAGCTCCTTAAAGCCGGGTTTTCTGGCTTCATAAGAGTAAGTGAGCTGGAAAACACGTTTACATGAACGACAACGGAAACGCTCATGCTGGGAACAACTACGACCATGTCGATAAACTTTATCGGAATTACAGCGCGGACAATGAACAGTAACGGTAGCCATGGAAAACCTTAAATACCAGTAGATTACCAGAAACTTCTATCAATTGAAGACATTACCGTTTTTGATTACAGCAAATGTTTTATTAATTACCCCACCATCGACTAAATCCGTTAGAACGTCGAATGATGCCATTCGTAAATACATTAAAAAGACTGTTGTAATCAACGAAGATGGAAAACAGTGTGTTAAAACTAATCTGAACTTCAGAAAAACAGATGATGGTATGGTGATATATATATCCGCTCCGAACCGCCACGCAATTTAAAATAAAAATCAACAAATATCGTCGATATCCATATATACCATTTTTCTGTAGTTGTATTAGCGTCGCATATTTTATGACTTTAAGTCATAAGTCAAAACACCTGAGAAAAAGCAAACAACATTTTCATTACCACCAATGAAAACCACAGACAAAGAATGCGTGCAACTACAAAATATTGTAGTTTTAAGCAAAAATAAATGTGATACATGTCACATTTATAATTATATAGCTAATTAATAATTAGCGCGCAATTTAACAATACTTTCGTTTGAAATTGTCTATGGTTATTAATGTAACTTTGGAATATACGTTCCGGAATCATTTACTATGAATAAAATATACGCTCTAAAATATTGTTATATTACTAACACAGTAAAGGTTGTCTCTGAACTAGCCCGAAGGGTATGTAAAGGGAGTACCCGCAGAGGAAAAAGACTTTCAGTACTTACCTCTCTGGCACTATCTGCATTACTCCCAACCGTTGCTGGTGCATCAACGGTTGGTGGCAACAATCCTTACCAGACATACCGCGACTTTGCAGAAAACAAAGGGCAGTTTCAGGCTGGCGCAACAAACATTCCTATTTTTAATAATAAAGGGGAATTAGTAGGACATCTTGATAAAGCGCCCATGGTTGATTTTAGCAGTGTGAATGTAAGCTCAAATCCCGGCGTTGCAACATTAATTAACCCGCAATATATAGCCAGTGTAAAACATAATAAAGGATATCAGAGCGTCAGCTTCGGTGATGGTCAGAACAGTTACCATATTGTGGATCGTAATGAACACAGTTCATCTGATCTCCACACACCAAGACTTGATAAGCTCGTAACTGAGGTTGCTCCGGCTACCGTAACCAGCTCATCAACAGCTGATATATTGAACCCTTCAAAATACTCGGCATTCTACAGGGCTGGTTCGGGAAGTCAGTATATTCAGGATAGTCAGGGTAAGCGACATTGGGTAACAGGTGGGTATGGTTATCTGACAGGAGGAATACTCCCGACATCATTCTTTTATCACGGCTCTGACGGCATTCAGCTGTATATGGGGGGCAACATACATGATCATAGCATCCTGCCCTCTTTTGGAGAGGCCGGCGACAGTGGTTCTCCATTATTTGGCTGGAATACGGCCAAAGGGCAGTGGGAACTGGTCGGTGTTTACTCGGGAGTAGGAGGGGGGACCAATTTGATATATTCTCTTATTCCTCAGAGTTTTCTCTCACAGATCTATTCAGAGGATAATGACGCTCCCGTCTTTTTTAATGCCTCATCCGGCGCCCCCCTGCAATGGAAATTTGACAGCAGCACCGGCACTGGCTCTCTGAAACAGGGTTCCGATGAATATGCCATGCACGGGCAAAAAGGTTCTGACCTGAACGCAGGTAAAAATCTGACATTCCTGGGACATAATGGTCAGATTGACCTGGAAAACTCTGTCACGCAGGGTGCCGGTTCACTGACATTTACTGATGACTACACTGTCACCACTTCAAACGGAAGTACCTGGACCGGGGCCGGTATTATTGTGGACAAGGATGCCTCCGTAAACTGGCAGGTTAATGGTGTGAAAGGTGACAACCTGCATAAAATCGGCGAAGGAACCCTGGTTGTACAGGGAACCGGTGTTAATGAGGGCGGCCTGAAAGTCGGGGATGGGACCGTTGTCCTCAATCAGCAGGCTGACAGTTCAGGACACGTTCAGGCATTCAGTAGCGTGAATATTGCCAGCGGCCGCCCGACAGTCGTGCTGGCAGACAACCAGCAGGTTAATCCGGACAATATATCCTGGGGCTACCGGGGGGGGGTTCTGGATGTTAACGGGAATGACCTGACATTTCATAAGCTGAATGCCGCCGATTATGGCGCAACTCTCGGTAACAGCAGTGATAAAACGGCTAATATCACTCTGGATTATCAGACGCGTCCGGCAGACGTAAAAGTTAATGAATGGTCATCATCAAACAGGGGAACAGTAGGTTCATTATATATTTATAATAATCCCTATACTCATACCGTCGATTATTTTATCCTGAAAACAAGTAGTTATGGCTGGTTCCCTACCGGTCAGGTCAGTAACGAGCACTGGGAATATGTCGGACATGACCAGAACAGTGCACAGGCACTGCTTGCAAACAGAATTAATAATAAAGGGTATCTGTATCATGGCAAGTTGCTGGGAAATATTAATTTCTCAAATAAAGCAACCCCGGGTACAACCGGCGCATTGGTTATGGACGGCTCAGCGAATATGTCCGGTACATTTACTCAGGAAAACGGTCGTCTGACCATTCAGGGCCACCCGGTTATCCATGCTTCAACGTCTCAGAGTATTGCAAATACAGTCTCGTCTCTGGGCGACAATTCCGTTCTGACACAGCCCACCTCATTTACACAGGATGACTGGGAGAACAGGACGTTCAGCTTTGGTTCGCTCGTGTTAAAAGATACAGACTTTGGTCTGGGCCGCAATGCCACACTGAACACAACCATCCAGGCAGATAACTCCAGCGTCACGCTGGGCGACAGTCGGGTATTTATCGACAAAAAAGATGGCCAGGGAACAGCATTTACCCTTGAAGAAGGCACATCTGTTGCAACTAAAGATGCAGATAAAAGCGTCTTCAACGGCACCGTCAACCTAGATAATCAGTCAGTGCTGAATATCAATGAGATATTCAATGGCGGAATACAGGCGAACAACAGTACCGTGAATATCTCCTCAGACAGTGCCGTTCTGGAGAACTCAACGCTGACCAGTACCGCCCTGAATCTGAACAAGGGAGCAAATGTTCTGGCCAGTCAGAGTTTTGTTTCTGACGGTCCGGTGAATATTTCTGATGCCACCCTGAGTCTGAACAGCCGTCCTGATGAGGTATCTCACACACTTTTACCTGTATACGATTATGCCGGTTCATGGAACCTGAAGGGAGACGATGCCCGCCTGAACGTGGGGCCGTACAGTATGTTGTCAGGTAATATCAATGTTCAGGATAAAGGGACTGTCACCCTCGGAGGGGAAGGGGAACTGAGTCCTGACCTGACTCTTCAGAATCAGATGTTGTACAGCCTGTTTAACGGGTACCGCAATACCTGGAGCGGGAGCCTGAATGCACCGGATGCCACCGTCAGCATGACAGACACCCAGTGGTCGATGAACGGAAACTCCACGGCAGGAAATATGAAACTTAACCGGACAATAGTCGGTTTTAACGGGGGAACATCACCGTTCACGACACTGACAACAGATAATCTGGACGCGGTTCAGTCAGCATTTGTCATGCGTACAGACCTTAACAAGGCAGACAAACTGGTGATAAACAAGTCGGCAACAGGTCATGACAACAGCATCTGGGTTAACTTCCTGAAAAAACCCTCTGACAAGGACACGCTTGATATTCCACTGGTCAGCGCACCTGAAGCGACAGCTGATAATCTGTTCAGGGCATCAACACGGGTTGTGGGATTCAGTGATGTCACCCCCACCCTTAGTGTCAGAAAAGAGGACGGGAAAAAAGAGTGGGTCCTCGATGGTTACCAGGTTGCACGTAACGACGGCCAGGGTAAGGCTGCCGCCACATTCATGCACATCAGCTATAACAACTTCATCACTGAAGTTAACAACCTGAACAAACGCATGGGCGATTTGAGGGATATTAACGGCGAAGCCGGTACGTGGGTGCGTCTGCTGAACGGTTCCGGCTCTGCTGATGGCGGTTTCACTGACCACTATACCCTGCTGCAGATGGGGGCTGACCGTAAGCACGAACTGGGAAGTATGGACCTGTTTACCGGCGTGATGGCCACCTACACTGACACAGATGCGTCAGCAGGCCTGTACAGCGGTAAAACAAAATCATGGGGTGGTGGTTTCTATGCCAGTGGTCTGTTCCGGTCCGGCGCTTACTTTGATTTGATTGCCAAATATATTCACAATGAAAACAAATATGACCTGAACTTTGCCGGAGCTGGTAAACAGAACTTCCGCAGCCATTCACTGTATGCAGGTGCAGAAGTCGGATACCGTTATCATCTGACAGATACGACGTTTGTTGAACCTCAGGCGGAACTGGTCTGGGGAAGACTGCAGGGCCAAACATTTAACTGGAACGACAGTGGAATGGATGTCTCAATGCGTCGTAACAGCGTTAATCCTCTGGTAGGCAGAACCGGCGTTGTTTCCGGTAAAACCTTCAGTGGTAAGGACTGGAGTCTGACAGCCCGTGCCGGCCTGCATTATGAGTTCGATCTGACGGACAGTGCTGACGTTCACCTGAAGGATGCAGCGGGAGAACATCAGATTAATGGCAGAAAAGACGGTCGTATGCTTTACGGTGTGGGGTTAAATGCCCGGTTTGGCGACAATACGCGTCTGGGGCTGGAAGTTGAACGCTCTGCATTCGGTAAATACAACACAGATGATGCGATAAACGCTAATATTCGTTATTCATTCTGATGCTGTGCAGCAAAGGGACTATTGCTTTGTCCCTTTGCTGCGATTATCTGATTACGGTACAGGCTGGAACTTAGATTTTCCGGCGTTCACGATACTTCATGTAACACTCAGGTTGAGTAATCTTCATGAATTTTCTTTTGCCGTGTGGTGGAATTATGAATAATATAGATTTATTAAAAACTATAACAAACTACAAAAAAATCAAAAATCCGGCATACCCGGCTCAGGAGAGTCTGTTAATACACTTATATATTAGAGTAAATGACAAAATCCAGAGTATTATAGAAAATGAATTGAGCGAGTATAGAATAAACACTTCAACATTTATGGTGTTAGTTTCATTATATATGTCTGATGATTATTGTCAGTCCCCTTCTGATATTTACAAGGAGTTACAATTCTCCAAAACAAACATCACACACATCATAGACAAATTAGAAAAAAAGAATATTGCCAAAAGAATTAATAATAAAAACGATCGTCGAAGCAAAAGTATTTGCTTAACCCCTGACGGAGTTACACTTGCTCAAAAACTAATAAACACTCAAAATGTAATGCTAAAGAAAATCTGGAGCGGGCTATCAGATGATGAAATGAAAACATTTGAACTCGCCAACAAAAAATTATTATCAAACCTTAATGTTAATTGATGTTAAAACATACTAACAGTCATCTTCTTACAATGTATTCTTCTGGAGAGAATAACTACCTGAATATATAAAGACATTAATCACACTCTCATTTAATTACAATGAGCATAAGAGCCACCAATGTTTATGCTGGTTAGGTTTTATATAGGAAACAATAAAAAAACGTCATTAAACAAAGCGTTTTTAATGGCGTTGTTATTTAAAAGAAAGATATCAAATATAGATTAACCCCCATCGAATAAAGATGTTGTCTAATCATACCTGAAGGTATTTATCACTAGAATTTTATTTGTATAAATGGACATATACCATTGGAAGATTTAGAAAAGCATGTCCAGGAGTTTAAGGACAAATCTCATACTGATTATCGGAAGCTTTTATCATTATATGATTACCAAGCATACAATGTATAATTATATACACTATTATTGTGATTATAATTTGTTACTGTGCCACTCAAGGGCAATATCTTTGAAGGTGTTGTTTAACTGCGTTTCCCGGGCAATCTTTTCCTCTCGCTTCACTTCCATCAGATCGATTCCCCCAGAGATACCTCTTTTAGCTTCTTCAAGTTTTGCAGGAGCATCAGCTAAGGTGACCTCAGGATACACACCTAGTGCTAACAGCTTCTCTTTACCAGCTACACGATACTTGAGACGCCAATATTCTCCTCCACCAGGTTTTACCAGGAGGTACAGACCACCACCATCAGCCAACTTGTAAGCCTTCTCTTTTGGCTTGGCAGTGTCTATTTGACGGGCATTGAGTTTCACTTGGGGGTATCTCCACTAAACTGAACAGCAAATCCCCTCAATTGCTTGTAGAGTTTGGGGTACTTAAATAGACGTCAAAAGACTAAAAGGGGCATTAATATACTGATTATAAGAGGTTTTTAAATACTTTAGTAGACTTGGGGAGACGTTAGAATGGTGCCGATAAGAGGAGTCGAACCTCCGACCTTCGCATTACGAATTATAAGAATCCGCTTCTAATTCAAAGCATTACCCCATCAACACTGCGCTCACACGTCCCACCACATCAAAACATGTAAAGCCTTGCAAGTCATTGCGAGGCCTTATGTGTCTCAGTTTTGTCCCACCTTGTATTACGACTTGCATAGCCAATGAAGATAAATGTGACAACAAACGGCGCAGCAGTCTTCTTTTCCTTCATACTTTCCCCACCCAGCATGCATACCTTCTACCATAACTGTAGTGAATGTCTGTTATGAGCGAACAGCAGAAGTTCGGAATAAATACTGACATAGACGTGTTTTCTTGCGGTGGCCAGTTTTTGTTGACCACTTCATTGTACCTAATCTTGGAGGTTGATCAGTTAACCCTCATTTTTGCGGGTTAACTGAAGTTAGGCTTACTGTGTATAGATAAAACAAACGTTTTTCCAAGTTACCTTAGAAAAAGCCTTAAGTTAGAAGCCGTTCCTCGTAATCGTCGGTTGTGGGCATTTTTCCGATCTCTGTCATGCGACACACTAATCGGGATAAAAGCACTCGTACCTCAATTATATGCTCAACTAAAAAGTTATCTGACGTAGCTCCCCCATGCACTGCCTTCGAACGGTAGTCATACAGCTTCTTAACCCTACGATAGGTGGCTAAACGATCAGGCCCTCGCTCCTCAAGATATGCTGCAGCCATAAGAGCAAGACGAAAACGAAGCTCTGAATTGATTCCAAAGAGCGCTTCAAATCCTGCCCATAAAGCAGCAGCAGCCATTCTCAAATTCGCGTGTTGGTTATGAGTTGTTAAAGAATCAATAGCGAGCCGGAATGCTGGTTGCTCTAGCAAATCTATCCAACGCTTGAGATTCTCTTGAACCCAGTCGAGAGACTCTACTGATATCTCTACACTTGGGCTTATTCTCCGAACTGCCGGCACGTCCTCAAGAAGTTGGACTTCACACGAGTTGGCTTGAAGAGCAGGGAATACATCCCAAGATGCACTTGCTACTGCAGGAACAAGTATATCGGTGAGTGTGCGGCATCGGATCGCGGATATGATCCACCATCCGATAGTCAGGTCTGATTGAGAAAATTTCGACTCACTGCTTTGCAACGCAAGCTCATGCGTAACTGCGGGCATATGACGAGCAACAGCGCTGAGTAGCGACTTGCTCTTAAGCGCTTTGGCTAACTCTATCTCTCCTGGTGGATGAAGTACCTCCCTTAATTCACCTACGTCTTGGAAAACATAAGGCCCGTTTCGAAACGTCAATCCTGACAAAGCGAAACAGATCTCATTCTGACTGGATAAACTAGATATTCGAGTTGCAGCGTATTTCTTGCGAGACTCGAAGTAGTTAAGTAAACCTGACAATTTTTCTTTGTTGATTTCCATATTCCCAAGCTTAGAATTTTCGCTATTGTGTACCGTATATTACACAATAGCTTAGTTAGGGCGTAGGCGTCCGCTTTTGGCACATAGCAGCCCTAGAGACAGTGGCGTAAAGTCATGGAGAATCGGTGGGAGGATATTCAGTTTCATTCATGCCGAAATACGGTAAAATCTATAACAGATAGAAATCATTCAATATTCGCACTATTGGAAGTTCACCAGCCAGCCACAGCACGTTCTTGCATACAACGTGCCTGCGGTTTTTGAGACCGTCCTGATCTACATATAACTCATAAACTTACCTCTAAAATCGAGAAAATTGTTTATTGTTTGTACTCAGTTTTTTCAGCGCGTTACGTTAATCATCTATGTCATTTTCTCATCATTTCTTTAAAGTATTGAGATAAGACTAGATAACTTTCCTGATGTGAATGGATGTCAGATCACCGGACTATTATCATCAATGAGCCTTCTGAATATGGCGAAGGCTAAAAGTCCGCTGTGAGCGAGGAGCGGACATTGCTAACAGCATTATTTGTAAAGCGACGAAAAACAGGTCAATATTGCTTCTGAGGACGATAAGCACTAAATTCTTAATTGAATAAAAACTGGTTAAAGAACCTATGGGCTGATTAAATTCCTAGTGACAAGAGTTAAGCCATAGCAAATGATGCTATACATAATTATTGCTCCTGCTTGCAAAAGGGAGTAATTTCAAACCTCCCTAACAATAATTAAATAGCATCAGAAACGCTTTGCTGGGCCTGGTTATGTCTTCATATTGAAGTTCATTTTTGTTTTAGCTTGATAATTTCCGATATTATGTTTGTTAGCTTTGAATCTGAAAGATTCTGCAGTCTATCTTTCTCAATAGAAACTGTAGTCTGTCCCTTTTCTAATATGAAATTTCTTTCTGTCTTCATCAAGTGCATAGCCAACTCTTTTATCATATCTTCGCTCTTGAACTCTTGAACATATTTTAATGACATAACTTTCATCTCAATATTTGTAATTTCATTTTGAAAATATTTAATCTCGTCAAACCCATTTTTATAGAGACGCAGAAAGAAATAAGCAAACAGCTCAACAACAATTACAAATGACAATTTAGGAAGGTGATGAATAAAAAAGTCCAAACCATCTACTATGGCTGGAGCGCTGTAAAGAAAATAAGCAAGGAATAATATCCCTGTTAACGCAATTGTAGTTCCGATTGCAAGGTTAACCCCACCTCGTCGATTGAGCCTGTCAATTTCGGACTCTAATCTTAGAACCATATCAGTATGGAGTTTGTGTAAGCTATAGCTTTTCTTAAAATTTGATATATCGGTCTTTAGGCTACTATCTGCCAAGAGTATTGTGTTTCCAATTATTCTTTTTTTTGCATCGGATATTAATTTATTTCTTTCGCTTTCCGTTAATTCAACTGAAACCCCAGAAGACGACTTTTCTTCAACCTCAGTCAACCTTCTATGTAATCTCAATATCTCCTTGTGAAGAATATGGCTCGTTCTTTCAATACTTCTACCGCCAATCCCTTTATTTAGATAAGAGGTCATCGCAGTAAAAAAAATGCCAAGGAATGTCGCAAAAACTGACAAGTATAAAAAGAACCTCTTTTTCTCGCTTATAACTTCTAATAGTGCTAATGATGAAGCTTGAACATTTGAAAACAAAAACAAAAGCACTAAAAAAATGGCTATAAACATTGTTGCTATAGTAATAAAATGTTTTCCTGAAAGATAAATTATAAAATCAATAATATTTTTCATTTTATTTTCATCCCGAAGTGATTTTGGGTAAAATAATTGAAAAGATGATAAATTGCAAGATTCACATTACTATTTAATTTAAAATGACTATACTTCTCCGTACATTGATATCCAATCTTAGACGGGAAAAACTTCTTAGTCAGCTAAAGCCAATGCTACCCTTTCTATCGAATCCCCCTCTGATCTAACATATACAAGCGTCAACCCATCGGCAGTGATAATTCTATGAGGATGCCTAAAAACAAGCCCCTGAGGTGCTCCCCGCTCATTAAGACAATACATCTTGCAACTCTGCTTTTGGCACATAGCAGCCTTCATGGCAGTAGCACTCCGTCATGGGGTGTCGGGGGTCGGAGGTTCAAATCCTCTCGTGCCGACCAAAAACCCCTTAAAAACCAGCCTATTATGGCTGGTTTTTTTATGATTGTTTTTTATGCGGAGAAATACCGGGGAATAATTGGGGTAAAACACCTTGAGGCTATTCACTTAGCCTACCACCATCAAAATCTTTCCGAATGTATCCATCTCTTTTTTCTTATGCAGCTAAAACGAAGTCTTGATACTGTTTATTTACACAGATAAGAATAATACTGTCTACAAACGCAGTACAAAAGAAGTGTTATGCATATTGAGATCTCCATAGCCAAAGACAAAATGACCAAATGCCAAACGGCGCTGTGGACGCGTTAAAGGAAGAATTAACCCAACACATTGGCAAGCGTTATGACGATGTGGAGATGATCGTAAAAGCCACCAGCAACGATAGTTTTTCAGTTAGACATACTGCAGATAAAGATTGAGCTAAAACTTTCGTTCAGGAAACTCTGAATGATACCTGAGAGTCTACTGAAGAGTTGTTTGTTCACTAGTTAGCACGTAGGAAATTATTCAATACTCGCACTATCGAACATTCACCAGCCAACCGCAGCACCTTCTTGCATGCGACGAGCCTGCGGTTTCATTTATCTCCGACCGGAAACTTCTTATACAAAGTTGACACACCAACATCATAGATAATCGCCACCTTCTGGCGAGGAACTCCTGATGCAATTAATCGCCTGGCCTACGCCCATTATTCAGGGGTAAATTTGGGACGGCAGCCCCCAATTCCATCCTCAGTTCTCCCTCGCACTGAGGAGTAGTAAGTGCAATTATTTAAAAAATCGCAAACAGAATATTATTATTTATTCTTGCATTCTGTTAATTAAAACTACACATAAAAACGTTGATACTTGATAAGTAAGTAGAGTATTATTAATGGTTTTAATAACGAACCTTTTAATTATGAGAAGCCTCAAATGACAAGTACCGAAAACATAACAAGAAAAAAAATGGATGGAGTAACAATATTAAGATTTATAGCTGCTTTTTATGTGTTTATTTTTCACATTAACATGAGGGTCCCTGTTAATTTTGGAGAACTGCTTAATAAAACCATTAGTAATGGCGTCATTGGCATGAGTATTTTCTTCATGCTTTCTGGTTTTGTTTTGACTTATAATTACTATGGTTCCTTGTCAAAGAATTACTTCAGGAAGCGAATAGCAAGAATATTTCCAGCCTATTTATTTTGTGGGCTTTTAACCCTTCCATTTTTGTTATCCAGCAATGCAAGTTTTTTAAAAATGATTGCAAGCATATTCTTGTTTGTTACTGGAATGCAATCATGGATTTATCAGACCTTCGATTTTTGGAATTTTAGCGGGACCTGGTCAATATCAGTTGAATTGTTTTTTTATGCCCTGTTTCCATTTTTGATAAAAAGCATCAACAAAAATAATGTAATTTATGTTTTACTTTTTTCATATTTATCCTCAGCATTATTAATCCCATTGTCTGATATAATCCAGGGACCTGTAGTTTGGTCCGTATATTATGCAACTCCCATATACAGATTACCAGAATTTGTGGTGGGCATCTGTATAGCAATACTTTTTTTAAATGGCTATCGTGTTAACCATTATACATGGCTATTAAGCATTTTATTATTTATGTATGCTACCACCCAGCAAAACAATAACTCCATGGGGGTAAACTACCTCACAATTCCTGCGATATCAATTATGTTATTGCACCTGGCAAAAATCAACATAAAAAATAATATTGCAAACAGAGCGATCATTTACTTTGGAGATATAAGTTATTCGTTTTATTTGATGCAATTACCTATATTATATTACCTGGATCATAATAAAAACTCATTTATTCTTAACTATGGTCTTTTTAGCTGGCTTGTACTTTTTGTTATTAATACTGCAATGGCATCATTATCTTATCACTTTCTGGAGAAGAACGATAAAATCAGAAAAATAATTACATCCTGATTTATTAGGGGGGTACCCCCCTAATAATACACCACATAATTTCAACGTATTATCTCTGGCCTTTCTGGCCAGGTTATTTCTGGAATTAAGGACAAATCCACTGACATTAAATTATTAACATATTCCTTCCATAACAAAAGATTGTTCTTGTTATTTTCACTTATAATACCGAGTAACAAATCTGACTGCCAGTTCATAATTAAACCATTAGCACTATCCAGCAGACACTGTCTTTCATTCTCTGCCTCACGAAGTAATTCATCATGTGTTTTTGGCGGCTGCGTAGGTGACGAAAGCTTTCCCTTATCATAGAACCAACCAATTCTTACATTATCGGATACAGGTATAACTAACGCATTAGTTGGTTGCCAGGCACTCTCACCATCCCATACCGCAATATTGGTAACAACACCATTTTCTATAACGGCATAGTTCATCACGCATACTCCCAAATGATTGCAATACCAGCCATTCCGCTACCTCCGGCACGCTGCTGCGTCGCTCCACCGTAGACACAGGCACCACCGCCTCCACCACCATGGCCATTAGCATTAATACCTTCGCCTACAATGGCTTGTGACCCAGCCCCCGCACCAAGGATTGAATCGCCGCCAGGCCCCCCCATCGCCAGACTGCCGGAATACCGAACGCCTGGTGAGCTATAACCGCTTCCAGACCCGATAATATTTGCACCTGTAAATCCCGGCTCAGTATATGCTCCATACGGACCAACAACCCCAGGAGCAGTGCCTTCAGCAAGAACATTCCCACCAAGACCACCTTTGGCAATTATGGTATTGCCGAAAGAGGTTGTTCCCCCAGGAGCACCAACCGACGCACTTGCACCAGTGCCACCATATCCTATTGTCACAGTAGTTACGGTTGGATTATCCACGCGAGCTTTAACATACTCCCCGGACATCCCCCCGCCACCACAAGCAGCATTATTGGGATAACCGACCTGACAACCACCACCGGCCCCACCACCACCAACAATTTCAACAATAATAAATTTTGTGCCTTTTGTCGGAGTGTATGTACCTGAGCTTTTAAACACCTGACACTGTATAAGCCTCCCGGAGCCATCTCCCAAACCAAGGTTTTCGAGAGCCGTTTTCACCGTGCCGTCCGATTTGATATCACCAAACGGATTCTTGCGGCTTAACAGCAGCGCACGAAGCGCGGTAAGCAACTGGTCGTGCCGCGCCTTCTCCAGGCTGGCACCGGAGGCCTCCACCACGCTGCAAAGCTCCTCCTGCAACATGTCAAAGTAGTCATCATCCAGATCGGTGGCAGGCGTGCCGGTCTGGGGGTTACCACGGGTAAAACCGTTCTTACCCGCGCCGAACTTATCCTTCTGCGCGGTTTTCGTGTCTATACGATGCATGGATTACTCCGGATATTTAAAAATCACATAGGTATGCGACGGGCAGAGTTTGTTAAGAACACACTCGACAACGGTGTCGCCCCAGATACGCAGCGCAGAATCACAGGGATCGCCACATGTCATCCAGGTGGTGTTGGTGGCGGCTGGCATGTTGACCTGCCAGTAATACCGCCATTCCGGCGCATTCACCGCGTCAGTACAGGCCGATGAGCAGGTGAACGTGCTTTTGTCGTATCGCGTGATGGTAGCGTCTGGTCTGCCCAGGGCAGCAAGCTGTGCAAGATAACAATTCTCGTTGATGCCGCCCGCCAGGTTAACCTTCGCATCCAGCCGTTGCTGACGCTGGCGAAGGGTCTGTGTCCCTGCGGGAATACATTCATCCGGCAGAGCGCACAGACGCTCCCAGCGGTTTATCAGTTCAGTGGTGGTGCGCGGATCCAGCTCCCGCATCAGGGCATCCGCACGCTGATGAACGCGGGTTAATGACGGTGCCGCACCGGCAATCGCCGGATCGCTGGCTGACCACGCCGGACCGGGGGGCAACAGTGCCGACAACAGACGGATGTAATCATCGTTTGTCACGTCCATGAAATCGTCCCCAGTACCGCCAGTTCATTTTTTGCAATGGAGATATTGTCTGCCGGTGCAAGCAACTGATGGCTGTATTCCCCGTTCGCACCGGAAATCGCCTCACTGATACGCGATACCTTCAGTTCTCCCTGCGGATAACCATCACGCAGCAGGAACGAACGCAACTCCGCGGTGATGGCAGCCCGTATTTCCGGTGTGTCCGGCGTCACGCGGATATGAAAATCCACCGTATGTGCCACCGGCCTGAACACATACAAATCAGAGCCTGCCACCGGGACCAGTGGCTCGATATGTTGTCTTGCCGCCGTTTCCGTTGATTCTTCCGGAATGGGATTAATCAGGTCACTGCCGGCAATCATCACACCGACAGTTCCCGTTCCCATCCAGTGACGGTATGTCCATGCGCGGGTAATGCCGGGCACTTCTTTAGCCCAGACGACATAGTCCCCGTCAGCCCCGCCCTGCGGCGTCCAGTAATACCGCTCAATGACGCGGGCGCGCCACGTTTCCAGCTCTTCAGTATCAAATCCGCCTGTCAGGGTGTCAGCCACACCGGAAGACGGCAGACCATTCACCGGCGTGACCAGGATTAATGACGTACCGTCGTCAGCGTTACCGACCGCGCCTGCACTTGAGCAGGCGATCGGCACGCGCAGGACACCACCGGAGCTGGTTGCATCGGCAGTTGCCGTGTACTGAACCAGGTCATCGCGCTGAATAACACTCCCGGCGGTCACCTTCAGGCCATCGCTGACACCTTCCCAGCGCATATACCCGCTGGCAGCCGTGGCCCCCTTGCGCGGACACCGTTTCATCGCAGCATGTCGCGCCAGCCATGACTCATCACACAGGTCAGGCAGCATGTTCATTGCCAGATAATCGATGTAACCGTAAACCGTATGCAGCGCCGCCGCATACACCTTTGCCCGCACGTCTTCATCCATGCGCCGGAGCGTGTCGCTGACGTCCAGCCTGGCGAATAAATCGTTACGGAGCATACTGATATTTTCTGCCAGCGTCGGGCGATGAAATTCACTGTCCGCCATGCGTTATCGCACTCCACAGATTATCAAAAGAAATCATTACCGGTCCGTCACGACGCCAGAGAGTGATACTGTTACCCAGTTCATTAATCCCGGTGCGGCGGATATCCAGATCAATACGGGACACCACGCCGTCATCAGTCATCCATTGCAGGCATTCGCGGATATACCCCCTTACCGTCTGCACCAGCTGATTGGTCAGTTTGCTGCGCTGAAGCAGCCACAGTCTGGAGCCGTAACGGTCATTCTGTACCGCAGGCCAGATATCCCCCCACCATCCCATCGGGACGTCGGCGTTGTCATCAGGCTCCGCCCGCCGCCAGGTAAACAGGGAAATCACCACGGCGCGGGTCAGCGGATCCAGCGGTGCGCTGGCGCAGGTGCGTTTACCGTTCACCGTCAGCCACACTTCCATCATGCCTCCATCGCTTTATCAGGTTTGTCGGTGTTACTGCCCTGACCGTTCTCTCTGTGACGATGCCCGTTATAGGCAAGCCGCATCGCTGACATGGTGGTGCCGCCGGAGTCGCACAGGTCTTTCACCTGTCCGGTCACTTCCAGGTCCATTTCAAAACGTGCCTTAGGCGCATTGCGAAACGTGATCGTTTTACCTGCACCGTCCACCACGATCCCCTCCCGGGTCAGCGTCACGGACTGCCCCTGATCGTCATAGACAGCCACCTCACCCGTCTGCAGCCCTTTCAGGCGGTAGCGACGGTCCGACACCGTAACAACCACCGCATGAGAACGGTCGCCATCCGGAAACAACACCACCGCTTCCGCACCGCTGTTTGCCCTTGCGGTAAAACCGTAGGGTTCAAGATGTTCAACCCCGGCTTTGGGTTCACCGGCAATCAGGGACACATCCACGGTCTGACATTTCGTGGCGGCACTGATGCTTTTCACCACGGCCCGCCCAATCAGGCCGAGGAGTTGTCGCTGCATGGCTTCAATCGTCCTCATCAGAACGGGTCCTCCTGTACTCTGGCTTTTTTCTTTTTCCGCGCGCCGGGGGCTTCGGGTTCAGGCAGATAAGCATCAGGCGGGCCGACACGGATTTCCGTCAGGGTGCCGTTCTGGTCCTGAGTAAACGTGACTTCCGAGACAAGCAGTTCGGTATTGTCGAAACCACAGACCGGATCGAAGACAATCACCCGCTGGTTGGGCTGCCACAGCGTACCGTTACCCTGTCGCCAGCCCTGCACCACATAGGTGGTTTCATCCGTCCGCGCCGCCCGTTGTCGGGCTTCAAAGTCAGCACGGGCAATACAGCCTGCCCCTGTGGCCTGCCCTGTCTGCCTGATATACATCGGACGGTAACGGGAAATAAATGCGTCCTCTGTGCGGGCCCGCAGCGCGGTGGTGGTGGCCTCACCGAAATCATCGTCGTTTCCGGCACGCTGCCCCGCCACCTGGTAAACTGAAAACCGCTCCCGGATACTCTTCTCCGTATCACAGGAAAGGATGTTTTCCCCAAGTACCAGCGCGGTATGTGCCCGCGTTGAGCCAATACCGCCAATCACCAGCCTGCCGTGCGGGTCGTCGTAAGCCAGTGCCTGCTGCTGACCGAGTATTTTGTTGATCACCTCAATCACCGTTTCGCCGTGATCAGGCTGGACATCAGGAATAACACCCGACGGCGCACTGTTGTTCACCACCTCAATGCCGAAAGGCGCAGCAAGCGCCTGCGCAATCTGTACCAGCGATCGTCCGTTAAACTGTGTCGGTTCGGCTGCACAGTCAATCAGGTCAGCGGTCAGACTGCGTCCGGCAATACCGATGCTGACCGAACGGGCATCGTAACGAACGGGCGTCGCCTCCACCCAGCCAGTGATCACCAGCTCATCACCAATCAGCACCTCCACTTTTGAACCGTTTTTAATGCGCGGCTGAAGCGTGGTAATCCCCTCATATCCCGGCCACTGGTGGGTGATCTCCACACTGAAATCCCGCGCCAGCCGTTCAATACCGGCACCGATGCGCACCGATGTCCAGCCATTCCACTCCCGGCCATTTACCCGTAGCGTGACGTTATCGTTCATTGCACTGGCACCTTCAGAGGGATCACCGGCACAAAGCCGGGATGCGTAATGGCATTACGCCGGATAATGTCCGCGTCACGCGCCGCGTTATCAAACCAGGTCGCCGCCAGCACCAGCGCGGGTAAAACCTCATCCGGTGTGCGCTGAATGATCCGTGCAGACTGTTCAAGGCGCGTGTTGATATCCGCATTCAGATCTGCTTTCACCCGGCGCAGCGCCAGAAACAGCGCATCACTGGTTGTACGGGACAACTCCTTATCAATTGCCGTATTCAGTGTGTCGCGAATGTCAGTCAGTTCTTCCCACGTCGGCAGATCAACCGTGTTTTTCACCGCCGGTGCATTGTTCAGTGCCGGATGCGTGACGGAAGGCCAGCCGGTGCTCTGCGCAGCTGTTGTTGCCTGCCCCACTGCGGCATTCTGCATCACCGCGGAAGTTGTTGGCGCAGGCAATCGGGTGACGGCATACGCCGCTTCGCTGATTGCGGTCGTACGAAGGGTGCTGGCAACCACGTTACGCTGCTGCGTCGCCGTAGCGGTGGTTTTACTGTCCGTTTCCCAGACGCCGCGCGGTTGCAGATCGCTGCCGAGGCTGACACCGGAAAGCGTTTTGATCATGGTGACCAGGTCGCTGGCGTTACCATAAAGGCGTTTCCCGGTACGCCACATTTTCTGCACCTGCTCAACGAAATTTTTGCCTGACGATGGCGGCGGCAGAAGTACCGAGATATCCCCCTGCAACAGCCTGGCGGCATCCGATACGGCAGAATCCACCACTTTCATCGCATCAGAAATATACCCCAGCATTATGCTGGCATTACCGATAACGTCGTTCTGCACGAAATCCGCCACGCCATCGATACTGAAACCTCTGAAGCTGTCACTGATGCAGTCATCCAGTGCAGAACAGGATGACATCAGCGTCTGCGCCGTCGCCGCACCTGAAGTGGGGTAAGAGAGTTCTCCCGCTTCGACAAACTTCAGGTCAAAGCGGACAATACGCCCTTCACTCTTCGATGTGCTGACCCGAACCTCTCCGTCAACACAGACTTTCAGCTCACCGTAAGTCGGATGGACAAGCGTGCCGGGACCGGGTTTATTCAGCGCGTCAATCAGGCGATCGCGCTGGTCAAAGCAGTCATCTCCCACCACATAAGCCGTGATGGACGGGCGGAAAGTGATTTTCCCCAGGTCTTCGGTATAGGGTTTGTCGCGGTTCGGGTATTCGTGCGTTTCCACACGACGACCGGTTCCCGCACTTTCTTCTTCAACCTTAAACGGCACACCGCGAAATGACGCGTCCTGAAGTCTGTCTTTCCACGTCATATAAACTCCGTACATAAAAAATCCCACCGGAGTGGGACTCATTAACAGATTAATTTTTCATTACCTGCCAAAGCGCGTATAGCCAACATCATGGCTGACATCAAAACCGCTGGATCGCGTTTCCATAACCCGCATCCCCGGAGGCGAATTCACAAAAGAGACCTTGATCTCACCATCAACTTTTGGCGCAGAAGCTTTGTTAATCATGAAGGGATTCGGGCCTGTGGCACCGGAGGCGTTGTTTGACTGAGCCGGATCCACCGCCGGATAAGGTGTGTATCCCCGCGCCGGTATTCCCGTCCCATAAGCATCATAAGCACCCGCGCCCCACTGCGCAGAGTTAATGGCATCGACCGTGTCACCGGAACTGTCGGTAAACCACTCAATAATTGGCTTCAGCTTGTCCCACATATCCTGAAACCACTTAACAACCGGTCCCCAGTTATTGATCACCATCCCCAGCGGCGACCAGGCAAAAACCTTCTTAAGAAGTTCCCAGCCAGTCTCAAAATAAGGACCAATGGTTTCCCAGAGTTTCTTAAAATAAGGTCCGACAACATCCCAGTTAGTGATAATTAATCCCGCAGCCAGGGCTATCGCCGTCGCAATCATGCCAATCGGCGTCATCGACATGATCCTGCTGACAATACTGATGGCACCGCCAACGCCCATCAATCCCAGTTTCAGAATCGCAAGACCGGCAGCAAGCCCGACGACGCCGCGAATAACCCGGGGATTTTCATCCGCAAACTTCGTGAATTTCTCCCCCAACTCCCCCAGCCATTGCGTGATATTTTTAGCGTCACCAGAAAATGCGCTGCCAATAGCCGCAAGGCCGTTAGTTGCGGTCCCTGTCATTGCCTCCCACAGGTTGGACAGCGTACCAAGCTGTGCCTGAACACGTTTATTCAGGCTGGCCTGTTTATTCATCTTCTGCTGGATCTGATCGTAGCCATCCTTTCCTTTATCGATTAGTGCATTGACCACCTGAAGGGTTTCGGCATCATCACCAAATATTGCCTTAAGTACACCAGTTCGTTTAACGTCGGTCAGTTTCCGCAGCTTTGCCAGTTGCCTGAACATGTTATCAAGACCGCCAAAACTCCCTTTGCCGTCAGTAAAATCGAGCTGTACCCCGAGTTTCTGGCGGGCCATGATTTTATTGACGTCCCTGATTTTCTTAACGCTTAATCCGGACTGGATAACTTTTCGCAGGGCATTACCTGCCGACTCCCCGTTCATCCCCATCTGATCCATCATGACGCTGATAGGGGCAAGGCTCTGTGCAGCCTGAAGTCCGTCCTTATTCACCATCTTCAGAACAGAACTGGTTTTAGTGAAGAAGGACAACATGTTGGTATCGTCAACGCCCAGATAAAACGCTTTCTGGATAGTGTCGAACAGCCCCATCATGTCTTCTGACGCCGTTCCGGTAGCATCCTGCATCTTTGCGGCAAACTCGGCAGCCGCTTCCGGTGTTTTTTTCAGTTGTACCGCAAGATAAGCTGTCGCTTTACCCACACCGCCAAGAATGTTTTCTGCCGGGATCCCCTGACGCACCAGCATCTGCATCATGTTCTGGAAATCAGCCGTTGTCCCGGGTAGCTGGTTACCCAGGCCAATAGCCAGTTTATTGATGTCCTGAAAGCGCTTTCCAACCTCGCCGTTCGCATCCATCATGGCGACTTTCAGCCCGGTGGCGGCGTTTTCCTGATCGGCATAAGATTTCAGGGAAAGCGTCAGACCCGCTGCCAGTCCGCCACCAAGCGCCAGCCCACCCTGTGACGCTTCTTCCGCCTGGCGTTTAAATCCCCGGATTTTCTTTTGCATTTTCGACAGCGCGGGAGAAAGCCTGTCGACACCGGTGATCAACGCCTTAAGCTCAAATTCAGCCATGTGTGCGTTTCTCCTGCTCTATCCTGTTTGCCTGACTGACCAGTAAGGGAATTTCACTGATCGGCATATTCAGCAATTCGAAAGGATTAATGCGCCAGTAGCTGGCGCAGTCAAAGAAGCGATCAGTGAGGTATTCAGCCGTCAGGCCTGGAGGAAAAAACCGGCCACAAGCCACGCCGCTGCATTCAGGTCTGCCGGAGACATCTGGTCGACAGAGCTTTGCGGCACTTTCGCCAGCCGCACAATGTATTTCGACACCACATGCGCCAGAAGTCTGACTGACTCATCCTGATTCATCTGGTAGGGATACCCCAGCTCGCGGACATCCTTCCCGGTGGGCTCATCAAACTCCAGTACGGAGAGTGTCTCGCCATGAGCAGTAATCGGTTTCTTTAACTCAAGCTCTTTCATTACTGGTAATCCCCTTCTTCACCGTGGAACTCAAGATCAACCGTGCCTTCTTCGGCATTATGGTTCGCTTCGCCGTGCAGCCAGGCAGACGACAGTACATAGACCTGACCGTTCGCCAGCTCGGCAGTGATGGTCATCTCATCAGACGAGGTGATTTTGCTCACCGGAAAATTCTTCGGCACCTTGAAGGTCCCTTTAACATAAGGCGCACGGTGAGTTTCCTTGCGGTCCACTGAACCGTCCAGGCCGATGATGTCATCATTGACCGTCCTGTTCATGGGCACCTCAATGCCGCCGGTCAGCGATAGCTGCTGACCGTCAATTTTGAAATAACAGGTTCCCCCGATACGGGCCATTATGCGGACTCCTCTGAATACTGAAGACGGAACTGGTTAACCACGGCAAAGACACGCAACTGGTTAACATAGTCAGGCGGGAACAGCGTGTTCAGGCGGTTCGGATCGCTGGCATCACGCTCCACAACCAGGTACTGCTTGAACAGTTCGTAGTTTTCCACGATCCCCGCACGCTCGAGCTGACGGTAGGTTGCCAGCAGTTCCCCTTTGATCACTGCCGGGGTGACAATCGCCTGACCGGGACCAAAGCGGGTACCGTCACTGGCAAGCTTGTGACGCCCGTACTTACTGGTAATGACGGATTTCAGTTTGCGCAGTACATACGCACTGGTATGCAGCGTCTCGCTGTCGAGGTAGCTGTTATCCGCAACCCCGTAAGCGTTTTTCCTGTACGTGGTGACATCACGCTGAATGCGCAGTACCCCGCTTTCGACATACGCCGTTGCCACGCCATGAGACAGCAGGGTCTGTTGTTCGGTCATCGTGAACCGTTTCCCCTTCGGCGCAGGCAGCATACCCACCAGCTCACCGGTCTGCGTGGGACGTGCCGGATCGTTGCGGATAAACACTGCTGCGCGGGCGGTACGGCTTGCCGCCAGCTCGTCGGCAGGCGTCTGGGTCTCTTTTTCGTACCCCGCCAGGGTGATGTGCTGCTGGTTAAACTGGTCACCTGCGTTCACCAGTTCTGACAGTGTGCCGGTCTTTGCCGTATACACATGACCATACAGCTGACGCGCATAGCTCCAGCGACCGCTGGTATCGTTCATCTCGGTCACCAGCGTGTTAACGGAGGCCGTGTCGTTGAACGGCAGGCCGATATAATCAAACGGCTCATCCGCCATTGCAGCCACCGCGCCAGTGAGAACAGGAGAGCCCGTTCCTGCGGTCCCCGTCGCCACGGCAATCTGTACGCCCGCAGGCAGCACTTCGCCCCCACCAAAGCCGTAGTAATTGAGGCTGACAGGAATTTCATTCCCGCAAAGCCCCTTATGACGCGCGGTCAGTGTGACCACGCCTGCCGAAGATGAGGCCGTAAACGGCAGGGCCGGAACGGCATTGATGGCATCCTGGATACTGCTGGCAATCGTCGCGACGTTATCGCCATTGGTCACCGGTGCCTGCACGCGGGTACGTCCCACATAAACATTCACCGTGCCGGTTTCGGTTGCCGCCCCGGTCACCGTCAGCGTAACTGTTGCTGCCGCGCCCGTGGATTCAGGAACGGCAATCACATACAGCTCGCCAAACGGGTCGGTCTGGCGATAAGCCTCGACCATACGCGCCAGCTGACTTCCCGCACCACAAATCTGGCGTGCATAGTCTGCCGATGGCATCAGCACCAGACTGTTGGCAACAATCTCTGCACCGTTATTGGCATGACCAATCAGCAGCGATGCTCCGCTGTCCTGTGCAGTATTCGCCGCCTGGTTATCCATTTCCGCATAAAACAGCGGAACCAGCGTATTCGACGGAATGGTGTTAAAGCTTATCGTCATCGGTGTTCACCTTTTTATTCACGCGCCGGATATCACCCGCGGCTTCACGGCGCAGCCAGTAGTTGTTCTCATCAACATTTCGCCCCTCGGCGGGCAAAAGGTCGCCGCGGGCAGGGTCAGGAACTGACCGCCCTTTAACAGGTTTCACAAACATGAAGATTCTCAGGAAGGAAGGGTTATTTCGGTGTGATGTTCGATATCGCCGTCAGGCCCGTTACCGGGCTCGAGATAATCAACATCAATCGCCAGCGTTTGCAGTTCATCCAGACTGTTCAGATCATCCTGCTGGCGGGTATCGTCTTCAGTCAGCTCGCTGATGACCGAAAAATCGAACTGATAAATCAGCTCATGACGATTCAGATCCAGCAGCGTGCCGCCGTCATAGGTAATCGGGTTACCGCACGCCTCCGGGTTCCAGCCCAGCAGAGCCTTAAAGAGCATCTGCCGGACATCGTCCACCACATCATACGAGGCAAACTGACCGCGCTCATCACGCCCGTTACTCAGTATGACAACCACGGAGAAACCCTCTTTCAGCTCCTGCCAGTAGTCGGTCTGGCTTTTGTTTTCTCCCGGAGAATCATCACCCGGTACAACATATGCCGCCGGGAGTTTCAGCTTTCCGACCTCCGGCAGATTTTTGAACTGGGCCGCGCCTGCAACCCGGTTTTCAAAATACGGACAGCGGGCACGCAGTGCAGCAATAACAGGCGTCAGTTTCATCTGTGTCGTCGCTCCGGCTTCAGTGATTTACGCAATTCCCGCGCCAGAAAATAGCGTGTCCAGCTGCGGTTCTTTTCAAGCGTTTCCACCATGAAGTTATTACGTGGAGCCAGTCGCCAGCCGCTGCCACCGGATGCACCACGATGATGGCTGCGACGACGCTTTGCCCCGCGCCTCACGCCATAGAACAAAAAAGCCGGATAAAAATCACCGGTGATACGGCGGTTTCCCTCTCCATTACGCTGGTTAGGGGCTATACGTGCCATAAAACCAGGGCGATGTTTACTGGCTCTGGGTACCATGTAACCAATCGAACGAGCCAGGCGTCCGGTCTGATAACCGGGGTTTTCACCCGGTGCCGACCGCGCACGGCGCATCACCAGCCGACGGGCATCACGCATATGACGCTGACCAATCGTGACAAACGCCCGCCGGACACGGGCGCGGTTAAAGCGCATCTCCGCGGGCTGCTGAAAATCAACGTGCAAAAAGGAAGTCGTCATTGTTGCCTCCGTGACTCTGCCTACATTCGCCCAGCTCCGTACACTCCAGCAGCAGAAAGCGCCGCGCCCCGTTCAGATCGCGCTGACGTTTCACCCGGTACACACTGTCACCGCAGACCACCTCATAATCAGCGGTGATCCCCCGGCGATAACGAATGGTGATGTAATGGGTGATGGCGTCCCCGGTCTGCGCGGTTTCCTGCCAGGTGGTGGCACTGGTCTGGACAACCTTCGCCCATGTCCGGAACGCAACCGGGTATTGAGGCTCCACGCCAAAGTTATCCGCGGGCATATCCACCCGCTGGCGGATCAGGACGCGTTTATTCAGTTCACCGGGGTCCGGCAGAATGTAGGTTGCGCTGGTCTGCGCCTGACGAATTTTCATTGCGGGAAATACCTGTACGGGCCGACAAGCCAGTTAAAGCTCATTGGCAACTCCATTTTCTCAACGTCTGTAACCGACGAGCGATTTTCGTAAAAATGGCTGATAAGCATCAGCATCCCCAGACGAATATCATCCGGCAGGTGCAGCCCGTCCGGATCGCTGTCCGGAATGGTTTCATCCGGAGCATAGAGCTTCCGGTTCAGATACGTTTCCGTCCGCTTTTGCGCCGCACAGGCCAGCAGTTGCAGATGACGGTCATCAGCATCGAAATCCTCATCCAGCCGGAGTTGGGCTTTAATCTCTTCCATTGTCAGAAGCATACTCAGCCCTCTTTACTGGTCGTGGCTTTTTTCTCTTTTGTCGCTTTACTGCTTTTTGCACTGGTTCCGCGCTCTGCTAACCCGGCCTGAAGTGCAATCTCCTGCACCCGGGCAGGAAGCGCCCCGTCGTCATACTCACCGGCCCGAATGACCTCAACACGCATACCGTCCGGTGACCATTTCAGATCTTGTTTCAGGATCATGATTCTTCACCCGTCAGAACAGGGGGCGCGGTTCCGCTCCCCTGAGTGATTACGCCGCTGCAATCTTCAGCAGTTTGATGGCCTGCGAATCGACCAGCATCCCGCCGGTGCGCTTGGTGGTATAAAAACCGACAAACGGTTTATTGGTGTACGGGTCACGCAGAATGCGGGTGCCGATACGGTCAACGATGGTGTAACCCCGTTTGAAGTTACCAAATGCAATGGCTTTCGCATCAGCGGCGATATCCGGCATCTGTTCGTTTTCAGCGATACCGTAACCCGCCAGAGAGGACGGCTGCCCCAGCTCCAGCCCCGGACGCCACAGATAGTTACCCTCGGTGTCTTTCAGCAGACGGATGGCAAACAGGCTGTTGTTGTTCATCATGAACTTCGCGCCAGTGCGGTGTGCCTTACGCAGCGTGTAAATCAGTTTGATAATGGCGTCTGCGGTCACCGCGGTCGCTTCGCCGGATACAATATGCTGAAGTTTGCCGAACGCCCGGACCTTGTCGGTTTCATCAGTGGATTCATACGCCAGGAACCCTTTCGGCTTCTTGGTGCCATCGCCTGAGGTAAAGGCAATTTCTTCCTGTTCGGCAAATTCGGTTGCCAGCTCGCTGTTGATCCAGGCCTCCACGTTGAAGAAGGCATCGTCCAGCATTTTCTGGGTAGCCTGCGGGTTGCCGTAGATTTCCCCCATGAGAGGTTCAATCAGCTCCAGTCTGGAGGTGGCAGTCTGGGATCGCGTATCAGTTTCCCCCACCCATCCGGAAGCCGTACCGCCCAGATTCACCAGTTTTTTGTAGTCGGAACCGCCAACGGTGATCACCGTGGCTTCCTGACGCATCACCACTTCATCTTTCAGCAGGTTAAGAATGTTGCGATCCAGTTCTTCCGGCACGGCGTAGCCACCGTCTTCATCGGTACCCACCTGCAATGCCTTACGCTCCAGATCGCGCAGACCGTCTTCACGGCCTTTACGCAGGAAGCCCACAAACGCCTCTTTATGCTCGGTGGCCAGTTTATTTTGCGCTCCACCTGCCGGACGTTTCAGCTCAAGCAGCTCTTTTTCAAGGTCGCTTTTGAGATTTTCCAGCTCGCTGAGTTTCCCGTTCAGGGTTTCCACCTGCCCGGCAAGCTTGCCTTTTTCCTGCTCAATCGCATCCACGCGCTTGTCGTTCTTTGCCTTGAAGTCGTCAAACTTCTGCTGCAGCTCCTGCGCGACCTGTTCGACATCTTTAATATCTACCGCCATCGTATTTCTCCTGATTAGAAGTTCAGATTTTTCAGTGCATTCAGTGCAGAGCTCACATCCTCAGCGTCGCGCAGGGACAGTGCGCTATAGCCCCCGGCCATGAATGCTTTGGCCTGGGTACGGGAGAGTCCGACATCACGCAGGACTCTTTCGATTTTTTTCTGTTCGGGGATTTCCCCGCGGGCCAGCGCGTTCTTGACGTCGCTGATCCGTGCCTCGTCGTTAGACGGAAACGTCACCAGACTGACTTCCCAGAGGTCGATTTCTTTCAGCAGAAAGGCTTCTTTCGTCCGGTCGTATTCCCAGTCCTTCAGGACGTACCCAATAGAAAGGCCGGTTAACGAACCGGCCTTCATGTGTGCATGTGCGCGTTTTGCCAGGGGATCATCATCAATGAGCAACCGCCCCCTGACGTAAAGCCCGACATCGTCTTCCTTCATTTCGGTGTAAACACCGATGGGCTCATCCATGCGGTGCTGCCAGAGCAGCGCAGGTAACGCTTTTCTGTCACTCCACGCCCGCAGGGAAGCAGCAAATGCCCCGGACATCACCACATCATCGTGGCTGTCCTTTACACCAAAGACGGAGCCATACCCTTCAAACTCACCGGAGTCACTGACAGATTTCAGACTCAGCGGTACATCAAGACGTTGTTTCGTCTGCATTGGCGTTATCCTTCTGCTTACCGGCTTTACTGCCATCGGAGGGTTTCGTGGTCATGTTCATCGGTGTGAGATAGACATCACCACCGGGACGCGGATTCATATCTTCCAGGTCGCGGCAGTCATTGGGAGAGTAAATTCCCCAGTTGATCCCGGTGGCGTAGGCTTCAAAACGGGACTTCATATCCCCGCGCAGTAACGCCCCGGCGTTAAATTTGGCGTAATAAACGCCCTGCTTACTTTTTCGTACCAGTCCGGTGTTGATCCGCTGTTCGATGCGGGTCAGATACGGCACCAGTGAATAGTTGATAAATCCCAGCCCCAACTCTTCGATATTGTTGAAGGTGGCGCGATCGGTGTTCTGCACCATGTGCAACGGCACCCGGAACAGACGACAGATTTCTTCAAGCTGAAACTTGCGGGTTTCCAGGAACTGGCTGTCCTCGGCGTTCAGCGCCATCGACTTCCAGTCCAGCCCCATCTCAAGGATCATCGGGCGGTGAGCATTGCCAAGCCCGGTGTGACGCTCCTCAAAATCTTTCTTCAGGCGCTCATAAGCCTGATCTGACAGCGTCTGCTCTGTACGCAACACACCCGACGTCACCGCGCCATTGCTGAACAGTCTGGCCCCGTGCTCTTCAGTCGCTGCCGCCAGCGATATTGCCTCGCGGGCATAGGCGATGGGATTCAGCCCCACCAGTCCGTCCAGCGTCAGCGTGCGCACATGCCAGATATCCTCCTGGCTCAGTACATCCGTGGAGCCATCCGGGAATGTGACCTGATAGACCGGCTCCCAGCTACTGTTAAGCTTCGGTACCACACAGCCGGGATCGACGGGCAGCAGTTCAGCCACTTCGCCAAATGCTTTCACTTTGTAGGCGTAAAAGTTTCCCCGCAGGCACAGACAGGTGACCACCAGCTCCCAGAACTCCTGCGGCGTCATATAGCCATTGGGATGCGTGGAGATCAGTTTATGCAGACGTTCGCCGGTGGCTCTCTGCTTCAGGCTGCCGTTCAGGTGATACAGATTGCAGGGCAACATCCCGACCGACTCTGCCAGCACTCTGACGCAGGAAAAAACCGCCGTCAGTCGCATGGCCCGCTGACTGCTGATCTGCTTTCCGGTATAGGTGTCGTAGGACAACCCGATGGCATCCGCCAGCTCTGCTGGCGTGGTCACCGGTGCGTCACTTTTTCGTTGAAATAATCCCGAAAAGAACACTATTTACCTCCACCAACAGACAGCTGTGTACGGTCGAGATATCGCGCTACCAGCCACGACCAGAACAGGCACAACGCCCCGGCAACAACAAACCCCGCCGGGGGATAAATCAGCCAGGCACCATACGCCAGCAAAAGCGCCCCCAGCACGCCCACCAGAGGCGCGAGAATCAGCATGATCATAATTACCTCAGTTAAAGCGAGCGGATCCCATAGGACTCAATGTGGTCAGACAGCGTGTCTTCTTTCTCGTACAGCATGGCTCTGCCAACCGCCATAATCAGCGCAACTGCACCGTCAATTTTGTTTTCCGCCTGCTCTTTGACGGGTTTCACCACATCATCGTTACCCGGAATGGTTTTGCCGACCACATTGCCGATACACCAGGTCATGATGGGATTGCCATCATGATGAAAGCGCCCCGATTCAATTGCCGCTTCCAGCTCTTTCATCGGGTCGGACATGTTGGTGTAGTTCTGAATGATAGTGACGGGATTCAGGTCTTCATCAGCAAGGTCATGTGACAACCCGGTCGCCCCGAAGGGGTCGATGGGTGACTCACTGACCGGGCTGATTTTGTTCGCCGCTTTGGCCTCCTCGAGGATGTAGCGATAATCCACCTCCGCACCATCGGTAACGGTCAGAACGCCCATTTCCACCCATTTCTGAAAGCGTTCGGCTGTCCGGCGATCTTCATTTTTCTCGACGCTGTACACCGTGTCATACGGTACCCAGAAACGCGGGGCCACACTGTAGTAATGCGTTTTACCGTCAATCTCGCGGGTATAAAGTCGCGCCATGCTGTTCATATCCAGCTTACGCGCCAGGTCAAAGGCCAGAATGCACGGCTGCCCCTCGAACTGCTCAAGGGTCAGTGATTTATCCTCGCAGCTCTGCCAGCTCACCAGGTTGAAATACGCCGAACGCGCCGACACCCAGATATTGAGGTGTTTTGTTTTAAAGACGTTTGCCAGACGGGCGTTATTTTTCGCACGCTGCTGCTGACTTAACAAAAATTCGCGATAAACCGACACGCCAATATTCGGGTTAGCTTTTTCCAGCACCTGCGGGTCGGTCCAGTCATCGCCTTCGTCAACGGTATAGATGATCCCGAACAGTTCATCGTTGGGTACCGAACCGTTGAGCATCTCGATAACTTCCCGCCGCTTGTCGTAGCACGGCCCCTCAATGTTGTACCCGGCGGTGGTGATGGCCCACATCAGTGGCTGACGTCGCGCGCCCATCCCGGTAAGCATCGTGGTATAAAGCGCATCGGTGGCGTGCTCGTGATATTCATCCACCACGGCACAGTGGGGTGATGAACCATCACCGGGGTTACCGATCAGCGGTTCAAACCGCGCGCCATCCTCCGGACGGTTCATGTTTGAGGCGTTAACCTCAATCCCGAACGCTTCCGTCAGCATGGGTGTGCGTTTACACATCAGTCGCGCCGGGCGAAAGACTTCCCACGCCTGTTTCTCTGTCGTGGCACCGGAATACACTTCCGCGCCAAACTCGTTATCACAGGCAAAACAATACAGGGCAACACCGGCAGAGATTGCCGATTTGCCGTTCTTACGGGGGATTTCGGTATACACCTCCCTGAAGCGGCGCAGCCGGGAGCCTTTATTGACCCAGCCAAACGCACAGCAGATCACAAAGAGCTGCCACGGTTCCAGCGTGATGGGCATCCTCTTGAATGCCCACTCCCCCTTGGTGTGTGGCAACAGCTGAATAAATTTCGCGGCCCGTTCAGCCAGGTCCTTGTCGAAGCGGTAACGAAACGACTTACTTTTTTCCGCCATCAGGTCATCAAGATGGCGCTGGCAGGCCTGAATCACAAACTGGCAGGCCACAATCTTTCCGCGCACGACATCACGGGCATACTGATTGGCAGCATTTACGTTGGGGTAAGATTTCCGGCTCATGATTCGATGATTTTCAGAAACGGGTTAGTGGCTTTCTTCTGCCCCGCCAGGCCAATCAGACGCTGGCGGCTGCTGGGGTCGAGTCCGAGCATTGCCCCCGTACTGCTCATCTCGGACTCCTGTTCTTTTTTGGCGGTCAGCTCCGGATTTTTGACCATACCGCCCATTGCACCGGTGATGGTGTTGCCCTGTCTGGCAATATTTTTCACGGCACGTCGCCAGAACTCGTAGGCCACGCACCACCGCTCAAGCACCGCGAGGTCAGTCACGCACAGCAGGCCCTGACCGCAGAGTTCTTTAGTTGTCAGTTGCCACATGATCGTAGCGAGAGGGAGATCTTCTTCAGCGAACCACTCCGGTGGCTCAACACCTTTGATGGGCGTAAAAACAGGTTCATCTTTATTCAGGGCTCGCTTGCCGGGGTTTCCGGCCAGCGCCTTGCGCGCCGTTGGCTTGGGGCGACGCCCGGAACGCCCCGCCGTTCCAGCCATATGCGGCACTCCTGGTTAAATTTCATTTTTCGCGGGTATAAAAAAACGATGGGGCGGGCAGTCCGGAAGACGTCAGGTCACAGAGATTTGACCCGCCCCTCCCCCGCAGATAGTTGAGAGTTATTATCACTTCAGTCGTTCACGGGCCGTCTTCGTCTTATGACACGGCCAGCACAGGCTCTGCAGATTGCAGTCTGCATCAGTGCCGCCATGCGCTTTAGGGATGATGTGGTCAACGGTTTTCGCCTCACGCACCACACCGACACGCAGGCACAACTGACACAGGCCTTTGTCACGCTTCAGCACGCGCGCGCGGATAACATCCCACTTCGAACCGTAGCCGCGCTGGTGACGGGATTGTCCTGGCTTGTATTGTTTCCAGCCTTCGCTTTTGTGGCTTTCGCAGTAGCCTGACGGGTCAGTGGTGGTTTGGCGGCAGCCGCGAACGCGGCAGGCTTTTGGGGTTCGTGGTGGCATGCTGGCTCCAATAAAAAGCCCCGCGACGCGAGGCTTAGACAGAAAAAACACCGGATAAGATCTGGTCATTCTTCCTTTTTAATAATGACTTCTCGAGGGCGCAATTGTTGGATAGCACGACAAATACAATATGGAATAACTGCCCATGCTACTCCCATTGCTGCACCTGCAGCCTGTTGTGGAGCACTCTGAGCACCGAAAACCCCGAGGATTCCTTCAATAAATCCAATAGCACTACACAAAAGACTGATGACCCAGAGAATTTTCATAAACCCAAACTCCTTTTAAATAAACACTTTACTAGGATAATTCTCATAAAATGTTAGTAAAGTATTTTCAGGAAAATAGCGTATCACTGCCTATTTTTGACACTGATGCCGGGATAATTATTCCGGTCGCTGGAGTTGCTCATGATGATACAGAGCGAGAATCAGGTCATAAGACCCTTGCCTGTCTTTGTAACCAGTTTTATCAACCAATTCAGCTTTACTGATTCCGGGTAAATCAAGAATCAGATTCGCAACTTCAATTGCCCTTTGGTACAACTTACCGCCCTTTTTCTCCCCATGCAGTGGTTTTACATTCTTGAGGTAACCGCTATCCGCCAGGGCGAGAAATGTTGCCCTTGGGCATATCTTCTTTCTTGACGATTCGCTTTCTGTAACCTCTGCGACAGCTGCATCCCATGCATCACGAGGAGGCATTGAGCTATCAGCAACCAAATGATAAGCGATTAAAGCGGCGCGCGCGTATTGAGACATAATGCATCCATATACAAAAATCTCATGATAAGACTTTTCTAATATGAACACTGTGATCTCACATACTCTTGCAGGCTATTCAATTGGTTAGTTATGGTTTCGATGCGCTCTCTGAGAACGAAATAATCCCGTTGAGCGGTGTCAGTAAGTCTGGGGCTGGAAGCATCATCCACGCCGGAGGCGGCGGTGGTTTTATGCATGTCCGGACAGACTGCTTTGACGTGCAGCCACTTACGACCAGCAGAAACATCAGCACGAAGACTTTCGATAGTCGCGTTAGCATCAGCAAGCTCCTTTGTATATCTGGCATCGAGTTCAGCTACATTACTTTGACGTTTCTGCATGTCAGCGATAATGGATGCGGCCTTATCGCGCTGCTTTTTGTAGGTGATGGCGTTATCACGGTAATGATTAACCGCCCATGACAGGCAGACGATGATGCAGATAACCAGAACGGAGATAATCGCGGTGACTCTGCTCATACCTCAATCTCTCTGACCGTTCCGCCCGCTTCTTTGAATTTTGCAATCAGGCTGTCAGTCTTATGCTCGAACTGACCATAACCAGCGCCAGGCAATGAGGCCCAGATATTGCTGCAACGGTCGATTGCCTGACGGATGTCACCGCGATCAATCATTAGTAAAGCGCCACGCTCCTTAATCTGCTGCAATGCAACAGCATCCTGGCTTTTAGGAGAGAAGTCTGTCAGCCCTAACTGCTTGCGGTAAGCATCCCACCAGCGTGAAAGAAGTTGATAACGGCCTGCGGCTGTTGATTTGAGTTTCGGGTTTAGCGTGACAAGTTTTCGAGGGTGATCGGAGTAATCAGTGAAGAGTTCGCCACCGACAATAACGTCATAACCGTGGTTACGTGTCGGTTGTCGCCCGTTATCCGTTCCTTCTGACCAGGCCACCATATCAAGGAAAGCTTTACGCTGAGGATTTAGTACCTGCATAAATTACTCCTTCGAGCTACCAAATTTGTTACCGATTACTCGCATTGCAGCCCCACGAATAGCATCGACACCGATCAGCCCCACGCCACCACCAATGGCAACAGAAAGCGATTTAGGCCATCCGACATACTCAAGAGCGGATGCAAAGGTCAGCGTCAGAGCGCCACATAGCAAAATCTCGAGCGTTTTTCGCTTCCAGCCACCACCACCGCCAAAATAGGCAATGCGCAAGCCAGCCATAACGATCGACATAATCACTGCGCCCAGCGGTGTGTCTCCACGCCACCAGCTCTGAAACAACTCCAGCCAGTCCGGCCAGGTATTTGGGTTATGAGGCATTTGTAGTTATCTCTCACCTCGCTGATACAGCAGGTGCAAATTGAGGAAACATCATGTTCCGCAAATCAGAAGCGGAAACGTCAAAGAAGCCGAGTCAAAGGATAACTGCGGGATAAACCAAGCCCAACGAACAACCAGGCCCAGAAACGACAAAACCCGCTCATCGGCGGGTTTAAGCTGTGTGGCGAAGTAACCACTCTTAACACATTACATGATAAAATGCGGACCGCGTTAGTAATATTTTTCTCATATATTGGGTTCACTACATGCGACATAATTTTTCTAAAGACACTATAAAAAAATTAGCAGAGCGGGCAGCATTCATTTGTTCAAACCCTTCATGCCCTAGATTGACCATTGGCCCATCAATTGATGGCAATAAATCAATCAAGACAGGAGTTGCTGCTCACATATGTGCAGCATCTCCTGATGGCCCACGCTATGACATGTCACAATCAGAAACAGAAAGGAAGTCAATTAACAATGGCATATGGCTGTGTGCTACTTGTTCTGTATTAATAGATAAGAATCAGGGGCTAGACTATCCGGCACCTGTATTAAGAAAATGGAAAAAAGATCATGAAAGCCTTATAAGCTCCTGTCTTGAAGGTTCGATTAATATTACCTTCGATGCTTTGAAATATATTCAACAGCATGATGAAAGAAATCTGGCAAAAAAGATTATAAATGAATTGGATGATAAAGGGGCTTTGTTCGTAGAATATCATCTTGAAAACCCCTGTTTTGTTGCCGAATCACTCAAAGAGTTAAGAACCTGTTTGACCTCTTTGCTTTCTCAAATCCCAGATGAATCACCTCTATTTATCGTTTGCAAGTCAATTCGAGAAGCATGCCGTTATTATATGAACAACACTTCTAAAGACGCAGGGATTAAAGAGTTAGAATTTTCGTTGGGAGCTGTCAGAAAAATCGTAGGTATCAACGTTAAAAGAATATCAGAAACCTACGGGGTTAAACCTAGCCCACAATTATCTACCATAATGCCAGATTAAATCTGTTACGCAGCAACAAAGTTAAACTCTATGTTGCTGCCTTAATTTTATTACTCCATTTCTAAACGAATATCCAGCATCGAGAGACAACCATCTATAAACCCTTCAGCCAACTGTATCTCTATACGTATCAATTTCTCATCTTTTTTGTATGCTTTTGCTATCTTCCTTTTCGAGATGCCATACAGGTAATGAGCCACAATCAGAGAGTGCTCATATGGTTTTCTCTTCTTAAGAAGAGCAAGACAACCTTCAATAATTAATGCATCACTATCTGAACAAGCCTGACGTGTTTTGCTTGTATAGGGAAGAAGCCCTTTAAACCCAGCAGCTATAGGAGAATAGTCTACTCCAGAACTATCACTCGCCGCCCATGCTCCCCAACGATCCAGAACCATCTGAATATCACGCATCAACTTTCTCCACAAAATCAGGCCAGCACGCCAGTTGCCAGCGCACGATCGATAAAACGAAATATCAGCTCCAGTTGGGAGCCATACTTCTCTTCAAATGCCACTGTATCCGTATGCAGCTCGTTGTGATGCTTTCTGCACAAAGGCAACACAAAGAGATCATGTGCTTTTGTTCCCATTCCGCCCTGCCCGTGACCAATCAGATGATGCGGATCGTCGGCTGGCATACCGCAGCAAGCACACGGCTGTGTCTTAACCCAACGTGTGTATTTCTCCTTAACCCAGCGGCGACGTTTAGGCAGCTTCATGAAAGATTCCGGAGACTCTGGATCAACGGTGATGCTTACCACCGTCTTTTCCTGTGGTAGTTTTTGTTGCTGGTGGGCGTAAGGCAACGGTGCAAGATTTTTTGTGCGTTGTTTCAATATGCTGGTGGCGGTCTGCTCTCCCGGTACGATGTCGCTTTCGCGGTACACCGAGCAGATTTTTTCCGCTGGTAATCCCAGCGAACGACGCGATACAGCCTCAGGTAGTGCATCCACCACCTGATTGCAGACCGCCCACCAGGATAATTCAGCCAAAGATAATTCCCGCTCCTGCGTACCGCTTATTGCGTGACGGATGACGTCAATCACCCATGCTGTCAGATTTTGTTGAGCAAGCAGCTCCAGTGATTCCGATGTCTGGTCACGCAGTTGGTTGTCGCAGTGCCAACACAACACCATTGCGCCGGTACCATAACGGTGAATGACTGTTTCAGTGTGATGGTAATCTCCATTAGGCCACTGGCAGGATGTAACATGACGTAATAGCCAGTCAGACAATGCGCCAACGCCGCCAGCAGCACGAATCACCCGTTCGTTACTAAAAAACGGCAGCAATGTTTTGTCTTCCGCCAGCGGCTGGCCAACGGCAGGAACGACTCCGGATGGCAGATTACGCATGCTTTTTGGTTCCGGTTCCACCAGCACTCGAGGATTATGAAATATCTGTATGGATTCACGGCCCGGCTTAAGGACCACCAGCCCAAGCTCAGGCACCAGAACAGGTCTAAGTAATACCCGCACGTTACCTCCAGATCCGTTGCTGGAAAGTGCGGGACGCACGTGGTGGGCGTTCGGAGTAAGGCAATCTGACTGAGATTATCCAGTGACGGTAGTCGAGACTAAGGGCTTTCTTAACCTCGTATCCGCGCCTGCGGTAACACTGAATTATCCATTCAGCCTGCTCTTCAGTGCATGGAGGGTGTTGGAACCATTCAGACTTGAATGCGTGAGAATACCGCTCGTGCGTGCAGGCAAGAACGGGCGAATTATCAGAATTGTAATATTTTACGTTGCGTGCCATCGGTTTTCTCCGGTGGCACGGTGTTACTCAGCGGGAGTTCAGCCCCGCGCAAGATTGTAGATGAGTTTATTCTTCTGCAAAAGCTGAAAAGCCTGCTTTTATTCCGATCTCTTTCAGTGCCTGTAATGAAGTGACAAACTCACCTTCGCGCAAGATAAATCCGTCTGTCACTCGACCATCCACAAAATTAATTAACGCAGCCCCATTCTTTCGCAAACACATAATGCGGTAATGACTAACAAGATTTCCATTTTCAACGCACACAGCATAGAGGCCATCTTCACAAAAAATTTTACGCAGTTCTTCGATGTTCATCATCAGAATCCTTCCGGATAATTAGCTCTCCCCTTTAAGGGACCATCCCTCTTATCCCTGCGCGCTACTTAAGTATTTTTGATTCTATTCCGGCACCGTCCAGAACTTCAAACGCGTTGAAAATAAAAACAAAAACCCGCCGAAGCGGGTTAAGTGCGGGTGCGTTGAGGATGCCTGCCACATCAGAGGTGGCGAGGGATTTCTCCCTCGCCGGGTCTCTTACTCCTCAGGTTCGTAAGCTGTGAAGACAGCGACCTCCGTCTGGCCGGTTCGGATTCGTACCTCGCAGAGGTCTTTCCTCGTTACCAGTGCCGTCACTATGACGGTTAAACAGATGACGATCAGGGCGATTAACATCGCCTTTTGCTGCTTCATAGCCTGCTTCTCCTTGCCTTCCGGCACGTAAGAGGCTAACCTACATGTGTCTAGCATGAAATTGGCCTCAGATTAATGTTAAGCGTCTTGCAGGACGCGTAATGTTAACTGGGGCTTTTCTCTATCTGCCTTTGGTGTTCATGCCCGAGGCAGATAGCCTCAAGCACCCGCAGGCATTCTACTTAACTCCCGTTACCTCGCCAATATGCAATCAGTCAGAAAGGCGATCCATAAGAACAATGGCAAGAAAATAAATCGCCATTACAGCCGCAATAGCCAGCGCACATTTGAGAACCAGCACCACAACCTCCTGTATTGGACGTACACCAGTCCTGATAAATATGAGGCTGTCTCGTCAGTGATTCAATGCAACTATTAGATATAGTTTCTCTGATTTTGTTCTGTGGAAATGAAAAACAGCAACCAGTCACCACCAGCACTTCTTTAAATATGCAAAGTCCGATGCAAGCTAACCTTCTAGTCCGCTTTTATTTAGCGAGAAGCGGACATTTACTATTCATACCTGTTTAGCTCCACTCTCTTTTGAGTGTTCCGATTGTCCGTACATCATTGAGTGCTCATCCGGTGTGTTTGAGAGGTGCATTCCAGATCCGAATAGCACCTCGCTTACCGTAAAAAACTCTTAATACTCTTTTTCCTAAGATAACCTTGGTGGTTCGCCAATGCTTTTTAACAAGGAATTGTATTGATGCGGATCTGACGCATAAATCTTGTCTAACACGTAGTTGGCTACCTTGGAAATTTCTGGAATCTCCACAGGTTTGAATCCGCGATCAGGAATTGATTCGAGATGTGAAAACTCGTTGTTAAGTCTATTCACAAGAGCTATCGCTGTTGAATCCTCTTCGCCAAAGAATTTCTTGATCCGTTCAAAGGCATCGTTCTTGTCATCATGGTGCGGGAACTTAAAGAACAGAAATGCCTCAAGGAACTTGCGGAGGTTGTTACCGAATCCATAGTATGGTTCATGAGATTCATTCGCTCCAACTTGATTACGGCACTTGTAAATCTGATGAAACAGGTAGTTGAATTCAGTGATGTAGTCTCGCAAATATGAAGGCATCAGGGAAATCTGACTTGCCCCTCCATTTCTCTCAACGATTAAATGTTGGCATCCACCATGATTCCTTTCATTAGGAAGTGATATTTTCTTCAGATATTTCAAGAAATCTAGGTTGTGGGTGGATATAAAAAGCTGCTTATAGCGATAGCTGTTTGTTCCATCTAAATTCTTAATGGGTTTCGCAATCAGGCTTTCAATCAAGCTGAACATGAAGAAAATGTGATTTCCGTCAAGACTGGAAATCGGGTCATCTATATAAATGATCAGATCCTTACCTTTGCTTTCAGGCTCTTCCAACTTGGCCATGAAGTAGCAGAAAGCAATCAGGCTGCATTCTCCTTCGCTCAAGTTGTAGGCTGATTTGCCATCTCTGGTGACTTCAAACTTAACCGAAGTATTCTCAACATTGTCTTTTGCTTCAAGTTCGATGCCGTCATGACCAAAAAAGTGGCTGAGCAACTCATTGACTCGCTCCGCGCCCTTGCGTTCATCCTTCTGCTGCCCCTGTAAACGGGTCACTTCGGTTTCTTGTTCAAAAATTTCAGCTTCAGTTTCGGTAAAGGCAGTGTTGGCTGTGTTAGCATCTGACTTAAGACTGGCAATACGGGCGAATTCATTATCGTAGGTGATGTCTGCGATAAAAGACGCCACATCGGTAAGCCGGAGAGATTCTCGTGCAGTGCTTTTATCGTTCTCCAGCGAAATTGTGCGGTCATTATTTTTGACGATCAGAGCATTGATGTCGCCCACACATTGCTGAATTGCTGTCGGATTATGAATATAGACAGGCATGAGAACCTGCTGAAAAATAGCGTTCTTTCTCTTATCCAACGCCGCCTGCAGAGCTTTGAGGTCCTGCATGTAGTCTTTCAGATGTTCAGAAAGTTCTATCTTGCTGTTTTCAAATAATATTTTCTCTTCTGCGTAGAATTTATCGCCAGTCAAAGTCAAGAAGTTAGGAATGGCTTGGATTTCGGTGGTGATAGAAGTCAGACATGAATCGATACTTGACTCCAGAGCCGAGGATTCCTTACTGAAGTGAGAGCCTAATACCTGCCAGATATCATGAGGAAGATTCTGACGACAGAATGCGCAAGTGTCCCGCTTATCTTTGTGCAGCGGTATACCTTCCTTCACCCACATCTGGAGAGCCGTCTCATTCAACAACTCCTGAATTGGCAGGGTAGGCTCAATCAATCTTAAAAGGAGTTCTTCAGCTTCTTTGCTTATTGATTCGATGTTGAGGTTTATCGATACGGTATCGTTAATATCAGGCAAGGCCTCTTGCTTCAAGAGATTGACCTTGGCTGCTTGTTCTTCGGTTGTCAGAGCCCTGAAGCCAGGTTTTTTGACTAAACCAATGTCTTTTTTGATGCTTTCTATGTTGTAGACAGCAGGGCCGTAGATGCGATTCTGTTTAATCTTATTGTTAGCATGAGAACGAAGTTTGCCCTCTAGAGCATCAGACGCAGTTTTATGATTGTCTTTGGTTCGATCTCGCTCTTTCTTTTTAGCTTCAAGCTCATGTCGGAGACCCGCCTTCGATTCAACACTGCCTAACCTAGTTTGAATTGCGGTAATGGCATCTTCGATTTCTTTATTCTTTTCACCAACGATAGCAAACGTCTTGATCTCGCCGTCGGTCTGATTGACCAAGAAGTTTAGGTTATCGCTCACAAAATCCCGGTTGTAGACGCGAACATCGTAGCCATGACCAGCAAGACTTACCTGTGTCACATCACCTTTGTCACCACGAATAGTAAAATTTGGGTCCACGTAGTTATGTGGAATGCGCCCCGTTTCCAAAGCGCGGAAAATTCGTGAGAGTGTAGTTTTACCAGAGTAGTTCCGTCCGTAGAGGATGTTAAGCCTCTTGAAATTCTGGACATTGTTACCTGCATCCTTAAGGCTATTTTTCCAACTGAGGTCCGTAAAACTACCGAAACTACCGATGTCAACCTGACTAAACATGAACACTCCCGTCGCGCTGGCTATAGATTGTCAATTTGCAATTGAAACAGATTGTTAACCCAGTCTACTCTGAGTTTAAGGAATGTTTAAATAGGTTATTGATACTTCAATAAATATCGAACATTTCCCTGATAAAAAGACAATATACGCTGCATAACTTCGCTTTTACGGCACTCACTACAAATTATATTATGATGTCTGTCGTAACGACGTATTTCTCCGTCAGCTAATGACCAGATAAGGTCCGGATCAACCACAGCAGGTTTCTTCACCTTTGCCCTCGAGAGTTTTTTGCGGGCGTTTTGCCAGTCCTTACGCGCCTGTTCAGAGGGGAATAACCCGTAGCCGGAGTTGTATACATCGCCACTGGCAACCAGCTCTCTGGCAAGAACGCTCATCAGATATCTTGTCGCACCTGTTTTAGCTTCCAGTTGCCGTAGCGTCTCACGACCGCTCTGGCGCACGAGTTCCACCACCTGCCCTTTAATTTTTTCCCGCTCTTCTTGTGTAAAAACTTTTGCCACAAGTCCCCCTTAAAATTACCTCATGACCTGAAATCAACACTTATCCCCTGAAACCAGGCGGAATTTCTGTATCCGGTTCAGAAATATGATTCACACAACGCTGTACAGACGAACGCCCCAGACGGATGACCAGTTCATCCCATTTTTCACGAAGTTTTGACGGGCTCATGATGTTTTTTACCCAGAATGGATCTCGCTGTACCCGACCAAACATTTCGCAAATTTGTCTGTGGCTTCTGCCATCCAGCATCCGCATTGTGCGCACGTCATTGGCCCAGGCAGTCCAGTTAGGCTCTTTTGGTCGCATGATCTCGCCATCATCACTGGCTGCCTGTTCGTAGAGACCCACGATCCGCCCCCAGATCCACTGCGCACACGCCAAATCCTCCCTGCTACCCCACTGGCGTTTTTTCGCACTAAACACAACCGCGTCGGAGTTCCGGGTTAAAAAATCCTGTTCAGTCGTCTGCGGGTCCGGTTGCGAAGCTTCCGGACGAAAAGTGTTTTTATTCTCTGTAGTAATCTCTGTTGTATTCTCTGTAAGATCATCAGGCCATTTTGACCCGATGACATTGGGTCGTTTTGAACCAATGGAGCGTTTCATTTTGACCTCTTCCATCGTGTCATTTTGACCTGATGGAGCGGCGCATTTTGAACCGATGGATTCGCTCAATTTGCCACCATCTAAAAGCTCGCTCCCATAGTTGATCGTGTAGAAATTGGTCATATCGCGCTTTGATTTATTGAGCTTTTCACAACGCAAAAGCCCCAGCGTTTTCAGACTTGCAAACGCGCGCTTTAACGTTGACTCTGACCAGAATGGGAACTGTTCCAGCCATTGTTCCGTTGTGTTGTAAATCCAGCGAACACCATCACATTCCATGCCGGAATTGGTATCTCTCAACCAGTAATGCAACTGCTGCAACACAATGGCTTCATTTAAGCCAATCTTCATCGCAAGCTGTGTGTTTATAACCAGTGGGCGTTCAGCAAAAAGAAGGCTCATAATTCCATCCAGCTTTTTGTTGGTATTGCTGTCGATACGCAAGTTTGAAAGCAATTGCTTTTTCTATAAGTTCGTCAGTTTCACGATCCACTACGGCAGGATCAGCAAAAAGCAGTCCGGACTCCACCACATCGCCATATTCTTTGTTTAACCCGGCGATCATGTACGTGATGCTTTTTCCGTCACTAATTTCACGATACAACCTGAAATCATTAATCCGGATAGCCTCCATAATTGCAGGCACTAGCGCCGTGAACTTTTCACGCTTATCCCTGGTGTCGATAGCCTTCCAGCGTTCGAATATCTTCACTCGATTAACGCCAAGCGCTCGCTGATCAACCGCGCCACCTTCATCTGTGACACGCTGAACATCGATGTTCGGGCGCTCTTTCAAAGCCCAGAATGCTTCAGTGATTAATATCGTCGCCTGCTCCTGTGTCATTCCTGGTCGACATATCCAGGCATCCAGAGCCTCACGAGCCTGTTCAGGAGTGATTTTCATTGTTCAACCGCCCCGCCCGCTTCGTCTTACGATATTCGTCATAAACCTTGGGATCATACTGAAGCTCGCCGCCAGATGCCTCCTGTAGACGCATCGCGCGACCTTCAGGAACCAGCTCTTGCCATTGAGAAACAGCAGATGGGTCAACGCCAGCAGCTTTCGCTACTTTGGCTTTCGTACCGTAAAAATTAATTACGTCTGATTTAAACATCGCACCTCCAATATTGAGTTTTCTCAATGCTAATCACTCAAGGAATCTCAAGTCAAGGGTTATTAAGATATCTAAATATGAACGAGAAAACTTTAGGTCAACGCATTAGAGAAAGACGTAAGCAGGTAGGCTTAAGTCAAAACGGTTTAAGCAAAGCTGCTGGCGTATCTGGCTCATCAATTTCATTATGGGAAAGTGACCATACAGCCCCGCGCGGGCAAAATTTGCATCGCCTCGCCGAGGTATTGCAATGTTCACCAACCTGGATACTGTTTGGCGACGAGGACAAAACACCAGCTCCCCCTGTTTCACTCGATAGTGCCTTAGACTTATCGGAAGATGAGTTAGAGATGCTGCGTTTGTATCGCGCACTTCCTAAATCAGAGCAACAAGCACAACTCAGCGAACTCCGCGCCCGCGTTGAGAATTTTAATCGCCTGTTCACCGAGCTATTAGAGGCTCGCAAACGCAACAAGCATCAATAATCATCCCTTCACAAAATTTTAAAGCCTTACATTTCAATGTATTGGCTTTATCTTGCGCCAATACTTGAGTTTTCTCATCAAAAAACCTTGACGAAAAACAATGAGAAAACTAAATTACCTCCATCAAGACACCGCACGGTGTTCTCAGCAAACAGTTCCGCTACCCCGGCGTTAAGGGGAAATGAGGTCAGCATGGATACTATCGATCTTGGCAACAGCGAATCTCTGGTGTACGGCGTGTTTCCCAACCAGGACGGCACGTTCACCGCGATGACGTATACCAAAAGCAAAACGTTTAAAACCGAAAATGGTGCCCGTCGCTGGCTGGAAAGAAACTCAGGTGAGTGATATGGATTTCGACACAATCATGGAAAAGGCTTACGAAGAATACTTCGAAGGCCTTGCCGAAGGCGAAGAAGCTCTCAGCTTCAGTGAGTTTAAACAGGCCCTCAGAATAAGAATGTGCTCTCACAATGACGCGGAGCACAAATATGAGAAGCAAAATCAGACCGCAGAAAATTTTGTTCTGGAACCCGGAGAAACGCTTTTCAAAATTCCCGTTACGTGCCCCATTTGCGGTTTTACATCAGAAGAACTTGACGACTCCTGTAACAATCAGGAAACAACCAAGTATGTCGAAGATGATACCGAGTGCGCACGAAGAACGATTATATCCACGAGTCCAAACTCCAGGACCAATAAATCTCACTTTGAGAGGGTGATTAATCCACTCCCCCAAACCAATAAAAAAGATGCCGGAGGACAAAAAACCCAATGGAACAACGGGATATCTGTCAAAAAAAGACGTTCCATTAAAGACAAACAACGCAGCGCCAACAACTGTAAGCGCTTTATACCAGTAATCAATTTTCATGTTCTTAAGCGGATTTATTGGTGGTTGCGACATTGCTTAATGAATCCTTAAAACTGTGGTGATTTTAAGGATACCACCTCGCCTGACGTGGTTAAAAGCAGGCACACAACACGAAAGCGCACGGCGAAGTTCGTCTCACTGTACGGTGTCGTTAAATTTAATTCGACCGTGCGCTTCCGGTTGTGGCAACCCGCGAAATGGCGCGGCGGTAAGTATGGCGGGGTTATTCCTTCCCCGTTGAGGACACCGGGTTGTCAGGTTGACCATACGCTTAAGTGACAACCCCGCTGCAACGCCCTCTGTTATCAATTTTCTGGTGACGTTTAGCGGTATCAGTTTTACTCCGTGACTGCTCTGCCGCCGTTTTTAAAGTGAATTTTGTGATGCGGTGAATGCGGCTGAGCGCACGCGGAACAGTTAAAACCAAAAACAGTGTTATGGGTGGATTCTCTGTATCCGACGTTAATTGTTAACTGGTTAACGTCACCTGGAGGCACCAGGCACTGCATCACAAAATTCATTGTTGAGGACGCGATAATGAAAACGTTATTACCAAACGTTAATACGTCTGAAGGTTGTTTTGAAATTGGTGTCACTATCAGTAACCCAGTATTTACTGAAGATGCCATTAACAAGAGAAAACAAGAACGGGAGCTATTAAATAAAGTATGCATTCTTTCAATGCTGGCCCGTTTACGTCCGATACAAAAAGGATGCTGGCAATGAATACAGCATTTGCACTTGTTCTGACAGTTTTTCTTGTTTCCGGAGAACCAGTTGATATTGCAGTCAGTGTTCACAGGACAATGCAGGAGTGTGTGACTGCAGCAACCGAACAGAAAATTCCCGGTAACTGTTACCCTGTCGATAAAGTTATTCACCAGGATAATAACGAAATCCCGGCAGGTCTTTAAAACAGTTCCGTAATAAACATCCGATTTCATTCTTATATGCCAGCAATGGCAGGGATTTGTTCACCCTTAAATCTGTCATGAGGTTAAAACAAAATGAGTAAAGTCTTTATTTGCGCCGCCATTCCGGACGAACAGGCAATAAAGGAAGAAGGTGCAATCGCTGTAGCCACTGCCATTGAAGCCGGTGATGAACGTCGCGCCCGCGCAAAATTTCACTGGCAATTCCTGGAACATTATCCGGTTGCTCAGGACTGCGCTTATAAATTTCTTGTTTGCGAGGATAAACCCGGTATACCCCGCCCTGCCCTCGATTCCTGGGATGCTGAATATATGCAGGAAAACCGCTGGGATGAGGAGTCTGCTTCCTTTGTCCCGGTTGAGACTGAATCAGATCCGATGAACGTCACTTTTGACAAGCTGGCCCCTGAAGTACAGAACGCTGTCATGGTTAAGTTCGACACATGTGAAAACATCACCGTTGATATGGTGATTAGCGCGCAGGAATTGTTGCAGGAAGACATGGCAACATTCGACGGACATATCGTTGAAGCGTTGATGAAAATGCCAGAAGTTAACGCCATGTATCCGGAGCTTAAGCTGCATGCCATCGGGTGGGTTAAACATAAATGTAATCCTGGAGCTAAATGGCCCGAAATTCAGGCAGAGATGCGCATCTGGAAAAAACGTCGCGAAAATGAACGCAAGGAAACCGGAAAATACACGTCTGTTGTTGATCTCGCCCGCGCCAGAGCCAATCAACAGCACACTGAAAATTCAACAGGAAAAATCAACCCGGTCATTGCTGCCACTCATCGCGAATACAAGCAGACATGGAAAACACTGGATGACGAACTGGCCTACGCTCTCTGGCCTGGTGATGTGGATGCCGGAAACATTGACGGCAGCATCCATCGCTGGGCAAAAAATGAAGTTATCGACAACGACCGCGAAGACTGGAAGCGTATCTCGGCATCAATGCGCAAACAGCCTGATGCCCTTCGCTACGACCGCCAGACTATTTTTGGCCTTGTCCGTGAACGTCCGATCGACATTCACAAAGACCCTGTGGCACTGAACAAATACATTACTAAATACCTGACTACAAAGGGCGTGTTTGAAGATGAAGGAGCAAATCAGAGCGCAACTGATACTCTCTCGTCGCCAGTACCAGAAACTGATGCAGTGGAAACGGCAATTCCGGGCAACGAAAAAACTGAATGCAAAGTGGAAGTCGAACCATCTGTAGAGCGTGAGGGGCCGTTCTACTTCCTCTTTACCGACAAGGATGGCGAAAAATACGGTCGCGCAAACAAACTTTCTGGTCTGGATAAGGCACTGGCTGCTGGCGCCACTGAAATCACAAAAGAAGAATATTTTGCCCGAAAAAATGGCACATACACGGGCTTACCGCAAAATGTAGATACCGCTGAAGATTCAGAACAACCAGAGCCGATAAAAGTTACCGCTGACGAAGTAAACAAAATTATGCAGGCAGCCAATATCAGCCAGCCTGACGCCGATAAGTTGCTTGCTGCATCACGTGGTGAATTTGTTGAAGGGATTAGTGACCCGAATGATCCGAAATGGGTTAAGGGGATCCAGACCCGCGATTCTGTGAACCAGAACCAGCATGAATCGGAACGGAACTACCAAAAAGCGGAACAAAACAGTCCAAATGCGTTACAAAACGAGCCAGAAACGAAACAGCCTGAACCAGTGGCGCAACAGGAAGTGGAAAAGGTCTGCACCGCCTGCGGTCAAACCGGCGGCGGCAACTGCCCTGATTGTGGCGCGGTGATGGGCGACGCAACATACCAAGAAACATTCGATGAAGAGTATCAGGTTGAAGTTCAGGAAGATGATCCGGAGGAAATGGAAGGCGCTGAACATCCACACAAGGAGAACACTGGCGGCAATCAGCATCACAATAGCGATAATGAAACTGGCGAGACGGCAGATCACCCAATTAAGGTGAACGGTCATCACGAAATCACATCCACCAGCAGGACGTGTGACCATCTAATGATCGACCTTGAAACCATGGGAAAAAATCCTGATGCCCCGATCATCTCAATAGGTGCAATATTTTTCGATCCGCAAACCGGAGATATGGGACCGGAATTTAGTAAGACTATCGATCTGGAAACTGCTGGCGGAGTCATTGATCGGGACACCATTAAATGGTGGCTTAAACAATCACGCGAAGCGCAATCTGCCATTATGACCGATGAAATCCCGTTAGATGATGCACTGTTACAATTGCGGGAATTTATCGACGAAAACTCCGGTGAATTTTTTGTTCATGTCTGGGGAAATGGAGCCAACTTCGACAACACGATTTTGCGCCGTTCATACGAACGGCAGGGGATCCCCTGCCCGTGGCGTTACTACAACGATCGCGATGTACGCACAATCGTTGAGCTGGGGAAAGCCATAGACTTCGATGCCAGAACGGCTATTCCATTCGAAGGTGAGCGCCATAATGCACTTGATGACGCCCGTTACCAGGCAAAATACGTTTCAGCTATCTGGCAAAAACTGATCCCGAGTCAGGCTGATTCTTAATGTTCAACTGTCGCCGGTTGTGACTGGTATTCTGCAACCGGCGCTCGTCTGATGTAAGAGATAAAGAAATCGATGAACGAAGTAATCATGATTGTCTCTCCCGGCAAATGGGTATCCGAAGAGCAGTTAATTGCGCTGAAAGGAATAAAAAAAGGTACGTTAAAAAAGGCTCGGGAAAAATCGTTTATGGAAGGAAGGGAATATAAGCATGTCGCTCATGACGGTATGCCATGGGATAACAGTCCATGCTTTTACAACCTGGAAGAAATTGATCGCTGGATTGAGCGCCAGGCATCAGCAAGACCAAGACGTCATCTTACTTGACTAAAAGCCACACTAACTAATGAGAGAAGTTGAAATGAAATATCCGACAGGCGTGGAAAACCATGGAGGGAAATTACGTATCTGGTTTGTTTATAAAGGCGTAAGAGTCAGGGAAAACCTGGGGGTTCCTGACACAGCAAAAAACAGGCGCGTTGCAGGTGAGCTACGCGCCTCTGTTTGTTACGCAATAAAAACTGGTGTTTTCGACTATGCAAAACAGTTTCCCTCCTCACGCAATCTGGAAAAATTTGGTGAGGCCCGACAAGATTTAACCATAAAAGAACTGGCTGAAAAATTTCTGGCACTGAAAGAAACTGAAGTCGCAAAAACATCACTCAACACATACCGTGCCGTCATCAAAAATATCCTGAGCATAATCGGTGAAAAAAATCTTGCCTCATCGATTAATAAAGAAAAATTACTGGAGGTTCGTAAAGAGCTACTGACTGGATACCAGATCCCCAAAAGTAACTATATTGTTACACAACCAGGGAGATCGGCTGTAACTGTAAATAATTACATGACAAATCTTAACGCCGTGTTCCAGTTTGGTGTTGATAACGGTTACCTGGCAGATAACCCGTTTAAGGGGATCTCGCCATTAAAGGAATCAAGAACCATTCCGGATCCTCTTTCGCGGGAGGAATTCATCCGTCTTATCGATGCGTGCAGAAATCAGCAAGCCAAAAATTTATGGTGTGTTTCTGTTTATACTGGCGTTCGCCCTGGTGAGCTGTGTGCACTTGGATGGGAGGACATAGATCTGAAAAATGGAACAATGATGATCAGGAGAAATTTAGCAAAAGACCGTTTCACGGTACCAAAAACACAGGCGGGAACCAATCGGGTCATTCATCTTATTAAGCCAGCAATCGACGCTCTCCGGAGTCAGATGACATTAACGAGACTGAGCAAAGAGCATATCATTGATGTTCACCTCAGAGAGTATGGCAGAACAGAAAAACATAAATGCACCTTTGTTTTTCAACCTGAAGTGTCAGCGAGAGTAAAAAATTATGGTGACCATTTTACCGTTGACTCAATAAGGCAGATGTGGGACGCAGCGATAAAACGTGCCGGACTCCGCCATCGAAAATCATATCAGTCGAGACATACTTATGCCTGCTGGTCGCTGACAGCTGGTGCTAACCCGGCATTTATAGCAAACCAGATGGGCCATGCAGATGCGCAAATGGTATTTCAGGTATACGGAAAATGGATGTCTGAAAACAATAATGCACAGGTAGCTTTGTTAAATACACAGTTAAGCGAGTTTGCCCCAACCATGCCCCATAACGAAGCAATGAAAAATTAATTTAATATTTATCAAATAGTTGACACGTATGACTCTTGAAATCCATAAATTCAAGCGCAGTGCCCAGCCATCCCGATACTGCTGCTTTCACCAAATCCTTAGTACTTCTTTCGTGTTTTTCTATTGTCATAATGGTTATCTCTAAAAAAGAGGTAAGATGCGTACTACTTACTCGCCGTTATTGGTATTATTCAGAAAAAGTGAGTAAGACTTTGCAGCAATGTTTTTGATCCTGTTCAAATAAACTAATGGCATCCGCAACATGCTGGAAATCAAATGTATGGGTAATTAGTTTTTCTGGTTTAATTAACCCTTTACTTAACCAGTCGATAACGACCGGGAATTTATTTGCATTTAAGCGTGAAGAGAAAATAGAGAGTTCTTTTCCGGTAATTCCTTGCTGAATCACTTCAGACGGTTCACTGGAGAAGCCCATCAATACAATACGTGCCGCTGGAGAAGCCAGCGTTACGGCCTCTTTTAAGATTGAAGGATGACAAGCGGCATCGATAATTAAAGTCGGCTTGATGCCTTTTTCAGCGAAACTCTCGCCAAGCGGTGTCTGGCTGTTATTAATCGCCCAGTCTGCCCCGCTCTCTTTCGCTTTTTCCAGTCGTTCATCAATGCGATCGGCAACAATCACATTTTTAACGTTATAGACGCCTTTTAATACCTGAACGATCGTCAGGCCGATTGGGCCGGCACCGTAAACCAGAACGGTATCATTTTCAGTCGGTTGACCATGACCGGTAACGTTAGCCGCAATGGTAAAAGGTTCGATCATCACCGCATATTGATCGGCCACTGCTTCAGGAATTTTCCACGCATTTTTTGCCGGAACCACGGCATATTCACTGAAACCACCGTCAGCGTGCACACCTAATACAGCAAGTGTCGTACAAACGTTCGGCTTACCTATAGAGCACGGATAGCAATGCCCACAGCTGACCACCGGATCGACAGCAACGCGTTCACCGACTCTGGCGCTTTCCACGCCGTCACCCACTGCATCAATGACGCCAAAGAATTCATGACCAATGACGCGCGGATATTTCGCAAAAGGATTATGCCCACGGTAAATATGGCTATCTGAACCACAAATTCCGGCAAGTTTCACTTTTACTCGTACTTCACCCGCTGACGGGGTGGGTATTTCACGTTCGATAATCGACAGTTGATTCGGTTTTTCAATTAAAATGCTTTTCATTACCTTACTCCTTACCAGTTCCACAGCGTGCCATCTTCCAGACGTGCGACTGGCAGATAAGCAGGTTCATAGGGATATTTCGCCGCCAGCTTTTCATCGAATTCGATGCCAAGACCCGGTTTTTCTCCCGGATGCATATAGCCGTTATCGAAAGTCCAGTTGTGCGGGAAGACTTCGAGCATTTGTTCGGAATAACCCATGTATTCCTGGACACCGAAATTGGGGACCCACAGATCAAAGTGCAGCGCCGCAGCCATGCAGACTGGTGACAAATCGGAAGGACCGTGTGAGCCAGTACGTACCTGATACAGCGAAGCAAAATCGGCAATCCGGCGCATACCGGTAATTCCGCCTGCATGGGTCAGCGTGGTGCGGATATAATCGATGAGTTGCTCTTCAATCAGTTGTTTGCAGTCCCAGATGCTGTTGAAGACTTCACCCACCGCGATGGGTGTGACGGTATGTTGGCGAATGAGACGGAAGCATTCCTGGTTTTCCGCAGGCGTCGGGTCTTCCATCCAGAACATGCGATAATCTTCAATGCTCTTACCAAAGCGCGCCGCTTCAATAGGCGTTAAGCGATGGTGCATGTCATGCAGCAGATGTTCATCAAAACCAAACTTGTTACGTACCGCGTCAAACAATTTCGGCATGAAATCGAGGTATTTCTCCGTCGACCACAGCTGCTCTTCCGGCCACTGTCCTTTGGTTGCGGGTTCATAAGCCAGACCTTTACCTTTCGACATGCCGTAGGTGGTTTTCATACCAGGGATTCCGCACTGCACGCGGATGGCTTTGAATCCCAGCTCCTGATGACGGGCATAATCATCCAGAGCTTCATCAATACTGTGACCGGTGGTATGGCAATAAACCATCACCCCTTCACGAGACGCGCCGCCGAGTAACTGGTAAAGCGGCATGTTGGCAGCTTTGGCTTTAATATCCCACAGCGCCATATCAACCGCTGAAATGGCCGACATCGTAACCGGACCGCGACGCCAGTAAGCACCTTTATAGAAAAACTGCCAGATATCTTCGATACGGTGTGCATCGCGACCAATAAGCTGCGGACAAAGGTGATCCTGCAAATAAGAGGCCACGGAAAGCTCACGTCCATTTAGGGTGGCATCCCCAAGGCCCGTAATACCGTCCTCAGTGGTGATTTTTAATGTGACGAAATTACGCCCCGGACAGGTAACAAAAACTTCAGCCTTTACGATCTTCATGTTCGATTCCTTGCATCGCTTGTCGTGATGCATGAAATCTACGCAACTGAGCTACTACCATACAAGTATGAAGATCAAAAAAAGCCGGAGTGATCACAAAAAAAGGCGTATATTTGCGCCGTGAATGGTTGACAAAAGATGAAACAGAATACCTTTTGTCAGCTGACACTTCCTCGTATCTTATTGATAAAATGGATTTATGTTCCTACGTGCGCCCCCAGCCCGCAACAATGATCAACATGCCGCAAAGCGCAATTAACGCCCCCGTCCAGTCATAAAGAGTCAGTTTCACGCCATCCACAACGCGCAGCCAAATCAACGCCGTGCAGACATAAACGCCACCATAAGCCGCGTAAACACGCCCACTCGCCGCAGGATGCAACGTTAACAACCAGACAAACAGCGCCAGTGAAATCCCCGCCGGAAGCAACAGCCAGATACTGGCGTTTCGCTTCAACCACAGCCAGGGCAAAAAGCATCCAATAATTTCACACAGCGCAGTAGCAAAAAATAGTAACGTTGTTTTAATCATCTTTGTCACTTATTGACATCACGTATAGTTATAGGGCGACATAATATCATCAATATAAACACCCTCCTTGAACGTTTTGCGTTCGCAGTGGATGGTGTACAATCAGCTTTAATCATTCATACAGGGAATGAATTATGAAAATCACTCTCAGCAAACGAATCGGCCTGCTCGCTTTTCTGCTGCCTTGCGCACTGGCATTGAGCACAACTGTTCATGCCGAAACTAACAAACTGGTGATTGAGTCTGGCGACAGTGCACAAAGCCGCCAGCGCGCCGCTATGGAAAAAGAGCAATGGAATGACACGCGTAATCTGCGCCAGAAAGTGAATAAACGCACTGAAAAAGAGTGGGATAAAGCCGACGCTGCTTTTGATAACCGCGATAAATGTGAGCAAAGCGCCAACATCAATGCCTACTGGGAGCCAAATACTTTGCGCTGCCTGGACCGTCGAACTGGCCGCGTTATTATCCCCTAACCTGTTATTGATTTAAGGAATGTAAGGACACGTTATGCCAAGCGCCCACAGTGTTAAGCTACGCCCGCTGGAGCGTGAAGATTTACGCTATGTACATCAACTCGACAATAACGCCAGTGTGATGCGTTACTGGTTTGAGGAACCCTACGAAGCCTTTGTTGAACTCTCTGATCTGTATGATAAGCATATTCACGATCAGAGCGAACGGCGCTTTGTGGTGGAATGTGACGGCGAAAAAGCCGGTCTGGTGGAGCTGGTGGAAATTAACCATGTTCATCGCCGCGCAGAATTTCAGATAATTATCTCCCCGGAGTATCAGGGGAAAGGTCTGGCAACCCGTGCCGCCAAATTAGCAATGGACTATGGCTTCACCGTTCTCAATCTCTATAAGCTGTATCTGATCGTTGATAAAGAGAATGAAAAAGCGATTCACATTTACCGCAAGCTTGGCTTTACGGTTGAAGGTGAATTGATGCATGAGTTCTTTATTAATGGTCAATATCGTAATGCCATTCGCATGTGTATATTCCAGCATCAGTATCTGGCTGAGCACAAAACACCGGGTCAGACTCTCCTGAAGCCGACCGCACAATAGTATTAATAATAATCGATCGTATTTTTGATGGTGTAAACCCGTTCGACGGCGGGTTTTACTCCTTCATCAACAATGATTAGCTGACAGTCCACCGGATTGGCGTGATTGTCATATTCACAGCTCTGTTTTACATTTCCAACCCGTTGATTATTCAGTAAAGTAACCGCTGTGTAATCTAATTTTTTGATCGGGTCCGTTGATGGCGTGGCGCTGACAGATAATGTTTTATCGTTACTTTTCGTGGTTTTACCCAGCGGATACCCCTGATCATCATAGCGATATTCCATCTGCATCTGTTTGCTGCTGGCTTTAATCACGAAACCATTATCATCGGTTTCCCAACTCACCCCGGCAGAAGGTAATTCTGCTAGCTGGCATTTTCCCTGCAAACGAACTCTTTTCTCCAGCGTCTCGGCATCACGGTAATAATTGGCGTCCAGTACCAGGGCAACCACGGTATTATTTTCCAGATCCAGTAATTCGAGAGAATCAAAACAGCCTTCTTCCGACAAAGTCCCCGAAACACGTTTCGTCACTTCACCTTGCTCATCCATTAATGTCTGAGTGAAATCTTTTACGGGACCACGCAGCGGATCAAAATCGAATTCATTAGAGAAACTGGCCATCTCCGGGGTAAATGAAAGTGTTACCTCTGTGCGGTCACATCCTGTGAGTAATATCGCGAGTAAGCATGGCAGTAATTTGTATTTCACAACAGTCACCTGAGAGTAGAGATGATTCTCAATCATAGTAGCAAATACAGTACTTTACACGTTAAATGCTATGCTTAAAGAAGTTATCTTCGCGTAAGGAGCTTATGATGAAACTCTCAACCTGCTGTGCCGCGCTTCTGCTCGCCCTCGCCTCACCCGCGGTACTCGCCGCGCCGGGATCCTGTGAGCGCATACAGAGCGATATATCACAGCGCATTATCAATAATGGCGTACCCGAAAGCAGCTTCACGTTAAGTATTGTACCCAATGACCAGGTTGATCAGCCTGATTCCCAGGTCGTCGGGCATTGCGCTAATGATACGCATAAAATTCTCTACACCCGTACCACCAGCGGTAACGTCTCTGCTCCCGCGCAGTCTACCCAGGATAACGCGCCTGCTGAACCGCAGTAACACATTATCGACTGAACGCCGGATACGACACATCCGGCGATTTGAACATACAACATAATCCCACCTTAATACTCATACCCTTCTATTGATATGGATTAATAATTATTAACCCCAAATGGGTAGACTCTCTCTATTGTTAGCGCGCTAAATATTCAATATATAAACATTTATATAACGATAAAGAACAGGGAGTGAGTTATGTCCAAAAATGAACAAATGGTGGGCATCAGCCGCAGAACACTCGTTAAATCTACCGCGATAGGTTCTCTGGCGCTGGCTGCAGGCGGTTTTTCTTTGCCGTTTACCCTGCGCAGTGCAGAAGCAGCGGTACAACAGGCCAACGAAAAAGTGGTCTGGGGTGCCTGTTCCGTCAACTGTGGTAGCCGCTGTGCACTTCGTCTGCATGTTAAAGATAATGAAGTGACCTGGGTGGAAACTGACAACACCGGCAGCGACGAGTATGGCAACCATCAGGTACGCGCCTGTTTGCGCGGTCGCTCCATCCGTCGGCGTATTAATCATCCCGATCGCCTGAATTACCCAATGAAACGCGTGGGCAAACGCGGCGAAGGCAAATTCGAACGGATTAGCTGGGATGAAGCCCTGGATACTATCGCCAGTAGCCTGAAAAAAACCGTCAAACAATATGGCAATGAGGCTGTATATATTCAGTACTCTTCGGGGATTGTTGGCGGCAATATGACCCGCTCTTCTCCATCAGCCTCGGCGGTCAAACGCCTGATGAACTGCTACGGCGGTTCACTAAATCAGTATGGCTCCTACAGCACTGCGCAAATTTCCTGTGCCATGCCCTACACCTACGGCAGTAATGATGGCAACAGCACCACGGATATTGAAAACAGCAAGCTGGTCGTGATGTTTGGTAACAACCCGGCTGAAACCCGCATGAGCGGCGGTGGCATCACTTATCTTCTTGAAAAAGCACGCGAGAAATCGAACGCAAAAATGATTGTTATCGATCCGCGATATACCGATACGGCTGCTGGTCGTGAAGATGAATGGCTTCCTATTCGCCCGGGCACCGATGCCGCGCTGGTTGCGGGTATTGCCTGGGTATTGATTAACGAAAATCTCGTTGATCAACCTTTTCTCGATAAATACTGCGTCGGCTATGACGAAAAAACCTTACCCGCAGATGCACCAAAAAATGGTCACTATAAAGCCTATATTCTTGGTGAAGGTGATGATAAAACAGCGAAAACGCCGCAGTGGGCTTCGCAAATTACAGGTATCCCGGTAGACCGTATCATCAAACTGGCGCGTGAAATTGGCACAGCAAAACCCGCTTATATCTGCCAGGGCTGGGGGCCGCAACGCCAGGCAAACGGCGAGCTGACGGCACGCGCTATTGCTATGTTGCCTATTTTGACGGGCAATGTCGGCATCAGCGGCGGAAATAGTGGTGCGCGTGAATCGACCTACACCATTACCATCGAACGCTTGCCGGTGCTGGATAATCCGGTCAAAACGTCAATCTCCTGCTTCAGCTGGACAGATGCTATCGATCATGGCCCGCAAATGACGGCAATCCGCGACGGCGTCCGGGGCAAAGATAAACTAGATGTGCCCATTAAGTTCATCTGGAACTACGCGGGAAATACCCTGGTTAATCAGCATTCTGACATCAACAAAACGCATGAAATTCTGCAGGACGAATCGAAATGCGAAATGATTGTGGTCATCGAAAACTTTATGACCTCATCGGCAAAATATGCCGACATTCTGCTGCCAGACCTGATGACCGTTGAGCAGGAAGATATTATTCCTAACGACTACGCCGGTAACATGGGATATCTCATTTTCCTCCAGCCTGTCACCAGCGAAAAATTCGAACGCAAACCAATTTACTGGATCCTGAGTGAAGTCGCGAAACGTCTTGGACCTGACGTCTATCAAAAGTTCACTGAAGGTCGCACGCAGGAACAATGGTTACAACATCTGTACGCCAAAATGCTTGCCAAAGATCCGGCGTTACCGTCTTACGACGAATTAAAAAAAATGGGTATCTATAAGCGTAAAGATCCCAATGGTCATTTTGTCGCCTACAAAGCATTTCGTGACGACCCCGAGGCAAATCCACTTAAAACGCCTTCCGGTAAGATTGAAATTTATTCCAGCAAGCTGGCGGAAATTGCCCGTACCTGGGAACTGGAAAAAGATGAAGTGATAAGCCCACTGCCGGTTTATGCCTCAACCTTTGAAGGCTGGGACTCCCCTGAACGTAGTGCCTTCCCACTGCAACTGTTTGGTTTCCATTACAAATCCCGTACGCACTCGACCTACGGCAACATTGATGTCCTGAAGGCAGCCTGCCGTCAGGAAGTGTGGATCAACCCTATAGATGCACAGAAACGTGGGATTGCCAACGGCGATATGGTGCGGGTGTTTAACCATCGTGGCGAAGTTCGGCTACCAGCCAAAGTGACACCACGCATTCTCCCTGGAGTTAGTGCTATGGGCCAGGGAGCCTGGCACGAGGCCAATATGTCTGGCGATAAAATCGACCACGGCGGCTGTGTGAATACGCTAACCACTCTGCGACCTTCACCACTGGCGAAGGGAAACCCGCAGCACACTAATCTGGTCGAGATCGAAAAAATATAACCCACTACGACCATAAATTTTGACATGACATTTTGTTTGAAAAGCAATAAGTGAGTAATGATGAAAATCCATAACACAGAGGCGCTCATGTCGGCTGAAATCAGTCGTAGAAGTCTGATGAAAACCTCCGCACTTGGCAGTCTCGCGCTGGCAAGCAGTGCTTTCACTTTGCCGTTTTCCCAAATGGTCCGAGCGGCACAGGCACCGGTAGAAGAGAAAGCGGTCTGGAGTTCCTGCACCGTTAACTGCGGGAGCCGCTGTCTGTTACGTTTGCATGTGAAAGATGACACCGTGTACTGGGTGGAGTCTGATACGACAGGTGACGACGTTTACGGTAATCATCAGGTTCGGGCATGTTTACGCGGGCGCTCTATCCGCCGACGGATGAATCATCCTGACAGGTTGAAATATCCCATGAAGCGCGTCGGCAAGCGCGGTGAAGGTAAATTTGAACGGATAAGTTGGGACGAAGCCCTGGATACCATCAGTGATAATCTTCGGCGGATCCTAAAAGATTACGGCAATGAGGCTGTACATGTTCTCTATGGAACAGGCGTAGATGGCGGAAACATCACCAACTCAAACGTCCCGTACCGTCTGATGAACTCTTGCGGTGGTTTTCTCAGTCGCTATGGCAGCTACAGTACCGCACAGATCAGTGCCGCAATGAGTTATATGTTCGGTGCCAATGATGGCAACAGCCCGGATGATATCGCCAATACGAAACTGGTCGTTATGTTCGGAAATAACCCGGCAGAAACACGGATGAGCGGCGGTGGTGTCACTTACTACGTCGAGCAAGCCCGCGAACGTTCAAACGCACGCATGATCGTCATCGATCCACGTTATAACGACACAGCTGCCGGGCGTGAAGATGAATGGCTGCCCATTCGCCCTGGCACCGATGGCGCACTGGCCTGTGCAATTGCCTGGGTACTGATTACTGAAAACATGGTCGATCAGCCATTTCTCGACAAATATTGTGTTGGTTACGATGAAAAAACGCTGCCAGCTAACGCTCCACGTAACGCGCATTATAAAGCCTATATTCTGGGCGAAGGGCCTGACGGCATAGCTAAAACGCCGGAATGGGCAGCAAAAATCACCAGCATCCCGGCAGAAAAAATTATCCAGTTGGCACGAGAGATCGGTTCAGCAAAACCGGCTTATATTTGTCAGGGGTGGGGGCCACAACGACATTCCAACGGCGAGCAAACGTCCCGCGCTATTGCCATGCTTTCCGTTCTCACCGGTAACGTCGGCATAAACGGCGGCAACTCAGGTGTACGCGAAGGTAGCTGGGATCTGGGGGTAGAATGGTTCCCGATGCTCGAGAATCCTGTTAAAACGCAGATTTCCGTCTTTACATGGACAGATGCTATCGACCATGGTACGGAAATGACCGCGCCCCGTGATGGTGTTCGTGGAAAAGAAAAACTGGATGTCCCCATCAAGTTTTTATGGTGCTACGCCAGTAACACATTGATCAATCAACATGGCGACATCAATCACACCCATGAGGTGCTTCAGGATGACAGCAAGTGCGAGATGATTGTTGGCATTGACCACTTCATGACTGCCTCGGCTAAGTATTGCGATATCCTGTTACCCGACCTGATGCCAACAGAGCAAGAAGACCTCATCTCTCATGAGTCTGCCGGGAATATGGGCTATGTGATCCTCGCCCAACCCGCAACCTCAGCAAAATTTGAACGCAAACCCATCTACTGGATGCTGAGTGAAGTCGCCAAACGCTTAGGACCAGACGTTTATCAAACCTTTACTGAAGGTCGCAGTCAGCATGAATGGATCAAATATCTCCATGCGAAAACGAAGGAACGTAACCCTGAGATGCCCGACTACGAGGAGATGAAAACGACCGGGATCTTTAAGAAAAAATGCCCGGAAGAACACTACGTCGCTTTCCGCGCATTCCGTGTAGATCCACAGGCAAACCCATTGAAAACACCTTCGGGAAAAATCGAAATTTATTCTGAACGACTGGCGAAGATTGCGGATACCTGGGAATTGAAAAAAGATGAAATTATTCATCCTCTTCCAGCTTATACGCCAGGTTTTGATGGCTGGGACGATCCCCTGCGGAAAACTTATCCACTGCAGTTAACGGGCTTCCACTACAAAGCGCGTACCCACTCCAGTTACGGCAATATTGATGTATTACAGCAGGCCTGCCCACAAGAGGTGTGGATCAACCCCATTGATGCTCAGGCACGCGGTATCCGTCATGGCGATACCGTGCGGGTATTTAACAATAATGGAGAAATGCTGATTGCCGCAAAAGTGACTCCGCGTATTCTGCCTGGCGTTACCGCCATCGGGCAAGGTGCTTGGCTTAAAGCGGATATGTTTGGTGACCGGGTCGATCACGGCGGCAGTATCAATATTCTGACCTCTCACCGCCCTTCACCGCTGGCAAAGGGAAACCCGTCGCACAGCAATCTTGTCCAGATCGAAAAGGTTTAAGGAGTAGCCCATGACCACACAATATGGATTTTTTATCGATTCCAGCCGCTGTACTGGCTGTAAAACCTGCGAACTGGCGTGCAAAGATTTTAAAGATCTTGGCCCGGAAGTCAGTTTCCGCCGTATTTATGAATATGCTGGCGGCGACTGGCAGGAAGATAATGGCGTCTGGCACCAGAACGTGTTCGCTTATTATCTCTCCATCTCCTGTAACCATTGCGATGACCCCGCATGTACAAAAGTCTGCCCCAGCGGTGCAATGCATAAGCGTGAAGATGGTTTCGTGGTGGTTGATGAAGATGTTTGTATCGGCTGCCGCTACTGCCACATGGCTTGTCCGTACGGCGCGCCACAGTACAATGCTGAAAAAGGGCACATGACGAAGTGCGATGGTTGTTATTCGCGCGTCGCCGAGGGGAAACAACCCATATGTGTCGAATCCTGCCCACTGCGTGCACTTGAGTTCGGTCCAATTGAAGAATTGCGCCAGAAGCACGGCACTCTGGCTGCCGTCGCGCCACTGCCGCGCGCGCATTTCACAAAACCCAATATCGTTATCAAACCTAACGCCAACAGCCGCCCGACCGGCGATACCACTGGTTATCTGGCTAATCCGGAGGAAGTGTAAAATGGGAAATGGATGGCATGAATGGCCACTGGTTATCTTTACCGTATTGGGTCAATGCGTAGTAGGCGCGCTGATTGTTAGCGGAATTGGCTGGTTCGCCGCCAAAAATAACGCAGACCGTCAGCACATTATTCGTGGCATGTTTTTCCTCTGGCTGTTGATGGGCATCGGGTTTATTGCCTCTGTCATGCACCTGGGATCGCCACTGCGGGCGTTTAACTCGCTGAATAGAATCGGAGCTTCTGGTCTGAGTAACGAGATTGCTGCCGGTTCCATATTTTTTGCCGTTGGCGGATTATGGTGGCTGGTGGCGGTCATCGGTAAAATGCCGCAAGCGTTGGGGAAACTCTGGTTACTTGTCAGCATGGCGCTCGGCATCATTTTCGTCTGGATGATGACCTGCGTGTATCAAATCGACACTGTGCCAACCTGGCATAACGGTTACACTACGCTGGCTTTCTTCCTGACGGTATTGTTGAGCGGTCCAATACTTGCTGCCACAATTCTACGTGCAGCCCGCGTTACATTTAATACCACACCATTTGCCATCATTAGCATTCTGGCGCTGATCGCTTGTGCCGGGTTGATTGTGCTGCAAGGTTTGTCTCTGGCGTCTATTCACTCATCCGTACAACAAGCCAGCGCACTGGTACCAGATTACGCCTCCTTACAGGTCTGGCGTGTGGTATTGTTATGCGCAGGTCTAGGATGCTGGCTTTGTCCGCTCATTCGTCGCCGTGAACCTCACGTTGCCGGACTTGTTCTGGGGTTAATCCTCATTCTTGGCGGTGAGATGATCGGGCGTGTGCTCTTTTATGGCCTGCACATGACGGTAGGAATGGCTATTGCAGGTTAACAAATTGGTGCGGGGCAACCCGCACATTTCAGGATGTTAGGAATGACCCATTTTTCACAGCAAGATAATTTTTCTGTCGCGGCGCGCGTGTTGGGCGCGCTGTTTTATTACGCTCCAGAGAGTGCGGAAGCCGCACCTCTGGTTGCGGTACTCACCAATGACAGCTGGGAAACTCAGTGGCCTCTACCAGAAGCGTCATTAGCGCCGCTGGTGACGGCTTTTCAGACACAGAGTGAAGAGACTCACGCCCAGGCCTGGCAGCGTTTGTTTGTCGGCCCGTGGGCACTGCCGTCTCCGCCGTGGGGATCGGTCTGGCTGGATCGCGAATCTGTGCTGTTTGGCGATTCAACATTGGCACTTCGTCAGTGGATGCGCGAGAAAGGCATTCAGTTCGAAATGAAGCAAAACGAACCGGAAGATCATTTTGGTTCACTGCTGCTGATGGCTGCGTGGTTGGCGGAGAATGGTCGCCAGACAGAATGCGAAGAATTGCTGGCATGGCACCTTTTTCCGTGGTCAACACGTTTTCTTGACGTTTTTATCGAAAAAGCAGAACACCCTTTCTACCGTGCACTGGGTGAACTCGCTCGCTTAACGCTGGCGCAATGGCAATCACAACTGTTGATTCCTGTCGCGGTTAAACCGCTGTTTCGATAGGATCACCGTATTATTGCCGGATGGTGACGATTACACGCAATTCGGCAATTAATAGGTTACAGTGTCACGTTTTTTTTTATCTCTTAAAGCACGCACTGCTTTTGCGGCTGGCCTCTTTTGCCGCAAAATAGTCGCCCGTGTTTCATTGCCCATTTCTGCTCATGCATCATCTACACATCTATCCGGATCTGCGCACTATGTTCCGCCGTCTGCTTATCGCAACAATCGTCGGTATTCTTGCGGCCTTTGCCGTTGCCGGGTTTCGTCATGCGATGCTGCTACTGGAGTGGCTGTTCCTCAATAATGACTCCGGCAGTCTGGTCAATGCAGCGACAAATCTTTCCCCGTGGCGACGGCTGCTAACCCCGGCGCTCGGCGGACTGGCGGCGGGTTTGTTGCTGATGGGCTGGCAGAAATTTACCCAGCAACGCCCTCATGCGCCGACCGATTACATGGAAGCGTTGCAAACCGATGGTCAGTTTGATTACGCAGCAAGCCTGGTTAAATCGCTTGCCTCTCTACTGGTAGTAACCAGCGGCAGTGCAATTGGTCGCGAAGGTGCGATGATTCTTTTAGCTGCCCTTGCAGCCTCGTGTTTTGCCCAACGTCTTACGCCACGCCAGGAGTGGAAATTATGGATCGCCTGTGGAGCTGCGGCGGGAATGGCTGCGGCCTATCGCGCCCCGCTTGCTGGCAGTTTATTTATAGCCGAAGTGCTGTTTGGCACTATGATGTTGGCCTCTCTCGGCCCGGTGATTATTTCCGCCGTCGTGGCGTTGCTGGTTAGCAATCTTATTAATCATAGCGACGCATTACTCTACAGCGGACCACTGTTGTTAACGTTAATGAACGCCTGTCATCGTGGATTTGTGAGTCTCAAGCTTGCGCCGCCCTGGCAACTGGCACTGGGCGGGTTGATCGTGGGTCTGCTTTCCCTGTTCACACCTGCAGTGTGGGGCAACGGCTATAGCACCGTACAATCCTTTTTAACCGCTCCGCCACTGTTAATGATCATTGCCGGGATCTTCCTCTGTAAACTGTGTGCCGTGCTGGCGAGTAGTGGTTCTGGCGCGCCCGGTGGTGTCTTTACACCGACGCTATTTATCGGTCTTGCCATTGGCATGTTGTATGGTCGTAGCCTGGGATTATGGTTACCTGATGGCGAAGAAATTACGCTTTTACTCGGATTGACAGGGATGGCGACACTGTTGGCGGCGACCACGCACGCGCCGATTATGTCGACGTTGATGATATGTGAAATGACCGGGGAGTATCAGCTACTCCCCGGTTTATTGATTGCCTGCGTAATTGCGTCGGTAATTTCGCGGACGTTACACCGTGACTCTATCTACCGCCAGCACACTGCGAAGCATAGCTAAGCGGATGTATTGCCCCAGTTCACGCTGTTCGGCGCGCGGCAGATAAGGCAGTTCACCAATGAGCGGTGCCGGAAGTTTTTTACCGAGCACATCAATGATTTCCGCATAATGCGCCAGTCCTGGGTTGATTCGGTTAGCCACCCAGCCAATGAGCGGCAGCCCGTCGTTGGCAATCGCCTGAGCTGTTAGCAGTGCATGGTTAATGCAACCTTCCTGAATACCGACAACCATCAACACCGGCAGTTGTTCCTGCACCACCCATTCAGAGAGCGGACGCAAATCATTCATCAGACTGCGCCAGCCGCCAGTCCCTTCTACCACGACATGATCGACTTTATCGGTCAGGTTTGCCAGGCCGTTTGAAATGAGGGTGTAATTGATTGGGCAACTGTGCGCCACGCTACTTTCTTCTTCGCTTAACGCGATAGGATTAACTGCTTCATAAGGCAGTTCGATGGTTGAAACACTCTGCAACACCAGGGCATCTTTATTACGCAGCCCTTCGGGTGTCTCTTTGCTCCCCTTCGCTACGGGTTTATATCCCGCAACCGTTTTTCCCTGGGAGGCTAACGCTTGTAGCAATGCGCGGGAAACCACCGTTTTCCCTACAGAAGTGTCTGTACCGGTAATAAAGAAACGCTTCAGCATCACTAACTCCACCGTTATGCTTCACAAATATAAACCAGGAAAATAATTAACCTTGAAAGTCTAAGTTATGCTTTCCTGGCCCAAATTGAGATAGCGCAAATTTTGGTAGAACAGTTAAAAAATGTTAACCCTGCAACAGACGAATCAACAAAGAACCGTTATACATCGCGTCTTTTACCAGCGCAGCGCCTGCCATCGTGCCCTGGTTAGAAAACTGAGTACTCTCAACGCTAATGTGCTGACTATACGCAGGAAGGGCCTGCTGACGGATGCTGTCCGAGATAACTGGGAAGAGGATATCTGCCGCTTTACTTAACGGTGAGCCAATCAGTATTTTTTGTGGGTTAAATAAATTCACCATGATGGCAAGAATGCGACCGACATGCGCGCCTACCCCGGTAATGATGTCTTTTGCCAGTAGATCGCCGCGCAATGCCGCCTGACACAATGAGTCCACGGTTAACGGTTGTCCATGTAACATCGAGCTCATGGATTGATTGAGACGCAGCTGTGCCAGCTCAAGAATACTGTCCACACTGGCGATGGTTTCGAGGCAACCGTGATTCCCGCAATAACAGCGTTTCCCATACGGGTCGACCTGTGTGTGGCCTATTTCCACGAGGCTACTGCTGCCTGCGTGTAGCAGATGACCATCGGTAATGACGCCCGCCCCCACGTTGTGATCGATAACCACCTGAATCACATCGCGCGCCCCGCGTGAGGCACCAAACAAGGCCTCAGCCATCGTCCATGCGCTGATATCATGCTGAATATAAACCGGTACGCCGGTATGCTGCTCCAGCGCCTCGCCGAGCGGCATCTCTTTTACATCCTCGTAGAACGGCATGCGATGTACAATACCATTTTCCGTATCAATAATTCCCGGCAAGGTTATGGCAATCGAAGTCAGACGCTCAAGTTTTTTCTGGTGGCGGATAAAAAACTGATCGATATGGGAAATGATACGATCCAGCAATGGCGAGTCATCTTTTAACGCCAGTTCCTGCGACTCCTCCACTACCAGTTTGCTGCTCAGATCGCGCAAAGCAAGGAAAATCTCCCCGCGACTAATGCGCAGAGAAAGATAGTGCCAGGCTTCAGTTTCAACCACCAGCCCCACTGCCGGACGGCCACGGTTCCCCGCTTCTTTGATTTCCAGCTCTTGCACCAGGTGTGCTTCGAGCATCTCACGGACAATTTTAGTGATACTGGCAGGAGCCAGTTGCGCCAGACGGGAAAGATCGATACGCGAGACTGGACCAAGCTGATCAATCAGGCGATAAACCGCGCCCGCGTTGGTCTGCTTTATTTGATCAATGTGCCCAGGCTGATTTTCAGCAACCACCGCATACTCCCTATATTTTCGCGCTCCGAAATAATCTGTAGGCTATGGTGAAGCACTTCAATACGTGTCGTCAAATTTTTACTTAGGCATGTGATTAACAGCACATTTTTCGGGCTTTTTCGCTGAAATTTCCCTCACCTGAGAGCATTCAGCAGATGAATACGAAAGTTACGCGCAGCCGGACTTTGTTCATGATGTTTCGGCCAGACCAACCACATTTCAGAAACCGCATCCTCTTCAGCAATCGGCACCCAGCGCATTTCGTTGAGCTGAACACGTTTAAATGACGCAGGCAAAATTGAAACACCCAGACCAGCGGAAACCAGACCGATGATGGTCATTGCCTCACCCACCTCCTGAGTGATGACGGGCGTCAAATTGTAACGTCTCATCAGCCCGAGAATATCGTCATACAGCCCTGTTCCGACGTGCGGATCAAAAAAGACAAAGGGTTCTTTCGCCAGTTCAGCCAGCGTTACACTCGGGTTATTTGCCAGGGGATGATCGTGCGGGATCATCGCCATAAGCGGTTCATGGACGATGACTGCGTGTTCAAGCGTCTCCGGTAACGCTGTGTTACGCAGCAATCCCATATCCAGCGTTCCTTCAATGAGCGGAGCGATTTGCTCGCGAGTGTTCATTTCGCGGGTTTGTAAATGGACATCGGGATAATCACGGCGAAACAGCGATAACGTATCGGACACCGCCCGAATAAAAGGAGCGGACGAAGTAAAACCAATGCGCAACTCCCCCGCTTCGCCCTGATGCAGCCTTTCAGCGCGAGCGGCAGCATCATCCACCATAGACAGGATTTGCCGACTATCTACAAGAAACTGTTTTCCTGCTTCCGTCAGCAATACACTGCGATTGGTCCGTGCCAGCAGTCGGGCACCAATTTGTTGCTCCAGCGCCTGAATCTGCTGACTTAGCGGTGGTTGCGAAATATTCAGGCGGGCAGCGGCACGCCCGAAATGCAGCTCTTCTGCAACAGCGACAAAGTAACGCAGATGACGAAGTTCAAGATTCATATTTAAAACATCTTATTTGAGATTATTAATATATTAGACAGAACAATTCGATTTTCCTAATCTATTCATAAGCCTGATCCACAGGCATATTTAGCAAGGATTTCAAGTGAGCCGTACTACAACTGTTGATGGCGCTCCGGCAAGCGACACTGACAAGCAAAGCATTTCTCAGTCAAATCAATTTATTAAACGCGGTACGCCGCAATTTATGCGCGTCACCCTGGCGCTTTTCTCTGCCGGACTGGCAACTTTCGCACTTCTCTATTGTGTGCAACCTATCCTTCCGGTGCTTTCACAAGAGTTTGGCTTAACGCCCGCGAACAGTAGTATTTCACTGTCCATTTCAACGGCGATGTTGGCTATCGGTTTGCTGTTTACTGGCCCGCTATCCGATGCCATTGGTCGCAAACCAGTGATGGTCACGGCGCTACTGTTGGCCTCCATTTGTACGTTACTTTCGACAATGATGACCAGCTGGCACGGCATTTTGATTATGCGCGCCTTGATTGGGCTTTCGTTAAGTGGGGTGGCAGCCGTTGGCATGACTTATCTTAGCGAGGAAATCCACCCCAGTTTCGTGGCCTTTTCAATGGGGTTGTATATCAGCGGCAACTCAATTGGCGGCATGAGCGGACGCTTAATTAGCGGTGTCTTCACGGACTTTTTCAACTGGCGAATTGCTCTGGCGGCAATCGGTTGTTTCGCGCTGGCCTCGGCGTTGATGTTCTGGAAAATCCTCCCTGAATCACGCCATTTTCGCCCGACTTCTCTGCGCCCTAAGACGTTATTTATCAACTTTCGTCTGCACTGGCGTGACCGGGGATTACCGTTATTGTTCGCAGAAGGCTTTTTGCTGATGGGGTCGTTCGTCACGCTGTTTAATTACATCGGCTATAGGTTGATGCTTTCCCCCTGGCATGTCAGTCAGGCCGTGGTTGGCTTATTATCGCTGGCTTATTTGACCGGTACATGGAGCTCACCCAAAGCCGGAACCATGACCACCCGCTATGGACGCGGTCCGGTGATGTTGTTTTCGACGGGGGTTATGCTGTTTGGTTTACTGATGACCTTATTCAGCTCGCTGTGGCTGATCTTTGCCGGAATGTTACTCTTCTCAGCCGGATTCTTCGCAGCCCACTCCGTTGCCAGCAGCTGGATCGGCCCCCGCGCAAAACGCGCTAAAGGCCAGGCCTCCTCGCTGTATCTGTTCAGTTACTATCTGGGGTCGAGTATTGCCGGGACGCTGGGTGGTGTTTTCTGGCATAACTATGGCTGGAACGGCGTCGGCGCATTTATTGCTCTGATGCTGGTCATTGCTCTGCTGGTCGGGACGCGTTTGCATCATCGTCTGCACGCCTGAAAAAATAAGTCCGGACTGAGGTAAATCCCCGTCCGGACTTATTGCCTGCTCAAACCAACGTTAATAGCCATCCTAAAATAGACGAAGCGCCAGCCAATTCCCGCAGCGCATCTAGCGTCATCAGGATTATAAGTACCCAAATAAACGGATTCATTTTGCTGTGTGTCATTTATTACTGATGCGCAGTTATTCTACCGCTTTGTAAGTAGTAAAATAGTTAACACGATCAAGACTACTATTATTGGTAGCTAAATTTTCCTTAAGTCACAATACGTTATTATCAATGCTGTAATCTATTCAGCGTTTGTACATATCGTTACACGCTGAAACCAACCACTCACGGAAGTCTGCCATTCCCAGGGATATAGTTATTTCAACGGCCCCGCAGTGGGGTTAAATGAAAAAACAAATTGAGGGTATGACAATGAAAAAAGTATTAGCTCTGGTTGTTGCCGCTGCTATGGGTCTGTCTTCTGCTGCCTTTGCTGCAGAGACTGCGACCACACCTGCTCCGACTGCGACGACCACCAAAGCAGCGCCTGCGAAAACCACACATCATAAAAAACAGCATAAAGCAGCACCTGCCCAGAAAGCGCAGGCGGCTAAAAAGCATCATAAAAATGCCAAAGCTGAACAGAAAGCCCCTGAACAAAAAGCGCAGGCGGCGAAGAAACACGCCAAGAAACACAGCCATCAGCAACCGGCAAAACCTGCTGCACAACCCGCAGCGTAAGTTTTCAACAGTAATGCTGGCGCGCCCCCTCGCGCCTGAAAATTACGGTGCTAAGCGGGTAACGTTTAGCACCGCCTTTAGCGGAGGGTAGTATGGTGGGCCGTTATCGCTTTGAGTTCATTCTTATCATCCTTATTTTATGCGCACTGATTGCCGCCCGTTTTTATCTTTCCTGATCGTAGTTATCTGATTTTACTCCCACTTTCATCCCGTCCCGTCTATAGTATTTATGAGGGTTTGCTTTTAATAATCATAATTACCCACCAGAGTGTGATATGCGTACAACCATTGCTGTAGTGTTGGGTGCAATTAGTTTGACGTCTGCTTTTGTGTTTGCAGATAAACCAGACGTTGCCAAATCGGCAAACGATGAGGTCAGCACCCTGTTTTTTGGTCATGATGATCGTGTGCCAGTGAATGACACGACCCAATCACCGTGGGATGCGGTTGGCCAACTGGAAACGGCCAGCGGCAATTTATGTACGGCGACACTGATTGCACCCAATCTGGCATTAACGGCAGGACACTGTTTATTGACGCCGCCAAAGGGTAAAGCCGATAAAGCGGTAGCGCTGCGTTTCGTGTCAAATAAAGGTCTTTGGCGCTATGAGATCCACGACATAGAAGGCCGCGTTGATCCGACACTGGGAAAGCGGTTAAAAGCAGATGGGGATGGCTGGATTGTACCTCCCGCAGCTGCGCCCTGGGACTTCGGTTTGATTGTGCTACGTAATCCCCCTTCTGGCATTACACCGTTGCCGTTATTTGAGGGAGATAAAGCCGCGCTTACCGCCGCATTAAAAGCGGCTGGTCGTAAAGTGACTCAGGCGGGCTACCCTGAAGATCATCTCGATACGTTGTACAGTCATCAAAACTGTGAAGTGACTGGCTGGGCGCAAACGTCGGTGATGTCGCATCAGTGCGATACCTTGCCGGGTGACAGCGGTTCGCCTCTGATGTTGCATACCGATGACGGCTGGCAATTAATTGGGGTGCAAAGCTCGGCTCCTGCCGCGAAAGATCGCTGGCGCGCCGATAACCGGGCCATTTCTGTTACCGGTTTTCGCGACAAGCTGGATCAACTGTCGCAAAAATAATGTTCAAACGCTGCCCGACAGCGCGGGCAGCGTGTTCATCAGGCAAGTTTCACCATGATCATTCCAGCCAACAGCAGCACCAGGCCAATCCAGCCTTTACGATTTAACCGTTGACCAAACAAGATCCAACCTGCGGCTAACGTGGCGGCAATACCAAACCCGCCCCACAATGCATAAGCGACAGACAAGTCGATCCCTTTAACGGCCTGAGAAAGCGCACTAAAGGCAGCCAGCACCGCCGCCAGGGAGAGCAAGCCAAATATTTTGCAACGAAAGCCGTCAGAAAATTTCAAAAAGACGTTAGCAACGATTTCCAGCACGATTGCCAATGCCAGCCAGGCGGCGTGAACCCATTCAAACTGCGCCATGGTTCACCTCCAGTTCAGGTTTACGCGCTTTACGGGTACCTGATTTGATCAATACAATCCCGGCGACCAGGGTGGTTAACCCGGCAATTTTCATCAGCGATAAACTTTCGTCGAATAACAAAACGCTAAACAAGGTAATAAATAAAATACCGATACCTTCCCACAGCGCATAAGCCACGCCTAAGGCGATTTTTTTAACGGCGAAAGAGAGAAATATATACGACAGAGAAATCATCACCAGCATTAAAATAAAGCCGCCATTTCCCTCACTGACGCTCGCCCATTTCATTGACAGCGTACCGGTAATTTCCGTAGCAATAGCCAGACCTAATAAAATCCAATAAATATACATTATCCTTCTCCTGCAAGAGAATTATTTTAATTTTCGCTTAATTCAGCGAAACCAAAGTAAAGTGATCAAGCCCCGCGCATAGCGCAAGCTTAGGCAGAAGAAAGGACTAAAGCGCGTTGCGCCAGTGCTGCTCACCTACGAGCAAGATAGTGGATGAGGTACGAAGATGGGTAAATGTAGAAAATAACGTCCTGAACAAATTGTCCATAATATTACAATTATCCGCAGTGTTGCTTCTCGTCCTCGCGGATGATAATTGTCCTCGGTAGTTGAACACGCCTGATTTGTATCATAGCTTAAGAATTAACTCAAAATATTTTCACTTCTTTACCTGAGCGGTTTGATTTTCGTTATGATGACGGAGCGAAAAAGACATTATTATTAGCAAAGGAAGAAAAAACGGGGACAAGCATGGCAAAGCCGATCATCACGCTCAATGGCCTAAAAATCGTCATTATGTTGGGAATGCTGGTCATTATTCTCTGCGGTATCCGTTTTGCCGCCGAGATCATCGTGCCGTTTATTCTCGCATTATTTATTGCTGTTATTCTTAACCCGCTGGTGCAACACATGGTCCGCTGGCGTGTGCCGCGTGTACTGGCAGTGTCAATTTTGATGACCATCATCGTGATGGCGATGGTGTTGCTGTTAGCTTATCTGGGTTCCGCGCTCAATGAGTTGACGCGGACGTTACCGCAATATCGCAACTCTATTATGACGCCGCTGCAAGCGATTGAACCGTTGTTGCAACGCGTAGGGATTGATGTCTCAGTTGACCAACTGGCGCATTACATTGATCTGAACGCGGCGATGACGTTGCTCACCAACTTATTGACGCAGTTATCTAATGCCATGTCATCAATATTTTTATTGCTGCTGACGGTGCTGTTTATGTTGCTCGAAGTGCCACAATTGCCCGGAAAATTTCAGCAAATGATGGCGCGTCCGGTTGAAGGGATGGCGGCGATTCAGCGTGCGATTGACAGTGTGTCTCATTATCTGGTGCTGAAAACAGCCATCAGCATCATCACCGGCCTGGTCGCCTGGGCGATGCTCGCCGCACTCGATGTTCGCTTCGCTTTTGTCTGGGGATTGCTGGCCTTTGCGCTTAATTACATCCCGAATATTGGTTCAGTTCTCGCGGCAATCCCCCCTATCGCTCAGGTACTGGTGTTTAATGGCTTCTACGAAGCGTTGCTGGTGCTGGCGGGATATCTGCTGATTAATCTGGTCTTCGGCAATATTCTGGAGCCGCGCATCATGGGACGTGGGCTGGGGCTTTCCACATTGGTGGTATTTTTGTCGTTGATTTTTTGGGGATGGTTGTTAGGACCGGTGGGTATGCTGCTTTCCGTGCCGTTGACAATTATTGTCAAAATTGCGCTTGAACAAACAGCGGGAGGTCAAAGCATCGCCGTTCTGTTAAGCGATCTCAATAAAGAGTGACGGCCTCCGCAGAGGCCGTCAGGGTTACAGAGCTTTCAGGATTGCATCCACGCTGGCTTTGGCGTCACCAAACAGCATGTGGGTGTTTTCCTTGAAGAACAGCGGGTTTTGCACACCAGCATAGCCAGTGTTCATCGAACGTTTAAAGACAATCACGTTCTGCGCTTTCCACACTTCCAGCACAGGCATACCAGCAATCGGACTCTTCGGATCATCCTGCGCCGCCGGGTTAACCGTGTCGTTAGCACCAATCACCAGTACGGTATCGGTATCAGCAAAGTCATCGTTGATCTCGTCCATTTCCAGCACGATGTCATACGGTACTTTTGCTTCAGCCAGCAATACGTTCATATGTCCAGGCAAACGCCCCGCAACCGGGTGGATACCGAAACGCACGTTAATACCACGAGCACGCAATTTCTCAGTAATTTCAGCGACAGGATATTGCGCCTGCGCAACTGCCATGCCGTACCCCGGAGTAATGATCACTGAATGGGAGTTTTTCAGCAGTTCCGCTGTCTCTTCTGCGGTGATTTCGCGGTGCTCGCCCACTTCCTGATCATCACCAGTAGAAGAGCCGTCGGTGCCGAAACCACCCGCAATAACGCTGATAAAGGAACGGTTCATCGCCTTACACATAATGTAAGAAAGGATAGCGCCCGAAGAACCGACCAGCGCACCGGTCACAATCAGCAGGTCGTTGCTGAGCATAAAGCCCGCAGCCGCAGCCGCCCAGCCGGAGTACGAGTTCAGCATCGACACCACCACTGGCATATCTGCACCACCGATGGAGGCGACTAAATGCCAGCCGAATACCAGCGCAATGGCGGTCATTATCAGCAATGCCAGCACTTGCAGGCCGACGCTGTCCGTGCGAACAAATACAATCAGCAGCAGGAAGGAAACGACCAGAGCCGCCAGGTTCATTTTGTGACGGTTTGGCAGCATCAACGGTTTAGACGAAATCTTGCCACACAGTTTGCCGAACGCCACCACCGAACCCGTGAACGTTACCGCCCCGATGAAGATACCGAGGAACACTTCCGTCAGGTGAATATTGACCAGAATCGGTGCCATTCCCGCGTCATGATGCAGATAGCTGTTAAAGCCAACCAGCACTGCCGCCAGACCCACGAAGCTATGCAGGATCGCCACCAGTTCTGGCATTTCGGTCATTTCAACTTTTTTCGCCAGCCGGATACCAATTGCCCCACCAATGACCATAGCCAGCAAGATCCAGCCAACATTACCCGTATCCGGTCCAAAAATGGTTGCGATTAACGCAATCGCCATCCCGGCGATACCGAAGTTGTTACCCTGGCGAGACGTTTCATGTTTCGAAAGACCGGCCAGACTGAAGATAAACAGGATCGCGGCAACAATGTATGCAGCTGTAACTAATCCTCCAGACATATGTTACCCCTTAATTTTTGCGGAACATTTTCAGCATGCGCTGAGTCACGGTGAAGCCACCGAAAATATTAATGCTGGCTATAAGCACCGCGATAAAACTAAGGAAGCTAACCCAGCCGCCCTGGCCAATCTGCAACAGTGCTCCGACAACAATAATCCCTGAAATCGCGTTGGTGACCGACATCAACGGTGTATGCAGCGCGTGCGATACATTCCACACCACGTAATAACCGACAACGCAGGCCAGCGCGAACACAGTGAAGTGTCCAAGGAACTCTTTTGGCGCAACGCTTGCCATCCAGCCGAAAAGGATGATTGCCAACGCCATCAACGCGTATTTACGCCACGGTGAGCAGGCACATTTTTCCTCAGTTTTCACTTCCGGTGCCGCTTTTTGTGCCGCCTGCGGCTGAGCTGATACCTGAATCGGCGGTGCCGGCCAGGTAATTTCGCCCGCACGGATCACGGTCACGCCACGAATCACCACATCATCAAAATCCACAGTGATGTTGCCGTCTTTCTCTTTGCACAACAGTTTCAGCAGATTAACGAGGTTAGTGCCGTAAAGCTGTGAGGATTGCGTCGGCAGACGGCCCGGAAGATCGGTGTAACCAATTACTTTGACACCATTTTCCGTAGTGAAGATTTCACCCGGCACGGTGTATTCACAGTTGCCGCCGTTTTGGGCTGCCAGGTCGACAATCACACTGCCCGCCTTCATGGAGTCAACCATTTCACGGGTAATTAGCTTCGGCGCTGGTTTGCCTGGAATAAGCGCGGTGGTGACAATGATATCGACCTCTTTTGCCTGGGCGGCAAAGAGTTCCATTTCCGCTTTGATGAACGCGTCCGACATCACTTTGGCATAGCCATCGCCGCTGCCCGCTTCCTCTTTAAAATCCAGCTCGAGGAATTCTGCGCCCATACTTTGAACTTGTTCTTTCACTTCCGGGCGGGTGTCGAATGCACGCACAATCGCGCCGAGACTGTTTGCTGCGCCAATGGCGGCCAGACCTGCGACACCGGCACCAATCACCATCACTTTTGCCGGTGGCACTTTCCCGGCCGCAGTGATTTGTCCGGTAAAGAAGCGCCCAAATTCATGTGCCGCTTCAACAATGGCGCGATAACCGGCGATATTCGCCATCGAGCTTAGTGCGTCCAGCGATTGTGCGCGTGAGATACGCGGCACAGAGTCCATCGCCATCACGGTCACGTTACGTTCCGCAAGTTTTTGCATTAATTCCGGATTCTGCGCAGGCCAGATAAAACTCACCAGCGTTGTCCCAGGATTCAGTAACGCAATTTCATCATCTAACGGCGCATTGACCTTCAGAATGATCTCTGACTGCCAGACGCTATTCCCTTCTACAATTTCAGCGCCCGCTTGCACAAACGCTTTATCGTCAAAACTTGCCAGTTGACCCGCGCCGCTCTCTACCGCGACGGTAAAACCCAGTTTCAGCAGCTGTTCCACTGTTTTTGGCGTTGCTGCAACACGGGTTTCATTGGTTAACCGTTCTCTTGGTATGCCAATTCGCATGATATTCCCTTCCATCGGTTTTATTGATGATGGTTTGCCTGTGTCAGGAGCCACACAAGCCGCTCATGTACGAGCTAAATGTTACTCCGTTAAAATAAATTAGTAACAAACGCCCTATAACGTACTGAAAATTATGCCTGTGATCTAGCGCCAAAAATCAGTATTTCGGCGTGAACTCGCAAAATATTAACGATTCAGCCGTGATAGTGGGATAAACACCTTAGAACGCCGGATAAAGACTGATAATTGTCTTCGGCGGCCGGGTAAAACGAGACATCGCCCCGGCACAAATCACTACTTAACATTAAATTAACTTATACAATTCAGTTGCTTCAGTAGTATTGATGGTGATACGGCTGTTTTTTAAGCATAGACGGTCATTTGAGCAGAATTAAAATTGGTTTAAGGAATGTGATATGAAAAATGACGCAGACAGTTACACCGTTTAAATGCAATAATCAGCCACGTTTCTCGTTAATAACAATACCAGTACCTGGTTTGCGCAAGGCGAAGGATTATTTTTATGAAGCTTAAGAACACCCTCCTGGCGTCGGCACTGCTTTCTGCTACGGCATTCTCCGTTAACGCAGCAACAGAACTGACACCGGAGCAAGCGGCAGCGGTTAAACCTTTTGACCGTGTAGTGATTACCGGTCGTTTTAATGCTATTGGCGAAGCGGTGAAAGCCGTTTCTCGTCGCGCAGATAAAGAAGGTGCCGCCTCTTTTTATGTTGTCGACACTTCTGATTTTGGTAACAGCGGTAACTGGCGTGTGGTCGCTGACCTCTATAAAGCCGATGCTGAAAAAGCAGAAGAAACAAGTAATCGCGTAATTAACGGTGTTGTCGAACTGCCGAAAGATCAGGCTGTTCTGATTGAACCGTTTGACACGGTCACCGTCCAGGGCTTCTATCGTAGCCAGCCAGAAGTCAATGATGCCATCACCAAAGCGGCAAAAGCGAAAGGTGCCTACTCTTTCTACATTGTTCGTCAAATCGATGCCAACCAGGGTGGTAACCAGCGTATTACTGCATTCATCTATAAAAAAGATGCTAAGAAACGTATCGTCCAGAGCCCGGATGTCATCCCGGCAGATTCCGAAGCAGGACGTGCAGCTCTGGCTGCCGGTGGCGAAGCCGCGAAGAAAGTTGAGATCCCGGGTGTTGCGACTACCGCATCACCAAGTTCTGAAGTCGGTCGCTTCTTTGAAACCCAGTCATCAAAAGGCGGGCGTTACACCGTCACGCTCCCGGATGGCACTAAAGTCGAAGAACTGAACAAAGCGACAGCAGCGATGATGGTCCCGTTCGACAGCATCAAATTCTCTGGCAACTACGGCAACATGACCGAAGTCTCCTATCAGGTTGCGAAACGTGCCGCGAAGAAAGGTGCTAAGTATTACCACATCACCCGCCAGTGGCAGGAACGTGGTAATAACCTGACCGTCAGCGCAGATCTGTATAAATAACTATTCAGTTACTCCTATAAGGCGGCTTGATGCCGCCTTTCGCATTTTTAGTCACAAATTTCCCTACGACCATTGCATGCAGACACATCTCTTCGTAAAATCCCGCGCTTCAGTGGCAAACTCCATTTTTATGCGTTTTGCCCTAATATTTATTCTTCTTGTCACGTTTTAATCACTGGATATCGATGGAAAAGAAACTGGGACTGAGCGCACTCACCGCGCTGGTATTAAGCTCAATGCTGGGCGCGGGTGTTTTCAGTCTGCCGCAAAATATGGCGGCAGTTGCCAGCCCGGCAGCACTGCTCATCGGCTGGGGTATTACTGGCGCTGGCATTTTATTGCTGGCCTTTGCCATGCTGATCCTCACGCGCATTCGCCCCGAACTTGACGGCGGTATCTTTACCTATGCCCGCGAAGGGTTTGGCGAGCTAATCGGCTTTTGTTCCGCATGGGGATACTGGCTGTGCGCGGTCATCGCCAACGTCTCCTATCTGGTGATCGTTTTTTCCGCGTTAAGCTTTTTTACGGACACGCCGGAATTGCGCCTGTTTGGCGATGGTAATACCTGGCAATCGATCGTCGGTGCATCGGCTTTATTGTGGATTGTTCACTTTTTGATCCTGCGCGGGGTGCAAACCGCTGCCAGCATTAACCTTGTGGCGACACTGGCAAAATTGTTGCCGTTGGGTCTGTTTGTTGTGCTGGCGATAATGATGTTCAAACTGGATACCTTCAAGCTCGACTTCACCGGACTTGCACTTGGCGTACCCGTGTGGGAACAGGTGAAAAACACCATGCTGATCACCCTGTGGGTTTTCATTGGTGTGGAAGGTGCCGTGGTTGTTTCTGCGCGTGCGCGTAATAAGCGTGATGTTGGCAAAGCGACACTGCTGGCGGTTCTCTCCGCTCTGGGCGTTTATTTGCTGGTAACGCTGCTTTCGCTGGGCGTGGTGGCACGTCCTGAACTGGCTGAAATTCGTAACCCGTCAATGGCCGGTCTGATGGTGGAAATGATGGGACCGTGGGGCGAAATCATCATCGCTGCCGGTTTGATCGTTTCCGTTTGCGGCGCGTACTTAAGCTGGACCATCATGGCAGCAGAAGTTCCGTTCCTTGCAGCCACTCATAAAGCATTCCCGCGCATTTTTGCGCGCCAGAACGCACAAGCTGCGCCATCCGCTTCACTGTGGCTGACCAACATCTGCGTGCAAATTTGTCTGGTGCTCATCTGGCTGACCGGTTCCGATTACAACACATTGCTGACCATCGCCTCAGAAATGATTCTGGTGCCCTATTTCCTGGTCGGCGCGTTTTTGCTGAAAATCGCAACCCGTCCACTGCATAAGGCGGTAGGTGTCGGTGCCTGCATTTATGGCTTATGGTTACTGTACGCCTCTGGTCCAATGCACTTGCTGTTATCCGTTGTTCTGTATGCGCCGGGGCTGCTGGTTTTCCTGTACGCGCGTAAAACGCATACACATGATAATGTACTGAACCGTCAGGAAATGGTGCTGATTGGCATGCTGTTAATTGCCTCAGTTCCGGCGACCTGGATGCTGGTGGGATAACGTTCATCCCATCGTTGGATAGCAAAGGAGATCACGATGGGTAAAACCCAGCCCTTGCCAATATTAATTACTGGCGGAGGTCGCCGCATCGGCCTCGCCCTCGCATGGCATTTCATTAATCAAAAGCAACCGGTGATTGTCAGCTATCGGACGCACTATCCCGCCATTGATGGACTGATTAAAGCAGGTGCGCAGTGTATTCAGGCTGATTTTTCGACCAACGACGGTGTGATGGCGTTTGCCGATGAAGTACTAAAAAGCACCCATGGTCTGCGTGCTATTTTGCATAACGCCAGCGCGTGGATGGCGGAAAAACCGGGTGCGCCACTGACCGACGTACTGGCTTGCATGATGCAGATCCACGTTAATACCCCATACCTGCTCAACCATGCTCTGGAAAGATTACTGCGTGGGCACGGACACGCCGCCAGCGATATCATTCACTTTACCGATTATGTGGTGGAGCGCGGTAGCGATAAACATATTGCGTATGCTGCAAGCAAAGCGGCACTGGATAATATGACCCGCTCGTTTGCCCGCAAGCTGGCACCGGAAGTGAAAGTGAATTCTATTGCGCCATCGCTGATCCTGTTTAATGAACATGATGATGCCGAATATCGACAACAGGCGCTGAATAAATCACTGATGAAAACAGCGCCTGGCGAGAAAGAAGTGATCGACCTGGTCGATTACTTACTTACCAGCTGCTTTGTCACCGGACGCAGTTTCCCTCTTGATGGCGGTCGTCATCTGCGTTAATGCAGCTTTATCCAGCATATAATCAACACCCATGCGCTTATCCCCCAACACGCAACAGAACCAACAAAAGCGGCGGGCAAGCGCATCATTCCGGTGAAATACCACAGCGACACCAGGTAAACAAAATAGGGAATAATCGACCACATGCTAAAAATGATGGTTGCGCGTAAGGCTTCAATGCCGCGTTCGCTGGCAACAATATAATGCGCGATAAGCGCAAAGGTCGGGAAAAGTGGAATCAGCCCGGCGATATAATAATTTTTCGTTTTTGCTAAAACACCAATCAACAGCACTACCAGCGCACCGAGCGCGGCTTTGATTACCAGCCCCATCTTTTTACCTTAACACTTCCATAACAAGTCATCAGTAGAATACCTGATGAAACCTTGTTTAGAAACGATTGATAGTAAGTAAAAACAGTGCGGTGTATTGTGACGTTTTTATATCTACCGTGAATGTTATGAACACTATCGTATTTGTGGAAGATGATGCGGAAGTCGGTGCACTGATTGCCGCATACCTGGCAAAACATGATATGCAGGTTACCGTAGAGCCGCGCGGCGACCGGGCCGAAGAAACTATTCTGCGAGAAAATCCGGATTTGGTGTTACTCGACATCATGCTACCAGGCAAGGACGGCATGACCATTTGTCGTGATTTACGCGCAAAGTGGTCCGGACCGATTGTTCTTCTAACCTCTCTCGATAGCGATATGAACCACATCCTGGCACTGGAAATGGGTGCCTGCGACTATATTCTCAAAACGACGCCCCCTGCTGTTTTGCTAGCGCGTTTACGTTTGCATTTGCGTCAGAATGAGCAAGCCACAGTGACCAAAGGTATTCAGGAAACGTCTCTGACTCCCTACAAAGCCCTGCATTTCGGCACGTTGACCATCGATCCCATCAACCGCGTAGTCACCCTGGCTAACACTGAAATCTCGCTCTCGACAGCTGATTTCGAATTATTGTGGGAATTAGCTACCCATGCCGGGCAAATCATGGACCGCGATGCATTGCTGAAAAATTTACGCGGCGTCAGTTATGACGGACTGGATCGTAGCGTGGACGTGGCTATTTCGCGGTTAAGAAAAAAACTGCTCGATAACGCCGCAGAACCTTATCGTATTAAAACCGTGCGTAACAAAGGCTATCTTTTTGCGCCTCATGCGTGGGAATAAGCGATGAAAAAACTGTTTATCCAGTTTTACCTGTTATTGTTTGTCTGCTTCCTTGTGATGTCTCTGCTGGTCGGGCTGGTGTACAAATTTACCGCCGAACGCGCAGGCAAACAGTCGCTGGATGATTTGATGAACAGTTCGCTGTATCTGATGCGCAGCGAATTGCGTGAGATCCCCCCACACGACTGGGGTAAAACGCTGAAAGAGATGGATTTAAATCTCTCTTTCGATCTGCGTGTCGAGCCGCTGAGTAAATATCATCTTGATGATATTTCCATGCACCGGCTGCGTGGCGGCGAAATTGTCGCTCTGGACGATCAGTACACTTTTTTGCAACGTATCCCGCGCAGCCACTACGTGCTGGCAGTTGGTCCTGTTCCTTATCTTTATTACCTCCATCAGATGCGATTGCTGGATATCGCCCTGATCGCTTTTATTGCCATTTCCCTCGCCTTTCCGGTGTTTATCTGGATGCGTCCGCACTGGCAGGATATGTTAAAACTGGAAGCAGCGGCGCAACGATTTGGCGATGGGCATCTCAGTGAGCGTATCCACTTTGATGAAGGTTCGAGCTTTGAACGACTTGGCGTCGCATTTAACCAGATGGCGGACAATATCAACGCCTTGATTGCCAGCAAAAAACAGCTTATTGACGGTATCGCTCACGAACTGCGAACACCGTTAGTGCGCCTGCGTTATCGACTGGAGATGAGCGATAACCTGAGCGCCGCCGAATCCCAGGCGTTGAATCGCGATATCAGTCAACTTGAAGCTTTAATTGAAGAGCTGCTGACTTATGCCCGACTCGATCGCCCACAAAATGAGCTTCATCTTAGCGAACCAGACCTGCCGTTGTGGCTGTCAACGCATCTGGCAGATATTCAGGCAGTAACGCCCGATAAAACGGTACGGATAAAAACGCTCATGCAAGGCCATTATGCGGCGTTGGATATGCGCTTAATGGAGCGCGTGCTGGATAATTTGCTCAATAACGCCCTGCGCTACTGTCATTCAACGGTTGAAACCAGCCTGCTACTGTCGGGGAATAGAGCGACATTAATTGTTGAGGATGATGGCCCAGGGATTGCCCCAGAAAACCGCGAACATATCTTTGAACCTTTTGTTCGCCTCGATCCCAGCCGGGATCGCTCAACCGGCGGCTGCGGGCTGGGGCTGGCAATTGTCCACTCTATAGCACTGGCAATGGGCGGTACGGTTAATTGTGACACCAGCGAACTGGGTGGTGCCCGCTTCTCGTTCAGCTGGCCGTTATGGCATAACATCCCGCAATTTACCTCTGCCTGACACTATGCGCACGGTGGTCAAGTCACCACCATTGTGCTATAAAATAAGGATGTTGTAACTAAAGTGGTTAATATTATGGCGCGTTACGATCTCGTAGACCGACTCAACACTACTTTTCGCCAGATGGAACAAGAGCTGGCTGCATTTGCCGCTCATCTTGAGCAACACAAGCTATTGGTTGCCCGCGTGTTCTCTTTGCCGGAGGTAAAAAAAGAGGATGAGCATAATCCGCTTAATCGTATTGAGGTAAAACAACATCTCGGCAACGACGCGCAATCGCTGGCGTTGCGTCATTTTCGCCATTTATTTATTCAACAACAGTCCGAAAATCGCAGCAGCAAGGCCGCTGTCCGTCTGCCTGGCGTGTTGTGTTACCAGGTCGATAACTTTTCGCAAGCAGCGTTAGTCAGTCATATTCAGCACATCAATAAACTCAAGACCACGTTCGAGCATATCGTCACGGTTGAATCAGAACTCCCCTCCGCGGCACGTTTTGAATGGGTGCATCGTCATTTGCCGGGGCTGATTACACTTAATGCTTACCGCACGCTCACCGTTCTGCACGACCCCGCCACTTTACGTTTTGGCTGGGCTAATAAACATATCATTAAAAATTTGCATCGTGATGAAGTCCTGGCACAGCTGGAAAAAAGCCTGAAATCACCACGCAGTGTCGCACCGTGGACGCGCGAGGAGTGGCAAAGAAAACTGGAGCGAGAATATCAGGATATCGCTGCCCTGCCACAGAACGCGAAGTTAAAAATCAAACGTCCGGTGAAGGTGCAGCCGATTGCCCGCGTCTGGTACAAAGGAGATCAAAAACAAGTACAACACGCCTGCCCTACGCCGCTGATTGCACTGATTAATCGGGATAATGGCGCGGGCGTGCCAGACGTTGGTGAGTTGTTAAATTACGATGCCGACAATGTGCAGCACCGTTATAAACCACAGGCGCAGCCGCTTCGTTTAATCATTCCACGGCTGCACCTGTATGTTGCAGATTAACCCCCGGCTTTCATACTGCCGACCATCTGTTCTGGCCGTACCCAGCGGTCAAACTCGGCTTCGCTAAGATACCCCAGCGCAAGGGCCGCCGCTTTTAAGGTCAGCCCTTCTTTATGCGCTTTTTTGGCGATCTCGGCGGCTTTGTCATAACCAATGTGGGTGTTAAGCGCAGTCACCAGCATCAGCGATTCATTGAGTAATTGATTGATTCGCTCACGATTCGGTTCAATGCCCACTGCACAGTGTTTGTTGAAACTTTCCATGCCATCTGCCAGCAAGCGCACCGATTGCAGGAAATTATGGATCACCATCGGACGGAAGACGTTCAGTTCAAAGTTACCGGAAGCGCCACCCATGTTGATCGCCACGTCGTTCCCCATCACCTGACAGCAGAGCATGGTTAATGCTTCGCACTGTGTTGGGTTCACTTTCCCTGGCATGATTGAGCTGCCCGGCTCATTTTCCGGGATTGAGATTTCACCAATTCCGCAGCGCGGGCCAGAGGCCAGCCAGCGGACATCATTGGCAATTTTCATCAGTGACGCAGCCAACCCTTTCAATGCGCCGTGCGCCTGAACCAGGGCATCACAGGTCGCCAGCGCTTCAAATTTGTTCGGCGCGGTAACAAACGGTGCACAGGTAATGACTGCCAGTTCATCTGCTACGCGACGCGCATATTCCGGATGGGTATTTAGTCCAGTACCCACCGCTGTACCGCCCAGAGCCAGTTCCGCTACGTGAGGCAGGCTGTATTCGATATGTTTGAGATTATGCTCCAGCATCGCTACCCAGCCGGAAATCTCCTGCCCCAGCGTTAACGGCGTGGCGTCCTGCAAGTGGGTACGACCGATTTTGACGATATCGGCAAATGCGCGGGATTTTTCACTCAGCGTCTGGGTCAGGGTTTTAAGTTGTGGAATGAGTTGCTTGCGCAGCGCCAGCAGCGCCGCAACGTGCATCGCCGTCGGAAAGACATCGTTGGAACTTTGGCTTTTGTTCACGTCGTCGTTAGGGTGAACTTTACGTTCCATCCCGCGCACGCCGCCGAGTAATTCACTGGCCCGGTTAGCCAGCACTTCGTTCATGTTCATGTTACTTTGCGTGCCGGAGCCGGTCTGCCAGATAGCCAACGGGAATTCGTCGTCATGCTGTCCTGCCAGTACTTCATCCGCCGCCTGCCGAATGGCGCTCGCTTTCTCTTCAGACAACAAGCCTAAATCTTCATTAACTTTTGCCGCTGCGCGCTTGGTTAGCGCCAGCGCATGAATCAGTGAGGTGGGCATTTTCTCCGTCGAAATGCGGAAATGCTCCAGCGAGCGTTGAGTTTGTGCGCCCCACAGCTTATCTGCCGGGACATCAATCGCCCCCATCGAATCTTTTTCGCTGCGTACTGTATTCATGGCCTGCTCCTCACCTGATTAATTTTTTCTTTCTGTTTTGCTTTCGTTAAGCAACTTTTAGCTTACTCATTATTTACCATTTGATAACAAATGTTTGGTCTTTCGTGCCATGTAAAAAAACCGCCCCGAAGGGCGGCTCTGTTTATTTCACACAGCGGGTGCATTGTGTGAGTTGTATCTGCTGGAAGAAGTCATTTCCTTTATCATCCACAAGGATAAACGCCGGGAAATCTTCCACTTCAATTTTCCAGATGGCTTCCATTCCCAGTTCCGGATATTCAACACATTCCAGGCTCTTAATACTTCCCTGCGCCAATACAGCTGCCGGACCACCGATACTGCCGAGGTAGAAGCCGCCGTGTTTTTTACAGGCATCCGTCACCTGCTGGCTGCGGTTGCCTTTCGCCAGCATGATCATACTTCCGCCCTGCGCTTGCAGTTGATCGACATAAGAATCCATCCGTCCGGCGGTCGTTGGGCCAAGAGAACCGGAGGCATAACCTTCCGGCGTTTTGGCCGGACCCGCGTAGTAAATCGGATGATCTTTAATATACTGCGGCAGCCCTTCACCGTTATCCATCCGCTCTTTCAGTTTGGCGTGAGCAATATCACGACCGACGATAATCGTACCATTCAGCGATAAGCGTGTAGAAACGGGATACTGCGACAACTGTGCGAGGATCTCTTTCATCGGACGGTTAAGGTCAACGCGCACCGCTTCGCCTTCTCCCGCTTTGCGCAGCTCTTCCGGGATATATTTGCCTGGATTATGTTCCAGTTTTTCGATCCAGATCCCCTGACGGTTGATCTTCGCTTTGATATTACGGTCAGCAGAACAGGAGACGCCCATTCCGACCGGGCAGGATGCGCCGTGACGTGGCAGGCGAATCACGCGGATGTCGTGAGCGAAGTATTTACCACCAAACTGCGCACCCAGACCAAGATTTTGCGCTTCGATCAGCAATTCTTTTTCCAGTTCCACATCGCGGAACGCCTGTCCGTGCTCATTCCCTTCCGTTGGCAGTTCATCATAGTATTTAGCGGAAGCCAGTTTCACCGTTTTAAGGTTCGTTTCTGCAGAAGTTCCACCAATAACGAACGCAATATGATACGGAGGACAGGCCGCCGTACCCAGCGTGCGCATCTTCTCAACCAGGTAATTTTTCAGTTTCCCCGGCGTCAGTAACGCTTTGGTTTCCTGATAGAGATACGTCTTGTTTGCCGAACCGCCACCTTTGGCGATACAGAGGAATTTGTACTCGTCGCCATCAACGGCATAAAGATCGATCTGCGCTGGCAAGTTGGTGCCAGTATTCACCTCTTTATACATATCCAGCGGCGCGTTTTGCGAGTAGCGCAGATTATCCTCGATATAAGTGTTATAAACACCGCGCGCCAGCGCTGCTTCATCACCGCCACCGGTCCATACACGCTGCCCTTTTTTACCAACAATAATCGCGGTGCCGGTATCCTGACAGGTTGGCAGAACGCCTTTTGCCGCGATGTCGGAGTTACGCAGGAATTGCAGCGCCACATATTTATCATTTTCGCTGGCTTCCGGGTCACGCAGAATGTCGGCCACCTGTTGTTGGTGAGCCGGACGCAGCATAAATGACGCATCATGAAACGCCTGACGCGCCAACAAAGTTAACGCTTCGGGTGCGACTTTCAAAATCTCCTGCCCTTCAAATTCAGATACGCTAACGTGTTCTCTGGTTAGCAGGTAATACTCAGTATCATCTTTTTTGAGTGGAAAAGGAGCCTGATAATGAAAGGGTTTGTTTGACATTGTTCTCTCACTTACTGCCTGGTTTGGTTATGCTCTGGGCGGGTGTTCCGTTGCCCTGTTAAAAGCGAGTAACAATATCCTACACACTTTTTTAACAAAAACTGAGACTAGTACGACTTTTTGCGGCTCCAGGTTACTTCCCGTAGGATTCTTGCTTTAATAGCGGGATTAATTTCCACATTAAAACAGGGATTGATCATGCAAAAACTCATTAACTCAGTGCAAAACTATGCCTGGGGCAGCAAAACGGCGTTGACTGAACTTTATGGTATGGAAAATCCGTCCAGCCAGCCGATGGCCGAGTTGTGGATGGGCGCGCATCCAAAGAGCAGTTCACGTGTGCACGATGCCGCAGGAGATATCGTTTCACTGCGTGATGTGATTGAGAGTGATAAAGCGACTCTTTTGGGAGATGCCGTTGCCAAACGCTTTGGCGAGTTGCCTTTCCTGTTCAAAGTATTATGCGCAGCCCAGCCGCTCTCCATTCAGGTTCATCCAAACAAACGCAATTCTGAAATCGGTTTTGCCAAAGAAAATGCTGCAGGTATTCCGATGGATGCCGCTGAGCGTAACTATAAAGATCCTAATCACAAGCCTGAGTTGGTTTTTGCGCTGACGCCTTTCCTTGCGATGAACGCGTTTCGTGAGTTTTCCGAGATTGTCTCCCTGCTCCAGCCAGTCGCAGGTGCACATCCGGCGATTGCTCACTTTTTACAACAGCCTGATGCCGAACGTTTAAGCGAACTGTTCGCCAGCCTGTTGAATATGCAGGGTGAAGAAAAATCCCGCGCGCTAGCGATTTTAAAATCGGCCCTCGACAGCCAGCAGGGTGAACCATGGCAAACGATTCGTTTAATTTCTGAATTTTACCCGGAAGACAGCGGCCTGTTCTCCCCGCTGTTGCTGAATGTGGTGAAATTGAATCCTGGCGAAGCGATGTTCCTGTTCGCTGAAACACCGCACGCTTACCTGCAAGGCGTGGCGCTGGAAGTGATGGCGAACTCCGATAACGTGCTGCGTGCAGGTCTGACGCCTAAATACATTGATATTCCGGAACTGGTTGCCAACGTGAAGTTCGAAGCCAAACCGGCTAACCAGTTGTTGACCCAGCCGGTGAAACAAGGTGCAGAACTGGACTTCCCGATTCCTGTGGATGATTTTGCCTTCTCGTTGCATGACCTTAGTGATAAAGAAACCACCATCAGCCAGCAGAGTGCCGCCATTTTGTTCTGCGTCGAAGGCGATGCAACGCTGTGTAAAGGTTCTCAGCAGTTACAGCTTAAACCGGGTGAATCAGCGTTTATTGCCGCCAACGAATCACCGGTGACTGTCAAAGGCCACGGCCGTTTAGCGCGTGTTTACAACAAGCTGTAAGAGCTTACTGAAAAAATTAACATCTCTTGCTAAGCTTATTAAAGGCTTATAACACCTTCAGGCGGCCAGTCCGCCTGATTTCATTTTATGGATAATCATTATGAATAAATCGCTGGTAGCGGTAGGCGTCATTGTTGCGCTAGGCGTAGTCTGGACAGGCGGCGCATGGTATACAGGCAAGAAGATTGAAACCCATCTCGAAGACATGGTCGCGCAGGCGAACGCGCAACTCAAACTGACAGCTCCTGAATCCAACCTGGAAGTCAGTTATCAAAACTATCATCGCGGCGTATTCAGCAGCCAGTTGCAACTGTTGGTGAAACCCATTGCCGGAAAAGTAAATCCGTGGATTAAAAGCGGTCAGAGCGTCATCTTCAACGAATCGGTTGATCATGGTCCCTTCCCGCTTGCCCAGCTTAAAAAACTGAACCTGATCCCGTCGATGGCATCAATTCAAACCACGCTGGTTAATAACGAAGTAAGCAAACCACTGTTTGATATGGCAAAAGGTGAAACGCCTTTTGAGATTAACTCCCGCATTGGTTACAGCGGAGATTCCAGTTCCGACATTTCGCTCAAGCCACTGAATTACGAGCAAAAGGATGAAAAAGTCGCATTTAGCGGCGGCGAGTTCCAGTTAAATGCAGACAGAGACGGCAAAGCTATCTCCCTTTCCGGGGAGGCGCAAAGTGGTCGGATAGACGCGGTTAACGAATACAACCAGAAAGTGCAGTTAACCTTTAATAATCTGAAAACCGACGGTTCCAGCACGCTGGCAAGTTTTGGTGAGCGCGTAGGAAACCAAAAACTGTCGCTGGAAAAAATGACCATTTCAGTGGAGGGCAAAGAACTGGCACTGCTGGAAGGCATGGAGATCAGCGGTAAATCGGATCTGGTCAATGACGGTAAAACGATCAATAGCCAACTGGATTACTCGCTAAACAGCCTGAAGGTACAGAATCAGGATTTGGGCAGTGGCAAGCTGACTTTAAAAGTCGGCCAAATTGATGGCGAAGCCTGGCATCAGTTTAGCCAGCAATATAACGCGCAAACTCAGGCGCTGCTGGCACAGCCAGAAATTGCCAACAATCCCGAACTTTATCAGGAGAAAGTGACGGAAGCCTTCTTTAGCGCTCTGCCGCTGATGCTGAAAGGCGATCCGGTGATTACTATCGCGCCGCTAAGCTGGAAAAACAGTCAGGGTGAAAGTGCGCTGAATCTGTCGCTGTTCCTGAAAGATCCGGCAACGACTAAAGAAGCGCCGCAAACGCTGGCGCAGGAAGTGGACCGCTCGGTTAAATCTCTGGATGCGAAACTGACCATTCCGGTGGATATGGCAACTGAGTTAATGACTCAGGTAGCGAAGCTGGAAGGTTATCAGGAAGATCAAGCGAAAAAACTGGCGAAACAGCAAGTTGAAGGTGCATCAGCAATGGGGCAGATGTTCCGTCTGACCACCTTGCAGGACAATACCATCACCACCAGCCTGCAATATGCTAACGGTCAGATAACGTTAAACGGGCAGAAAATGCCACTGGAAGATTTCGTGGGTATGTTTGCGATGCCGGCATTAAACGTTCCGGCTGTACCCGCTATTCCGCAGCAGTAATTCACAGCCAAAACGCCGGAGATTTTTCTCTCCGGCGTTTTTTCTTACTTCAGCATAAAGTCATACTGAATACTCATTTTCACATCCCAGTAATTCAGGCGATCGCCCAGCGTACTGCCATCGCGCTTTTCCCGCCCGTTATCGGCAGCAAGAAAGAAATTCATCCCTTGTAACGGCCCTTCGCTGACCCGATAGTTCATACCCCCTAAGATACCCGCGCCTTCAATCCGCACATCTCGTTTACTGGATTCATAGCCGCGGGTCACAATCGGTGCAAATGTCAGCGTAAATTGCGGAGTTAAACGATAGTTGACGCCCAATTGCCAGGACTGCATTCCTTCACGGTTACGATCAAGACTTAATGAAAAGGGATAGCCAATGTCGGTATCCACCACGGCACCATTCATTGCATGGCGCAAATAACCACCACTGCCAAATACGCTTCCCCACGGCGCATTCCAGGTCAATTGTCCACTAACCAACGCCGTTTCATTGGGCTGGCTGGTATTACGACTTAAACCTTCAAGTTGCGCGTAAAAGCCGAGCAACTCCCCTTTCAACGTATAATTCGGGTCAAGCGGTATGCTTTTCTCGAGAATACTTTGTATCTGATTGGAAACATCTTTCTGTACCGATGCCCCCAGAGAATAGCGACTGGTATCATCATGCCAACTGGCGGCTAAAAAAGAACGTGCGCGATGTTTATCGTATTTTCCCGTCTGGCTGTTATAAACACCTTCATCACGAATACCGGTTGTTGAATCGGTCCATAAAAATACTCGTGAACGCCACATTCCCCACAGATCAATATTTGGCGTTAAAGCCCAATAACCTAATGCTCCTTCAGAAACAGTCGGTAATGTACGTTGCGAACTGCCAGCCATTAACGGAATACGATAAGGTAAGCTACCATAACTATAATCCGTCCCGAAGCGACCTAATTTTAGCAGGCTATTTTCACTGGGTTTTATTTTTACTGCCCCCAGGGCAAAGCCAAAACTTTTATCACCATCAAGATACCACCGGGTACTCATATCAGCACGAGCACCTAATTTATAAACATAATACGCCCCGCCTTCAACGCCAATAATATTGGAATAATAACCACTATTGAAATCGAGCAATCCTCCCTGTACCCATGCGTAAATATCTCTTCCCGTGCCAGCACTGGGCTTATCAGCCCTGCGCAATTCGTTTTTCAGTCTGATGCGTAGTCCCGCTTCATCGTCAGCCAGTTGCGCCGCGTAAGCAGAGGTAAGGCCAGAGGCAGCCGTCAGGCAAATAACGGCCATGGCCACTATTTTTCTCATAGTTGCACCTTTGATGTTCTGATTATTTTTATTGAATATTAACTAGTGATATCGTTGATTAATTGCTGCTGCACTTTTTTACGATTATCAATTTCAACAACGATTTCTTTGAATTTTTTATCCGTGAGTGGATAAAACCAGATAATGACGAATGCCAGTAGCATAAATCCGCAAGGTACTAAGGCAATTGATGTGCGGATGCCCATAATAACTTCCGGCGTTTGCGCCTGATTGGCGATATATCCGCTTAATCCCAAAATAAAGGCAGGAATTGAACCTCCGATTGCCTGACCGCATTTACGGGTAAATGAGAATAGTGAATAGGTGAGCCCTTCAATTCGCACGCCAGTCAGGTATTCACCGTATTCTACGGTATCAGCTTCCAGTGCCCACATCACGGTCATGGTAACGCCCTGGCCAATTGATGCGATGGCCAACGCAACCAACGCCACCGGCAGTGACCAGACGGAAACCCAGAAGAACAGCAGATAACCGCAGGTTCCCAGCAAAGCGCCAATCAGGAAGGTATTCTTTTTACCGATCCTCGCGACCATCCCCGGCACCAGCGGTGCCGATGCCACAGTACCGACCAGGTTTTGCACCAGTACCAGCACAGTGAACAGCCCGGTATCATTTAACACATAGCGCACGTAGAACAACGACGAGGCGCTGACCGCGAAGGTCGAAATCAGCACACACACCGCACCGATGCACAACATAAACAGCGGGCGATTCCGTTTCAGGGTTTGCAGACTGATCTTCAATGACGGCTGCGCCACGATACGTACCACATTCTCACGCGTCGATTTGAAGCAGATGAAGTAAAGCACCATTCCGGCAATCGCCAGCACAATTGTCCAGAAATGATATACCGACACCATCTCTTCCGGGCTGGAGTTCTTAATGCTCGGTCCTATCAGAAATGCCAGGCAGACAAAGGTCAATGAAGCGGCAATCCCGCGAGCCGCGCCCAGACGGGCGCGGGATTGTGGTTGTTGGGTCATCGCGGTAGCAAGTGAACCATAAGGAATATTCACCAGGCTGTAGCAAAGCCCGAGTCCCATGTAGGTCAAATATGCATACACAACTTTGCTGCTATGGCTCCAGTCGGTCGGCACCCAGAATACCAGCACGCTGAAGATCATTAACGGCGCAGTACCGAAGAGTAAAAACGGGCGGAATTTTCCCCATCGGGTATTCACACTGTCCACCACTCGTCCGGCAAAGACATCGGCGAAGGCATCGAATACCCGCACCAGTAACAGCATGGTGCCCGCCGCAGCGGCACCGACGCCAGCGACGTCGGTGTAGTAACTCAACAGGAAGAGCGCCCCCATTGCGAAGGCGAAGTTATTGGCGACGTCACCGAGGCTGTAGCCGACGATGGTGCGCCAGGAGAGTTGTTGATTCATTGTTTGCCTCCCTGCTGCGGTTTTTCACCGAAGTTCATGCCGGTCCAGCGTTTTTGCAGCAGAAAAGCCGCCGACTTCGGTTTGCGGTCGCGGGTGAAGATCCCTTTCTTGTTACCGCCAACGCGCAATATGCCTTGCGAGGTCGCAAAATCGGCGAAATTCCATACCTGCTCACCGACGACAGCGCTGACGCGATCAAAGACGCGGTGATACATATCCAGCCATGCACACTGATACTCTTCACTCCACATGTCGGTGTACATTGAGTGCAGGCCGGCTAACGTATCCACACCGTATTCGGTGATGATAATCGGCTGATGCAGTTTCTCCTGCCAGGCCAGAAGTTCTTTTTCCAGAACCTTCTCTGCCGTTTCCAAATCGCCGCTTTGGACATACCAACCGTAATAACGGTTCAGGCACAGCACATCAAAGAGATCGCTGATGGTATCGGTGTGAGCGTCGCAGAACATTACATTGACACAGGTGATCGGACGCGTCGGGTCGAGTTTACGCGTTGCTTCCGCCAGTGGCGCAAAATATTCCCGTGCACCTTGCGGACGGGTATCCGGTTCGTTGGCAATACTCCACATCACCACGCTTGGGTGGTTTTTGTCACGCGCAATCAGCTCTTTAATCGCCTGTAAGTGCGCCTGCTGGGTTTCCCCGTTGACTGCCTCTTCGCTGTACAGTTCTTTCGGCTTGTTGCCCGCTTCGAAACCAATGCCTAAAGAGAGGTTAAAGCCGACAGCTGCAGTTTCATCAATCACCACGATGCCATGTTCATCTGCCCAGTCGAGCATCTCTTCAGCGTAAGGGTAATGCGAGGTACGGTAGGAGTTGGCCCCAATCCAGTCCATTAATGCGTGATCGTGCACCATCAGCACGTTATCGAATCCTTTGCCGCGCAAATCCGCATCTTCATGACGACCAAAGCCAGTAAAGTAGAACGGTTTGTGGTTGATCAGGAACTGTTCGCCCTTCACTGCCACTGACCGGATGCCGACGCGCAGCAGGTAGATATCACACTCTGTCTGGCTTTTGGCTGTGACGCACAGTTCATAGAGATAACCTTCACCCGGTTGCCAGAGGTGCGGATTCACTACTTGCAAAGTCCCGCTGGTGCCTTGTCCAGTTGCAACCACCTGTTGATCCGCATCACGCAGTTCAACGCTGACATCACCATTTGCCACCACCTGCCAGTCAACAGATGCGTGGTTACAGTCTTGCGCGACATGCGTCACCACGGTGATATCGTCCACCCAGGTGTTCGGCGTGGTGTAGAGCATTACGCTGCGATGGATCCCGGCGTAGTTAAAGAAATCATGAAAGTAAGACTGCTTTTTCTTGCCGTTTTCGTCGGTAATCACCATTCCCGGCGGGATAGTCTGCCAGTTCAGTTCGTTGTTCACACAAACAGTGATACGTACACTTTTCCCGGCAATAACATACGGGGTGACATCGGCTTCAAATGGCGTATAGCCGCCCTGATGCTCCATCACTTCCTGATTATTTACCCACACTTTGCCGTAATGAGTGACCGCATCGAAACGCAGTACAATACGCTGGCCCGCCCAACCTTTCGGTATAAAGACTTCGCGCTGATACCAGACGTTGCCCACATAATTACGAATATCTGCATCGGCGAACTGATCGTTAAAACTGCCCGGCACAGCAATTGCCCGGCTTTCTTGTAACGCGCTTTCCCACCAACGCTGATCAATTCCACAGTTTTCGCGATCCAGACTGAATGCCCACAGGCCGTCGAGTTTTTTGATTTCACGGGTTGGGGTTTCTACAGGACGTAACATAAGGGACTCCTCATTAAGATAAAAATACTGGTCAACCTTTAATCTGATTAGTTAACCAATTCTGTGTTGCACACAGTTATCTGTGAGAAACCCATGGAAGAGAAATGGAAATAAAAAGAACTGACACCGCGATCAAAAAACCAAAAACTGCAATACCCACAGCGTGATATTGATCGCATTAATCTTTAAAACAGCGTTGACAGAAGCCACAAAATAAGCAATCGAACGTTCGTTCGAACATATTGGGAGCGATAAACCCTCATGATATATTGCTACGATGAATATTTAGGTGGGATTCTCCGATCCCTGGGAGGATGATTTTTGCACAGAGAAATTACGATATGAAACGCGGGCTCAGTTGTCACCAGCCCGCGGAAAGAGAGAGAGGATCAGGATGCGGTTAATATACCGCCAATCATCGCGCGTAATCCCTGAGCAAACGACGCTTCACGCGCCAGATCTTCCGCTTCGATATCGGCCAGTACACCGTAGGTCAGATCCAGCAGTAAACGTGAAGTCATTGCCGTGTTGATATCTGGGCTTATCTCGCCTTTTTGCTGGGCATCACGCATCCGCTGAGCAACAAATTCCGTGATCGTCATATGCTTATTTTTAAGCATGGCGGCGACCTGTGGGTTACGCATCCCTTCCGCCATAATTTCGACCACCAGCGCCCGTTGCCCAAAGGCCTCATGGGTGAGAGAGACAATAGACTCGACCATATAGTCAACGAAATGAATCCCTTCAATCGGTTCCCGGAAACGGGCCAGCGCCCTCTCCTGGTCCTGTAAGATAATCGCCTGAATCAAGGCTTCTTTGGAGATGAAATGGTGATAGAGCGTCCCGGGACTAATGGCGCAGGATTTACAGATGGCTTTCATCGAGGCACTGTGAAATCCATTTTCTGAAAAAATCTCTCTGGCAGCATTGAGGATCCGGGTCCGTGTCGGTTGTGCTTCAGTCTGCATGTTATCCATCATTAAACCATTATAGTTAGCATGAATAACTAGTTTACCGCGTTGTCAGGTGAGCGCCTATCATTGCTGTTGAATAGTGCGAAGGCACACTCAATTCGTAAGCTTTTTATCCAGATATTGGTTAACCAATAGCCGTGATTTGGCTGCCAGTTGTTTAGCAGAGACGTTGATGAGTTGCACACGCTATCCCGGTAAACAACACATACGGCTGTTTACCGGTTCGTTAGTGTATTAATTGAGCTCCTGTACCCCACCACCGGAGACGGTGAGAATTTGTCCGCTTACCCAGCTGGCTGCAGGCGAGCAAAGGAACAGCGCCGCGTTAGCAATATCTTGCGGTTGGCCCAGACGTCTGATTGGTGTGTGTTGCAACATTTTCTGTTCAATTTCTGGTGTAATAACGGATTTCAGGGCATCGGTTAATATTGCCCCCGGTGCAATGCCATTCACCCGAATATTTTTTTCACCCAGGTCAAACGCCATATTTCTGACCAGATGACTGGCCGCAGCTTTAGATGATGCATAGGAGGTCATGTTTATATTTTTATTTTCTGCCGCCATAGAAGTAATGGTCAGAATAACGCCACCGCCATTTTTTTCCATTTCTGGCGCAACAAGTTGTGACAGATGGAAAAAAGAAAATACATTCAGTTCATAAGCGCGACGAAAATCTGCCATTGGCATATCAAACGGTTTAGGCCCACCGCCACCGGCGTTGTTAACCAGGATATCAACTTTACCCAACTTACTGACGGCAAAGTCTGCCAGTGCAGAGAGTTCCTGTTCGGAAGTAATATCGCAGCGGCAGGCAAATGCCTGACCACCCAGTTGTTGAATTTCATCTACAACATGATTAGCTGCATCGGCGTTAATATCACTGACCACCACAGATGCGCCAGCTGTCGCGAATGTAATGGCGATTTCTTTACCAATACCTGCACCCGCACCTGTAATGATGGCGCATTTTCCGTCGAGTCTCAGGTTGTCAGAATTAAACACATAAACCTCCTGTGAACTTCAGTAAAAATAAAAGGCACCGCCTGTGTGCCACATTTTTTATCATTAACCTTGAGGAAAGGACACTACCAGGTATAGCAGATAAAGAGAGGATTATTTCGCCGCAATGAGCCGGGCGGGAATAATAAGATTGCGTGAATGCGTCTCTTCATGGGTGATTTTTTGCATCATGCGATCCGCAAGTGTGGTACCAAGTTCCCGCGCTGGCGTGCTGGCCCAGGTAACGGGTATATCATCAAGTGTGGTTGGTGTCGCATCGGTAAATGCCGCCAGCGAAACCTGTTGCTCAAAGTAACGATCGACTCCGCTTTCCCCGCTTTGCCTCCCTGCTTTCAGCAAACCAAACCATGCCCCCATCGCAATAGTTTCGTTATAGCAAACCACGGCGCTGATGGTCGGGTTATGACGTAAAAGCGCCGTGATAGCTTCCGCGGCTTGCTTCTGGCTGGAAGTGCACTCCAGCACCCAATCGCTGTGAAACGGCAGGCCAAATTTTAGTAGAGTCGCACAATAGCCCCCCACCCGTTCTGCCCGGGTTAATGAGGAACTTTGCCCTCCCAGCCAGGCGATACGCTGATGCCCATTGCGAATGAGATGCTCCGTCAACAACTGTGCAGCCTGCATGTTGTCCGGGCGAACCGTATCAACGTCATCAAGATAACTGGCACGGGAAGCGAAAATCACCGGGATAGCTTTTTCTTCTGCTATCCGTCGCAGGTCATCGCTGCTTCCTGCAGCCCCGGCAATGACCACACCATCGACACCCTGATTCAGTAATAGTGAAAACCGCTGTGCCAGCTGCTCGCCGTCTTTACCGCCGTGAAGCAAAAAAACCATCCGTCCCTGCGCTTCCAGAGCTTCCGTCAATCCGGCCGTCAATTCGGCGTAAAACGGCGCAGATAAATCACGGACGATCAAACCAATGACGCCGCTTTGCCCGCCGCGCAGCGCCGACGCCTGGCGATTGCGCACAAATCCCAGCTCTTCAATGGCGGCGTTAACGCGTTCTCCTGTGGCGGTAGAGATTCGCCCTTTGCCACTAAGCACCAGCGAAACGGTACTTACCGACACGCCCGCAGCCAGCGCAACATCATGAATGGTTATTTTTTTGGCGGTAGCCATGCAGATGACCTACTCCCTGATTATGTGACAGATAAAACGTTTTACCTTTTATTTATCTTATACCCGCTATTATCGTTGTGTAATGTGATTTATGCCTCACTAAAATTTGATAAAACGTTTTATCTTCTCGCGCAATTTATTGAATCCAGATTGTTCTCTACGAGGAGTCGTTTTATGACGGCGAAAACAGCACCGAAAGTCACGCTGTGGGAGTTCTTCCAGCAGTTAGGCAAAACCTTCATGTTACCCGTGGCATTATTGTCGTTCTGCGGCATTATGCTCGGCATTGGTAGTTCTCTTGGCAGCCATGATGTCATCACCCTGATCCCGGTCCTGGGCAACCCCGTGTTGCAGGCTATCTTTACCTGGATGAGTAAGATTGGCTCGTTTGCTTTTAGTTTCTTGCCAGTCATGTTCTGTATCGCCATCCCGCTGGGTCTGGCACGCGAAAACAAAGGCGTAGCGGCATTCGCTGGCTTCGTCGGTTATGCGGTAATGAACCTCGCGGTAAACTTCTGGTTGACCAATAAAGGCATTCTGCCAACCACGGACGCCGCGGTTCTGAAAGCCAATAACATCCAGAGCATTCTTGGGATCCAGTCGATCGACACCGGGATCCTCGGTGCGGTGATCGCCGGTATTGTCGTCTGGATGCTGCATGAGCGATTCCATAATATCCGCCTGCCGGATGCGCTGGCATTCTTCGGCGGTACGCGCTTCGTACCAATCATCTCCTCGCTAGTGATGGGTCTTGTCGGCCTGGTGATTCCATTAGTCTGGCCGATTTTCGCCATGGGTATTAGCGGCTTAGGCCATATGATCAACAGCGCGGGAGATTTCGGACCGATGCTGTTTGGTACCGGTGAACGTCTGCTGTTGCCGTTTGGTCTGCATCACATTCTGGTGGCATTAATTCGCTTTACCGACGCAGGCGGCACGCAGGAAGTCTGCGGTCAAACCGTCAGCGGTGCACTGACCATCTTCCAGGCGCAATTGAGTTGCCCGACCACTCACGGTTTTTCTGAAAGCGCCACGCGTTTCCTTTCGCAAGGCAAAATGCCTGCGTTTCTCGGCGGTCTGCCAGGTGCAGCGTTAGCTATGTATCACTGCGCGCGCCCGGAAAATCGCCATAAAATTAAAGGTCTGCTGATTTCTGGCCTGATCGCCTGTGTCGTTGGCGGCACGACCGAACCGCTGGAATTCCTTTTCCTGTTCGTAGCGCCAGTTCTGTATGTCATCCACGCGCTGTTAACCGGCCTCGGCTTCACTGTCATGTCTGTGCTCGGCGTCACCATCGGTAATACCGACGGCAATATCATCGACTTTGTGGTGTTCGGTATTTTGCATGGTCTGTCAACCAAGTGGTACATGGTGCCAGTAGTGGCGGCAATCTGGTTTGTCGTTTACTACATCATCTTCCGTTTCGCTATCACCCGCTTCAATCTCAAAACCCCGGGGCGCGATAGTGAAGTTGCCAGTTCAATCGAAAAAGCCGTTGCCGGTGCGCCGGGTAAATCAGGTTACAACGTTCCGGCAATCCTCGAAGCCTTAGGCGGTGCCGACAATATTGTCAGCCTCGATAACTGCATTACGCGTCTGCGTTTGTCTGTAAAAGATATGTCGCTTGTTAATGTGCAGGCACTGAAGGACAATCGGGCAATTGGCGTAGTACAACTTAATCAACATAACCTGCAGGTTGTTATCGGGCCACAAGTTCAGTCAGTAAAAGATGAAATGGCCGGTCTGATGCATACTGTCCAGGCATAAGGATAAGATATGTTCGATTTTTCAAAGGTCGTGGATCGTCATGGCACATGGTGTACGCAGTGGGATTATGTCGCTGACCGTTTCGGCACTGCTGACCTGTTACCGTTCACGATTTCAGACATGGATTTTGCCACTGCCCCCTGCATTATCGAGGCGCTGAATCAGCGCCTGATACACGGCGTGTTTGGCTACAGCCGCTGGAAAAACGATGAGTTTCTCGCGGCTATTGCCCACTGGTTTTCCACCCAGCATTACACCGCCATCGATCCTCAGTCGGTGGTGTATGGCCCTTCTGTTATCTATATGGTTTCAGAACTGATTCGTCAGTGGTCTGAAACAGGTGAAGGCGTGGTGATCCACACACCCGCCTATGACGCATTTTACAAGGCCATTGAAGGTAACCAGCGCACAGTAATGCCCGTTGCTTTAGAGAAGCAGCCTGACGGCTGGTTTTGCGATATGGGCAAGCTGGAAGCCGTGTTGGCGAAACCAGAATGCAAAATTCTGCTCCTGTGTAGCCCACAGAATCCTACCGGGAAAGTGTGGACGTGCGATGAGCTGGAGATCATGGCTGACCTGTGCGAGCGTCATGGTGTGCGGGTTATTTCCGATGAAATCCATATGGATATGGTTTGGGGCGAGCAGCCGCATATTCCCTGGAGTAATGTGGCGCGCGGAGACTGGGCGTTGCTAACGTCGGGATCAAAAAGTTTCAATATTCCCGCCCTGACCGGTGCTTACGGGATTATAGAAAATAGCAGTAGCCGCGATGCCTATTTATCGGCACTGAAAGGACGTGATGGGCTTTCTTCCCCTTCGGTACTGGCGTTAACTGCTCATATCGCCGCCTATCAGCAAGGCGCGCCATGGCTGGATGCCTTACGCGTCTATCTGAAAGATAACCTGACGTATATCGCAGATAAAATGAACGCTGCGTTTCCTGAACTCAACTGGCAGATCCCGCAATCCACTTATCTGGCCTGGCTTGATCTACGTCCGTTGAATATTGACGACAACGCGTTGCAAAAAGCGCTTATCGAGCAAGAAAAGATCGCGATCATGCCGGGATATACCTACGGTGAAGAAGGTCGTGGTTTTATCCGACTCAATGCCGGCTGCCCACGTTCGAAACTGGAAAAAGGTGTGGCTGGATTAATTAACGCCATCCGCGCTGTTGGTTAACCCCAATTGCGCAACGTAAAAAATCGTTGCGCAATCGTGGATTTTTACCCTGCTTTGTTTTTATAATGGTGCGCACTTTTATATCCAGAAAAAGAGTGCGACCATGATTGATACCACCCTGCCATTAACTGATATCCATCGCCACCTTGATGGCAACATTCGTCCCCAGACCATTCTTGAACTTGGCCGCCAGTATAATATCTCGCTTCCTGCACAATCCCTGGAAACACTGATTCCCCACGTTCAGGTCATTGCCAACGAACCCGATCTGGTGAGCTTTCTGACTAAACTTGACTGGGGCGTTAAAGTTCTCGCCTCTCTTGATGCCTGCCGCCGCGTGGCATTTGAAAACATTGAAGATGCAGCCCGTAACGGCCTGCACTATGTCGAGCTGCGTTTTTCACCAGGCTACATGGCAATGGCACATCAGCTGCCTGTAGCGGGTGTTGTCGAAGCGGTGATCGATGGCGTACGTGAAGGTTGCCGCACCTTTGGTGTGCAGGCGAAGCTTATCGGTATTATGAGCCGGACCTTCGGCGAAGCCGCCTGTCAGCAAGAGCTGGAGGCCTTTTTAGCCCACCGTGACCAGATTACCGCACTTGATTTAGCCGGTGATGAACTTGGTTTCCCGGGAAGTCTGTTCCTTTCTCATTTCAACCGCGCGCGTGATGCGGGCTGGCATATTACCGTCCATGCAGGCGAAGCTGCCGGACCGGAAAGCATCTGGCAGGCGATTCGTGAACTGGGGGCGGAGCGTATTGGACATGGCGTAAAAGCCATTGAAGATCGGGCGCTGATGGATTTTCTCGCCGAGCAACAAATTGGTATTGAATCCTGTCTGACCTCCAATATTCAGACCAGCACCGTGGCGGATCTGGCTGCACATCCGCTGAAAACGTTCCTTGAGCATGGCATTCGTGCCAGCATTAACACTGACGATCCAGGCGTGCAGGGAGTGGATATCATTCACGAATATACCGTTGCCGCGCCAGCTGCTGGGTTATCCCGCGAGCAAATCCGCCAGGCACAGATTAATGGTCTGGAAATGGCTTTCCTCAGCGCAGAGGAAAAACGCGCACTGCGAGAAAAAGTCGCCGCGAAGTAACAATAAATATCCTCCGGCATAGCCGGAGGTTTTTCAAATGCGCCTGTAAGGCTCTC